>Ga0247692_1000301_pt1 | contig 11746 bp, 10 predicted proteins | sample CNK33_metaG_FD_183041 | JGI IMG/M metagenome (GOLD analysis project Ga0247692, IMG submission 183041) | Soil microbial communities from Purdue University Martell Research Forest, Indiana, United States - CNK33 | ecosystem: Environmental > Terrestrial > Soil > Temperate forest > Bulk soil...
CGAAGAACTGCTCGACCGCCTGCGCGACGGCAAGGTCTACATGCCGCAACAGGCCGAGCGCGCCGTGCGCAACTTCTTCCGCAAGGGCAATCTGATCGCGTTGCGCGAACTGGCGCTGCGCCGCACCGCCGATCGCGTCGATGCGCAAATGCGCGAGTACCGCGCCGATCGCTCGATTCAGCGCATCTGGCAGGCGCGCGAACGGCTCCTCGTGTGCGTCGGGCCCGGCCCCGAGGCGCCGCTGCTGGTGCGCGCGGCCGCGCGTCTCGCGGCGAGCCTGAAGGCGGACTGGATCGCCGTCTACGTCGAAACGCCAAAGCTGCAACGGCTCTCCGACGCACGCCGCGAACGCACGCTCGACGCGCTCAAGCTCGCCGCCGAACTCGGCGCGGAAACGGGAACGCTCGCGGGCGCCGACGCCGTCTCGACCTTGATCGGCTATGCGCGCGTGCGCAACGTGTCGAAGCTGATAGCGGGCGGCTCGTGCGCCACCGGCCTCGCGCGCTGGTTACGCCGCCCGTTCGGCGAGCGCCTCGCGGAACGCGCGAGCGACCTCGATCTCACGCTGATCCGCGCAAGCAACGACGAAGCAGGAACAACCCGCGATCGCCGCGCCGACGAAGAAGGGCGCGCATGGCGCGACGCGCTGATCGCTGCGCGCGACCGCCGTTCGCCGCCGCGCAATTACGCGTGGGCAGTCGCGATCTGCGCGGGCGTGACGCTGATCGCGAGCCAGCTGATCGACCGCATCGATCTCGCGAACCTCGTGATGCTGTATCTGCTCGGCGTGATCTTCACGGCCGTGAAGCTGGGGCGCGGGCCGGGCGTGATGCTGTCGTTCCTGTCCGTTGCCGCGTTCGACTTCTTCTTCGTGCCGCCGCGCATGTCGTTGTCGGTGTCGGATACGCAATACCTGCTCACTTTCCTCGGCATGCTGCTGACGTCGCTCGTGATCGGCCATCTGACGTCGAGCCTGCGGCACGAGGCGAGCGTCGCGCGCAGGCGCGAGCAGCGCACGGGCGCCATGTACGCCATGGCGCGCGAGCTGGCGGCGGCGCTGACGACGGAGCAGATCGTCGGCATCGGCAGCCGTCATGTGAGTGAGGTGTTTCGCGCGCGCGTCGCGGTGTTGTTGCCCGATAGCGCAGATCAGGTAAAGCAGAAAGTCGACGATCCCGACGAGACCATCATGCTCGACGCGACCTCGCTCGACGTCGATGTCGGCCAGTGGGTGTATGACCAGCAGAAGCCCGCGGGCCAGGGCACCGACACGCTGCCCGCCGCGAAGGCGCTCTATTTGCCCCTGCGCGCGCCGATGCGTACGCGCGGCGTGCTGGCCGTCGCGATGCAGGACGAACACGAACTCGACGTGCCCGAGCAGCAGCGCATGCTCGACGCGTTCGCCGCGCAGATCGCGCTCGCGCTGGAGCGCGTGCATTACGTCGATATCGCGCGCGATGCGCTCGTGAACATGGAGTCCGAGCGGCTGCGCAACTCGCTGCTGTCGGCGATTTCGCACGATCTGCGCACGCCGCTCACGGCGATCGTCGGCTTTTCGTCGATGCTCGCCGGCCAGCCGCGCGACGCGGGCAACGAGGCGCAGGGCGAACTCGTCGACGCGATTCACGAAGAAGCACTGCGCATGACGGGCATCGTCACGAATCTGCTCGACATGGCGCGCCTGCAGGCAGGCAGCCTGAAGCTGAACCGGCAATGGTCGCTGCTCGAAGAGACGGTCGGCTCGGCGCTGCGCGACTGCCGGCGCACGCTCGCGCGTCATCCCGTGCAGGTATCGCTGCCCGCGGATCTGCCGTTGCTGCAGCTCGATGCCGTGCTGCTCGAACGGCTCTTCGCGAACCTGTTCGAGAACGCGGCGAAGTACGTGCCGCCGGACACGCCGCTGACAATCGGCGCGCAGCGCATCGACGAGAATGGCAAGCCCTTCGTACGGGTGACCGTCGACGACACGGGACCGGGCTTGCCGCCCGGCATGGAAGCGCGCATCTTCGAGAAGTTCACGCGCGGCGAAAAGGAATCGGCGAAGCCGGGCATCGGCCTCGGGCTTGCAATCTGCCGCGCGATTGCCGAGGCGCATGGCGGTAGAATCGGCGCGGCCAACCGCGTCGCCGCCGATGGCCGCATCGAAGGCGCGCGCTTCTGGTTCACGCTGCCGATCGAAACGCCGCCGCCCGTGCCTGACGGGTCCGAGGTCCTCGACGACGACGCTGCGCAAGAGCAGGACACCGATCCGCCTCATCGACAACAAGCCGACACGCATCCGAATACCCACTCATGAGCGACCTGAGCATCACTGTCGTACTGATCGAAGACGAACAACAGATTCGCCGCTTCGTGCGGGCATCGCTGGAAGGCGAGGGCATGGTCGTGTACGACGCGCCCACGGGCAAGCAGGGGCTCATCGAAGCCGCGACCCGCAAGCCCGATCTCGTGATCGTCGATCTCGGCCTGCCCGACACCGACGGCCTCGACGTGATCCGCGAACTGCGCGGCTGGAGCGAGTTGCCCGTGATCGTGCTGTCGGCGCGCACGCAGGAGAGCGAAAAGGTGGCCGCGCTCGACGCGGGCGCCGACGACTATCTGACCAAGCCGTTCGGCGTGTCTGAGCTGCTCGCGCGGATTCGCGCGCATCTGCGCCGGCGCAACCAGGGCGGTGCCAACGAGACGCCGCAGGTGCATTTCGGCGGCGTGACCGTCGATCTGGCGCTGCGCCAGGTGTCGCGCGACGGTGAGCCCGTCCATCTGACGCCGCTCGAATACCGGCTGCTCGCGACGCTCGTGCGCCACGCAGGCCGCGTGCTCACGCACCGGCAGTTGCTGCGCGACGTGTGGGGTCCGTCACATGTGGAAAGCCATCACTATCTGCGCATCTACATGGCGCATCTGCGGCAGAAGCTGGAACGCGATCCGGCGCAGCCCGAGCATATCGTCACCGAGACGGGCGTCGGCTACCGGCTGGTCGGCGTCGCCTGATCCATCGTGACGGGGCGCGGCATGGCGTCGCGTTATATCGGATCAGGTATGAAAGGGCGGTGAAAATCGGACCATTTTGATATAATGACGTACGGCAAGGACGACCTTGCTGCATCCGCTTTCAACGGGGACGGCCCCATCATCATTGGGAGTTCGTCTCATGTCCTGGATTCTTCTGTTTATCGCCGGTTTGCTGGAAGTCGCGTGGGCGGCCGGTCTCAAGACCTCCGAAGGTTTCACCCGCTTCTGGCCGTCCGTCTTCACCATCGTGACGGCGCTCGGCAGCTTCGTGCTGCTTGCGATGGCTATGCGCCAGTTGCCGCTCGGCACGGCCTACGCGGTCTGGACGGGCATCGGCGCGGTCGGCGCGTTCATTTTCGGCATCGTGATGATGGGCGAGGCGGTGACGGCAGCGCGCGTCGGCAGCGCGGTGCTGATCGTCGTCGGACTGATCGGGTTGAAGCTCTCGTCGGGGCACTGAGCGGCCGTCCGCCGGCTCGTCAAAGCGCGCCATTCGTCCGGAAATTGCCGCAATCACGCTACAAACCGCCGCGCGGCCGTGCGGTCGGCGGATTGACGTGGCTATAATGAGACGGAAATCACCCTGAAATTGCTCCGCGCGGCCTTGATGCGCGGGTCCGGCGGCTTCGGCGGGCGGAGCCACTGGCGCTTCCCACCGTTCCATGGCACAGCCGCCGGAACTGACGGCACGCGATGCGCGCCTCGGAGGCGGCCATGCTTGAACCTCTTTCGCTTGCAGCGGGCCTCTCCTGGGGCAGCGGCTTGCGCCTTTATCTGACCGTCCTGATTGCGGGCGTGTTCGGGCGCGCCGGTTTCATCCATCTTCCCGATACGCTCTCCGTGCTGCAGTCGCCGTGGGTGATCGGCGCGGCGGCCGTCCTGACGCTCGCCGAATTTCTCGCCGACAAGATTCCCGCGTTCGATTCGCTGTGGGATGCCGTTCACACGTTCATCCGCATTCCCGCAGGCGCCATGCTGGCCGTCGGCGCGCTCGGCCACGCCGATCCGGCGCTGATGACGGTCGCCGCGCTGGCAGGCGGCACGCTCGCGGGTGCGTCGCATCTGACGAAGGCGGGCACGCGGGCGCTGATCAATCTGTCGCCGGAGCCGGTGTCCAATGTCGTCACGTCGACGGCTGAGGATGGGCTCGTGTTCGGCGGGCTGCTGCTCGCGCTGTTCGTCCCCGTGCTGTTTCTGGTGCTGCTGGTCGGCTTTCTCGTGCTGGCGAGCTGGGCGCTGCCGCGTCTGTGGCGCGGCGTGCAGGGCGGCTTTCGCGGCATGGCGACGCATATGGTGTCGCGATTCGCGCGGAGCCGTCACGATTGAGCGAAGCCGAACGCGTCACCACCGAGGCTCCGCCCGAGCTTCCGCCTGAATCCCCGCGTAACCGCCATGAGCGGCGCGCGCCTGCGCACCGGCTGTCGCTGGGCCATCTGCTGCATCAGTCGCTGCGCATGACGGCGCGCGACTGGCGCGCGGGCGAGCTGACGATGCTGCTGCTCGCGCTCGTGCTGGCCGTCGCGGCGCTGTCCAGCGTCGGCTTTCTTGCCGACCGGTTGCATCAAGGTCTCGAGCGCGATGCGCGGCGCATGATCGCCGCCGATTTCATCGTCCGCTCCGACCATCCCGTCGATCCGCAATTCGCCGACAAGGCCAAAGCGCTCGGCCTCGACACGGCGACGACGGCGATTTTCCCGAGCATGGTTAACTCGACGGCTTCCACGCTTGGGTCAAAGCCGGTCTCGCGGCTCGCGGCGGTGAAAGCGGTGTCGGCGGGCTATCCGCTGCGCGGCGAGCTGAAGATCGCGCTCACGGCGGGCGCGCCCGATCGCGAAGTGCGCGGCATCCCGCCGCCCGGCGAGGTGTGGGTCGATCAGCAGATGTTGGACGCGCTGAAGGCGCGCATCGGCGACAAGGTGAAAGTGGGCGGCCGCGATTTCACGATCGGCGCCTTGATCACACGCGAGCTGGATCGCGGTTTCGCGTTCGTCAATTTCTCGCCGCGCCTGATGATGCGCGCCGACGATCTCGCGTCGACGGGACTGACGGGCTATGGCAGCCGCGTCACCTACCGGCTGCTGGTGGCGGGCGGCGACGAGCCGGTCGCGTCGTTTGCGAAGTGGGCGCATGAACGCGTCGACAACGGCAAGATGCGCGGCTACGCGCTGGAGTCGCTGCAGGATGGCCAGCCGCAAGTGCGCCAGACGCTCGACCGCGCGAGCCACTTCCTCACGCTCGTGTCGCTTTTGACGGCGCTGCTTGCCGCTGTCGCGATCGCGATGGCCGCGCATCGCTATATGCGGCGGCATCTGGACAGCTGCGCGGCGATGCGCTGCCTCGGCGCAAGCCAGCGAACCCTGCGCGCGCTGTTCCTGTTCGAATTCGCGGGACTGGGTCTGGTCGGCGGCGTGGCAGGCGTGGTGCTTGGCTTCGGCGGGCATCTGGCGCTCTTCTGGTGGCTCGGCAGCCTGATCGACGTGTCGTTGCCTTATCCGACTGTCTGGCCCGCACTCGAAGGCATCGCCGCCGGTCTCGTGCTGCTGGTCGGTTTCGCGCTGCCGCCGCTATTGCCGTTGACGCATGTGCCGCCCGTGCGCGTGCTGCGTCGCGAGTGGGGCGAGGAAGGGCGCACCGCGTGGGCCGCGTACGCGCTCGGCATCGTGCTGTTCGCGGGGCTGCTGATTCTCGCCGCGGGCGAACTGAAGATCGGCGGGATCGTCGCGGGCGGCTTCGCGGGCGGGCTGCTGCTGTTCGCACTGGTCGCGCGTCTGGCGCTGTGGGGCGCGGCGCGTGTCGTGCGCAGCGAGCGCTTTCATATCGGCATTGGCTGGCGCTATGCGCTGGCGTCGCTGGAGCGGCGCGCGAATTCGAGCGCGCTGCAGATCACCGCGCTCGCGATCGGCCTGATGTGCCTGCTGCTGATCGCGATGACGCGCAACGATCTGATCGAAGGCTGGCAGCGTTCGACGCCGCCCGACGCGCCGAACGAATTCATCATCGACATCCAGCCCGACCAGCGCGATCTCGTCACGAACTATCTGTCGGCGCATGGTTTTCCCGGCGTCGAGCTTGCGCCGATGGTGCGCGGCCGCCTGATCGCGATCAACGACAAGCCCGTCAATCCCGACGACTTCAAGAGCGAGGACGCGCGGCGGCTGGTCGATCGCGAGTTCAACCTGTCGTACACGACGCAGTTGCCGGACGACAACCGGATCGTGTCGGGCGACTGGTACGGCAACGCGACGACACCGCAGATTTCTATCGAACAGGGCCTCGCGAAGATTCTCAAGGTGAAGGTCGGCGACAAGCTGCGCTTCGACGTGACGGGCCTGCAGGTCGACGCGCCCGTGACGAGCGTGCGCAAGCTCGACTGGGGCTCGTTCAAGGTCAACTTCTTCGTCGTGATGCCACCTGCCGCGCTGAAGGACTACCCGGCGACCTTCATCACGAGCTTCCATGTGCCGCCTGGGCAGCGCGCGGTGATCGACGGGCTGATCGGCCAGTATCCGAACCTCACCGCCATCGATACCGCGCCGATTCTCGCGCAGGTGCAGCGCGTGATCGGCCAGGTGATCGGCGCCGTGCAGTTCCTGTTCGGCTTCACGCTGTTCGCGGGCGTGCTGGTGCTGTACGCCGCACTCGCGGGCACGCGCGACGAGCGTATGCGAGAATCCGCGCTGCTGCGCGCACTCGGCGCGTCGCACGCGCAGGTGCGCGCGGTGCAGGTTGCGGAGTTCGTCGTGGTCGGTGCGTTGTCGGGGCTGATGGCGGCGATCGGCTCGCAGCTGATCGGCTTCGTGCTCGCGTCGCGCGTGTTCGACTTTTCGATCAACTTCAACCCGTGGCTCCTGCCCGCGGGCATTGCGGCGGGCGTCGTGTGCTCGGCCGTCGGCGGGTGGCTCAGCCTGCGGCATGTGCTGACGCGGCCCGCGCTGCAATCGCTGCGCGATGCGTGATGCTTGATGTGTGTAGCAGCGTCCGCCGCCCTGATATTTCTTTGACTGTGTAGTTGCCCGTATGACTGATCCGATTGACGAAGCACCGTCGCAGCCGACGGCCTTCGAACTGGTGGGCGGCGAAGCGCGCGTGCGCGAAATCGTCGACCGTTTCTACGACCTGATGGACCTCGAAGCCGACTTCGCCTATATCCGCAAGTTGCATCCGCCGACGCTCGACGGCTCGCGCGACAAGCTGTTCTGGTTCCTGTGCGGCTGGCTCGGCGGCCCCGATCATTACATCAGCCGCTTTGGGCATCCGCGTCTGCGTGCGCGGCATCTGCCGTTCCAGATTGCGTCGGTGGAGCGCGATCAGTGGCTGCGCTGCATGGCGTGGGCGATGGAAGACGTCGGCCTGCCCGAGCCACTGCGTGAACGCCTGCTGCATTCGTTCTTCGATACGGCCGACTGGATGCGCAATCATCCGGGCTGACGCGCTGGCTGACGGCGCGCCGAAGTGTTGCGCGTCGTAAAAGCGTCGCGCCAAAGCGGCCGGTACAGTTCGGTCGGGAGCGCTTCGATCCGAACGCGGCGGGCGTTGGCCGCATCGGCATAATGTCCGCTGGCACGACGAAAGCATAAAGGAGACTCCCCATGACGACGCGCGCGCTGTTTCGCGACGACGCCTATCTGACCCACTGCGACGCGACCATCACCGCGCTCGACGAGCAGGGCATCCATCTCGATCAAACCGTGTTTTATCCGCTCGGCGGCGGTCAGGCGGGTGACGCGGGCGCGTTCGCGCTCGCCGACGGCACGCGTATCGAGATCGCCGACACACGCAAGGCGAAGTTCGAAGGCGCGACGCCTGACGACGCCGTCCACGTTCCCGCGCCCGGCCAGGAAGCGCTGCTCGCGCAGCTTGCCGTTGGCCAGAAGGTGACGGCGCAGATCGACTGGACGCGCCGCTACCGGCACATGCGCCTGCACACGGGGAGCCATCTGATGTGCGCGGTGCTGCCGTATCCCGTCGATGGTTGCAGCATCACGTCCGACTACGCGCGCCTCGACTTCGCGACCGTCGAGCCGATTGAACGCGAACTCGTCGAAACGCGGCTCGCGGAACTGGTGGGCGGCGCGCATGCCGTCGCAACGCAATGGATCACCGACGATGAAATGGCGGCGCGCCCCGAACTGGTCCGCACGATGAGCGTGAAGCCGCCGATGGGCCTCGGGCGCGTGCGGCTGCTGCGCATCGAAGGCGTCGATCTGCAGCCGTGCGGCGGCACGCATGTGCACAACACGGAAGAGATCGGCGCGCTGCGCGTCGCGAAGCTGGAAAAGAAAAGCGCGCGTACGCGGCGGCTCGTGCTGGAGTTCGCATGAGCGTGCGGTTCGACGCGGCGGCGTACTCGCCGGACGCAGACTATGCGGCACTCGATCCGACCGCGCGCGACGTGCTGGATTGCTGGTTCGGCGCGCCGGGTTCGGACGAATACGGCAAGGACCAGAAGCGCTGGTTCAAACGCAGCGACGCGTTCGACGCGATGCTGCGCGAGCGTTTCGGTGCGTCGATCGAAGCGGCGCTCGCGCATGAACGCAATGCATGGCTCGCGACGCCGCTCGGCTCGCTGGCGCTCGTGATCGTGCTCGACCAGTTCACGCGCAACTGTCATCGGCGAACGGCGCGCATGTACGACGGCGACGCGCAGGCGATGAGTATCACGCGCCGCATGATCGAAGAGGGCAGCGATGTGTTGCTGCCGACCGTTTATCACCGCGCGTTCGCGTACATTCCGTTCGAGCACGATGAGACGGTGGAAGGTCAGCGTGAAGGCGTGCGTCTTTACACGCTGCTCGAAGCACAAGGGCTGGACCCTTCGTATGCGCGTTCCGCTCTACAGCATGCGCGGATCGTCGAGCGCTTCGGGCGCTTTCCGCATCGCAATGCGCTGCTCGGGCGTCCGTCGAGCGATGAAGAGATTGCGTTTTTGCGTGAGCCGGGGTCGTCGTTCTAGATTGGCTCAGCGGCCCGCGCTGACATCCAGCAGTGCGCCGTTCACATACGACGACGCATCGCTCAACAACCAGACGATCGCTTCGGCGACTTCGTCGGCCGTTCCCGGACGGCCGAGCGGCGTCTGCGCGCCGAGCACCGCAGCGCGGTCGGGACGGCCGCCGCTCGCGTGGATATCGGTGTCGATCAGTCCGGGGCGCACCGCGTTCACGCGGATGCCCTGCGGGCCGAGTTCTTTCGCGAGGCCGATCGTCATCGTGTCGACGGCGCCTTTCGAGCCGGCGTAATCGACGTATTCGTTCGGCGAGCCAAGCCGCGACGCCGCCGACGACACGTTCACGATTACGCCGCCATGTCCGCCACGATCCTTCGACATGCGCCGCGCCGCCTCTCGCGCGCACAGATACGCGCCGTACACGTTGACGTCGAACATCCGCTTCAGGCGCGCCGCGTCCATGTCGGCGAGCGGCATCGACGGCGCGACGATACCCGCGTTGTTGACGAGCGCGTCGATGCGGCCAAACGCATGCTCCACTGCATCGAACATCGCGATGACTTGCGCTTCGTCGGCGACGTCGCCCGCGATCAGGCGCGCGTGGCCGCCTGCGCGCCCGACTTCGGCGGCCGTCTGTTTGGCGGCCGCTTCATTGGTCGCGTAGTTCACGCCGACCGACCAGCCGTGCGCGCCGAGCATGCGTGCCGTCGAGCGACCGATGCCGCGGCTCGCGCCCGTGATCAGAACCACTTTCGTCATGCTGGCCTCTCGTTATGAAGCAGGAAAGCGCTCAACGTGCGTCACACCCGCTCGCGGTTGTCCGCCCACTTGTCGCTTGCGGGCGGCTGGTAGCGTTGCAGCTTCTGGATCAGGGCGGCGGGATCGCTGTCGACCTGCAGGATGTCGAAGTACGTCTGGCGCATGAAGCCTTCCTGCACCGTGTGCTCGAGCATCGCGATCAACGGATCGTAGAAGCCGTCGATATTCAGCACGGCCACTGCCTTCTGATGATAGCCAAGCTGCGCCCACGTGTAGACCTCGAACAGCTCTTCGAGCGTGCCTGCGCCGCCCGGCATCGCGACGAACGCGTCGGAGAGATCGGCCATCATCTTCTTGCGCTGATGCATGTCGGGCACGACGTGCAGTTCCGACAGGCCGTTGTGGCCGACTTCCTTGTTGACCAGCAATTCTGGAATCACGCCGATCGCGCGGCCGCCCGCGGCCATGACTTCGTCGGCGATCACGCCCATCAGGCCGACCTTCCCGCCGCCGTAGACGAGCGACAGGTTCGCTGCGACGAGCGCGCGTCCGAACGCCTTCGCGGCCTCGCGGTATAGCGGTTTGACCCCGTTGGATGAGCCGCAATAGACACAGACTGCCTTCATCGTTACCTGTCCTTCGATTCGTTGCGAGGTTCGCGCGGCGGCAGAAAGTCGTAGAACTCGCGCTGCGGATGCTTGCCTGACACCAGATCGTCGAACAGTTCGCGCGAGCGTCCACGCAGATACGGCGCCATCAGCGACACGATCTGCACGCTGACCTGATGCAGTTCGGCCTGGATCGCTTCCTGTTCGTTGTACTTGCGCGGATTCATGACGAACTGATACGACAGCCAGTAGGTCGCGATCACGCCGATATTGGTTGCGATGACCTTGAGCTCGTCGGGCGTCGCGACCATTTCGTTGTCGGCCACGAGCTGCTCGCAGAACTGGCTCGCGAAGCGCACCTTGTGGCTGATGATCTGCTTGAAGTGTGTTTCCAGCGTGCGGTTGCGTGCGAGCAGATCGTTCAGGTCGCGATACAGGAAGCGGTAGCGCCACGTGAAATCGACCATGTACTGCAGATACGACCACATTTCGTCGATGGTTGCGCGATGGTCGTCCGGGAAACGCAGACGCTTTTCGATCTCCTGCTCGAACTGGCTGAAGATGCTGTTGATGATGTCGTCTTTGTTGCGGAAGTGGTAGTACAGGTTGCCTGGACTGATTTCCATTTCCTCGGCGATCGTCGTCGTCGTGACGTTCGGCTCGCCGATCTCGTTGAAGAGCTTCAACGATAGCTCGAGAATCCGTTCGCGCGTGCGGCGGGGAGGTTTGGCTTCCATATCGTCCTTGGCGGGCTTGCTGCGCTGCCCGGGCTGGGGTTTTGGGGTTTGTTCAGGCTGTCTTCTCGATTATAAACCGACCGTTCGATGGGATTTGGTTCTGTCTGCGACGCTGGTTTGGTTTTGGGTTTTTGCTGCGGGGGCGGGTTTGTTTGGTGTTTTGGCCTTTGTGGTGGCATTTGCGTATTGTCTTTGTGCTTCGTGCGTTGCCGTTCGGTATTTTGGCCTTTTCGCTGGCATCCGCGCTATGCCTTCGTGCTTCAAGCGTCGCCCCTGTGCGGGGCGGCACCTACTTTTCTTTGCCGCCGCAAAGAAAAGTAGGCAAAAGAAAGCGGCTCGCACCGCCAGCCCGTGCTCTTATTCACGGGCCCTCAACGTCCCCACGCTTCACGCGACAGTGCCCTGGTCGGTGCTCGTTGCCAACGCTTCGAATGAACGCCTCAGCCACTTCAGACACCCACACAAGAACTAGCGGCAGCGAATGGTTTGTGCCGCCCAGGTGGCAAACTGTGTGCAGGTTGTCGCGTCGTATAGCTTGGCGCTCTTGCAGGGTGGAACGCGTGCGCTATCGGTCCGAAGTGAGGCGTGTGGAGCACTTGGGCCGACACACAGTTTGCCACCTGGGCGGCGGTGGACTATCTGGCAAGGCATGCTGAAACGCGGGCGCGTGAAGCGGGTGAGGC
>Ga0247692_1000302_pt1 | contig 11739 bp, 9 predicted proteins | sample CNK33_metaG_FD_183041 | JGI IMG/M metagenome (GOLD analysis project Ga0247692, IMG submission 183041) | Soil microbial communities from Purdue University Martell Research Forest, Indiana, United States - CNK33 | ecosystem: Environmental > Terrestrial > Soil > Temperate forest > Bulk soil | place...
GGACCCATCCGCGTCGCCGCGACGACGGCATGCCGGCGTACGGGACGGCCGTGAGCGGGCTGCTCGATTTCGCGGTGCCGCTCGTCTCCGCCGTGGTCCGCGTATTCGACGCAGGCGCGGGGACGCCGGCCACGCACCAGCATCTGGTCGACGGTTCGCCGCTGATCGTCGGCATTGCGACCTTGCGCAACGACCGCGAAGCATGGGTCGCCGCCGGCCAGGCGCTGGAACGCATGCTGCTGGTCGCCGTCTCCGAAGGGTTGACGGCGTCCTACCTCAACCAGCCCATCGAAGTGACCACGCTGCGCGTGCAGATCAGCGGCCTGCTGCACCTCGACGCGACGCCGCAACTGCTGCTGCGCGTCGGACGCGGCCCGCGGGCTGGGCACTCGCCGCGACGCCCTCTCGCCGACGTCGTGTCCTGACTTCTCGGCAGCAGCACTTTGCCGCATGCACATGTCGGCGGCCATTGACGTGCCTCAATTTCCAGCGACGCACACGCGGTAGATTGAGTGCGTGCGCCACCCCGAAAAGGAGCCGTCGATGAGAATCACCCTTCACCTCGATACGTTCGAATGCATCGAGCCGTCCGTCTATGCCATTCTCTGGCTCGACCGCGACGCCCGCAAATGGTCGCGCGAAGGACACGCCGTGATCGATCTGCCTGAATGGGGAACACTGGCGCTTTCGAACGATGGCACGCGCATTCTGGATGCGGCGGGCGAGCGCGTCTGCTGCGAGTTGCCGGGCCTCGATCTGCTCACGCTGGATGGGCCGTTCGAAGGTGAATCCGGGCAGGCGCTCTGGCATCGCGATGCAGGTCGCGCGCCTATTGCCGGGCAATGGCATGTGCAGTGGATCGACGGGACCGATGCGGAGCCGGAGCACGGCGTTTTCGCCGACGAAGTCTGAAAGCGCGACGCGCTAACAGCGCGTGCTCAACGGCGTGGCGCAGACGCAGAGGCCTCTGTCCGCAGCGCGCGCTCCGCGGCATCGAAGGCGCGGCGCACGGCCTCTTCCGCACTCTCCGCCGCATGGCGGCCAATCGGCTTCAGTTCGTGCGCCGCGGTGACGAGGTCGAGGCGCACATCGTAGAGCGGCTTGCCCGAGCGCAGCCGCAGCGCTTCGATAGCCAGATGGCAGTCCGACAGGGACGCGCCGAACGGTTGCAGGCGCATCAGTTGCATCGCCGCCTCCGCTTCGAGCGCAGCCGTCGCGCTGCAGCCCAGATAGACAATCTGCATGCCGATGCCCACCATCGCCTCCCATTGATGCCCGCTTCATTGGATGCGTAGAGCAAGTCTTGCGCAGATCCGTGCCGTCAGCGTACCGGCCGCGCGCGACGGCGCGATTGACCCATGTCAACGCGGCAGAGCTTCGGCCGCCGGACACGCCCGGCGCGCCCGATGCATGATCGCCCGGCAAACTGGTACAACCGTTCGCGAACTGATATAACTCAACCGTCCTTTCACCAACCGCCGGGAATCACGATGACCGCGCCGGGCAACGATCCGTCCCGCAGCGACAAAGCGGCGTCCGCATCGGATGTGCCGCTCGAGGACCGTTATTTCCTGTTGATCGAAGCGGTTCAGGACTACGCGATCTTCATGCTCGATCCGGCGGGCAATGTCTCCAGCTGGAATCCGGGCGCGCAGCGCATCAAGGGCTATTCACACAACGAGATCGTCGGCCGGCATTTTTCGGCTTTCTACACGGACGAGGACATCGCCGCCGGCAAGCCAGCGCGCGAACTGGCAATCGCCGCCGCCGAAGGGCGCGTCGAGGACGAAGGCTGGCGCGTGCGGCGCGACGGCTCGCGGTTCTGGGCCAACGTCACCATTTCCGCGGTGCGCGACACGAGCGGCGCGCTGCTCGGCTTCGCCAAGGTCACGCGCGACATGACCGACCGCATGCGTCTCGCCGAACTCGAACGGGCGAGCGAGGTATCGGCGCAGGTGCAGATCACGCGCGAGAACGAGCAGAAGCGTATCGCGCGCGAACTGCACGACGACCTCGGACAGCAATTGACCGCGCTGAAAATGAGTGTCGCGCTGATGGAAGCGACGCTTGCCGCGAAGGCCGAGACCGCGCCACTCGTGCCGCAAACGCGCGCGTTGCAAAAGGAGATCGACGCGATGGCGATATCGCTGCGCCGCATCGCCTCCGATCTTCGCCCGCCGCTACTCGACGATCTGGGCCTCACCGCCGCGCTCGAATGGCTCGCCGAAGACTTCAGCAAGCGCTACGGTGTCGCCGCGACGGTTCACATCGAAGCCAACGAGCCGCAGTTCAATGCGCAGTTCAACGAATTCGCGTCGACCAACCTCTTTCGCATCGTGCAGGAAGCGCTGACCAACGTCGCGCGTCACGCGAACGCGAGCCGCGTGCGCATCGAACTGGCGTGCATCGGCGATCACGTTTCGCTCGACATCGAGGACAACGGCGTGGGCGCGACGCCCACGCTGCCGCCCGTCAGCACATCGTTCGGGCTGCTTGGCATTCGCGAGCGCGTCAGGCAGCTACAGGGCATGGTTTCGTTCGCCAGTTCACCGGGCACGGGCTTTCACATTTCGATTCGCGTGCCTGTTGCTGCCGTGCAGTGAGCGCTGTTTTTGCCCGTCACGGCTTGCCTTTTTGCTGCGCGTCGGCGTCGTCCTCCCAGTCGCGCCATTCCACATCGTGCTGTTCCAGATACGCATCCACGGCCACGCCCGTCGTCGGGAAGAAATGCTGCTCGCCCATTGTGTCGAACAGACCGTAGCGCCGCAGCATGTCCTTCACGGGCCCCTTCATCTCGGCAAAACACAGTTCGATATGCCGCTCGCGCAGACTCGCATGAAACTCGCGCAGAATTTCGCTGGCCGTGACGTCGACATCCGTGATCGGCTCCGCTGCGACGACGACCCAGTTGGCGGGCGTGGCCGCCGTTTCGATCGCGCGCTGCACATGGTCGCGAAAGATCTCGGCATTCGCGAAGAAAAGCGGCGCATCCCAGCGGTACAGCACCAGCCCCGGTATGGTCCGCGCTGCGGGATGCCGCGAAATATCGTGGTAGCCCTTGCGTCCATCGACGCGGCCGAGCACAGCATCGTAAGGCCGCCACGCGCGCCAGACGAAGGCCATCAACGCCAGTCCCACAGCAATGAAAATGCCCTGGATCGGACCGATCAGCGCGACGCCCGCAAAGCACGCCATCGACTGCGTGAACTCGCTGCGACGCAGGCGCAACAGGCGGATCACGTCTCTCACTTCGAACAGCCCCAGGCCCGCCGCGACGACCACGGCGCCGAGCGCAGCGGCCGGCAGCGAGCGCAGCAGCGTCGGCGCGAAGATCAGCAAGGCGGCGACGCACAGCGCGGCGACGATCCCCGTAAGCTGCGTTTTCGCGCCCGCCGATTCGGCGACGGGCGTGCGCGACGAACTGCTCGTCACGGGGAAGCCCTGGAACAGTCCCGCGGCGATGTTGGCCGCGCCGAGCGCGACCAGCTCCTGATCGCGGTCGACGCGCTCGCCGCTGCGTTCCGCGAACACGCGCGAAAGCACGCTGATATCCGCGAGCGAAATCAGCCCGATGGCGATCGCGCCGGGCACCAGCGCGACGATCTGATCGAATGAGACGGAGGGAAACGACGGCACGGGCAAACCCTGCGGCACGTCGCCAACCACGGCCACGCCCGATCGCGCGTCCAGGTCGAGCAGCGCGACGGCAAGCGTCGCGCCGACGACGGCGACGAGTATCCCCGGCACCACGGGCATCCAGCGCTTGCACGCGAGAATGACCAGCAGGCACGCGACGCCGATCACGCACGTCACCTCGTTCAGCTTGCCGTCCATTACGCCGCGCACCAGACCGGCCGCTTCCTGTAACAGGTTGCTGCCCTTGACACCGAAGCCGAGCAGCTTCGGCGCCTGGCTGATGATGACCGTCAGCGCGACGCCGTTCAGATAGCCCTGGCGAATCGGCTTGGACAGCAGGTCGGTGAGAAAGCCGAGACGGCATACGCCGACCGCGATGCAGAACACGCCCGACAGGATCGCCAGCATGCCCGCCAGCGCCAGCACCTGCTCCGGGCGCGAGCCTGCCATCGGCAGCACGATCGACGCGATCAGCGCCGCCAGCGCCGAGTCGGGTCCAAGCACGAGAATGCGGCTCGGCCCGAACGCCGCATACGCGACGATCGCCGCGATGGTGGCGTAGAGCCCCGTGATGGCGGGCAAGCGCGCCGCTTCCGCGTAGCCGAGCCCGGCGGGTACGAGCACCGTGGTGAGCACGATGCCCGCAATCAGATCGTGCGAGAGCCACGCGCGCCGATACGCGCGCAGCGTCGCGATGCCCGGCACACGGCGCAGCAACGGATGGGGGCGGCCGGTGTCGGCATGATCGGGACCGCTGGTCGCTCGGCTCATCGCCCGCCCTCTCGAGTAAAAAAGCGCTTCACGTTGAATGTGCGGCCGCGAGGCGCCTGTCGCCCTGCGGCTACCGCATGTCACATGAACCAGCTTATGCCCGCAGATGGGGTCGGTGCAATCCGCGCGTCATTCGACGCGGCGCAACTCGCGACGAAGAATCTTGCCGACCGTCGACTTCGGCAATGCATCGACGAAGTGAATGGCCTTCGGCACCTTGTACGCCGCCATGCTCGCGCGGCAATGCGCGATCAGCGCCTGCTGCGTCACGTCGACGCCCGGCGCGGTGACGACGAACAGCTTGACTGCCTCGCCCGTCTTTTCATCGGGCACGCCGATACACGCGCATTCGGCGACGCCGGGAAACGCTGTCGCTACCGCTTCCACTTCGTTCGGGTAAACGTTGAAGCCGGAGACGATCACCATGTCCTTCTTGCGATCGACGATCTTCAGGAAGCCCTTGTCGTCGAACACGCCGACGTCGCCGGTACGGAAGTAGCCATCCGTTGTGAAAGCGCGCGTGTTGGCCTCGGGCTGCTGCCAGTAGCCGCGCATCACTTGCGGGCCTTTGACGCAGATCTCGCCCGCCTCGCCGATGCCCGCTTCGCGGTCGTCGTCGTCGAGCAGCTTGACGTCGGTGGAAGGCACGGGCAGGCCTGTGTTGCCCGTGAAGCCGTCGATGAACTGCGGGTTGAACGACACCACGGGCGAGGTCTCCGACAACCCATAACCCTCGCGGATGAAGCTGCCCGTCACGGACTTCCAGCGCTCGGACACGATATCGATCACGGCCGCTCCGCCGCCCGCGGACAGCCTGAGCCGCGACCAGTCGACTTCGGCGAGGCGCGGATGCGCGGCCAGCCCCGCATACAGCGTGTTGACGCCGACGAAGATGGTCGGACGCGCGGCCTTCAGCACGTCGATGAACGGCTCGATGTCGCGTGGATTCGCCACGAGCCAGTTCTCCGCGCCGACGGAGAAGTACGTGAGGAAGTTCACCGTCAGCGCGAAGATGTGATAAAGCGGAATCGCCGTGACGACGACCTCAACGCCAGGGCGCAGCGAATCGGGCATGAAGGCTTTGAACTGCTCGATGTTCGCAACCAGATTGCGATGCGACAGCGCGGCGCCCTTCGATAGCCCCGTCGTGCCGCCCGTGTATTGCAGAAAGAGCAGATCGCTGCCGTTGACATCGACGGGATCGGCGGCGAGCCGCTCGCCTTGCGCGAGCGCTTGCGGCAGCGTGAGCGCGCCGCGTAGGGTCGGGTCGGCGGCGGGACCGGGAAGTGTGGCGCCGCTGCCGTCGCCGGCGCCTGCCGTGATCACCGTCCTGATCTTCGTGCGGCTGACGACTTCGGCGAGCGTGCGCGTCGAGCCGTCGAACACGACTATCGTTTCGACGCCCGCGTCGTTCAGTTGATGCTCCAGTTCGCGCGCCGTGTAGAGCGGATTGACGTTGACCTGCACCGCGCCGATCTTCGCGATGGCGATGAACGCGATGGGAAACGCCAGCAGATTCGGCAGCATCACGGCCACGCGGTCGCCCTTGCCGACGCCCGCCACCTTCTGCAAATACGCGGCGAATGCCGACGACAAGCGGTCGATGTCCGCATAAGTCAACGTGTGGCCGAACGCGCGAAACGCTGGCCTGGCCGCGAACTGGCGCATTGCGCCTTCCAGCAGCGCGTTGATGGACGGATAGCGGTCGGCGTCGATCTCCGCGGGGATCGAGCCGTACGAGGCGATCCAGTGTCGTTTGCTGGCGTGGCTTTCCACGGACGGTTTCATGCAATGACGGGTGCTGATGTGGCTGTCGTCCACGCTGTCTCCTGATCGATCTTTTATGCAGGTTGAACTATCGCCCGCGGACGGGCGGATGCAAATGATCGGCGAGGCCGAAATGGTGATCGCAACGGACAAGCTGCTTCGCCCTCGATCGATCCGCCATGCGCCATTCATGCACGTTTGCGCACGGCATCAGCAGGATGAATAAGGGTGAACCCTATGGCGAGCCGGTGCGTTCGGGCGCAGAATTCCGGGCACGCAACCGGTATCTTTTCGGACACAGGACTCGTTCACGTATGCAGCAACGCGCGCCCGCGCACGCGGCGGCAACCCATCAGCACGCGCCGTCCGTCATCGGATGGCGTGAAAAGCGCTTTGCGCCGTCCAAGCTCGTCGCGCTGCTCGACGTGACCTCGGAAGCCGGCATCGACGCGAATGCCGTTCTGGCAGGCACGGAACTCGACGCCGGGGCTGTCGCCAACCCGTTCACGCTGACTTCGTCGCTGCAATTTCTGATTGCGGCCGGCAATGCTGTCCGCCTATGTGAGCGACCTGATCTCGGCGTGCGTGTCGGCTGCCGTTTGCATGCATCGAGCTACGGCATGTACGGCTATGCGTTGCTGTGCTCGGAAGCGCTCGCACAGACCTTCGATACCGCCGTCAAATACCATCAGCTCGCCAACGGCATGCTCGACATCCGCTGGTTCGAGCACGACGACGCGGCATCGTGGGTCTTCCCGAATCGCGACGAAGTGCGCATGCCCGACATCGGCGAGCCGCTGTATCGCTTTTTGATCGACCTGCAGTTTGCCGTGCACGTGACGGTCATCAAGGACGTGATGGGCGCATGGTGCGTGCCGGCGCGCGCGATGTTCACGCAGGCGGAACCGCCCCATGCGGCGTTGCTGTCGGACGTGCTGGAATGCCCGCTCGCCTTCGACCAGCCGCAGAACCTGTTGAGCTACCCCGCCGCGTGGCTATCGCGCGCACCGCAGCTCGCCAATCCGATCACGGCCGCGCAAGTCTCGACGCAATGCGCGCGTCTGGTGGAGCAGTTCCGCTGGCAGGCGGGCGTCACGCGGCGCGTCTATCAGGAACTCACGCGCACGCCCGGCAAGTTCCCGGACATCGAACAGATCGCGGAGAGTCTGTGCATGACCTCGCGCACGCTTCGCCGCAAGCTCGAAGCGGAAGGCGCGTCGTATAGCGAGCTATTGACGGGCGTGCGCAAGGCGCTCGCCGTCGACTATCTGAGCACGACGACGCTCAGCATCGAAGACATTGCCTTGACGCTGGGTTTCAGCGACGCCGTGAGCTTTCGCCATGCGTTCAAGCGCTGGACAGGCAAGACGCCGAACGACGTCCGGCGCGATCGTAGCGCGGCGCTTCCATAAACGAACGTCTATGGCGTCCCAAAGTTTGTTTTATTGTTCGGCGCGAAAGCCGCGACCTTACACTTGACGAATACTCCGGAGCCGCTAGCGCTGCACAGTGCGTTCTCCTCATTCGAAAACATCTACACCAAGGAGACGATGCCCGGCCTTCCGGGCATCAGCACCCCATGCCGCCCACCCTCGTCTACACGCACGCCGCCTGTCTGAATCATCAGCCCGGCCCGCATCATCCCGAATCGCCGGAACGGCTGAAGACCGTGTTGCAAACCTTGCGAGCACCGGAATTCGCCGCGCTCGAATGGCGCGACGCGCCGATGGGCACGCTCGAACAGGTGCAACTCATTCACAGCCAGGACTTCATCGACGAAGTCGCGGAAATCGCGCCGAAGCACGGCTATATGCCGCTCGACGGCGGCGATACCGTCATGTCGACGGGTTCGTGGGAAGCCGTCATGCGCTGCGTCGGCGCAGCTTGCGCGGGCGTCGATGCCGTGCTCAACGACGACGCGCGCAACGTCTTCTGCGCGACGCGCCCATGCGGGCACCATGCGGAGCCCGGCAAGGCGATGGGCTTTTGCATCTTCAATCAGGCGGCCATCGCGGCAGCGTATGCCTACGACGTGCACAAACTGGAGCGCGTGGCCGTCGTCGATTTCGACGTTCATCATGGCAACGGCACGCAGGCCGCGTTTTATGACCGGCCCGAACTCTTCTATGCATCGAGTCATCAATCGCCGCTGTATCCCGGCACCGGCAAGTCGGCCGAAACGGGCGTGAGCCACAACATCCTCAACGTGCCGCTGCCGCCAGGTTGCGATTCGGATCTGTTCCGTTCGCGCATTGAGGCCGATATGCTGCCCGCCGTGCGCGAGTTTCGTCCTGAGCTGATCATTATTTCAGCGGGCTTCGATGCGCATCGGCTCGATCCGCTCGCCGCGCTGCGTCTCGACGATGACGACTTCCACTGGATCACGCGCGAACTGGTACGCATCGCCGACGAGACCTGCGAGGGGCGCGTGGTGTCGATACTCGAAGGCGGATACAGCATGGAGGGGTTGTCGGGCGGCACACGCGCGCATGTGCGCGCGTTGATGGGGGCTTGAGCCGCGACGCTGCGTCCGGAATGTGCAAGGACAGCACGCGCATCGACGTCAGCCGATGCGCGTGCTTTCTTTATTGCCCCTGTTGCTGCTGCAAATACTGCTTGACGTCATTCAACGACACCCGCCCCGAATGCGCGGTGTCGATCTGATCGAAGTGCTTTGCGATAAAACCAAGGCCGCTGCTTTGCGCCTGCGCTTTCGTAATCGACGCGCCATTGCTCAGCACCGAATTCGCGCCCATGCGCGCGTCGATGCGCTGCTGCGCCTGCTGCTGCAATTGCGTTCCTGTGGATGGCGTAACAGCGGCTACGCGGTTGGTCGGGAAGAACGGACCGTCGACGCCATGACCGCCCTTTGGCAGCGTCACGGGCGCAACGGCCTGCGTCGCTGCATGCGCGCTGCCCATCGCGGCGCCAAGAACGATGACGATGGAAAGAATGCGCGACAACCTATCGATTGAAGACATGATCACTCGCCCTGAATAGATGAGCTGGGAGTCCCCGCATCGAACAGTGACGGGCGGGGACCTGTTCCATTGAGCCTACTGCGTTGCCGCAGCCTGTACGGTGGAGGTCGGCGTCCCCGCCCGGCTTTCGTCGCTCCAAGGCGCCGGCAACGTCCACAGCGACAGCGCGAGCGGAATCGGCTGGCCGCTGTAGTAGTCCACCAGATCGCTCTTCATCTTCGGACGCGCCACGTCGTCCAGATAAATCATATGCCCGCCCTGGAAGAAGTTGACCTGCAGATCCGGATTCAGGCCGCGCACCGTTTGCAGACGCGCGAGGTCCTTTTCCGTCTTGAAGAACGGCGTGGCGAGATCGTGGAAGCCGTTCTCGGCGAGCACCTTGAGCTTCGGATTGAGCGTGATCGCGCCGAGCAGATCAGGCAGCGTGTCGGGCAACGCCTGGCCGTCGTGCGAGAAGTCCCATACCTCGATGATTTCGTCGTTCAGCGGCATGTAAGTCGCGTTCGGCGCCGTGTAGCCGAGATAGTCCGGCATCTGCGTCGCGAGCGCCGTCGTGAATGGCTGCGAGATCAGGATGTCCGATGGGTCGCCATCCGTCTGCAGGCGCGGGTCCGAATTGGGCAGCGACACACGTCCATCGTAGCGGCCGATCGTGGAGCCCGGCACCAGCGCCAGGTTAAACGAGTTGGGATCGAAGTAAGCCTGCAACGCATGCAGCGTGAGGCTCGACGGCCACTCCCATGATTGCAGCGTGCGCGTCGCCGGATACACGGGCGGATCGAAGTAACCGGGAAGTCCGAACTGGCTCAACACCCATGTCTCCGCGTACTGCTTGAAATGGTTGTACTGGCCCGTCGCGAAGATTTCCGATTGCAGTGCAAACAGCCCCTGATCGAGCAGCGGTGGCGACACCTGATGGAAGTACGCCGCGACCTCCGCGTAGCCGGGGTAGTAACCGGCAAGCGTGTCGGTGTCGAGCTGCAGTCCTTCCTTGGTGCCAAAGATCGCCACGGCTTCGATTGCGTCGGCGAAGTAGTTGAGAATCGCAGACTGCAGCACGATGCCCGTCAGCGGCACGCCTGCCGTTTCGAGCGCCAGCGCAAGCATGTCGGTGCGCGGCGTGCCGTACGATTCGCCGTAGAGATAGATCGGCGAATCGCCGCGATTGTTCGCCGCCAGATAGCGGATGATGAAATCGCGCATGATGTTGACGTCGGAATCGACGCCCCAGAACTGCTTGTTCGTATAAGGCAGGACCGCTTCCGATAGACCCGTGCCGGGTGGATCGATGAACACCATGTCGGTGGTGTCGATCAGGCTCTCCGCATTGTCGACGAGCGGATAGTTCGGCCAGTTGGTGAGAAGCGGGTCGGGCGTCGCGACGCGCGTGGGCGCGAACGAGCCGAGCCGCAACCAGATCGACGACGAACCCGGGCCGCCGTTATAGACGAAGGTCACAGGGCGCGCCTTGCCTTTCGTACCCGGCGCCGTATAGGCAACGTACGACATCGTCGCTTCCGGATTGCCGTTCGCATCGGCTGCTGTCAGGTGGCCTGTCGTCGTGTAGTTGACCGTCGTCTTGCCCGACTTCCACTGGTAATGCATCACGGCCGCTTTCTCCGCGACCTGCGATGCGGCCAGGCCGTCGTTCGCGTGCGGCGAATAGGGAATCGGATCGGTGTACGGCTTGTTGGCCGCCTGCGGCTGTGCCTGCTGCTGCGCGAGCGCTTGCGGATTCGCGGCCGCCTGGCTCAACGCGCTCGTCGCCGACGAAGCGGGACTGCTATCGCCTCCCCCACATCCCGCGAGAACCAGCAACCCGGGAATCATCGCGCCTGAAGCGGCTAGCCGCCCCAGACGCGGGCGGCTGCCGCCAATGCTACGGTCTGGTTTCATTTCTGTCCCTGTGATAGGTAAGTTACCGCTACACAAAGGCCGCCTTCGCCGGTGAGGCGCGTAGGAAACAGACAGCGGTGCAGAACTCGTCGGCACTCACAGCGGCTGACATTAAACTTTCTTGTTTCTAACAGTATTGATACGCGTTGCTTAATATTCAAATAATTCGGATTACTAATTACGCAACGAGAAACCATGCCGGTAAGTTGTTGTACTGGTTCTTTATTGCTTTCTGTTAAGGAAAGATTTGGTAATGAATGGTGGCAGAGGAAAAATAGGAGGTCGTGCGGTGCTTTGTCAAGGCCAGTTTTTACAGGCTATGCGCGGTGAATAGGATCGAAACTTGCGTTCGCATCCATTGTTTCTGGCTGATAAAATCGCGTCGAAATCATTCCCGTAATGTTTTATCGCGCAATCGATAAGCCGGATTGTCGAATTACGTATTTCCGTTTAAATCGGAATTAATTTCGACGAGCTAGATAAAGAACCGCTGTCTGCGCAATTAATGCGCGGACAACAGATTCGCCACCTGATTGGATTGCGTCTGCGCGGCGATATCTTTCGCCGTCATGCCGCGATTGTCTTTCAGCGATTCGTCAGCGCCACGCGCGAGCAGCAGCTTCACGGTATCGGCGCGATCGTAGCCCGCGGCCCACATCAACGCGGTCAGATCGTTCTTGTAGCGGCG
>Ga0247692_1000303_pt1 | contig 11734 bp, 8 predicted proteins | sample CNK33_metaG_FD_183041 | JGI IMG/M metagenome (GOLD analysis project Ga0247692, IMG submission 183041) | Soil microbial communities from Purdue University Martell Research Forest, Indiana, United States - CNK33 | ecosystem: Environmental > Terrestrial > Soil > Temperate forest > Bulk soil | place...
CGGTCGAGATCGTCGGGAAGATAGTTCGTTTCGTTCGATGCAGTCATGAAGCGAGTCTCCAATCATTGTTGGTCAATGCGAATGCCGCGGATTCCCGCGCTCGGCGATCACTTTCAGATAGAGCGTCGCGGGCTCGAGGCAGCCACCCGTCGAAAGCTGCCCGACCGTCTGACGATACAACTCCTGCCACGGCGTTTGCGCAGGTGGAATGTCGAACGTCATGCTTGCGCGGCGACGCGCCAACTCGCCTTCATCGACGAGCAACTGCACGCTGCGCGCGTTGAGATCGACGCGAATGCGGTCGTTCGTGCGCAACAGCACAAGGCCACCGCTGACTGCCGCTTCCGGCGACATGTTGAGAATGGACGGACTCGCCGACGTGCCGCTCTGCCGGCCGTCGCCCATGCAAGGCAGCGACGTGATGCCCTGGCGCACCAGCTCCGCAGGCGGCGCCATGTTGACCACTTCCGCGCTGCCCGGATAACCGACCGTGCCCGCGCCGCGAATGACGAGCATGCAGTGCTCGTCGATTTCCAGCGACGGATCGTTGATGCGCGCGTGATAATCCTCGGGACCGTCGAACACGATCGCTCGCGTTTCGAACGTATTCTCGTGACCAGGCTCGCTCAGATAGGTTTGCCGGAACGCCTCGCCGACCACCGACATCTTCATGATCGCGCTATCGAAGAAGTTGCCCGACAGCACGATAAAGCCCGCGCCATGTTTGAGCGGCTCGGCGGTGGTGCGAATCACGTCGCGATCGCCTGTCACCGAACGCGCGGCGATATCGCCGATCGTCCGGCCCGATACTGTCATACACGATTCGTTTACGAGGCCCGCTTCGCACAGTTCGTGCATGACGGCAGGCACGCCGCCCGCGCGATGAAAACTCTCGCCGAGATATTCGCCCGCAGGCATGCAATTGACGAGCAACGGCACCTGTTCGCCGACACGCTGCCAGTCCGCGAGACTCAATTCGATGCCCATATGCCGCGCAATCGCGATCAGATGCGGTGGACAATTGCTCGACGCGCCCAGTGCGGACGCCACGACGATCGCATTCTCGAACGCCTCTTTCGTCATGATGCACGAAGGCTTCATATCTTCGCGGACCATCTCGACGATACGCTTGCCGGTCGCATACGCCATCTGCCCGCGCTCGCGGTACGCCGCGGGAATGCTCGCGCAGCCGGGCAGCGACATGCCGAGCGCTTCCGCGAGGCTGTTCATCGACAGCGCCGTGCCCATCGTGTTGCAGTGTCCGATGGAAGGCGACGACGCCGTTGTCAGTTCCATGAAGCCTTCATAGTCGATCTCGCCCGCCGCGAGCAGATTGCGCGCGTGCCAGATCACGGTGCCGGAGCCGATGCGCTTGCCTTGATGCCAGCCGTCGAGCATCGGACCACCCGACAGCACGATAGCGGGCATGTCGACGGTCGCGGCCGCCATCAGACAGGCGGGCGTGGTCTTGTCGCAGCCGGTGGTCAGCACCACGCCGTCGAGCGGAAAACCATGCAGGATTTCGACGAGGCCGAGATACGCGAGATTGCGATCGAGCGCGGCCGTTGGCCGGCGGCTCTGTTCGGCAAGGGGATGCACGGGAAATTCCATCGGAATGCCGCCCGCGTCGCGGATGCCCGCCTTCGTGCGCGCGGCCAGTTCGATGTGGTGACGATTGCAGGGCGCGAGATCGCTGCCCGTCTGCGCGATGCCGATGATCGGCCGGCCCGACTGCAACTCCTCGCGGGTAAGGCCGTAATTCATGAAGCGCTCGACATAGAGCGCGGTCATGTCCGCGTGCGAAGGATCGTCGAACCATTCCTGGCTGCGCAGACGACGTGCTTGCGTGTTCTCCGTCATCTCGTGTCTCCATGTTTGCTTGTGCCGTCGTTGCTTCGCTTGCGTCGCTTGCATCGCGCGTCAAAGACGCATCACGTACGGCACGTTATCGGTAACATCGGACCATGGTAGCACGGCACTCGCGCGACACAAAAGGCCGTAACGACAAGCGTCAGGCGCTTTCGCGCGCGATCACCGTGTAGTCGATTTTCACGCTTTTGCGCGTCGATGTGCGCGCCGATGCATGACGCACTGCACCGTCGTTTTCGGCAAGCGCGGCCAACAGCGTTTCGCCCGTGCGCGTACCGATGCCGTAAGCGTCGACGGAAACTGTCGTGATAGTGGGCGTGCAGCACGCGGCCATTTCGAAGTTGCCGAAGCCCGCAATCGCGATATCGCCGGGCACCGACAGGCCGCGCCGGTGGCACTGCATGATCGCGCCGAACGCGGACATGTCGCTCACGCACATCACGGCATCCGTGTCGGGCCATTGCTGCAACAGCGCTTCGAGCGCGGGCGCGCCGTGGCTCATCGTGATGGGCGATTCGCCCAGCCGTACGACGCGCGGCTCGCCCATATCCTGCGCCTTCACTTCCTGCAGATAGCCTTTCAGGCGTTCCATGCCGCGTCTGTCGAGTTCGCTTGCGCCGCCCAGAAATCCGATGCGCCGATAGCCGCGCCCAGCCAGATAGCGCACCATCTCGCGTGCCGCTTTGGCGTTGGAGAAACCTACGGCCGCGTCGATCGGCGTCGCGGGCAAATCCCACATCTCGACGACGGGCACGCCCGAACGCACCAGCAACTCGCGCGTCGCGGGCGTGTGCTGCGCGCCCGTCAACGCAATGCAGCGCGGCTGATGCCGCAGCATCGAACGCACGAGCCGTTCTTCGCGTTCGAGGTCGTAGTCGGTGTCGCCGATCAGCAGTTGCAGGCCGTGCGGTTCGAGCGCGGCCGTAAGTCCGCGCACCGTGTCGGAGAAGTTGGAACTGGCAAGCGACGGCACGAGCACGGCGGCGAACGCCGAGCGCCCGGAGGACAGCGCGCCCGCCGCAGCGTCCGCTACGTAGCCGAGTTCGTCGATCGCAAGTTGCACGCGCTCGCGTGTCGCGGGCGCGACGCCGCGGCCAGCCAGCACGCGTGACACGGTCATCTTCGATACGCCCGCCAGCTCCGCGACGTCGGACATGCGCGGCGGTCCCGCGAGCGTGCTGCGTGTTGCGGAAACGCGCCTGGTGATGCGTGGAGTGCTCGACATGCTGATGGGTGCGGTCGCGTTCGTGGACAGGCGCATATGATAACGGCAGCGCAACACGCCCCATCCATCCGCGACGGATGCAACGCCGCGCTTATTCCTTCACGCGCAACGCACTGCGCTTTTCGATCAGCCCCGGCACCGACACGCGCATCGCGAACACGCCGCCCGATTGCGGAAATTTTTCGATCTCTTCCGCGGGACGCCCGCCACGCGCCGTCGTCACGTAGAGCGTACGCAGATCGTCGCCGCCGAACGTGCACATCGTCGGACAGCGCGCGGACAACGGATGTTCTTCGACGACCTTGCCCTCGGGCGAAATGCGCACGACGCGCCCGCCCTCATACAACGCCGACCAGTAGTAGCCTTCGCTATCCACCGACGCGCCATCAGGACGCCCGCGATCCGTCGGCGTCGGCTGGAACTTCACCCAGTCTTCACGCGGCCCGACCTCGCCGCTGTCGATGTCGTACGGATGGCGGTAGATCGTGAAGCGCGGCGTATCCGAGTGATAACACCAGCGATAGTCAGGGCTGAACCCCATGCCATTCGACGTGAGCAGGCCCGCGTCGATCTTCGTCAAGGCACCGTTCGCGTAGCGATACAGCGCGGCCGCATCGCCTGCCTTCGGCTCGTCGAGCGTGCCGAGCCAGAAGCGTCCGCGCGCATCGCAACGGCCGTCGTTGAAGCGGCTCGTCGCGGGATTCTCGGCATTCGCGCACAGCTTGCGCACGACCTGCCCTTTCGCATCGAGCAGAAAGATCCCCGTGCGCATGCCCGCGATAAAACCATCGTCCTCGGTCAGCGAGAAGCAACCAATGTTCTCGGGCATCGGAATCGCGTTGTTCTCGCCCGTCTTCGGATCGAAGCAATTCAGCGCGGGCGCGTTGATATCGACCCACCACAGCTTCGCGCGGCGCTCGTCCCAGCGCGGACATTCGCCGAGCGCGGCGGCGGCTGGCAACACACATTCCAATGTCTGCATGATGACGATCCTCTGCGATGAACGATGGGCCGCGCGCTGGACACGACGCGTTGACGAATCAGTCAACAGTAGCAGACATTGCCACGTGTTTCGAGTCCGACGATGCCGACGCTCACGCGCACAGCAGCTTCAGCGCGCGCTCCAGTTCGCGCGCCAGCACGATATGTTCGCCCGCTTCACCGCTTTCACCCGCCGGATGCGAAACGGTCAACGCGCCCTCCTTGACCGCTTTCGACAGTATCCCAAGCAGGTCAGCCTCGTTATGGCTGCCATCGATATGAGGTAACAGCAACTGCGTGACGGCATCCATCTGGACGGGTTGATGCCAGGGATTGAACGTGTGCGCCATTTGCCCTCGCGGAAGCCCGGCGGGATAGTTGCGCACAGCGGCATGCAGACGCGCATTCCCTGAGCCTCGCGTCAACGGATGAAGCCGGAAACGGCCCAGCCCTCTGAAGACCATTGCGTTGAAGAACATGTCGAGCCGCGCTTCGATGTCGCTATCGGGCAGCACCGCATCGTTGCCCAGACGCGTCCGCACATTGCGTTTCAACTCGTCGAAGCTCACGGTGAATGGCCACACCCGTTCAAGCTCGATCGCGGCCGCCTTGTCGATGGCATGGTTCAACATGATCGAGTTGCCGTTCTCCGCTTCGAAACGCTGCGGCGAATCGTCCGTGCGGACGTCGCCGTCCGCGCACTTCAACGACGCCGCGAGATGCAACTTGCGCAGACGCTCATGTTCGACGCGATAGTGGATGCCGCCGGCGCGTTCCTTATGCACGATCAGCGAAGTCCGGAACGCCCGGTCGCTCACGAAGTCCAGATACTGTTCGGTCAGCACCTGGCTGTGACCGCATTCCGCCAGCAGCAGCCGTCCAATCTCATCGCCGTAATTGGACGCGAACATCGAAGGCAGGTTCGCATCGGCGAGATACGCGAGCCCGTGTTCATCGATCCGTTTTGTGAAGTCCTGGAAGTAACACGGCGCGTTCGACGATGCCAGATAGTCGTGGTTCACATAGGCGGAAAAGCCCGCGTCGCTGTTATTGATCATCTCGTGATCCTGCTCGACCGCACGCGACAGCACGCTGTCCTTCCTTGCATGCTCGCGCAGAAAATCGAGCATGCCGCGTCCATGCGCGAGACGTTCGCCCGCGCGTTTCAGTTCGCCGGCGCGCAACAGCATCGCATCGCGCACGATCTCGCGCGACTTCCATCCCGGATACGTCTTGTAGCCGAGGTAAGCAATGCCGTCCGCCGACAGGTTCTCGCTACAGACGCGCAAGATAGCCTGCTGCACGGCTTGCGGCACCCAGCTATACACGCCGTGACAGATGATGTAGTCGAACTTCCCGTCCACCTCGCCCAGCGTCGTGAGATCCTGCTATCGCAACTCGACGTTCTTCAGCTTCAACCGTTTGATGTTTTGGCGCCCTTCCTGCACCTGCGCGCCGGAGAGATCGACGCCGATCGCGCGCGCACCGGGATTGCGCACGGCGAACGGAATGAGATTCCTGCCTGCTGCGCAACCCAGTTCGAGCACGCGCGCCTTGCTCACATCGGGCGCGGACAGTCCGAACACATGCGCGACGGCGGCAAGGTGTTCCGGCGCGGACTGCTCATAGGAGAATGAGTAGTAAGGGTTGTCGTCGTAGTTCTGCTCGATCTCGTTCGTGTGTTGTGTGGTGTCCATTGTGTGTCATCCGAGGGTGTTCGGAATTGCAAAAAAACACAATGTAGTCACAGCGCAAATTCGAAATGTCGATTTGTGTCAATGTCCATTCCGGATCGAGAAATGTGTCCCGGCGGCGGCGGGTCTAGCAGCCGCAACTTGCCGTCGCTGCCTGCCTGTGCGCCGTGGCGCGGGGCATCCGCGCACGCGATCCGCGACGGCCTCTGAGCCGTTCGGGACGTATGCAGGCGCCATGCCGCTGACGGTCTTCGTCATCCGTCACGTGCGAAACCATCGACGCCCTTTCGCCCGCGAAGAATTCGATCAACGTCGAGATGCGCTGCTTCATTTCGTCTGCAACGCGAAGAACGCGCGAGTAAACGCAAACCACAAACGCAAACGGCGTCCCGACCGTCCGGTGCGAAAACCGGATAGAAGGGACGCCGTTGTCCAATTCGAAGCCTGAAAAGATTGATGCGACGCGGGTCGTCGTCGACGCCGCGGCAGCTTGATAAAGCAAGCCGTGTGCCATGCGCGCAAACATGGGCGGGCGCGATGCGTGGCGAGCGTCAGAGGATGTTTGTCTCGTTCAGCGGAGCGACGAGAATCGATTCATCGTGATGCCTCGTTGCACGTTCGTGGTGCGTCGCAGCACTGCGCGGGTGCGCGCCCACTCTAGCCGGCGCAGCCTGCTGTGCCTCATATCCGTATGGAAGCTGGGAATGCAAACACTGGCCTCGTTCTTGCGATAACTGCTTCGCCGGCAAAGGCGCCGGCACCGAGTTACTTAACAGCAGGATCACACAGGACAGCGGCGTCCCCTTCGTGCATGCACGGACGGGACGCCGTTTTGCATTGGCGGCCAGAGATCGACGATCACGCGATGGAGAACAGAATGAACACGGGCAAAGTCACACTCGTCAGCGCAGGACCCGGCGACCTCGATCTGCTGACCTTCAAGGCGGCCAAAGCGATCACAGCCGCCGACGTACTGCTGATCGACGACCTCGTGAACGACGAGATCGCGACGCTGAAAGCGTCGCATGCCCGCGTCGTCAAGGTCGGCAAACGCGGCGGCTGCAAGTCGACGCCGCAAGCGTTCATTCAGCGCCTGATGCGTCGCTACGCGCTGCAAGGCAAGCACGTCGTGCGTATCAAGGGTGGAGACGCGCTGCTGTTCGGCCGCGCCGGTGAAGAGATCGCGGACCTGCGGCACGCAGGGATCGACGTCGAGATCGTCAACGGGATCTCGTCGGGATTCGCGGCGGCGGCCTCGCTTGGCGTGTCGCTCACGCATCGCGATCATTGCCAGGGTGTGATCTTCGTGACCGCGCATCTGCGCGACGGCAGCGAGCCCGACTGGGCGAAGCTCGCGGCGACGGGCATGACGCTCGCGATCTACATGGGCGCGAGCCGTATCGACAGCATCAGCGAAGCATTGGGCGAGACGCTAGCATCCGATACGCCCGCTGCCGTCGTGCAGTGGGCCGGCACGTCGCGCGAGAAGCGGGTTTGCGCGCCGCTCGGCGCAATCGCGGCGCGCGCGGCGGCGCAACAGATTGCCAGTCCGGCCGTGATCCTGGTGGGTGGCGCGATCGGCGAAGCGATCGTGGAACTGGCCGCGCGCGGCGAACCGCTACGCCGGCTGAGCGCGTGAATTCGAATGCACGGCGCGCTTACAAGCCGCCCGGATGGCCGTACATGATCTTCATGATATCGGCCTGAGTCAGCATGCCAACGACGCGCCCATCCTCATCCGCTACAGGCAGATGATGATGGCCATTCTTCGTAAAAAGCGGGATGACTTCCGTGAGCGGCGCCGTCGCGTCGACGTACTGCGCGTGGCTCGCCATCACCGTCGTGACGGGCCATTCGCGCCGTTCGTTCTCGGGCGCGACGGTGTCGGAAGCGAGCTTGAGAAAAGGCAGCACTTCGTCCAGCGGCTGCAGATCGACATGCGTGACGACGCCCTTCAGGCGCCCTTCTCGATCGACCACGGGCAGCAGCTTGATGTGGTGCGCGTCCAGCGTTGCCAGCGCGCCGCCGATGGTTTCACTGACGGACACTGTGACGGGCGGTTTGCGCATCACATCCGCGCACGTGAGCCGCAACAGATCGCGCAAATATGCCTGCCGACGCAGTTCGTCGAGCAGTGCCCGCGGCTCCTCCTGCCGTTCCGGCGAACGCCGCTCGCCGTCGCCCGATTCACCGTTGCCGTGGTCGAGTCCCATATGATGCCGCTGGGCTCCGAAACACCATTGCAATACCGACGAAATCGACATGTTGCGCCTCCATACCTTCAGCTTACGTCGCTTTCCGCTACTTTACATCATAACGTGAGATATTTGCACGCGAGCGCCGCATGCGGTCGCGGACGGGCGCGCACGGGAAAAGCAGCCTCGCATGCGATAATCAGTCGATACGCCGCGCCGCGGCGGCCTTTGGCTTCAGCCCTTGAACTCGCTTCTCGTCCCGCTCGACCAGATCGCGGACTTCGATGAAATCGTCGACGTCCGCACGCCGCTCGAATTCGCTGAGGACCACATTCCCGGCGCGATCAACGCGCCCGTGTTGTCCAACGAGGAGCGCGTGATCATCGGCACGATGTACGCGCAGGTGTCGTCGTTCGAGGCGACGCGGCAAGGTGCCGCGATGGTGTCGCGCAACATCGCCGCGCATCTGGAGACGACCTTCGCGGACCGTCCGCGCAACTGGCGTCCGCTGATTTACTGCTGGCGCGGCGGCAAGCGTTCCGCGTCGATGGCGACATGGTTCAATCTGATTGGCTGGCGCGCGCGGCAACTGGACGGCGGCTACAAGACCTACCGCCGCAACGTCGTCACACTGCTCGACACGCTGCCGCGACAGTTCCGCTACATCGTGCTTGCGGGCCACACGGGCAGCGGCAAGACGCGTCTGCTGAACGCGCTCGCGGGTGCCGATGCGCAAACCCTCGACCTCGAAGCGCTCGCCGCGCATCGCGGTTCGATTCTCGGCATGCTGCCCAATGAGCCGCAACCCTCGCAGAAAGCGTTCGATACCGCACTCGTCGGCACCTTGCGCAGGTTCGACGCGAAACAGCCCGTGTTCGTCGAAGCGGAAAGCCGGCGCATCGGGTCCATTGCGTTGCCCGCTTCGTTGACGGAACAGATCCGTCGCGGGTCGTGCGTCGCCGTGGTCACGGAGCGCGACGAGCGCATCCGCCTGCTGCTGCAGGACTATGCGCACCTGTTCGACGACCGTGCCCTCTTCAAGTCGCAACTCGCGCGGCTCCTCGAATTGCATGGACGGGCGCGAATCGGCGAATGGCACAACATGATCGACGAAGACCGCCGTGTCGAGCTATTCGAGCAGTTGATCGATCTGCATTACGACCCCGCGTATGCGCGCAGCACGGGCAAGCAATTTGCGCGACTGCCCGAATCGACACGTTTCGCGCTTCGCCCCACGGCTTCTGATCTCCACGAACAGGCGTGCGCGCTGCTCGCGCAACTGCATTCATCGAGCGACGAACCGGCCTTCCGATAGCTCTTGCATCACCAATGCTCGGCCGTCGGCCACGGCAGACGCTGCAGCGACCAATCCAGCTCCGCACCGACCACGCAGCGTCCCACGGCCGACTGCAACGCAACCGTCACCGCGATACACGGCCTGCCGCTAGCCAACGACAGATACGGGCTGCTCGTGATGGGCACGCCCGGCCGCAGCACGGCGTTGCGGAAATACGGCCGGTGGTCCCAGCGCGCATCGCGCGGATTCGCGACGGGATGCAGCGACCCGCCGTCGATGACGGACGCCCTGCCCGGCACTTCATGCCCGATTTGCCGGCCCGTATCGTCGAGCACGAAGCAACTGATGCACAGCTCCATTTGCGCAAGATCGTAGAACGCGTCGTTGAGCGGCACGCCCTTGAGCCACGCATCGACACCCGTGTCGAGCGCCTGCCGGTAGGGTCGTACTTCCGATTCGAACAACGCATGCTGATGCGCGCGCCCTTCGGCGATCACGTCGAACGCGTGATCGATGCGGCGGTGCACCGCATCGGGCGGCGTGACGGACGGCGCCGGACGACCGAGCAGATAACCCTGCGCGAAATCGACATTCGATTCGACGGCGAGAATCAGTTGCTCCGTGGTCTCGACGCCTTCAACGACCACGAGCATGCCCGCCTGATGCAGCAGCGACACGAGCTTCGGCAGGATCGGCTGATCCGCGCCGGGGCTCTTCGCGCGGATCAGTTCGCCGTCGAGCTTCACGAGATCGGGCCGGATGCGCAGCAGCCGGTCGAGGTTCGAATGGCCGGCGCCGAAATCGTCGACGGCAATCAGGAAGCCGTGTTCGCGATATTGGCCCGCCGCGCGCGACATATCGTCCACGCTGCCGCCGTGCGACTCCAGCAGTTCGAGCACCACGCGCTCGGACGGAATGCCCGCTGAGTGGGCGATCTCCGCGAGCTGGTCGGGATAGCCATCGGCGACGAAGGTCGCGGGCAGGATGTTGAGGAAAACCCACGCCTCGTCCGGTATCAGGCGGCGCGCATTGCTCAGATGCAGCGCGTGGCTGGTGCGGTCCAGCTCGCCCTGATCGGTGAACGGCTTCGGGGAAAACAGCTCGACGGGCGGCACCTGCGCGCCATCCCCGCGCTCGCCGCGCAACAGCGCCTCGAAGCCGACCTGCTTCTGGTGCGACAGGCTGTAGAGCGGCTGGAAATGCGAGGTCAGCCAGAAGTCGTCCCATTGCTGGCGGATCGGCTGCGATGCCGTGCCGTCGCCCGCGCGGACGTGCGCCCATGTCAGGCGCACCGGGTCGACGAGGGTCGCGCGTTCCGCGCACACGCGGTTGCGCCCCGAATACTTCGCGCGCAGCAGCGCCTCGTCCGCGCGGTCGAGCAGCGCCATCACGCTTTCGCCCGGCCGGTATTCCGCGACGCCGAAGCTCGCGCTCAACTGCCCATCTGGACGCGCGATGCGCCCGATCGCCGCGCGCAGCGTTTCGGCCAGTTGCGCGGCGGGACGCAACGCCGCATCGTGCAGCAGCGCGAACTCTTCGCCGCCGATACGGCTCACGATATCGGCTGCCGCCGTCAGCTCCTTCAGCACGCGCGCCACATCCGACAGCGCCTGATCGCCGACAGCATGGCCGAACTGGTCATTGAGCGACTTGAAGTAGTCGATGTCGAGAAAGATCGCGCTGACCTTCGCGCCGCTATCCAGCTTCGACAGACGCAGCGCCGCCTGCTCCAGAAACGCGCGGCGGTTCTGCAGGCCTGTCAGCGGATCGGTGGCGGCGAGGCGCGCGAGCCGGTCTTCGAGCAAAAAGTGATTGCGCCGGAACCAGTAGAAGCCGAGGTGAAACACGGTCGAGGTCGGCACCGCAATCAGGATCCACATCCAGCACACGACGCTGACGTCGCCGTGCGGGTGCGGCAGGCTCAACAGCAGCGGCGTGCCCGCCGCGTAGAACAGCGCGGTGCCGATGCAGAAGTGCGCGGGCGTCAGCCACAGCGGCGCGGCGCAGACGGAGATCACCACGATCGCCGGCAGCGCCCACAACAGCGGCTCTTCGAGCCCGACCACATTCAACGCGAGCCCCGCCAGCAGGACGAGCGTGTACGCGACGCCAATGCCGCCGAATACCCAGGTGCTCCTGGTCCGCGGAATCGCGGCGACCAGCAGCGCGAGCACGATCGCGCACGCGAGCCGCCATACGAGCGGCACAGCCGGTCCCGTGACGAGGCTGCGCGCGCAAGCGAAGGCGATAAACGCGACGACAGTAAACGCCATCGTCACGGTCGAAAGGGGTCGCTGATGTTCCAGCGAACGTCGGTGAAACCGGCTTCTAAATCCGGCGTCGGACGTCTGTTCCGTCGGGGAGAAAAGCATTATTCACTCAGGCCAGTTCGGTCACTCTGCCGATGTATAACGGCAGCAAACGCCTGAGGTTAATACTTCACATCAATTCGCACAGTCAGGCAGTCAATGCC
>Ga0247692_1000305_pt1 | contig 11676 bp, 10 predicted proteins | sample CNK33_metaG_FD_183041 | JGI IMG/M metagenome (GOLD analysis project Ga0247692, IMG submission 183041) | Soil microbial communities from Purdue University Martell Research Forest, Indiana, United States - CNK33 | ecosystem: Environmental > Terrestrial > Soil > Temperate forest > Bulk soil...
CGCCGCGCCGAGCCGCTCGAAGTACGTCTTCGCCGCGTGGTTCGCGATCAGCACGACACCATGCACGTCGCTGACGAGAATCGGCTCCGGCACGCTATCGAGGCTATTCCACACGAAGCGCTTCATGTCCTGCACGCGGCGCGCCGCCTGCGCCATCAGCGCCATCTGCTGCGCGAGCGCGTCGCCGCGAAATTCACGGCTGCGTTGCGGCGCTTCGGGCAACAGATGCGGCTCGTCGGCGAGACGCTGCAGTTCCTTGCGCAGATACGACATCGTCATTTCGAGCCGCCGCCAGTTCCAGATCGGATAAACGGCAGCCAGTCCAACGATCGCGGGCACGGGCGACATCCACAGCCGCATGCCGTACAGCAGCGCTGCGCTGAGACCCAGCATCGTTGCGCAGAGCACGATCGTCATCAGCAGCGAGCGCAGCGGCGACAGCACGAGCAGACCCGCGAGCAGCACGCCGAGCGGCACCAGCGACACCGCGAACACCCACAGGCCGTTGACGGGATCGATCGCGCGGCCCGTCACGAGCGTATCGAGCACGTTCGCATGAATGTAGACGCCGGGCAGCGGCCCGAGCCGGCCCGACACAGGCGTCGAGAACCTGTCGTAGAGGCCCGATGCCGTCACGCCGATCAGCACGATCTTGCCGCGCAGCATGTCGCGCGGCACGTCGCCCGCGAGGACGCTGGCGAACGACACCTTCGGATAGGTCTGCGCGAGCGGGCTGAACGGGATCAGCACCCGCCTTTCGTCATCGCCTGCGATCGAGGTGCGGTCGGGCGCGTCCGCGGTGGCGTTCGCCGGATGCGGCAGCTTCACCACGCCGCCGTTGATCGCGTGCCATACGGGCCACCGTCAACTGCGGCCAGCGCATACGTGCGTCGCCTTCGAACAGCGCGACACTTCGCACGATGCCGTCGGCGTCCACTTCGAGGTTGATATGGCCGAGTCCCGCAGCGGCGCTCGCGAGCGGCTCGACCGGCTTGACGGCGACGCGCTCGCCGTTGGTATCGTCGGGAGAAAGGAGTATCGGCAGATACGTCGGCGTCGCGGCGATTGCGCGCGCCAGTTGTGCGTCGTCCGGCGCGGGCTCGGTGAAGAGCACGTCATAGACCACGGCAGCCGGCCTGGCCTTCGCGATTTCGTCGAGCAGTTGCGCATGCACGGCGCGCGGCCACGGCCAACGGCCAACGGCCAAGCCGCGCAATGCTCGCATTGTCGATTTCGACGACGGCGATATCGGGCAGCACCGGTTGCGCGCGCAAGCGCAGCAAACCGTCGTAGACGAGATGATCGACACTCCCCGTCAGTCTTCCGAGCGAGCCGGCGAGAATCACCAGGATGCCGAGGCAGCCGATGCACAGCCATTCGAACAGGAAGCGGCGCCCGACTGGCCGCCCAAGACGTATGCGCGGATCGAAACTCATGCGCGGGCCGCTGGTGGTCATCACCGTGCCAGTGTAAATGAGCGGATCGCGCTGCCCTTCTGGTATAGCCGACCGTTGTCGAACTGCTCGGCGATCACGGTCCAGTAGTAGTCGCCCGGCGGCAGATCGGAGACGACGATCTGCCCCGCCGCGAGATCGGTGCGGTCGACCAGCGGCTCGCGCAGATCGGCCGTCGTCGCAAGAACGAAGCGGAAGCGGGTTTCGACACCTGTGCGGCTCGCGAGCCAGCGGAACTCGAAGTCGCGGCTGCCGGCACGCGGCCCGGCGGAGACATCGAGTCCAAACTGGCGGCGCTCGAACGCATAGATATGCGGCAAACCTTCGAGGCCCATGCCGTCGATCGACGAAATGCGCACGAAGTAGTTGCCGTCAGGCAAGTCGCCGAACGTTGCGTGCGGCAAGTTCACGCGCTGGTCGCGGATCAGGTCGAACAGGTCGGCGTCGCGCGCGATCTGCACGCGGTACGCGCGCGCGTTCGCGTCGGGCACGAGGTCGAACGCGACGTCCTTGTCGTCCTGCACCTTGCCCGGGTCAACCAGCGCGGGCGCGGGCAGCAACGCCACCGGCCCGCCGACGCCGCCCGTCGAACGCGTGACGCTGCCGAAATGCGCGCCAATCAGTTGCGTCGATGCCTGCAACGGCACGCCCGGCGCGCGCGGCGGCATGCGTGACGCATCGACGCCGACCGCGCCGTCGAGCACGGCGACGGCTGTCGATCGTTCGTCGCCGTCGTAGCTCACGCGAAAGCGCGTGCCACGCACACCCGCCACTACCGACGGCGAGCGGATCTGGAAGCGATCGTCTTTTTTGATTGCGTGGTTGACCTCGCTATCGACCTCGCCCCGCTTCAGATCGATCACGCGATCTTTCGCACCCGTCAGCACGGTCTGCCGCAGCGCGCCGATTTCGATCGTGCTGTCCTGAGGCACGGACACATGCGAGCCGTCATCGAGTTCCAGCGTGACGAAACCGTTGTGTCCCGTCTGCACGCGGTCGCCTTCGACGAGCACCATGCCGACCGTGACGGGCGCAAACGGATTCTGTCTGAACGCGTGCCCGGCGGGACCACTGACGGCGACCACGCGCGCCGAGCGCGGCTCCTGCTTGAGCAGCGCAACGGGCAAGCGCAACTGCACGCCGGGCTGAAGATGCAGCGGATCGGCGACATGATTCAGCTTGCGCAGCACGGCCCAGTCGCGCGGATCGCGCAGATAGTGATCGGCGACGTCGTACAGCGTGTCGCCGGGCCGCGTCACGTAGATTGCCGTCGCCGCAGTTGCATGCGCATTGGATGTCTGCGCGTTCGAACTGGCAGGCAGCAGGCCCGACGCCGCGACCAGAAACGCAATGATGCCGGGAGCGCGCCGCGCCGCCCACGAAAGCGCACGCGGCGTGTTGCTCGGTACAGCCACCGTCACGCATCCCCCTTTTCAATCCGTTCCAGCCGGTAGCCGTAGCCGTAGATGGGAGTCAACCGGTAGCCGTGCTCAGGGCGCAGGCCGAGCTTGGCGCGCAGCATCGACACGTGGGTATCCATCGTGCGCGATGGAATGTCGACGTCCTGCCGCCAGATCGCTTCGAGAATATGCGCGCGCGACAGCGGCTGGCTCAGATGCCGGAACAGCAGCAGCGCGAGTTCGAACTCCTTTTGCGTCAGCGTGACGGGCGTGCCGCGCGCGATGACCTGTTTCGATCCCAGCTCGAACTCGAATTCCCCGAAACTTTCTTTCGTCGCCATCTGGTTGAGTTGGTAGGCGCGGCGCAACAGCGATCGCACACGCGCGAGCAGCACACCCGATGCAACGGGCTTGACGACGTAGTCATCCGCGCCTTTGTTCAGCATCGACGCGATATCCGTTTCGCGGCTGCGGCTCGTCATGAACAACACGGGCAGGCGGTCGGACAGGCTTTGACGCACCCAGTGGAGCACTTCTTCACCCGACATGTCGGGCACGTTCCAGTCGAGCACCAGCAGGTCGAATGTCTGACGACGTAGGTGTTTGACGAGCGCGCGGCCTTCGGCGAACGCATGGCAATCGTGGCCATCGACCGCCAGTGACTGGCAGACCAGATCGGCTTGCGCCACGTCATCGTCCAGGACTGCAATTCTCATAGATCCCCGCACGCGAAATCATTCATCGGGCCAGCGAAGCAAGCGCGCCTGGGCTCGCTCCGTGGACATGCTGACGTGATCGCCGTGTCGTCTGTCGCGCCTAGGCTTGCACGCCCGTCAAGGCCACCACGTCATCATCACCAGTATCTTTCGACCGCAGATGCGCAGTCAGCGCCGCCTCGAGATGAAGCCGCACATGTTCCCACGCGGCATGCGCGTAGTCCGGCTCGCGCGCCGCCCACTCCTGCGCGAGACCGAACACGCGGCGAACCGTCGACGCGCAATGCGTCAGACCTACACTGCTTCCTGCTGCGGAATCGCGCAGCCACTCGGCCAGCCACGGCATCTCGGACGCACACGAATCCGCATACACCTCGGTTGCCGCGCGCGCGTGCGAATCGGTCGCAGGATCGAGTTCGATCCGCTGCGGATAGCCGCTGCGTTTGCGCGTGCGTTTGCCCGTCTTGAAAGGAATGCGCGTGGTGCCTGGTCTGAAAAACATCCGATCCCTCGATATGCAACGACGATTCAGATCCACTGCGCCGACTTACCCCGTTTGCCCGCGAATCGCCATCCGGCATCAACGTTTTTCAACAATTGAGAGGGACAGTATAAAAAGAGGGCGCAATAAAATCATTTAAAGATTGTCAGATCGTGGTGCGCGCCCGGTCAGGAGGCATGGGTTGGTCTCCTCCCGCTGTCATGTTGCTGTCGTACTTCACCCCGTTCGATTTGTAAATTGGCATGCAAGACTTTGTAAGCCTCTCATTCATCATTCCGGAAAGGAATGTGAAGCACCCGTTCTCCCTGATTGCTGCCTTTTGAATTCTGACCAGCTTCGGTTCGAAACCGTGCCCGTACTATATGAGATTCATTGCCTGAAAACTTTTAGCAATTGTCAAGTCATGAAAGCACTCGAAAGCGAAGGCATTAAAATGCGCTTCATGCGGTCGAAACTTCACTAACATTATTTAGCAAACTGGCTCGCGCCGTTTTGGTAGTCTGCCGATGTGCCAGCCGTGCAAGGTGGTATGTGACAAGGCGCTGCAACGAATCGCAGCTTGAGCAATGCCAGCTGAAATGCGAGGGGTTCATCATGCTGATGTGGATTGCAAACTGGGCAGCACGCCACGCTCCGACGCCCGAGAAACAGGCCGAACGCGCGCTTCATGAATTGCGCATGGAATTGTTCCGCGCGGAACAACAGGTCATGGACGCGCAGTTGCGCGCTGAATATTTCCGCGCGCGGCTGCTCTTTCTCGAAGATGTCACGAGACAGGGCATCGAAGCGGTTTCTGATCAGCGCAAAGGTCAGCAGGAACTGACGCAACCATCGCGGCCGGGCCCGAGACTCACTGCCGCGCAATAGCAGCGAGACCCATGTCATTTGCGGCGCAGAAAAAAAGAAGCCGCAGCGCGATTGCTGCGGCTCTAACTTGCCAGTTGCGGTACGGTCACCGCAATATCATTCTCGGACTTTAAGCTAGATGCTTCAACGTTGAATCGGTGGATTTGACGATCTTTAAACAGACGTCGTCTGATTTCATCGGGTGCCCGTGAGCATCGACTGCGGGCCTTGACGGCGAGGTGAGCCGATTCCTGTGGTCAACCCGCGCAGTCGCCCAGCTCGAAGTAAACACCTCATCGATCTGGGTGACCCGCGCGACGATGCAGCCGACCCTGCTTAGAACTCGTAGCCGACCTGCGCGCGAACACCCGCGTTGCCGGTGTTCGTCACGGACACAGAGCCGTTCATCAGCCATCGCATGTTAGTGGACCGGTAGGTTAACCCGGCCGCCGCAGCGCTTCCTCCCATGTAGTAGCCGCCGCCTACCGCAACGACGGTGCGGCCCGGACCAGACGGCGTGAGGTTCGGCATCGCCATCGCCGCTGCAACGCCGGCGTAGGCGTTCTTCGAAACCGTATTGATTGAACTCTGTAGTCTGGCAATCTGCTGATTGAACGTGTTCGATTGCCGCGTCATTGCGTTGTTCAACTGGTTCAGGTTCACGGCATCCGTGCCCTGCGTAGCGGCCGCGACGTTGGTGATCTGGCGTTCGTTGCCCGCGGAACCGACCGACACCGCGTTGTCGCGATCGGCCACCGACCCGCTTCCCAGCGCGACCGCGTTGGTTGCGGTGGCCGCCGCGCCCTGGCCGATCGCGACGCCGCCTTCCATCGTGACGCGGGCGTTCGAACCGACGACCGTGGCACGGTTCACACCGCTGGCGATGCTCGCCCCCGAACCTGCCGATACATTAGCCGTGCCGGTTCCGGCATCGGCTTCTGTTGCGCTCGGCGCAGCGACGTCGGTGCCGTCGAAATACGGCTCTCCGTCCGCACCCGTGCCATTAAGTTCGAGATTGCTCACCCGGACGTCGAGCTTGTCGACCTTGCCGGCGAGATCGCTCAACTGGCCGTAGTTCACCGCGTCGTACGGGTTCACGCCGTCCGCGACGTTGGTCAGCGTGACGCGTGGTCGCGCCCTGTCCCCCGAGCGTGACCGAGCCGAGGTTTGGGGTGCCGTCGGGGTTCGTGTCGTAGTGCACGGCGAGCGGATCGGTCGAGTCAGACGCCGCGGCCGCCTGGATCGCCTGCTCGACCGTCGAGTACTGTCGGCCGTTCACGGTGAATTGCGTATTGACGAGCTTGCCGCTGGCATCGACCGTGGTACCGCCGCCGATCACGTTCGCAATGCTCTGCGCGGTGCCATACAGTTGCATGCCGTCCACAGCGTCCGTGCTCGTGATACTCACGATACCCGCCGCCACGTTGCCCAGCTTCACCGGGTTCGTGCTGCCTGCGCCACCGAGCGTGACCGAGTCGTGCGCTGACGAGTCGTATGAGACGGCATCGGCGACCTGGTTGTTGATGTTTGCGATCGCCTGGTTTGTCGCGTACAACTGCGAGCCGTTCACCGCATCGGTACTGTTTGCATTCACCGCGCCCGCCGAGACACCGCTCAATGTGCGTGTGCCTGCCGTGCCTGTGAAGTCCACCGCCGTGCCACCCGTGCCTTTCGCGACCGTCACTGTTCCCGTCGGTGTGGCCTGCTGGACGAGACCGATCGTCCCCGAATTGATCTGGTTCGTCACGTTCGCGATGTCCGTCGTGTTCTGCGTCACGCGGCCATCCAGGTTCGTCAGCGCATTGCCCACGTTGCCGAAGGTGCTGCCGCCCACCACATACGACGGCGCCGAGATCGTGCCATTCGCGTTCACCGTCGAGCCGCCGCCCAGCGCGTTCGCTGTCGAATTCGCTACGCCGTACAGCTGTGAACCGTTTACCGCGTCGGTGCTATTCGCATTCAGGTTGCCCGCAGCAACGCCGATCAACTTGTTCGCAGTTCCAGACGTCGTGCCATTGCTAAACAGGCTCAATCCGCCGTGAATGTATGCAGCGGGCTGTCCGGGCGCAACGCCCGTGCCAAACACTTCCAGGCCGCCATTGAGAAACAGGCCCTGGCTATTGGAAACGAGGTTGAGTCCGTTACCTAGGCCAACAGACGCTGCCGAACCCGTGTTGCCAAGATTCGCTTGACACTTGCTGCCATAGAATATCTCTGGCGGCGTAACCGAATCGTAAATTGGATAACAGCTCCCATCGACACCATCGTTGAACAGCGCAACCGGGTCGGCAGCATTCGCGTCTACGCTCGATGCTACGAGCAGAGAAACGGCAACTCCGCGCGCACTCAGGAGAAACGGTCGCGTCAGTCTCTTCAGGACTCGTCCGTCATGGCTGGGCGGTACGCTCGCATCGACAACGAGGCGTTGAAGGGAAGCCTTCGTCCCCTTGCTCAACCTACTCGTCCCCGCTGATTTGCCGCGGGCGGTTTCAGGAGCAGCAACCCACGTTTTCACGTGCCCATTCCAGATCAAGCGAAACATCCTGTTCATGCGAAAGTTTTCCTAAAAGACAATTTCAAAGCGGGCCTGAAGAGCTGAACCGTTACCCGTGCCCCAGCCAAGGCACATGAAATCGCCAGCCGCAGCCCGATACCCGATCGAGCCGCATGGATTGGCGTTGCTTGTGCTCAAAAGCTGATTGCGATGGCGCGACCTGTCCACAGAGACAGGTGCGGCTCGCGTGTGAGGTGCTGGCCACATCTGCACGACTGGCAGGAAGCCAGGATGGGAACGCTGTTGCACGAGCTGCTGATAGCGCTTGCGCACAGCAGCCCCGATCGACCGCTCAAGCGAGATCGTCAATGCATCATTCACTTGTGCTGTCGTGCCAGGCGAAAATCAGGAGTGAACCCACGGATCCCGGGCCCCCGGAATCGAAGCACTACATCGCAACCGATTCCAACGGCATATGCGTTTCAGTGATCCCGACCAACGCCCACAGCCACGATGACGCGTGACTTCGTCGTTAAGCATGCCTTCACGATTTTTGAGCAAGCACACTATAGAAAGCGGTCGGTGCGCGAACATGGCGGCAACATGACGAGTACGCAATCTCTTGTTCGCAACGCACGGAGACTCATTCAGAAGGATTGCTATATGCGCAGAAGCGCGCTCCAGCACTTAAGGGAACGCCACGGGAAGAGTGTTTGGTGAATGTCGGCATGGCGCTCATGGCGCATGCGAAAACGACGAAAATGATGCGGCCGGCCTGAGTAAGCTCGACAAGAACCGGCATTGAAGCGGTTTCTGATCAGCGCAAAGGTCAGCAGGAATTGACGCAGCCATCGCGGCCGGGCCCGAGACTCACTGCCGCGCAATAGCAGCGAGACCCATGTCATTTGCGGCACAGAAAAAAAGAAGCCGCAGCGAAATTGCTGTGGCTCTAACATGCCAACTCGCGGTACGGTCACCGCAATTTCATTCTCTGACTTTACGCTGAACGCATCAACGCCGAATCGGCGGATTTGACTATCTTTAACAAGCGTCGCCCGATTCGGATTTCGAATTACGCAGACTGATTCAAGCTCGCCAACGTCTCCCCGCGCTCGACCAGTTCCACCAGCAACGGCGAAGGCTTCCAGAACAGCGGATCCTGCTTCTCGAACTCGCGGATATCCGCGAGCAACGCAGGCAAACCGATCGTATCCGCGTAATGCATCGGACCGCCGCGATACGCCGGAAAACCGAAACCGTTGATCAACGTCACATCGACATCGAGCGGCCGCAACGCGATGCGTTCGTGAATCACGTTCGCGCCTTCGTTGATCATCGCGGCCATGTAGCGACGCACGATCTGCTCGTCGTTGAACGTGCGCGGTGTGACGCCCGCGCGTTCACGCTCCGCGACGATGATTGCTTCCACATCCGGATCGGGCATGCCAGTGCGCTTGCCTTCGTCATAGCGGTAGAAGCCGCGCCCCGTCTTCTGGCCGAACCAGCCGCGCTCACAAAGGCGATCGGGAATCTGCACATAGCGTGCGTCAGGATTACGCGTTGCAGCGCGGCGCTTGCGCGTCGCCCAACCAATGTCCCCGCCGGCCAGATCGATCACCTGATACGGTCCCATCGGAAAGCCGAATTCACGCACGGCCTTGTCGATCTGATACGGCGACGCGCCGTCTTCCATCAGATGGTCCGCCGCCGCGCGATACACCGCGAGCATCCGGTTGCCGATAAAGCCGTCGCACACGCCCGCGCGCACGGGCACCTTGCGCAGTTTCTTCGCCAGATCGAATGACGTGGCGACGACGTCGGCGCTCACGTGCGCAGGCACGACGACTTCCAGCAGCTTCATGATGTGCGCGGGCGAAAAGAAGTGCAGCCCGATCACATCCTGCGACCGCGAAATGCTGGCTGCGATCGAGTCGATGTCGAGATATGACGTGTTGGTCGCGAGCACGGCACCTTGCTTGCACACGCGGTCGAGTTCCGCGAACACCGCCTGCTTCACGGCCATGTCTTCGAACACGGCTTCGATCACGATATCGACATCGGCGAGTGCGTCGTATGACGTGCTGCCGATGAAGCGCGCCAGTTTCTTCGCCTTCGCGTCGCTGGTCTGGCGTCCTTTCGCGATCAGGCCGTCGTAGACCTTTTCGACGTGCGCGCGGCCGCGAGCCAGCGATTCGTCGTCGCGCTCGATCATCGTCACGGGCAAGCCCGCGTCGAGCAATGCGACGGCGATGCCCGCGCCCATCGTGCCGCCGCCCACCACACCCGCCGACGCGATCGGCCTCGGCTGCGCGCTGCGCGTTTCAGGCGCCTTCTGCACTTCGCGTTCGGCATGGAATGCATGGACGAGGGCTGCGCGCTGTGGGCTGTCGACGCATTCCAGGAATTGCTTGCGCTCGAAGCGCGAGCCTTCGTCGAACGGCAGGTTCAGCGCGGCCTCGACGCAATCGACGATCTTCAGCGGCGACAGCAGGCCACGCGACTTCTTCGCCGTTTCGACCCGCACGGCGGCAACAGCGGCCGTAGCCGCCTCTTTGTCCGCGAGCGCCTGTGCATCGCGCGTACGCCGCACGGGTGCATGTTCGACGAGCAGTTGCTGCACATACGCAAGGCCCTCGGCGAGCACGTCATCGCTCTGACCCACGCGATCGACAAGCCCGATCTTCAACGCTTCCTGCTCGCCGATGTGCTTGCCGCTCAGCATCAACGACAAAGCCGCCTCGGCACCGATCAGGCGCGGCGCGCGCTGCGTGCCGCCCGCGCCGGGCAGCAGGCCGAGCAGCACCTCAGGCAAGCCAAGCTTCCCACCCGCGACCGCAATCCGGTAATGCGACGCCAGCGCGATCTCGAGCCCGCCGCCGAGCGCTGCGCCATGAATCGCGACGACGACAGGCTTGCCGCACGTCTCGATGCGGTTGCACACGTCGGGCAGCGTCGGCATTTGCGGCGGCTTGCCGAATTCGCGGATGTCGGCGCCCGCGATGAAATTGCGGCCCGCGCCGACGACCAGCACTGCGCGCACGGCCGGATTCGCTTCCGCGGCTTCGATCGCCGCGACGAGGCCGCGCCGGACGTCCACGCCGAGCGCGTTGACGGGCGGATTGTCGACGGTGACGAGCAGGATGTTGCCGCGTAGCTCATGGGTAACAGGCAATGCGGATGCGGCGGTCAGCGTCATACGATTTGTCTCCTCGTTGCAGCGTGTAAGCAGAATTGCCATGCGATTTGCGATTGTCTTGGGGACAACCGGAATTGACAATCACCTCGCCAATTGACAGAGTGTCAAAGAATCTTTGACAGTAGGACCGCCGTGGACGTCAACGCGCTAACGCTGCTGGTCGAGATCATCGATGCCGGCAATCTCAGCGAGGCTGCGCGGCGGCTCAAGATGACCCGCGCCAACGTCAGCTACCACCTCAACCAGTTCGAAAAGTCGATCGGCTTACAACTGGTCCGGCGCACGACGCGCCGCGTCGAGCCGACCGAAATCGGGCTGAAGCTCTACGAGCATGGCCGCGCGATCCGCAATTCGCTACTGGCCGCGAAGGAATCGGTATCGACGCTCGGCGAAAGCCTGCAAGGCCGCGTGCGCCTGTCGGTGCCGAGCGGCTACGGGCAGCTGGTGATGTCGGCGTGGCTGATCGCCTTCAAACGCGAATATCCCGGCATCGTGCTCGACGTGATGTTCGAGAACCGCGTAGAAGACCTGTTGCGCGACGAAGTGGACATTGCCGTGCGCGTGATGTCGGAGCCGCCGCAAAATCTCGTCGCCCGCGACATGGGGCCGGTGAGATGGGTCGCGTGCGCATCGTCCGCGTATGCCGCGCAGCATGGCATGCCTGTGCAACTCGACGAGCTTCGCACCGCGCCGATCATTACGTCCGCCGTGGTCGGCCGGCAACTGCGCGTCGCCGCGTATCTGCGCGACGAACGGCATGAGGTGTTGCTGGAACCCGGCCTCATCTCCGAGAACTTCCTGTTTCTGCGCGAGGCGATTCTCGCCGGCCTCGGCGTCGGACTCGTGCCCGATTACGTCGTACACGACGACATCCGGCGCGGCGACGTCGTCACGGCGCTCGACCCGTGGCGGCTCAGCATCTTCGGCACGAACATGTACATGCTGTATATGCCGAATCTTCACCATACGCGCGCGACGTCGCAGTTCATCGAATTCATGCTCGACGAAGCGCGCAAGGCCGGACGCGGCGCCATGCCGACCCGACCCGCCCATTTGTAGCGCAATGTA
>Ga0247692_1000307_pt1 | contig 11670 bp, 4 predicted proteins | sample CNK33_metaG_FD_183041 | JGI IMG/M metagenome (GOLD analysis project Ga0247692, IMG submission 183041) | Soil microbial communities from Purdue University Martell Research Forest, Indiana, United States - CNK33 | ecosystem: Environmental > Terrestrial > Soil > Temperate forest > Bulk soil | place...
AGAGTCCCATCGAGGCGCTCTATTTCGGACCCGAGGGCGCGCTGATTCCCGCCTGGCTGCACACGGTGTACGAGTGGCCGGACACGGGCGACAAACTACTGCTCGTCGCCGACGGGGCGCCGCTTCGGCACGCGGAAATGGAGCGCCTTCAGGACGCGCCGCTCGCCGTGATGCGCGTGTGCGCCGATGGTGTCGTGCGCTTCGCCAACGAAGCGACGTACTCGGCACTGTCGCTCGTGCCCGAGCGCGTCATTGGCCGCACGCTCTTTTCGCTCTTCGATCGAGCGGACGAAAACGAGTCGAGCCATCTCGAACCCGATGAACGCCGCCTCAGTAAATGCTTCGAGGAGTGTCTCGCCACGCTCAAGCCGGTGAAGCTGGAGATTTCGGTAGCCGAATATACCAACGGTGAGCGTGAGGCGGCCCCGCTCTTGCTGATCCCCGACCTCTCGCCGGGCGGTCGGGTTCTGGGCGTGGTGGCAGTCATCGAGCTGACGCTGGTCGATCGGGTGCGCGAGCAGATCGCACGCATCGCGCGCGATCCCTCTTTCCACTCGTGGCAGCTTCAGCTCGAGCGTATCCTCGAGGAGGTCAGGCGGCTGATTCCTTTCGACCACGCTAACTTCGGCATGTATGCGGACGACGTGCGTTTCTTTCGCGCATTCCTGCTCTATCCGCGCGACCGCCTCAAATGGACCGAGCGCTGGCTGCCGTTGCCCGCCGGGATCAAGGACTGGCTCGAACGCGGCCTCGGCGCGATTCCGGACGTCCAGCAATTTATCGACAAGTTCCCTGAGCTGGGCAAAAGCCAGGTCGTGGCTATGTACAAGGATCGCGGCATGCGCTCTTCGGCAACGCTTGTCGCGAAGGACACGAGCGGCCCGACATCCGCGCTGACGCTCTGCTCGCAGCAGGTAAGCGCGTTCACACAGCGCGACGTCGAGCTGTTGCGCAACCTCGATCTGGAGCCCGTGTTGATCCGGATCGAAGAGCAGATCCAGCGCCAGCGCGTAGCGCTCGGCGACGAACTCAAAAAGGAACTCACGACGGCGACCTCGCTGGCGACGGCGGCGTGCGACATCGTCGACAAGCTGGCGGAGAGCTTTCATTGGGACTATGTGTCGCTTTATCGGCTGGATCGACAGAAGAAGGAATTCAGACTGTTTCACGAGAACCCGTGTCCACCGGCGTTCCGTATCGATCCCGACTATGTTCAGTCGTTCGAGATCGGCATGCTGGGCGCCAGCCTGAAGATGGGCGAGACTCTCATCGTCAATCAGGTCGGCGTGCCCGGGGTCGAGCAATACGGCTATCTCGGGCTGGGCCGCAACGGGATCGGCTCGGCCATGACCATTCCGCTCAGGCTGAGTCACCGTATCCGCTGGATGCTGCATATCGAAACCTCCGAGGCTCATGCGTTTCACGGCCCTGACAAGACGGCGATCGAGACGCTCATCAGCACCCTTCAGGACGGGCTCAGGCAGCGCGCGCTCGAGGAGATCAACCAGGCTGTGCTGCGCGAGACCCGGCAAGGCGTCGTCCTGGTGGGACTGGAAGGCGCGATCCTGTGGATGAACAAGGCGGCGCGGCGCCTTCTCGCCGTGAAGGACGAAAAGCCTCGACACAGTTTTCTCAGCGACTACGCGACGAAGGACGATCCGTGCGGCGTCGAGGTGCTCAACGGCTACGGCTCGACCATACGGCGGCGCGTGGTTCTACTGGGCGAGGACAATCGCACGCGCCCCGTGCTGGCAACCCGGCAAGTACTTGACGGCAGCTTCGACACTGCGATCTGGTTTCTCATTGACCTGCACGGCCGCGCGTGGGAGGTGGACATGCGCTTTCTGCGCGAGACGGTCGCCGACGTGGCGCAGCAGACGCGCGCGCCGCTCGCGCTCGCGAGCAATCTCGTGCGGCAGTTGCCGAAGGCGTACGCGGGCGCGCAATCTGCCGCCAAGGGCGAGCCGGAAAAGCTCTCGGAACGGCTGCTCGCCGAAATCGGCAAGGTCGACATCACCTTCGAGAGACTCGCGTACGGCGTCGAAATCCGGCGTTATCCGAAGCGGACCGAAACGCCGGTGGACCTCGCCCGCTGTATAACGCGCGTGACTGAGTCGCTGCCCAAGCGCGACCAGACGGAAATCAAACGGCAGCCGAGCCTGCCCTCCGGTCAGGTGAGTGGCGATTCGGAGCGGCTCGAATTTGTGATCCGCTCGCTGCTCGCGCACCTGCTGCGTGTGCGCGCGGACGACGGAAAAGTGTCGGTCGCGCTCGCCTACCAGGACGGCTCGGCGCGCCTCGATTTCGCGCTGACCGACATCGAGCCAGAGCAGACGAGCAGCAAGGACAAAAGCAAGGGCGACCACGACATTTTGTGGCGAGCGTACCGCCAGGCACGCGAGGACGCGAGTCTCGGGCTCGAGGCGGTGCGGCGCGTGATCGAGGAGCATGGCGGCACACTCAAGATCGACGAGGGCGACGATACGAGTGACGTCGCCGCGCCACCCTGGACCGGGTTTCACGTTACCTTGCCGGCACTGGGCGAAGAGCGGCCATGAGCACGATCGCCGACCCCATCGAACTCGCCCGGATGAAGCATATCGCGTTCATCTCTGACGACACCGCGAAAGCCGAACTGATCAGTGACGCGCTCGCCTGGATCGGCGATCCGGACTCGGACCTGCCGGATCCGGACGACGCGCCCGATGAGCCGCCTTCGGGCGGCGGCGCCGATGACCGGCCCTTCACCGCGCGCGCCTTCGCCCGCATGAGAATCGCGACCTACTCGTCGACCGACCGCGCTTACGCGAAGCTCTTCACCGACGCGCAGGCCTGCGCGTCGCTTGGGCTCGTCGTGCTCGACGGCATGGTGCGCAAGGAAAAGAGCGGCGGCGCCCCCGGCAACGGCACGGCCGCCGTGAGCCTGCTCGACTGGCTGACTGAGGCGCTGCCCGCGGTGCCCGTCATCGTGCTGGTGTCGTCCCGCGTGGAAGGGCTCGACCTGCGTCTGCTCAAGCGAAGGAACATCACGTCGATCAATATCCGCGAGGACAATTTCAACACCGCCTTCAAAAGAGCGCTGGACAGCGTCGCGCGCAGCGGCCCGCCCGCGCTGCGGCGGCTGACGATCGAGGTAGGCGATTACGAAGCGCGCTACTACATGCTGGACGGCAGCGTCGTGCGCGACCAGGGCTCCTACGAATACAGGAACATGACGGAGCTTTTGTATCTGCTCGAGAAAACCAACAGCTATTCGCCGATGTCCGACGGCAAGGTGATGCCAGACTGGCAGGATTACTTCGGGCAACTGGGCGAGGAAATCTTCAACTCCTTCATTCAGGGGACGATCGGCCATTACATCCTCAGGCACTTCCAGGACAACGACGACGACAAGACGCGGCCCGACCCCGTCGAAGTGCGCATCGATATCGACGTGGGCAACGACGAGCGAGCGCGCCTGTTCGGTTTGCCCTTCGAGCTTGCCAAACCGCCCGAATATCTCGACAGCTTCCTTTGCACGCGCGTGCCTATGGCGCGCCGAATCCGCTTCGTGCACGGCACGGGCTCCGACGCTACGCACAGAGCGAAGCACCCGGCTGGCCCGCCGCCGCCGCCGCGGAGGGTGCTTTTCATCAATGCAAGCTTTCAGGGCGAGGCCGTGGTGCGGCACGAGATCACCGGCGAGCTCGTGCCCATAGGAACTCTCAATCGTCTGCTCAACACGCCGGACGAACTGGACGTAGTCCAGAGCTTCACGACGCCCGAGGAGAACTACGCCCTCGAAACGGTAACCGTCGTCGGCGGCAAGCGCGGTGAGACAGCGCGCGAGTTGACGAAGGAGATGACGCGCCTCGTCAGCGCGGAGAAATTCGACATCCTGCACTTCTCCGGCCATTCGATCACCCTGCCCGACAACGGCGGCACCTTTCTTATCTTCCCAGACAAGAGCGGCGTGGGCCAGGGCGTGTCGGTGCGTGTGATCGCCGACTGGGTGCGCGAGGCCGGCATCCGCATGGTGCTGCTTTCCTCGTGCAGCGGATCGTCGCTGCGCACGGCCATAGAGTTGATGCGCACGCGCGCCGACGCCGTCATCGGCTTTCGCTGGGACGTCAACGATCACGCCTGTGTGGAATATTTCGACCATTTCTATCGGATGCATGTCAAGCAGAAGAAGTCGATCGCCGAGGCCTATTGCGGCGCGTGCCGCAAGGTCCGGCTGTCGAGCCACGGCTTGCCGATATGGGCGTCCGCGATCGCGGTGGTCAAGGATTGAGTTCGACGAAGCAACCGAAGGAGCGGCCATGTCCGTCCATAAAGTCCCCGGTGCCGATCTTCACTACCATCTCATCCTTTTCGATGAAAACGGCGCGGAGCGCAAGGAACCCGATGGCAACCTCGCAAGCGAAACCATCGTGTCGCTGCTGAAGGACCACACGCGGCCCGTCACGGACTTGCTCATCGCCTCGCACGGCTGGAAGGGCGATGTGCCTTCCGCCATCGAGCAATATGATCACTGGATCACGGCGACGGCGGCGGCCTCGGACGACCTCGAGCGCATCCGCAGGGACACGCCGGACTTCACGCCGCTCATCATCGGTCTACACTGGCCCAGTCTGCCGTGGGGGGTCGAGCAATTTCCCGATAACGCGGATGACACGCCCGCGTCGACGCTGTCGGCGCGGGGCCGCGCCGCGCCGCAGTCGGTCGAGGCGATCTGCGCGTCGATCGCTAATACGAAGGCCGCACGCGAAGCCGTCCAAACGTTGCTGAAGGAAGCCGACAAGGCGAGTTCTGCGCAGCTCTCGAAGAAGATGTACAGCGCCTACATGACTTTGTTCAGCGAGGCGGGCTTGCGCGCCGACGGCGTCAATGGCCGTCCGGGCTTCGATCAGGCGCGCTTCGATCCGCAGGCGATCGTCACGGCTGCGCGCGACGACGGCCGCGCGGGTACAAGCACTGGCGAGGGCGCGAGCTCCGAGGAAGGCGACCGGCCACGCGTGCTCGGTCGCACTAGCGGCCTGAAGGATGCCCTGCTCTCGCCACTGCGACAACTTTCCTTCTGGACCATGAAAGACCGCGCGCGCCGCTTTGGCGAAACGGCGGCGCACGGTCTGCTCGGCACGATCCAGCATGCCTCGCCCGGCGCGCGCGTGCATCTGATGGGCCACAGCTTCGGCTGCATCGTGATGTCTGCGATGGTCGCGGGTCCGCAGGACGGCGAGCCGCTCGCGCGCCCGGTCGATTCGCTCATGCTCGTGCAAGGCGCTCTCTCGCTGTGGTCGTACGGTAACCGGATTCCTTATGCGATCGGCTCGAAGGGCTATTTTCACCGCATCGTCGCGAACGGACTCGTGCGCGGGCCGGTGATCACCACGCGCTCCGTCCACGATACGGCGGTCGGGCGCTTCTATCCGCTTGGCGCGCGTATCAAGGGGCAGCGGTTGCTCGGCGTGGCGCTTCCGGAGTACGGCGGCATCGGCGCATTCGGCATTCAGGGCATCGACGGCGGCAGGCCGGTTACCGACCTGCGGATGATGCCGGGCGATTTCGCATTCCAATGCGGCGAGGCTCGCATCTACAACCTCGATGCGAGCGCTGTTATCTGCAACGGCGGCGGGCCGTCGGGCGCGCACAGCGACATCGCGCATCCTGAAGTCGCGCATGCGTTCTGGGCCGGGGTGTCCGGCGGCATCGCGATCGCCAGGCACGAGGCCGCCGCAGCGCCCAAGACGCTCAACGCAACCGTCGACGCTGGCGCACTCGCCTTCCCACCCAAGGCGTCGGAACCTGAGGGAACCGCTTCGGCCAAGCCCAGGCGCGGCGCGATGCTCACTGCAGGCGGCCCCAAAGGGGTGAAAGGCACGAAAGCCGGGGACTCGCCGGCGCTCTCGAAGCAAATGCAGAAGATGCTCGGCTCGCGCGGCGCCAAAGCAGCCGCCGACAGCGTAAAAAGCGCGCCCTCGCCGGCGTTGGCAAAACAACTCGAGAAGGAGCACAGCGGCCGCGCTTTAGCGGCGCCTGCGGATGACAAGGCGCGCTGGATCAACGCAAGCTTCGAAGGCGTCGATGCAACGACTACGCTCGTCGCGGGCAAGTGGTATCACCTGACCTTTGACGTGGACGTCGAGGTGCGCTTCGACTCTCTCGGCGCGAGTCGCCTGGACGAAGGCGCCGTTGCGACCGAAGGCGAGGAAGACGTTATGCTCACCGTGCAGATCGATACCGGCGACTTCGATTTATCCGGGCGCGTCAGCCAGATGCGCGTGCCGCGCTCGGGTTCGGGACACACGAAGGCGCGCTTCGACGTCTCGCCGCTCAAAGACGGACCCGCGCGCATCAAGGCGACGATCCTGCGCGACAGCAACTTCGTCCAGCAGATGGATCTCTCCTTCGTAGTCGGCGCGCCGCTCATGTTGCGCGCGAAAGTCGCGGCACGCGGACGGGCGCTATCGGCCGTCACGGTGCTCAGGCCGCGCGATGTGGGCCTGTCGATCGCGCCTGGCGGCGACGGCTACGATTGCGTAGTGTGGGGACCGGTGTCGGCGCGAGCGCGGCTGGCCGTCACGGCGGCGCATCTGGACAGCGCGATCGACGTCGTGCGCGAGGCGCTGCTCGCCGTCGTCGAGCAGTGCGAAGGCGACGAACCCGTGTTCCAGACTCGCATCGACATTCCCCGGGAACAGTCGAACCGGGCGCTACGCGCGCTGGCTAGCGCGGGCGCGAATCTCTTCATCCAACTGTTCGAAGGTCCCGGCGCCGGCGCCGATTCGCTGGCAGTGGGCGCTTTTTTGCGCAGGCTGTGCGCGGAAGAAGCCGGCACCCTGAAGATCCAGATTCTCGCGGAGCGGCTGCCGATTCCATGGGGCGTGCTCTATCTCGGCGATCTGGATGAGGCTGAGGACGCAGTTCCCGACTGGAACAATTTCCTCGGCATGCGCCACATCGTCGAGCAGATTCCGTTGCAGCCTTCGCTGAATGTGTGGGATCACGGCATCGCCAGCGACAACCCGTCGCTAGCGATCAGCGTGAACCTCAACAAGACGATCGACGACGCCTTTCCTGAGGAAGGCTATGTCAGGCAACAGGAGGCGTTCTGGGAGAAGCTGAATCTCGGCGTGACGACGCGCCTCAATCGCGCAGATGTGCTCGGTGCGCTCAACAGCGCCGCCACGCTCGACCAGATCCTTTACTTCTACTGTCACGCGACCTCGGCGAAGCTGACCGACGGAAACGGCCCCGATGCATCGTGCCTCGAACTGAGCGACGCCGCGATCACGCTAAAGGACTTACGGCTCAAGGCGCCCACCAGGATTCAACTGCCCGGCAAGCCGCTTGTGTTCATCAACGCGTGCCAATCATCCAAACTGTCGCCAACCTTCTATGACGGCTTCGTGCCGTACTTCATGAGCAAGGGCGCGCGCGGCGTGATTGGCACCGAATGCGAGACGCCTGCCTACTTCGCGATGGAATGGGCGCACCGCTTCTTCGTGCGATTCCTCGCCGGACGCCCGCTCGGAGAGACGTTTCTCGAGTTGCGGCGCCAATTCATGCAGGTTCATCGCAATCCACTCGGCCTGCTCTATGCAGTGCATTGCGATGCCGACACTGTCATCAATCCGCCGCACGCGGTGGCGATCGCAGCGTAATGTTCGCGGCATGGCTCCGGAGGCGTCCTGCGCGCCATGCTTTGCGAGAACGGCCGCGTGCGCCAGCGCGAAATCCGCAGCAGTGCGACATCATGCAGGCGCTAAAAGAACAGGCGATCTTCCCCCGACCGGTTGCCGGCGATAGACGGAACGCGTCGCGTCAACTTGCATGAACATCCAGGGCCTGGATCACGCCCTGATATTCAAGCGCCTGCAACTTGCTGGGGAAGACCCGGTGATCTGCCGGATGCGCACGGGCGACCGTTCTCCTGCCAGCCCGGAGAAACCCTAATTTCCCGATGGTCCGGCCGGATGATTAAATAAATCATCGTGATTTAGTTAATGCCGGGAAGCTACCCCGGTCCGGAGGACACACGTGAGGCATCCCCATGTCGGCCGGGGCAGCAATTCGGCCAATGTGCGCCGCTACAACGAGCGCCTGCTGCTTCAGGCTTTGCGCCGTACACAGCCCGCATCGAAGGCCGATCTGGCCCGCCACGCCAATCTCACGGGTACCGCGGTGGGCAGCATCATCGCGTCGCTTGACGGTGCCGGCCTCATCGAGTTCACGGGTCGCCGCGAGGGTCAGCGAGGTCAGCCCGCCTCCCTGATCCAGCTCGCCCCGCGTGGCGCATTCGGCATCGGTGTGCGCCTTGACCGCACGAGCATTGAAACGGTGCTGGTGAACTTCGCTGGAGAAGCGCTCGCGCGCCACAGCCATGACATGGTCCTGCCCCACCCCAGCAAGGTTCTGGAAATCGTGGAGCGCGACGTTCGCGACCTGCTACAGCGGCTGAGCGCCCGTGAGCGTGAGCGGCTTGCCGGCGTGGGCGTCGCCCAGCCCTACAACCTGGGTTGCTGGTTGCGCGAGCTGGGCCTGCCGGCTGACACGTTTCGCGCGTGGGACGAGGTCGACTTCGCACGCGAGCTCGGCTGTGCGCTGCCCGTGCCCGTGTTCAGCGAAAACGACGGCAACGCCGCTGCCATCGCCGAACTGTTCTACGGCGTTGGCCGCCAGGTGGACGATTTCATTTACCTGTTCCTCGGGCCCGCGATCGGCGGCGGTATCGCCGTCGATGGCGACTGCCTGCGCGGCGTCAACGGCAACGCCGGAGATATCGGCGTCATGCCAGTTCCGCCGAGCCGGCTGCCATCCGCGCCGCAACCGGCCGGGCAATGGGACATCCTGCTTTCGCGCGCGTCGCTAAACGCACTCGCACGGCATCTCCGGTTCCGCGGCGAGTCGGTCCACACCCGCGCGGACATTGAAGCCTGCGTCGCCCGGCAGTTGCCTGCCGTCAATGAATGGATGGACGACTGTGTCGAGGCGCTCGCTCCCGCCCTGCGTTCAATGCTCTGCGTGCTCGACGTCCCGGTCGTTGTGGTCGACGCCGATGTCGATGCAGGACTGATCGACGCGCTGACGAAGCGCCTCCATACAGCACTCTCGCTGGGCGCACCGGAGGCGCGCGGGACGCCCGAGCTGATGCGCGGTACGTTCCGCTCGGACGCCGGCGCAATTGGCGCCGCGACGCTGCCGATGTTTTTCAATTTTTCGCCGCGTGCAGGCATTCTCAAGGGCGCCGGCGCCGAAGTGCAGGAGGTCAATCATGCGCCAGGCTGAACCGAAGCGCGCGCTGCTGGAAATGCGCGGCATCAGCAAGACATTCCCGGGCGTTCGTGCGCTCAACGACGTGCGGCTAGCCGTCTATCCAGGCGAAGTGCACGCGCTGATGGGCGAGAATGGCGCAGGCAAGTCCACCCTGATGAAGATCCTGTCCGGCGCCTACCAGGCTGACCCGGGCGGAGAAATCCTCGTCGACGGCAAGCCCGCACATATCGACGGACCGATCGCGGCAAGGGCACTGGGCGTTGCCGTGATCTATCAGGAACTCAGTCTTGCACCGAACCTGACGGTGGCAGAGAACATTCATGCTGGCCGTGAACTGCGCAAAGGTGGTGGGCGCTGGGGCGTCGTCGACCGCGCGGCGATGGAGCGCGCGTGTGAAGAGGTGCTCGGCAGGCTCGGGGCGACGTTCGGGCCGCAGACGATCGTGGGCGAGCTGTCGATTGCCGAGCAGCAGCTCGTGGAAATTGCGCGGGCCGTCCATACGCGCGCCCGGATTCTCGTCATGGACGAGCCAACGACACCGCTGTCGTCGCGCGAGACCGACCGGCTGTTCAAGCTGATCCGCCAGTTGCGCGACGAGGGCATTGCGATCATTTACATCAGCCACCGGATGGCAGAAATTTACGAACTCTCCGATCGCGTGTCGGTGCTGCGGGACGGTTCGTACGTCGGTACGCTCGGACGCACGGAGCTTTCCGCCGAAAGCCTCGTGAAGATGATGGTGGGTCGTGACATTTCCGGGTTCTACAGGAAAGAGCACGCGCCCTACGATCCGGGCAGGTCCGTGCTGTCGGTGCGTGATGTGGCCGATGGCGGTCGCGTGCGTGGCTGCAGCCTTGACCTGCATGCAGGAGAGGTTCTGGGGATCGCTGGCCTCGTTGGTGCCGGGCGCACAGAACTGGCGCGCCTCATCTTTGGGGCCGAGCCGCGGGCGAGTGGTGAAATCGCGATTGACGGCCAGGTGCTGCCACTGCGTACACCGCGCGAGGCAATCGACGCCGGTCTTGTCTACCTGACCGAAGATCGCAAGCGTCAGGGGCTCTTTCTCGACATGAGCGTGCTGGACAACATCAACGTTTCCGTATGCGGCCGCGATGCCCGCTTCGGTGTCCTCAATCTCGCACGCGGCACCAAGCGCGCTGGCGAGGCCATCCGCTCCCTGTCGATCCGCGTCGCGCACCCCAGGGTCAACGTCGGTTCGCTCTCAGGCGGCAACCAGCAGAAGGTTCTGCTGTCACGGTTGCTGGAAACCCGTCCGCGTGTCCTGATCCTTGATGAACCGACGCGTGGCGTCGATATCGGCGCCAAATCGGAGATCTACCGCATCATCAACGAACTCGCGAAGTCGGGCGTGGGCGTCATCGTGATCTCGAGTGAACTGCCGGAGGTCATCGGCGTCGCCGACCGCGTGCTCGTCATGCGGGAAGGTCTGATAGCCGGCGAACTGGGCGGATACAGCGGCAAGCCGATCACTCAGGAAGCCATCATCGAGCTGGCTACCGGATCGCAGCTGGCGCTGGACGAAGCGGCCTGACATCGCGCAGCGAAATCTGTGCAAAAAAGATAACTGCAAGATCCATATTAAGGAGAACGACATGTCGAACTCAACCTCTCGGCAGGGCGTGTCTGCCATCACGATCGAACCCGTGCCTGCGGCCGCGCCTGTGCCCTTGCCAACGCAGCCGGCGGCCGGGCGCAGGCAAAGGCTGCAGGCGCTGATGCGCACAGCGGGCATGTTGCCCGTCCTGCTGCTGCTGTGCATCGGCTTTGGCGTCATGACGGACACGTTCTTCAGCCTGCAGAACCTGTCGATCATCACGCAGCAGGCCGCGATCAACATCGTGCTTGCAGCGGGTATGACCTTCGTCATCCTGACCGGTGGTATTGATCTTTCGGTGGGCTCGGTGCTGGCCGCTGCTGCCGTCGCAGCCATGCTTGCCTCAAATATCCCGCACTGGGGATGGCTGGGCATTCCGGCGGCTCTCCTTGTCGGGCTCGGATTCGGCGCGGTGAATGGCGGGTTGATCGCCCTGCTGAGGCTGCCGCCCTTCATTGTCACGCTGGGTGCGCTGACTGCCGTGCGCGGCATCGCGCGACTGCTGGGCAACGATACGACCGTCTTCAATCCGCAGCTGTCCTTCGCCTTTATCGGCAATAGTTCGGCCTTCGGCATCCCGTGGCTCGTGGTGATTGCAGCCGCTGTGGTGGCGCTTTCCTGGTTCATTCTGCGTCGCACCGTGCTCGGCCTGAGGATCTATTCGGTCGGCGGCAATCCCGAAGCAGCACGCCTGGCCGGCATCAAGGTCTGGGGCATCGAAATGTTTGTCTATTCGATGTCAGGACTGCTGGCGGGACTCGGCGCGGTGATGTCGGCCGCCCGTCTCTATGCGGCCA
>Ga0247692_1000309_pt1 | contig 11626 bp, 11 predicted proteins | sample CNK33_metaG_FD_183041 | JGI IMG/M metagenome (GOLD analysis project Ga0247692, IMG submission 183041) | Soil microbial communities from Purdue University Martell Research Forest, Indiana, United States - CNK33 | ecosystem: Environmental > Terrestrial > Soil > Temperate forest > Bulk soil...
TAAAATTGGTTGAAATGATACTCCCTTTAACTGAAAGGTCTAAGACTTTTATCATTGCTGCTACTAAAGAAACGGAGGAAATGTGCATTAAGATGGGACTAAGGAAGCTCAAAAGCCCTGTATATGTTAAGGACGTTATATAGTGATGTGCTTCCATATTCTATTCTTATCTATGCAATTTATCAGTGAGTCAGACACGTTATAGAGAGTTGCTATATGGTTCATAGTGTAGCCCTTAGCTCTAAGAATTTTTATCTCTCTTACTTTAGCATCTGTTAATTTAGCCTTGGAGGACTTTTCCCCTATGTTTTGTCCCTTCTTATACCACTCTGGGTGCTTCTCAGCTTTGTTATTTTTATTGGGCATTCTACCCTTCTTTACTGCATCTTGAATATTATCTGTAGTAGTACCTAGGAATAGATGAGCAGGATTAACACAAGGAGGATTATCACAAGTATGGCAGACAAAAAGATTCATTGGATCAATACTATGATACAATTTGTAAGAGATTCTGTGGGCTTTATATCTAGAATCTCCAATTCTAAAGTGTCCATACCCTGCTACTTCATCATATCTAGCCTTGAGGCATTCTCCAGTCCATATCCAACAGTTAAGGGTAAAATCTACATAATTCCAAAAGCGTATTATTTGGGTTTGGGTAAGTTCTGGGATGAGGATATACTTAACTGGCATTCTAATCTCCTTGTCAGATTAGGGTGTAGGGCCGTTAGGGTACTTAAGACTACTCTAGCGGCTCGACTTATGGTATACCATATATGGAAAAGGAATACAAGAGTCAATTCTTGTAAGTGGTGATTCCAATGGCTTTTGGTCAAAGCAAATCTGAAAAGGCGCAGGACGCCACAATAACGGCCAATCAGAAACAGATAGGAGACATCTCCTCAAGTGCTGCAACTAAAGGAGATAAGAGTTTTAAATGGTTCAAGCAGGCTGGCACCCAAGCTAAGGACTATTGGAGCAGCATCTTAGGGGGAGATAAGTCAGCTATAGACGAGTTTCTGGGGCCAGAGCTTAGCCGCATTACCAGCATCTTTGGAGGCCAGAGGCAGCAGCAGGCCGAATTTAGCCCTAGAGGGGGAGCCAGAGCCTCTGGGAACACCGCCCTAGCCACTCAAGAAGCATCAATGAAGGGAGATGCTGTCCTAAAGGCCCGCCCTGAGGCTGCACAGGCCCTAGGGGGGCTTGCAGGGCTATTTGGAGGGATCGGGCAAGGCTTCACAGGACAAGCTCTCTCAGGGCTAGGGGAGGGGGCTAACATAGGGTTTGGCCTTAACAAGGAGCAGCAGGCCAACCGTGAAGCGACCGCCGCCCTATGGACAGGAATAGGCTCAGCAGCCGGTGAAGCAGCAGGAGGATGGCTAGGCGGTAAGTAGCCTATCTAAAGGACTTACATTTAATGCCACAAGGTATAGGAAATCTATTTGTAGGCTTTGGTGAAGGCTTTGGTAAATCCTACTTTCGCCAGAAGCAGCAGAAGCATGAGGAGGAGCTTTCTCATGAGGCTAACCAATACAAGATGATGCAGGATGCCCTCCACACAGCTACCCAAAGGGGAGATACTAATGCTGTAGCTCATATCTTTAGGTCTATGGAGGAGTTCGCCTCTCACTCCTCTAGCACTAAAGGGGGAAAAGGTAAGAAAGGGAAAGAAGCAAGGGGAGGTATTCTATCTAAGTTTGCTGATATGCTTGAAGGGGGTAAGCAGACGGAGGAATCTAAGCAGGCAGGCCAACAAAATGAAGGTAAGCCCCCTGAGCAACAAGAGCGTCCTAGGAGAGCCTTGACTCAACCTCTTATGCAATCCAACCAACAGCTATCAGAAGAGGATAATCAAACAGCCCTAAGGAAGCAGCAACTCCTTGCCCCAGGCATTAGGGCAGAAAAGGATGCAGAGGCAAAGGCTATAACAGATAGGCAACTTGCTTTAGATAGACAGAAGGCCAAGGAGAGAGCAGACCTATTCAAGCTCCAAAGTGAGGCTAGAGAAACCTTAGACGTAAATAAGATGACTAATGCCTACGTTATGCAGGGAGTCCCCCTAGAAGAAGCTAGGAAAATGGCAGGCAAGGACATCACTGACCTTCAGGAAGCTAGAACAGCAGAGCTAAAGGCTAGAGTAACACAACGTCAGGAAGTCTACGCCCTTCACTATAAGACCTACCTAGAGTCCGTCCGTCATCATAAGGAATTAGAAGCTAGGGCTAAAGAGGCAGGGGCTAGAGGGGATAAGGCCCTTGCCATAAGGATTCAAAAGGCTGCTGACGGAAGTGCTGCTATAAATAAATCTATGAGTGCAGACATCTCTCAACAGAGAGAGATTAATTCTGAGATAATGAGGTTGGAAGGGATTGTAAATGCTCCCTTGGCTGGACATGATCCTAATATACAACAGTATAGAAATAACCTAGATGACCTAACAAAACAATGGTATAAACTAAATGATAATATCAATGCTAAGAAAGAGAAGTTAGATGAGATAGGGGCTGATATTGAGGAGAAGAGACTTACAGGCCCTTCTACGCCTAAGGAGCCTCCTAAGAAAAGCCTTCTAAAACCTGGAAAGGAGGCTGATCCCCTTGGGATATTACCATAGATGCCACAGGAATCAGTACAGGACTTTGCCAAACGAATTAAGGAAAAGTACCCAAATTACGCCAACTTGGATGATTTGGAACTTTCTAGAAGGATAGTCTCTAAGTACCCTCAGTATAAGGATAAGGTAAACCTACCTCCTGTAACAGGCGAAGACATCTCCAAAATAGCTCATCAATTTGGCCTTACAATCACTTCAGGCAAGAGAAGCTCCCAGGAACAGAAGAAGCTAATTAAGGAAGGTAAGACAAAGGCTACCAACTCCTTTCACCTCTTTGGGCAGGCTTTTGACGTTAAAGGGGATAGGGTTGGAGAGTTTAGGGATTATGTTAAGAAGTTATATGGATATGACTTGTCAGAGCTTCTAGATGAGAAGAACCATACTCATGTGGCTTGGCAGAAGGGGGCTTCCCAGACCCCTCAAAGCGTGACAAAAGATTCTGAGCAGGATACAAATGTTGACACTAAAGCACTTAAATTTCTACAATCCCTACAGGGCGACAAACTGCCTCCCCATAAGCCTCTCCTTACTAAGTCTAAGTCAGTCCTAGGGGGAAATGTCCCCTATAAGGATACCTCTAGTGCTCCCTCTCTAGGAGAAGTTCTAAAGGATAAAGAGGGAATGGTCAATAAGGGGATAACTAAAATAGCCCACCTAATGGGAGTGGATATTCCCCGCCTTGCTGAAAATACAATACCTTGGGCCTTATACCACACTGGACTAAATCCCAATCTTAATCCTCCTTCCTTTGAAGAGACTCTACCTGGAGCCTTCCTAAATGCTCAGCTATCCCCTCTACAGGAAGCAGAGAAGATTAGAAAAGAAAAAGGTTTAGGTATTGTAGAGGCTTGGGCTGACCCTGAAATCCTAGGTCACTCAGGACTTGCCCTCATTCCTGGATGGGGGCCTATAGCCTCTCAATTCTCTACAGAAATGAAAGAAGGTAAATATGAAGAGGCTTCCTATACTGCTATTGCTTTAGGATTAATGGGAGGAGCAGGAAGTATTATAGGAGACTTAAAGGCTAAGGGATTAGTAAAGGATATTAAAATAGAGCCATCTAAAACTGAGCCTATTACTACCTTTGACGACTCTACTAAGACTATTTATGTTAATCCAACCGAATTAGAAAAGGGTGCAAGGGAGGGTAGGAATCCTGTTGCTATGATTGATGAGGCTCTAAGGCATGAGCCTGGACATGCCCTTGTTGATGAGCCTTCCTCCCTTAAGGTAGGAGATAAAGTAACTGTAAAAGGTATAAAAGCCTTAGAAGGACAATCGCTAGAAATAGTAGATATTAAAGATACCAAGGTTAAAGTAAGAACTAAAGGGGGAGATATATATGTAAGTAAGAAATATGTAGAGAAGGCTTCTAAGACTCTTCTAAAGGATAGTGCTAAGAAGACCCTTGCTCCTAAGAAGGCTAAAGCTGCTACAGAGGCTATTGATAAAGGAAAGGAGATGGCTACTGAGAGTGAGGAGAAGATTGTAGAAGACGTAACAAAAACAGGAGATGCTGCTAAGGATTCTAGGAGTAGTCCTACCATTCCTAGAACTCCTGAGGAGGATGCAGAATCCGCTGCCAGGGCTGCAAGAGGGGGAGAGTCTAGACCTATAGTAACCCCTGAACCTGAGCCTATTCTTCAATACCCTCCTGACCCTGCTACGCCAGAAGTGCAGGCTAGTAGGTCTATTAGTAAGGCTGTTGCTGAAGGGAAGGCGGCTAAGGCTAAGGGGAAGCCTAAGCTAGTTAAAGCCCCTAAGCCTACAGGAAGTCCTGACCTAGCAATAGAGGTGGAGCAGTTCAAGCAAAACCCCCAAGACACCAAACCTGAACCTGTAGCCCTTTCTACAGGAAAGTATAAGCTAAGGTCAGATTATTTTGTTAGTAGGGCTGAGTTTAATACCTTTGAGGAGGCTCAGGCGGCGGCAGATTCTATATGGAATGCTACTCATCCTACAGAAGGAGGGGGTACTGGAGCAGGGGCTATGAAGGCGGGAGCCTTAGCCAACAATCCTGATCCAGAAATAGAACAGCTTCGCCAAGACATAGAAACCAGGGCCAAAGCAGGCAACATTCCTAAGAAGGACTTCACCCTAGGGGAAAAGGCTGAGCGTAGGCTTCGTGACCTAAAAGATAATGTTAAAAGCACCTTAGGCAATCTCAAGTCTTGGACAGAAGAGGCATGGCACAACTATAAGAACCTAGAACCTATAACAGACTTCACCAACGCCGTTGATAGGTGGCAAGGGGATATTCAACTTAATCTACTTCATAGTAAGAACTTTATCAAGAGTGTAAAAGACCTTATGCCTTCTCACCTTCGTAGGGAGGCAATGTCTCGTTACTTGGATGCAGGTGGAGACAAAACCATCCTCCAACAAGGAGCTACAACCTCTCCTGATAAGTTCAGCCGTAAAGCCTATGAGACTGCCCTCAATCTTACTCCTGATGAAATAGACATCGCCAATAATATCCAATCCTATTATGATGCAATGATGCAGAAGGGACATGATGAGGGAATCTTCTGGGGAGAAGTTCAATCCTATATCAATAGAGTCTATGATTCTAAACATGCTAAGTTAATCAACTCTAAAATAGAATCAGACATCCAGATGGGGAAGTTACCCACCAAGTTCGTCCACGCTAAGAAGAGATTCTATCAATATCTCTTAGATGCTGAATTAGCAGGGATGAAACCCAAGACTACTGATGTTGCTGATTTGGTTACTATTTATAATACTGAGTTTGGTAATACGCTTGCTGCTAGGGAATTTGTTAAGAATGCTCATAATGCTCTTGCGCCTGACGGTAGAAGGGTTATAGAAATCTCTGGAGGTGGGGGGATTATAGGCACCTCTACTGGGCCAGATAAGGTTCTTATTAAGCCTCATTCTAAGGTTAGACCTAAGCTAATAGGAGGGGAGCCTGGACAGAAGGTAGACATTAGTGATTACAGGAGCTATGACCAGCCTGCTTTTAGAAAGTTTAAGTATGTCACCAATGCCCCTGATGGGACTCCTATTATGGTAGAGGGAGATGCCCTTATTCATCCTGATTATTATGATGAGTTTGCGAAGAGATTCGATCAGTCTGTATTTGAGAGATATAAACTCCTCAAGGGAGCTAAAGTAACTAAGGCTCAAGTTAAGGCCCCTAAGATGGCTGGCTCCCTCTTCCATCAGGCTCACGTTGACCAACATGCCCTTACCCACAGGGTATGGAATCCCTATAAGGGGGCTATGACTCCCTTAGACCTTAAAGACCCTATGGTTAATAAGGCTATTTACTCAGGGGTTAAGCTGGTAGATTCTAGAGGGCTGAGTGCCTTTGCAGAGGGAGTATCAGGAGGGGAATGGATATTTAAGATACCTGGGGCAGGGCCTAAGCTGAGAGCCTATACAGAATGGCTATTTGAAGATCATATCCCTAAGCTAAAGGTGATGTACTTTGAACAGGCCCTTAAAAGGAATCTTAAAGCCTATGCTAAGGATATAGCTTCAGGTAAGATAACAGAGCAGCAGTTGGAGAGGTTCACCGCAGCAGAGGCTAATGCTTCCTTTGGTGAGCTTAATATGGAGCAAATGGGAAGGTCTAAGACTGCACAGGATATAACTTCCTTTGTCCTCTTGGCTCCTGACTTCTCAGAAGCTAGGCTTAAGTATATGGTTCAGGCCCTCTCCCCTTATGGAAGGGAGCAACGAATAGCCCTTATGGGGGGAGCGGCTGCTATGTATGTCACAGCTAGGATTCTGAATGGAGTATTTAACAAAGGAGATATGAACCTAAAAGACCCCAAACATGCTTTTGAAGTTAAGATAGGCAACAAGTATGTAGGTATAAGGAGTGTTCAAGAAGATGTCATAAGGATAGTTACTAGTCCTGGACAGAGCCTTATCAATCGCCTTAATCCTGTTATAATAGGGGGAGCGATGTTAGCTACAGGAAGGGATAGATATGGGAAAGAAATTCATCCGGCTACTAAGTTAGGCCTCATTAAGGAAACAGCCGCAGAAACCTTAGAGCCTATGGCAATTAATCCTGATCTTGAAAGGACTGTCCTTCAGGTGCTAGGATTCAGCGTTAGCAAATATACTGACCCTAAGTTAGAAGGAATGTTCAAGGACTTAGACGAGAAGGCAGAACAAATCCATAAGGAACATCCTGAGATAACCTTTGATAGGGCTAGAAGATTGCTTCTAAATAGGAAGTAGAAAGGAGCTTCTATGTCAACTAACTTTCCTATAAACACTCCCCCTACTCCTGTTCCCCCTGTTCCTATAACGCCTGAGAATAAGTCTCCTACAACTACCCTTCAACAGGACATCACCCTTGTCGCCCAAAGGCGTATTAACCTCATTTGGGAAGCTACTCAGGCTATTATATCTATTACTATAGTAGTAGCTAATGTAATAGCTGCCTTTAAGCTAAATGAGAAGAATGAAATCCTATCTAATGCCCTTTTCCTTATTGTAGGATTCTATTTCTCTAGAACTAACCATACTAAGACAGGTGGAATTGAGACTGGGTATGGGGGGAGATGTATTTTGATAGGGCTATTTATATATCTAGTCCTTATCCTTTAGGCCCTCCTGCGGCTCGCTGGCCGGTGGCGTACATCCTGCAATGTAGTTGTCGATCTGCGTTGCCAGTCCTAATAGGGACGGTAGCGGCTCACATTGCGGTGCGACTGCTTTGAGCAATCGTGAGAGATACTGATAAGCACTCTCAGCATCGTGCAATCCATCCCCGCTGGCCGGTTCAGGCTGGTCGAGTTGGGCGAGAGCTTTAAGCACTATAAGGTCCGTGTGGATATTTCCTTCTGCCGCAACTTGTTCTAGCGCCTCTCTCGCGGTCTGGAGGGCGCTGGAAAGGGTGGCGATTTGAGCCTTCCACGTTTCGTAATTAGCTTTGGCGAAGGCTGCTTGTCGTTTATTCTCCCGCTCCAGCGCCCCGCACTTCTCAGCCTGTTCGATGAGCCACGGTAAGTCTTCGCTGAACGTCTGAATCAGAAGTGCCTTTGTACCAGTGCTGGAACGCGCCGCCTTCTGTCGCTGCTTGATTAGCTCGATACGATCAGTCGTGTCGCTCACTCACTCCCCCTTTCCGCTCTAATGATCGTGCCCGCCATATTGACTACCGCAATCTTGCTTGCCACAAACATCACAATCGCCGTGCAGTCGTCTTAACTGATACTTGCCAACCGAATCGAGGAAGAAAAAGATAGCCGTGTTGGATACCTTCTCTATGTCCAGTTCGGTACGCATCTGCCTTAGAATTGCCCCGACACCGATAGCTTCGGCCCTGATTGCCGAAGTGCCGATCTTTACTCTTTCACGCACAATGACTTCTCCCTCGGCTCGCGGGCCGGTTCAGGCTGGTCAAGGTCTGCAATCGCACTCTTGGCATATCTCTGAGGATCATGAGATGCGCCATTGGCGATCCATTCTAGCGCCTCTCTCGCGGTCTGGAGGGCTTTATGTAAGTCTAAATAAGCCCCAGCCAGATTAGACTCCTCCTGCTTCATCACAGCAAGTTCATAGGCTTCTGCATGATTTACTTTATCCTTCATTAATCTTCTCCATAGCCTCTTCTGTTATTTTAACTTCTTCAAGCCAATTCCAATGCCTTCCTTGTTTAATATCTTGTATAGTACAGTTATCAACCTTATATTCATCTGCTATGGCTTTTACTGAATAGGGTAACTTCAATTTTTGTTTAATTTCTAGCACTTGAGCCTCTGTTAACTTTGCAGATTTATTCCTAGAACCCCTAAAGTCAGTATTGCCAAACCTTCCATTCCTCTCTCCTACAGGAAACACTCCTGCCTCTATTGCATGTTGAGTGTTCTCTTTAGGAGTTTTATACTCTAGGTTATCTGCCCTATTATTAGACTTAACTAAGTCCTTATGGTTTACTTCATGTCCTGGAGGACACTTTCCTATAAAAGCGGCGGCTACTAACTGATGCACTAAGGGAAAGTATTTCTGATTATCTACACACAAACAGACTGATATATACCCTTCCTTCTGTGTCTTAGAAGCTAATATGTGCCCCTGTTTAGAGTTGGTATTAAAATTTCCACTTCTCCTAACTCTACCTAAGCTAGATACTTCATAGTAACCTTCAAAGTCTACAACAGCCCTCCACTCTTCGCATATACACTTAGGACGAAAGGTAGTAGCTCGGATTTCGGGAATTGAAAGCGGACACCCCTTCTGATGCCCTTCTGCGTATCTCTCTATATAGAGAGCGATTTGCAATTTTTCTTCTAGGCTAGTCATTCGCATAGCTCCTCCATACATGATTATTCTTGCTCAGCCATAATTCTGTTAGGCAATACTCACAACTTAGAAAGGGGTAGCCCATTTCCTTATGATGCCCTTGGTGTGCCTCTAAGAGGTTGTCAAAGGGAACCTCCATAGGAACCTCATAATACACATTTTCTGCTTGGCAGAAGAAGCAATCCTCCCCACATTGCTGACTATCATGGAGGTTAGCTTGATCGTCTATGTATTGCATGAGTCTTTGGTCGTGTTCTTGTAAGGTCATTTTTCCCCCTTTCCATAGGTTATGACATAAATTTTCTTTGGTCTACACTTATCACAAATCCAAAATGCTGAACCTAGCCAAATCATCTTATGTTTCTTAGGGCATCGCTCAGGCTTTTCATGTTGCCAGAAGGTCATTTAATTTCTCCCTTTCTAAGGTCAGCCTTGAACAAGGCAAGAATAGCAATAGTTATTTGATCTATCTCTCTAGCATTAAGGAATTTATAACGGCTAAGGATATTCCTTATTTGCATTTCCTTAATGTCTATTTCTACTTCTTTAGGGTCTAAGGTGCCGCCCATTTCTATCTCCTCTCCCTAGGATAAACATAACCTACTACATAGCCTACAAGAAATGATATAAAGAATATGAGTAAATCGTCTACCATTCTACCTCACTTCCTGTAAAGTTGCAATACTTTTCCCAACTTTCACATCAACAGCACACCTAAATCCCTTTAGTGTCTTAGATTCTCTCTCTAAGATAGGCTTAACATCCTTTATACACTCTTCTAGACTATCTTGCTTAGTCTCAAACACCAATGAGTCATGAATTGTATTACAGAATCTATACTTATCTAAATACCCTTTTTCTTCTAATAGCAGTATACCTTCTCTCAAATGACAATGTGCGTTATTCTGTACAGGAAAAGCAATAGCTTCTTCTGCTTCAATACCCTTAGTTCTAGATAGAAAATTACCATATCTATCATACTTAACTTCACTAGCCTCATTGAACCAGCGTCTAAATCCATAAGGTGTGTCATAATATCCAATATCTGCCTTAGCAATAACCTCAGATTGATACTTAAATACTCTAGGAAATAGATTCCTCAATAAGTCATATAGGGCTTTAACTCTCTTTCTGCCTATAGATGATATTAATTTAGCTAGAGCTTCCCCTTCATATTTCTTTCTCTTCCCCGCTAATGCTTCCTCAGGAGAAGGATCAAAGCCATCTCTATATCTCTCATAACAACCGTTCTCACTAAGTCCTAGTCCGATGCCAAGGATTGTAACCTTAGCCCTTCTATCTCTTATGTCCTTATATTGACCCTTCACAACCCCAAGATACTTGCTAAGTCTGTCGTCATCCCAATCTAAACATATATTAGCCTCAGGAAATCCTACTAGATGTGCTGTAACATAGGAATGGATGTCTATTCTACATAGCCTCATATAATTCTCATCCCCTGAGAGATAACCTAGCATGAGGGCGTGAAATCCTTTATAGTCAAAGGTGCAGAATACATTTCCTTCCTCTGCTTCTATAGTCTCCTGCATCTTAGTAGCCATAGTAGTATGAACAGGGAATTGTTGAGAGTTAGGATTCCTAGCTGAAAGCTGTCCTGTAGCAGGGCGAAAAGAGAATTGAGGGTGTATTCTACCATCACTCCCAGGCTTCCATCCATCTATGAAAGAGCCTACCATTTTAGTAAGTTCTTTATATTCTACTATATAACTATACACGTCATCTCCTGTCTTAAGAGCTAATCCTTTTAAGACATTCTTTGATGTGGAGACATTTTCCTTCTTACTTTCCTCCTTATCTTTCTGTTCTTTCGCTATCTTAATGGCAAGTTTCTTGGCTATCCCTTCGTGTCCATTATATTTTATTAGGTTACTAACTTGGTCAGGAGAATTTGGGTTAAAGTATTTCTTCTTACACCATCTATTCGCCATTATAGGATTGCCTTCTATAATATCAGGGAACATTCTTTTTATAATATCTACCTTAGATGCAGCTATCTCTACTTCATCATCTGTAGGGAGAGTCCCTTTATCTACTAAAAGTTGCTGAATGATTCCTTTAACTTCTTTAGGTTCTCTTACATATCCCTTAGTAGGATGATATTGAATGAGAGTTTCTGGAATCTTATCCTTAAGAATTTCTTCTATCTCTCCTTGTCTAATCTCAATCTCCTTCTTAAATTCTTCTTGTTTAACTGTGTTTATAGGAATCCCTCTCTCTGATGTTCTAACCAAAATAGGCCATAGGTTATAAACATACCTATTATATCCATCCCAAAGACCCCTCTCCTTTAATTGCTTAGGTAGAGATTCATATATGTAATGCAAACTTGAAACATCTGCTATCCCGTAGAAGGGAAGATTAGAACCTGAGTAATGTTTCCATGCAAAAGGATGATTGTAGAAGCTAGAAACGAATTGTAATCCTAATGGAAGATCAGCAGAATAATGGTGAAAAGCGAGCATTAAATCATCTATCCTACCATTTATCTCTATTCCATGCTGTCTAAGGATAGGATTGTCAAAAGCGTAACAATTCCATCCTATCTTGTCGTTAGGGAGAGCTAGAATGCTTTTGCTAATGGTAATGAAAGGCTCAACCCAAGGAAGGGCTATTCCAGTATCCTTAGCTATGGAGAATTGAATCTGAGTTATTACAGTTCCTTGATCTTCCTCTAGTTCATCCTCATCAACCCCTGAGGATTTGTCT
>Ga0247692_1000311_pt1 | contig 11574 bp, 11 predicted proteins | sample CNK33_metaG_FD_183041 | JGI IMG/M metagenome (GOLD analysis project Ga0247692, IMG submission 183041) | Soil microbial communities from Purdue University Martell Research Forest, Indiana, United States - CNK33 | ecosystem: Environmental > Terrestrial > Soil > Temperate forest > Bulk soil...
TTGGGGGCCCTCAGGCAAACACAAGAACTGGCGGTGTGAGCCGCTTTCTTTTGCCTACTTTTCTTTGCGGCGGCAAAGAAAAGTAGGTGCCGCCCCGCACAGGGGCGACGCTTGAAGCACGAAGGCATAACGCGGATGCCAGCAAAAAGACAAGCGGACAACCCCGCGTCGCAGACAACAAAAAAACTCAGAAATTGTGCTTCAGCCCAACAGTCACAGACACCTGCTTATCTGTAGTGGAATTCGGCAAATTAGGAATCTGCGCATAATTCACACTCTGTCCTGTGACAGGATCGGTCCCAATCCCACTGCCAGCGGCCTTCTGAAAGATCCCAACCGCATACAACGTCGTCCGTTTGGACAAACTATACGTCGCCCCAAGATTGACCTGATGAAATTTCGGCGACCCGCTGACATCGGTCTTCATCGAGTTATAGATATACGCGGCCCCAAGCGTAAAGGCAGGCGACAAAGCATACGTCGCATTCACCTCAACGATATCGAACCGCACATCCGCGCCTTGCGGCTGAGTGGCGCTCGCAAAATACTGACTATCGTCAAGCCGCGTATGCGTATAAACAAGACCAAAAGTCGCCGGCCCGAAGGTATAAGACCCACCCACACCAAACGCCTTCAACGAATGCGCATTCTGCAACTCGCAATACATCGCAGTCGGATTCGAGCACGCAAAATCCCCGATATAACCTTGCTCGCCGCCTAACGCAGCATCGAGCGGATTATTCAGATCGAGATAACCGACTCCGAACGAGAAAGGCGCATTGTTATAACTCGCAGAAACCGCCCAACCACGCTTTTGCGAGAAGTCACCCGCAACACCGCCCAGCGAATACGTGCCGCTAGCCGAGAAGCCCGCAATCGTGGGACTGACATACTGCACAGCATTGTTCAAATTGAGCGCGGCATTCAGATTATCGACGTCGCCGATATGCGCCCCATACAACGTGGCCCACGTATTACTGGAAGCATACGGCGCGAGCGCATTCGTGTACGAGTCGAACTGGCGGCCAAACGTCAGCGTGCCGTATTGCTCATTGGTCAGCCCGACCCACGCGTTCTGATTGAAGAGCGTGCCGCCCTGCACGAAATTGCCGCTGCCCGTAAAGAAGCTGTTCTCGAGCTTGAAGGTCACCGACGTGCCGCCGCCAATATCTTCACTCCCAGTCAACCCAAAACGCGAAGGCGCAGAATTCCCGCCCGTGAACTGAAAATTGTGTCCCCCGCCGACACTGCCATCCGCACGCGTGACCTGCTGATTGTTCGTGTACGTGATGCCCGCGTCGACATCGCCATATAACGTGACGCTGCTCTCCGCATGCGCCATGCCGGGCGCGGCGATCGCAGCCATTGCGCCGGCGAGCGCGGCCACCGCCGCCGCGATGGTGCGCGGCGTCGTCCGATGTGTCATGTCTCTTCCCCTTTGTCTTATGTGTCTGCTTCGTGAGCGTGCGATCCGGTTGCCTTGCCGATGCGTGAAGCCCAAAGCTAAATATGCTTCGGCAAGGCAGCGCGCGAACGCTTACGCGTAATTGATCATCACGGACTTGCTTTCCGTGTATTGCTCGATAACCGCGCGCCCCAGTTCGCGGCCGAAGCCCGATTGCTTCATCCCGCCGAACGGCAGCGCGTTGTCGAGCAGCGAGTGGCAATTGACCCACACCGTGCCCGCCGCAATGCGCGGAATCAGCTTGTGAACGGCCGACATGTCGTTCGACCAGATGCTCGCGCCGAGACCATACGGTGTGTCGTTGGCGAGTTGCACGGCGCTGTCGATATCGTCGAACGGCATTGCGACCAGCACCGGCCCGAAGATCTCTTCGCGCACCACGCGCATCGTGTGGTTCGTGTCGACCATCACGGTCGGCTCGACGAAGAAGCCCGGCTTGTCGATGATGTTGCCGCCCGCCGCGGCGCGCGCGCCTTCCGCGAAGCCCGAGTCGATATAGCCGCACACGCGCTCGCGCTGTTTCGCGGAGACGAGCGGGCCAATCAGCGTCGACGGGTCCATGCCCGCGCCGACCTTCAGGCTTTTCGCAATCTGCGCAACGCCGTCGATCACCCTGTCGAACACCTTGCTGTGGATATAGACACGCGAGCCCGCCGTACACACCTGGCCCGAGTTGAAGAAGATGGCGTTCGCAACGCCTTGCGCAGCCTTGTCGATATCGACATCGGGCAGCACGATCACAGGCGACTTGCCGCCCAGTTCCAGCGACATGCGCGTCATGTTGTCGAGCGCCGCGTGGCCGATCAGCTTGCCCGTCTGCGTCGAGCCCGTGAACGCGATTTTGTCGATGCGCGGATCGCGCGACAGCGCCGCGCCCGCCGTATGTCCATAACCCGTGACGATGTTGACGACGCCTTCCGGATAACCCGCCTCGCGGATCAGTTCGCCAAGGCGCAATGCCGTGAGCGGCGTGTCTTCAGCGGGTTTCAGCACGACGGTGCAGCCCGTCGCGAGCGCGGGCGCGAGCTTCCAGGCGGCCATCAGCAGCGGGAAATTCCACGGGATGATCGCGCCGACCACGCCGACAGGTTCCTTGCGCGTGTAGGCAAACACTTCGCTGTCCGGCATGTACGGCATGCCCGCATCGATCACGCTGCCTTCGATCTTCGTTGCCCAGCCGGCCATGTAGCGGAAGCACTGCGCGGCCATCGACACGTCGAGACCTTGCGCGACCATCACCGGCTTGCCGTTGTCGAGCGATTCGATTTCCGCGAGCTCGCGTGCGTTCGCTTCGACGAGATCGGCGAGCTTCAGGAGCAGACGTTCGCGGTCGGTGGTCTTCATCGTGCGCCACGGGCCGGCATCGAATGCGCGGCGTGCGGCGGCGACGGCTTGCTGCACGTCGTGCTCGTTCGCTTCAGGCACGCGCGTGAGCACGCTGCCGTCGGCGGGATTCACGACGTCGATCGCGCGGCCCGACGATGCATCCGTCCACTCCGCGCCGATCAGCATCTTCTTCGGTTTCGCGATGAACGCTTGCGTTGCGGCGAGCAGCGGGAAGGTGTTGTTCGTCTCCATGTTCGATTCCTTTGATTGGGGATGTTCAGTAGCGGTCCGCGACACCCTTGATGCCGCGCTCGTGCAGATCCCGGATCAGTCCGGCGCGCACGGTCGCGACATCGGAGTAAGCGGGGCGGCGGTGTGCGGAGACTTCAGCGGCCGTGTAGGGCTTGAAGTCTTTCGGCAACGCTTCGTGGTTCATCGTCGTGAGCAGCCAGTTCAGCACGTCAGCGAGTTCCTGATCGGAGAGCGCCGAATTCGATGCGCCCGGCACGCGCATCACGTACTCGCGCCCAGCGGGCAGATGCTCGAAGTAGCCAAGCGAGTGCGCGAGCGGCGGCACCTTGCCTGCAATGCCGCCGCCCGTTGCCGTGTGACAGCCCATGCAGTTGAGCACCCAGTGCTGCTGCGCGAGCGACGCGTCGGCGCTGCTTTGCGCATTGGCAGGCGAGGGTGGTACGTAAGTCGCGGCGCACGCGATGAGCAGCATCGACATGCGCCGCGCTGCGTCGATCCACAACGTCACCGCTGAAGCCGCGCGCGCGCCGCGCGCGGGCTGCAGCGTGGACACGCGGTCGCCGGCACGAGACACGCGGGCGGCGTTCATAGGCCAAGTCCCTTCGTGACGACGGCGCGTTGCGTGTGGACGGCTGAGCTGTCCATCGTCTGTGCGCGTGCCGCCTTGATGTCGGCGGCCGTGAACGGCTTCGCGTCACCATGCTGTGCGTTCAGATCGAACACGACGTAGTTCAACACCTGCGCCAGGTCTTCGTCGCTTGCACTCGCGAAGCTCGGCATCTTGAAGTTGTAGCTCTTGTCGTGGACCGTGATCTCGCCGAACATGCCGTGCACCACGGTCGACGTCAGTTGCGCGCGGCCCGGCGCCGTCGTCGAGTACTTGCCCGGATACTCGGTGAGCGGCGGTGCGAGTCCATCCTGGCCCTTGCCGCCTGCCTGATGGCACACCGCGCACTGCGCGTCGAACATGCTCTTGCCGGCGGGGTAGTGCACGTTCTGCGCGAACGAGACGCCCGGCATCGTCAACGACGCAGCCACCGCAAGGCAGGCGGCCGCGATTTTTCCAGCGTGATTCACTTTCATTGCTTTGCTGCTCCAAGCAGGACCGAAACCGAACAGTGATAGTTCGAATTGCCGTTCGCCATGCACCAGTTGATGTCGTTGTCGAGCGACAGCTTGTAGAGCGGCTTCTCGCGTTCATTGCGGTTGCAGAAGCACTTGCCGCACGAGGTTTTGCCGCAGCAGTCGTTGTACGAGACGATGTAGTCGGTGCCGTCGTGCGGATTGCGGCAGGTGCCGATCCACGTGATCGGCGAGGGCGTCGTGCCCGGCGGGCAACTGCTCGACGTGCCACCGCAGCAGCTGCAGAGCCAGCCGTCGATTGCGCAGTACTTCCAGTAGTCGCAGCTCATCGGATCGTCGCTGGCGCCCGATGCCGCAGCGCCCGATGCGCCCGACGCAGCCGAGGCCGCATCGGCTGCATATGCGGTGCGATCGACGGGCAGCAGCGGCAACATCGCCGAGCCGACCAGCACCTTGCCGAGCTTCGCCATTGCGCTGCGCCGCGAACTGCGCTGCGCGACGCCACGCGCCGACTTCTCGAACCATGAATCAAAAACGCCCATGTGATTGTTCTCCGCTCAGGTTTGTATTCGGTTCGGCGCTTTAAGCGTGCTGTTCGTGACGATGGTCGCCGTGCACGAACTCCTGCAGCGACGCGACGCCGCGTTCCTTCGCTTCGAACAGGCTTTCCAGATGCTCGCGCGTGTTGACGAGACCCTTCGCGCGCACCTTGCCGCTGTCGTCGAGCAGCACTGCGTACGGCAGCTTGCCGATCTGATACGCCATGCCCAGCTCCTGCGAGAGCACATACGGGAAGCGGTCGAGGTTCTGCTTCTGCGCAAAGCGCTGGTGTTCGGCGAGGTCGCCGTCGCTGGCGAGCACGATGTTGACGGGTGTGGTTTCACTCGATTGCAGCGACGGCAGCAGCGGCAGCAGCTTCTTGCAGACGGGGCACGTCGGCGACAGGAAGAACAGCAGCGTGGCCTTGCCTTGCGCGTCGATGCCGCCCACCTTCACTTGCTGGCCGCGGATATCGGACAGTTCGAACGTCGGTGCGATCGCACCGACAGCGGGGCCCTTGTCGATCATCAACGCGCCTGCGGGCATGATGCGTTCGTACAGGATGCCGACCTGGCGAACCAGCGCGAGACAGATCGCGCCGAGCGCGAGAACGGCGATCCACAGCAGCGCGGTGGAAACGGTGAGAGCGGTTTGCATCATGAATTCCTCAAGTGAGAGAGGCGCGGCACGTTGGCCAGCAGCACATCGAAAGTGAGCAGTGCGCAGACGATCAGCAGCACGGCGAAGAAGAGCGTCAGGTAGTCGAACCACACGATCGAACGCGTCGCGGGTTCGATGAACGCGGTCGCGGCGAGTGCAGCGAGCAGCACGGCGCGTGCGACATGAAACCAGCCGATGCCGCGCGGCGCGTTCGTCTGGCTTGCCGCTTGCGTCGCGGCAAAGCCCGAGCAGCCGCAGTCGATATCGGTGTGGCCGCGCAGGATGTTGAACGCGAGCCCCGCCGCGAATGCGAGCAGCAACGCGACCAGCACGATTGCGCCGATTACGCGCGTATCGGGGAACAGCAGCGCGGCGGCGCCCATCGTCTCCGCTGCCGTGATCGCGATGGCGGCGGGCGTCGTCAACGCGTCGGGCAACAGGCGGTAATCGCCGAGCGCCTGACGGAACGCGGCAGGACGCCGCCATTTGGCGACGGCGCCGAGCAGCACGACAATCGCCGTGCTGGCTTGCGCGCCCGTCGCGAGTACAGGATCGAGCATCATGTCGGCCTCACGGATTGACGAGCAGCGACGACGTATTGCCGACCTGCTTTTCGACGTGTTGCAGCTTGCCCGTGCGCGCATCCATCACGACGAGATCCGACGTGCCTGTGATGCCGTAGAACAGCGGCTTGTCGTCGTCGCTGACCTGGATCGAGGCGATCGGGTCGATCTTCTGCTGCGACAGGTCCCAGCGCGCGATGCGCTTTTTCGTCTGCAGGTCGTACACCCAGACTTCGGTGCCGGGGTCCTTGTGCGAGCCTTCTTCGCCCTTGTGCATCGCGACGTAGTAGCGATGCAGCTTCGCGTGCACGGCCGTCTGCTGCATGCCGCCTGGACGCCAGCCTTCCGCGCGCTCGGCGTCCGTCAGCAGCGACCACGGCTTGCCGAACACGGGCTTGTCGCCGCGGAAGTCGGCCGTGCGCACCATGCCGTGGAAAGTCGTGAACAGGTAGCCGCCCTGGTACGGCGAAGCGTTGATGTACGCGGGGTCCTTGTCGACGTCGATAAACGCGTCGGACATCGTGCGCTTCGCTTCCTTGCCGTTCGCGTCGAGCGTGATGGTGAGGGCCTTGCCGCTTTCGCACAGGCCCGTGAAGCGGTCGTTGCCCGACGGAAACGCGAGCACGCAGGCCGCCATGTCGACTTCCGACAGCACCTTCTTCGATGCGACGTCGATCACCGTCACCGATGCGGCGGGCGTGATGTTCGTCACGTAGAGACGCTTGCCGTCCGCGCTGAACGTCGTGTTGTACGGCGACGGCACGTGCTGGCCGTGCTTCGGTGGAATCACGATTTCGCCTGTGTGATCGAGCGTCGCGTTGTCGGTCATTTCGACGACGTCGGTGCGCGTGCCGTGTGAGCCGCGCTCGAAGTACGTGGTCGAGACGAAGCTCGTCTTGTGATCCGGCGAGATGGCGAAGCCCGGCGCGAAGCCGGCGTCGATCTGGCCGAGCAGCTTTTTCGCATCGGCGTCGTACAGGTAGATGCGTGCGTCCGTCATCGACGGCATCGAAATATCGACGACGAACACCTCATGCGGATGCCACGCTGGCAGCTTCTGCACGGTCAGTTCTTCGGGCTTTTCGATTGCGTGCGCGCTGCCGATGCATGCAGCTGCAAATGACAGCGTCGCCGCGATGGACGCGGTTCGTCGCCTTATTCTCATGTCGCCTCCGGTAGAGATTTACGTTGTGTGAGGCGACTGTAGATCGACGAAAAATCGGGCCAACGCCGAAACCGGCAAGGCGTGCGTGCCGATTTGGGATATTGGTAGCCTTGCTGAAAGGGATGTAGGGCGGGTGTTGGGTTACGCGCGGTGCGGCTGTTGGGGGGTAGGGTTTGTTTCTAGGAGCGAAAATGGGGCTTGCTTTCGTGAAAATTCGGAATTTCACACTGTCACGGTGACCCGCTGAGCGCGCCTTGGGCCAACGCACGCAAACGCCTCGGTGGCGCCCCAATACTCAGCGTTTGAGATCGCCTCAAGCTCAACTAGCGATGGTTCGAACCCGCCGTGATGCTGCACGCATTCGTCGACACTTCTGCTTTTCCAACCATTGCAACGACTCTTGCACGACCTCAGGTGGGACTTCGTTGAATGACGCGCTGCGAATCAGGGTCTCACTTGCGGCAATGTCGTTGAACTGTCCCAGCTTGTTTTGCACGGACGTCAATTCTTTGATCGTGCGACCGTGCGCGCCTTTGATAAAGGGTTGAAAAAACTCGAGCAGGTACCTCAGCTTCTTGCCCGCCTTTCGAACATCGTGAAGATTTTCTTCGTGGGCGGCCTCGCTGCGTGCTGCACGCCTGCTTTGCTTTCGAAGTGCGCGCTGAGCAAGACGAACCCGCGCCTCGGCGAACGCTTGAATGGGAAGATCGTTGCAACGCGACTGCAGCGTAGTTTGCGCGCGAAGCAGGACATCGTTCAAGAACACCTCGACATCGTCGCTTTTGATCATCGTCTGGCTATGCACTACCGCCTGTGCGCGCTTCTCGCGCGCTGCGGCCACGAGCAGCGCAATCGATGCGCGTGACTCCTGGGCGGATTTCAGAAGATCGCCTGCGATGTCCCAATCACGCGTTCCGCCTGCCAACGCAGCAAGACGCTTGAATTCTTCGGTGGCTTGTGCGGTCGCTTCCTCTCCGAGGTAAGGGGAGTACGCCCAGTACAAAGCACGAAGCTTTCTGAAGGCGACTCGAAGCTGATGAAACCCCTCGGCATCGCTCTGTGTGGACAGCTCTCTCGCCCTCTGCACAGCCTCCGCTACCACGGGCGTCGCCAGTGATGCGAAGGTACTGGCGATAGAGCCCGTTCTCGAAAGTGATGAACCGGGCGGCCGCCGGTCAACTTTGAAGCGATTGTTTAGCCGCGGCAAGGGCCAGTCACCATCCATATCCATTTCAGCCTCGAGTCGGACAAAAATACATTTGCCGGACCTTACCATACTCATCTCCGAGCGCCCGCGCTCTATGTGACGTTTTAATGACATGCCTTTAAAGTGTGGCGCGTATGCCGCCCGCGCTTCGCGAAATCGCCGTGCTTCCGCTGTTTTGAATTAGGATGCCTGGTTACGTCATGCACTGCCCGATACGCTCGCGCATCGGGCAGTGCATGAAAATTCCTGGAACGTACGTGGGAGTTCGTTTTGAAGAAACGCGCCACCGTGGTCTGCCGCAGAGGCAAGCGAATCCTCCTGGTCGCACGTAGTGAATCAAAGTGGGCTTTGCCGGGCGGGATCCTCAAGCGTGGAGAACATCGCTCGGACGCCGCGCTTCGAGAACTCAAGGAAGAAACGCGGCTTACCGGGAAGTCAGCCAAGTATCTCTTCGACTTCCGTGGCAAGCAGAAGCACCATCACGTGTTCTCCTGCGAAATCCCGAATCGCGCCAAAGCTCGCCCGAGTAACGAAATATCCAGGTGTCGCTGGGTTCACCTCGATGACATCCCTCGCCTCATGACGAGCCGGCCGACGACCGACATCGTGAAGCTCATGAGTCAACAGCGCAGGAAGTAGCCTCATTTTCGAGGTGGATAGCACGCAGCCAACGGCGTGCAGAGGCCGCGTCTCGTCCACGGGTCGTTCGGCCATGGCAGCCAGGTCGCGCATCCGGCGCTGTGCACGCTGGCCGGAAAACCCGCAAGAGCCACGCCCGAGTGACTAAGTCTGGCACAAGCCGATCACCAGAAGGAATCCGACACGGGCTAACTTAGCTACCTGGCGCTTAGATTTTCTCTTTCTGGATTCAACTCGTCGCACAAGATCAGAAAGTAACCATTTCGCAACCAGTTCCGGACTTGTAACTCCATATCCCGCAAATTTGATTTCACTCCCGTAATAGACAATCACACTTCCACTCATTACGCGATATCGCCCAGGACGATTGACGCCGTCAACATCGATTCTGATTTCCCGCGAAGTTTCATAATCAAATTGCATGCAGACGAGATTCCCATAAATTCGTAAAGGTCGAACTTATCGAATCGACTGATTTAAGGCTTCCGCACCCGGCCGCCAATTCGTTCGTTCGACATTACGCTTCAATGGGCCGACAATCCGCCGATGTCCACGTAAATGATGTGGGACGGCGCCACATAGGAGGTAACGTGAGCCCAGTTTCAGATCTCTCTGTTTTGTTGAAAACATTGGAACCGGTGCTTAACCCGGGCGTGTTTGTGTTTGCTTCGGTCAAGGACGGTAACGCCATTGACCCCGCCGTCATTGTTGCGTCGATCCGCGAACCCGAGGGCTTGTCTGTCGTTACGAGTGAGGCGGATGCGCAGGTCGGCGGTTTGAATGCCTTGTTCAAATGCGCCTGGATTACGTTGACTGTGAATTCAGCCCTTGAAGCGGTGGGCTTGACCGCAGCCTTCGCTACCGCATTGGGTAATTCCGGCATCAGCTGTAATGTGGTGGCGGGCGCGCACCACGATCATATTTTTGTTCCTCTCGAATCGGCAGCGACGGCGATGCATGTACTTCATTCGTTGCAGACGGATGGAGTCATCGCGCAACGACCAGCAAATGGTGGTTAGTTTCGAGTTCAGGATTTTGAGCGCTCACATCAGACGCAAATCAGCCATGAAGCGGCGGTCACTCGGTAGTCGAACGTCGGCTTCAGCGACGCTAACGGATTTTCCTCTCCGGCGGCGACGAGAGTAGCTTCATCTGCCTCCCCGCATCCGTCGAGAATGCCCGTGACACCGTGGCGAACTCGCACCGGTTGCGAAGCATCGCTACGGAGACACACGGTCTGTTTGTCTACCTGGGTGCACCGCGTGCCAATGTCAAAGGTGATGGCGCCTCCCTCGCCTGGTACTTCCATTTGGCAAATTCAAGTTGCGCGCGGGCCTGAATTCGGCCGGGATCAGGCTGGCCTGCGAGCAATCATTTCCGCCACCTCGTCACACCACGCGATATAGGCCTGTTCCGCCAACACGCCGCGGCGCGTCACCAACAGCGGTCCAAGCTGATGCTCGGTCAGCACGGCCTGCCTTTCGAGAAAGAATTCAAGCTGGGCCTGATGGTCCGCGCGCACCGCACGAATTTGCTGCAACGCTGTCTCGCGCGGCAGCAAATCGAAACATAACACCCGCAGTATCTGTTCGTCCTTGATGGCCGGGCGCGGCGAACCATTGGCCACCCAAGCCGTCAGCTCCTCACGTCCAACATCGGTCACGCTGTAGATCGAGCGTTCCGGTCCGCGCGTTCCCGGCAAGCGCTCCGATTTGATGAGTCCGTCCTTCTCCAGCTCGCGCAAAGCAGGGTACACGGAGCTGTGCTCAACCGACCAGCAATGCTGGCCCGCCATCTGCAGCCATTTGGTCATTTCATAGCCCGAACGTGGCTGGTTATATAGTCCGGCGAGGAGAACGTTTTTCAGTGGTTTCGCCTTGCTTGCCCTGGCTTCCTTCAAATCACTCACTCGCATTCGCTCCTTGATTGGGTCAATGCGCACGCGGAATGACTATGTTTTTTTTGACATAGTCATAGGAACCGTGCCACTATGTATTTTTCAACATAGATGATTCTATCATGTATGCGGCCTCCGTTTTCCCTGTGCCCCTTGGCTGCGGCCGCGCGAGCCTTCGTAGCTTTGGCCGGACGCGCTCGGTCCGCCGCGTCGCTTCCTCCGAGCACCAAGGTTGCCTGAGTCGAGGCGGCGCCCGCCGGTGCCGAGTTCGACGATTCCGGCCAGACCGTCCAGAAAGGGCTGCTGCCGATGCGTACACCGACCCGGTCTATCACGTCCTCGCTTCCAGTGCGGTGCGTGCCGACGTTGATGCGACGCAGACGCGCCAGGCTGGCGATTCCTGAGGTCCGTTGCTCATGTTCTTCATCTTTCTCACGAACACAAGGAAGAGAATCTTGTCCCAAGAAACCATCGTCGTCACCGGTGCCGCCGGCAGCGTCGGCTCGACCGCGCGCGCAGCTATCGCCATCCTGCTGGAACAAGGCCATCGCGTACGCGCCATGGTGCGCAAGCTGGACGCACGCGCCGACACGTTGCGTGACCTGGGCGCCGAAGTCGTGGTCGCCGACATGCTCGACATCGTCGCGGTGCGTGCGGCCATGCAAGGCTGCTCAGTGGTGTATTTCACGATGTCGGTTTCGCCCAACTTCCTGGAAGCGACCACCAACGTCGCGGTCACAGCGAAAAGCCTGGGTGTGAAGGCGTTCGTCAATCTGT
>Ga0247692_1000312_pt1 | contig 11548 bp, 8 predicted proteins | sample CNK33_metaG_FD_183041 | JGI IMG/M metagenome (GOLD analysis project Ga0247692, IMG submission 183041) | Soil microbial communities from Purdue University Martell Research Forest, Indiana, United States - CNK33 | ecosystem: Environmental > Terrestrial > Soil > Temperate forest > Bulk soil | place...
CCGTCCGAAGCGCTCCGCCAGCGAGCCGTACGCGAGATAGCCAAGCGTCGCGCCGATGCCCGTCCACACCAGAAAGACAGGCGCCTGATCGATGCGCACATGCAGGATGCTCTGCAGATAGGTCGGGGTGAACGTGGTGATGATCCAGTACCCGTACATGCCGAGAATCGAAATCGCGAGCGCGAGCAGCGTCGTGCGCCGGTACTCGGGCTGGAAGATCTGCAACAGGTTCGCTTTGCTGGCGTTGGCCTTCAGGAACTCGCGATTCGCGAGCCACACCGGCGATTCCTTCACGAAGAAAAGAATGAAGATGGCGATGCCGTAAGCAGGCACAGCGGACAGAATGAAAAGCCTGCGCCACGAATCGGGGTTCGACGCATCGAGCAGCGTCCAGGCGAAGATCGCGGCCAGCAGGCTGCCGCCGGACCAGCCCGTCTGCATCACGGCGATTGCCTTCGCGCGGCCCGACGGCGGCCAGATTTCGCTGACGAGGGCAACGGCCGCGGACCACAATCCGCCGACGCCGATGCCCACCGCGAACCGATACACGTTGAGTTCGACGATGCTGTGGGCGAAGCCGCACAGCAGCGTGCCCGTGGCGTAAGTGAGAACAGAAATGAGCAACGTGCGCTTGCGACCGATCTTGTCGGAGATGTTGCCGAGGAAGAAGCCGCCGATGCCCGTCGCGAGCAGGAACCACGCAACGGTCGACACCACGTCGGCCAGCGACGCCGAAAACGTATGCGAGACGGCGAGAATGACGAACCCGAACACGGTTGCGTCGAGTGCGTCGAACAACCATGCGCCCCACGATCCACCGAGCGTCACGTAACGTGCGAGGCGCGGCATCTGATCGGAAGAGGCTGCGTGAGCCGTCCTTGTCTCCATTGCTCCAGTACTGTTCATTTTGTAGTCCATTGACGGCCGGGCGGCCGTGTTGATCCAGATGCGCGCACGCGCGTCGATGCAGCCGACGTTTCTCGAATACCCAGTGTGGGTGGAGTGTTCGCTAGAGGCGCCCGCTCGTGGCGGGGCGCCTGATCGCGAGGAGCACCAAACGGTGGTGGCACCACGCATGCGCGGCGAGTAACTTGATGCTAAGGAGATGGCCGCGCGCTGTACACCAGTGAATGGCTATCCTGCCATCGCGAACCGTTATGGCCGGATCGGCGGGTCAGCTGAGCTCGACTGCTTCAGTTGCTCGCGCGAAGATGCTCGAAAAAGAGCCGCGCAACGGGTGACAGCGCGTCGGCCCGGCGCACGCATACGACCAGTTCGCGCTTCGCCCATGGCTCATCGAGCTTCAGCGTGCGCGTGCCGGGCAACCGGTAGAGGTCCGCGTTGCCCGCAGGCAGGATGCCGACGCCCATGCCTACCTGCACCATCTTGCACAGCGCGTCATACGACGACACTTCGACCTTCGCGCGCAGCGTCTTTCCCACCCGGTTCGCCTCCGTGAGCATCTGGAAGCGCAGATGTGTGCCCGCGCGAAGCACCACATGCTCATGGTCGAGCGTTTCCGCGAATGTGACATGCCGGCGGTTCGCCAGCGGATGAGGGGACGGGACGAGCACCTTCAATTCGTCGGTGCGAAACGGATGGACCTCGATATCGGCGCTATACGGCAGCCGTGTAAAGACGCCGATCTCCGCGACGTTTTCCGAAATGCCCTCGGTAATCGCGAGACTGTCTCGCTCGATCAGCGAGATATTGATGTCCGGATAGCGCTCGCTGAACGACTTGACGATGGGCGGCATGAAGGTCGAAATCGCCGAGATGTTGACGAGCACGCGCACCGATCCACGCAGACCGTCCGAATACGCCTTCATTTGCAGGACGATATTGCGCATGTCGTCCAGCACATCGCGTGCGAGTATCGACAGTCTGACGCCCGCCGCCGTCGGCGTGATGCCCTTGTTCGTGCGCGTGAGCAGCGGCGTGCCAAACAGCTCTTCGAGCTCTCTGAGGCGCTTGCTCACGGCGGGTGCCGCGATGTGCTCGAGCTCGGCCGCACTGGCGATCGTGCCTTCTTCCACTACGCGCACGAACAGCTTCAGAGAAACGGGATCAAGCTTCAATGCGCGCTCCTCTACTGACCGCGCACAAGAGTTTGCCGCACGTCATGCATGAGGCTGTCGCGTCTGTTCGAGCCATTCGACGATATTGCGCACCGTATCGCCGTAGAACGTCTGATACAACTCATGCGTCACATACCCGATATGCGGCGTCGCAAGTACGTTGGTCAACGAGCGAAACGGGTCCGTCAGCTGGAGCGGTTCGGTGTCGTATACGTCGACGGCGGCGCCCGCGATCTGTCCGCTCTTTAGCGCGGCGATTAACGCCGCTGTATCGACGATCGGACCGCGTGACGTATTGACGATGCGGCTCGTGCGCTTCATTCTGGCTAGCTCTTCAGCACCGACCAGACCCCGCGTTCGGTCGCTCAGACGGACATGGATGGAGAGGAAGTCGGAAGCTGAGAACAGGGTGTCTCTGTCGACCAGTTGCACGCCTTTCGATTCCGCGCGTTCGGCCGTCAGGTTCTGGCTCCAGGCAATCACATTCATTCTGAACGCGCGGCCGATCACGCCGACGGCCGAACCAATATGCCCAAGCCCGAGCAGGCCGAGCGTCTTACCCGCCAGTTCGGTGCCGAGCATCTGTTGCCAGCCGCCTTCGCGCAACGATTGGTTTTCGGCCGGGATATGGCGTGCCATCGCGAGAATCATCGCCCATGTGAACTCGATGGTCGGCGTGGACGAGTAACCCGTGTGGACGACCTTGACGCCGCGCTCTGCCGCTGCGTCCGTGTCGATCGACGCGTTGCCCGATCCCGTCGACGCAATCAGCTTGAGGTTCGGCAGGCGTTCGATGATCTCACGCGTCAGCGGCGTGCGCTCGCGCATCACGCACACGACGTCGAAGGGTTTTAACCGTTCGATCACTTGTGCCGGGTCTGCCACATGGTCGTTGAAGACCGTGATTTCCGCGCGATTTTCGAGCGGTGACCAGTCCGCCGCTTTGAGCGCGACGTTCTGGTAGTCGTCGAGGACAGCAACTTTGATGAGGGGCGAGTTGGTCATGATGAGCTTCCATATTTGATTGCCGTCATGTGCATCGCGCAACAATGGCACCGGGCAGTGTGACATAAGCCTGCAGCTATTGCTGGTGGTCTGCCATGTCGTATCGCTTGCGGACCTGGCACGCGGCACAAAGAAGCAAGTATTCGGATAGCACTCAAGAGCTGGTCTCATAGAAACTGCTCACCATTGAACCAAAGCTACCTTCACAGCGCTTACCCCATAGCGCGCTTAGGGAGTCGTTATTTAGGGAAGGGCGCATTTAGACTGATTGCCCATCGTTCGAGCTGTCGCAGGCTCCAGCCGGCGCGCCACGCGCCACGGCGCACCACGGCGGGTCAGTCGCGCTCAATCGCGATGGCTTGTCGTGCGCCGTGCTGTAGCAGCCTGACAGCGTCCACCAGCCGTCGCCGGAAAACCTCCCGGTTCGCCAGTTCGGGCGGGAACACCTCCTTGATCGCCAGCATCGTTTCGACGAGCTGCTCGGGATCGGTAGGGACTGTCGCCGTGAGGCGTGCAGCCATCGGATCGCTGATGTCATAACGCGTGCCGTCGTCGGCGTGTCCGCGCAGGAACACGAGCCATGCCGCGACGGCCAGCGTGAGCCGTTCGATCGATTGCCCTGCGTTCAAACGCGCCTCGATCGTCGCGAGCAGCCGCGGCGGAATCTTCTGGCTGCCGTCCATCGCGATCTGCGCGGTGCGATGCTTGAGCGCCGCATTCGCATAACGCGCGAGCAGTGCGTCACGATAGGCGGGCACGTCGAACGAAGGCGGCACGTCGAGCGTCGGCGCGATTTCGTCCGTCATCATCGCGTGGATCAGTGCTCTCAGCGGCGGATGGGCGATCGCTTCATCGATTGTCGTGAAGCCCGCGAGCATCGACAGATACGCGAGCGTCGAATGCGTGCCGTTGAGCATGCGCAGCTTGGCGAGCTCGAACGGCATCACGTCATCGACGAGTTGTGCGCCGGCTCGTTCCCACGCGGGGCGTCCCGACGGAAAGCGATCTTCGATCACCCATTGACGAAACGGCTCGCACGGCACGGGCACCGCGTCGTGCGTATTCAACGCGTTCAGCGCCGCTTCGCGGTCGGCGTCGGTGGTGGAGGGCACGATGCGGTCCACCATCGTCGACGGAAACGCGACATGCGCGTCGATCCAGTCGGCGAGGTCGCGCTCGAGCATGCGTGCGAACGACACGACCGCCTGCTTCAGGGCCGCGCCATTGTGCGAGAGGTTGTCGCACGACAGCACCGTGAAGGGCGGCGTGCCGGCGTCGCGTCTTTGCCTGAGGGCGGCGGCAAGGATGCCAGGCACAGTGGACGGCTCGTCCGGATGCGCCAGATCATGCGCGATCCCTGCGTGGTTCAGGTCCACGCCGCCCGTTCGCGTATCGCGGCAGTAGCCCTTCTCGGTGACCGTCAGCGAGACGATGCGCACGTTTTCATCGGCTAGCAATTCGAAAAGACGCGCACGGTCGTGAGGCATCGCGAGCACTTCCTTGAGCGCACGGATCACCGTGACGCGCACGCCCTCGGGCCCGCGTTCGACCACGCTATACAAACCGTCCTGCGCCATCAAGGCATCGCGTTTGCCCACGTCGCCCTGCAAGGTCACGCCGCAGATGCCCCAGTCGCCGCCCGCTGCGAGCATCGCTTCTTCCGTATAAACGGCCCCATGCGCGCGATGAAAATTTCCGATCCCCAGATGAACGATACCGATACGTGGATCGCGCCACGCCGGCCCCAGTACGTGGTCGTTCAATGAATTGAGTGCAGCGCGGCAAAGCGTTGGGTTAGCGGTCATGTTCAGGTCCGAAGCGCGGGAAAACCCGTTGTTGACGATTGAATATACTTGTATGGTAGCATCAGTTCCATCAAATGCGACTCAAGGAAATCCCCATGAAAATCGTCCGCGCCGATGTGATCGTCACGTGTCCCGGCCGCAACTTCGTCACGCTCAAGGTCGTGACGGACGAGGGCGTGCATGGCATCGGCGATGCCACGTTGAATGGCCGCGAACTCGCGGTGGCGTCGTATCTGAAGGACCACGTGTGCCCGTTGCTGATCGGGCGCGATCCGGGACGCATCGAGGATATCTGGCAGTTTCTTTACAAGGGCGCGTACTGGCGCCGCGGCCCGGTAACGATGACCGCGATCGCCGCTGTCGATATGGCGCTGTGGGACATTCTCGGCAAGGTGGCGAACCTGCCGTTGTACCGGCTGCTGGGTGGCGCGTCGCGTGAAGGCGTGATGGTCTACGGCCACGCGACGGGGCGCGACATTCCCGAAGCGCTCGACCGCTACGAAGAACACATCGAAGCCGGCTACAAGGCGATTCGCATTCAGTGCGGCGTGCCGAACATGCGCTCGGTCTATGGCGTGTCGAAGGGCTCTGGCATGTACGAGCCGGCGACCAAAGGTGTCGTCGAGGAGCAAAGCTGGTCGACAGAAAAGTATCTCGACTTCGTACCGAAGCTCTTCGAAGCCGTGCGCGACAAGTTTGGCTTCGATACCCACATGCTGCACGACGTACATCACCGCCTCACGCCGATCGAAGCGGCACGCCTGGGTAAATCGGTCGAACCGTATCGGCTCTTCTGGATGGAAGACCCGACGCCCGCCGAAAACCAGGCGGGCTTCCGCCTGATCCGCGAGCACACGGTCACGCCGATTGCGGTCGGCGAAGTGTTCAACAGCATCTGGGACTGCAAGCAACTGATCGAAGAGCAGTTGATCGACTACATCCGCGCGACACTCACGCACGCAGGCGGCATCACGCACCTGAAGCGCATCGCCGATTTCGCTTCGCTCTATCAGGTGCGCACGGGCTGTCACGGGCCATCGGATCTGTCACCCGTTTGCATGGGCGCGGCGCTTCACTTTGACCTGTGGGTGCCGAACTTCGGCGTGCAGGAATACATGGGCTTCCCGAAGGAAGCGCTCGACGTGTTCCCGCATGCGTGGAGCTTCGATCACGGCATGATGCATCCGGGCGAGGCGCCGGGACACGGCGTCGATATCGATGAGGAAGCGGCCGCGCGCTATCCGTACGATCCGGCGTATCTGCCCGTCGCGCGGCTCGAAGACGGCACGCTGTGGAACTGGTAAGCGCCTTCGACAGATAGAACGACAGCCAGGAGACAGGCATGGCAGACAAGAAAACCCGTGCGATGCTGCGGCGCGTGGCCGCTGCATCGACGATCGGCACAGCCGCCGAGTACTACGATTTCTTCGTGTACGGCACGGCTGCCGTGCTCGTGTTCGGCGCAAAGTTCTTCCCGTCGAGCGACCCGCTGATCGGCACGCTCGCGGCATTCGCGACCTACGCCGTGGGGTTCGTGGCACGGCCGCTCGGCGGCATCGTGTTCGGGCATTTCGGCGATCGCATCGGACGCAAGAAGGCGTTGATCGCCACGATCCTGATCGTTGGACTGGGGACGTTCGCGATCGGCTTGCTGCCGGACTATTCGCAGATCGGCGTATGGGCACCTGCTTCGCTGATCCTGATTCGCGTGCTACAGGGCTTCGGCGTAGGTGGTGAACAGGCGGGCGCGGTGTTGTTGACGGCGGAGTATGCACCGCCTCGCGAGCGCGGCTTTTTCGCGAGTCTCGTACAGCTCGGCGCACCTGCGGGCTTCCTGATTCCGTCGGGTCTGTTCGCGCTGCTGAGCGCGACGCTCACGCATGAGCAACTGATGGACTGGGGCTGGCGTCTGCCGTTTCTAGGCAGCATCGTACTGGTCATAGTCGGCCTGTATATCCGGCTGCGCACGGAAGAGTCGCCGATTTTCGCCAGCATCCGCGAGACCAAGGCAGTCGAGTCGCGGCCGGTGGTCGAGGTCGTGAAGCAGTTCGGGCCGACCATCGTGAAAGGCGTCGGCGCGAAGCTGATCGAGGCGTGCACCTTCGCGATGTACACGATGATCGTCCTTGCCTACGGACGTGCGCACGGCATCAGCGAAAGCCTGCTGCTGCAGACCATCATCGTTGCCGTCGTGCTCGAGCTTCTCGCGATTCCGCTGGCGGGCGCGCTGTCGGACCGGATTGGCCGGCGCACGACTTTCATCACGGGGGCAGTGCTGCAAGTGCTGCTCGTCGTGCCGCTGTTCCATGCCGTCGATAGCGGCAACCGCCTCGCGATCCAGGCGGCGATGATACTCGCGATTTCGGTCGGTCACAGCCTGTGCTATGCGCCTCAGGCGTCGCTTTTCCCCGAGCTTTTTCCAGCGCGCGTGCGATGCAGCGGCATTGCGCTCATCTGGCAGATTGGATCGCTGATCGGCAGTGGTGTGCTCGGACTCGTCGCGGTCAAATTGATTCAGGCCACACACGGAAATTCGATCGGGCTCGTCATCTATGTGGCGTTGCTCGGGATCGTCTCGGCCGTCTGCATTTTCCTGCTACCCGAAACCGCTCCCGCGCGACGCGGCGGGGATCTCCACGACTGGGGCGCGCCGCAACGCGAGCCAGCCTCGCACGAAGCACACGCATCGGCCGTTTTCGCTGCGCGCCAATAGCACGCCAACAAGCACGCCGATACGACAGCACCTTGATACAGGATCACGACCATGTTTGCAGCTGTTCTCCACGAACCGAAGAAACTTCTCATCGACGAACTCGATGATCCGCAACCGCAAGCCGGTCAGGTCCAGATTCGCGTGCGCGCCGGCGGCATCTGCGGTTCGGATCTCTCGTATTACTTCAAGGGCAAGAGCGGCGATTTCGCGGTGCGCGAGCCGTTCGTGCTGGGTCATGAAGTCGCGGGTGAAGTCGCGGCGCTAGGCGAGGGCGTGAGCGGCCTTGCGGTCGGGCAGCGTGTCGCCGTGAATCCGGGACTTAACTGCGGCGTCTGCCGATACTGCGTCAAGGGCATGCCGAATCATTGCCTGAACATGCGCTTCATGGGCAGCGCGTCGACGTTTCCGCACATGCAGGGCATGTTCCGTCAGTTCATCGCGGTGAGCGCGCATCAGTGCGTGCCCGTGCCGGACGGACTCGACTTCGCGCAGGCGTCGATGGCCGAGCCGCTCGCGGTGGCTCTGCATGCGCTGCGTCTTGCGGGGTCGCTGGTCGGGGCGAAGGTGCTGCTGGTGGGTTGTGGACCGATCGGTTGCATTCTGCTCGCGGTGGCGAAGCGGGCAGGCGCGCACCGCATCGTTGCGCTCGATCTCGCGGAGAAAGCGTTGCAGATGGCGACGACACTGGGCGCCGACGAAACCGTGCTCGCCAACGATCAAACACGCATTGATCAGTGGGCGCAGCAGCGCGGCACTTTCGACGTGGTGCTGGAAGCGTCGGGTAGTACGGCGGGCCTCGATACCGCGTTTCGCGCGGCGCGCGCGGGCGGTACGGTCATCCAGGTCGGCAATCTGCCGGCGGGACAGTCGCCCGTGGCGGCGAATCTGGTGATGTCGAAGGAGCTTCGCTATCAGGGCTCGTTCCGTTTCACCGACGAATACGCCGTTGCCGCCGAAGAACTCGGCGCGCACAAGATCGATCTGCGACCGCTGATGACGCACGCGTTCTCGCTCGAAGAAGCGAACCGTGCGTTCGAAGTCGCGCATGACCGCACGCAATCGATGAAGGTTCATCTGAAGTTCGACTAACTCATCCACATGAACCGCCCGGACAGACAAAGAGGCGGAGCACTGGAGACACACACCATGATCAAGAGCCAGCGATGGTTCGTCGTCGGCCTGCTGTTTCTTGCGGGCGTCATCAATTACCTCGACCGCGCAGCGCTTTCGATTGCCGCGCCGCTGATCCAGAAGGACCTGAACTTTTCGCATGCGCAGATGGGCATCGTGTTCAGCAGTTTCTTCATCGGCTATGCGCTGTTCAACTTCATCGGCGGCGTGGCTTCCGATAAATTCGGCGCGAAGAAAGTGTTCGGCGGCGCGATGGGTATCTGGTCAATCTTCTGCGGCGCCACGGCGCTCGCGAGCGGGCTCGTCTCGCTGATCGTGCTGCGTGTGCTGTTCGGCATGGGGGAGGGCCCGTTCAGCTCGTCGAACAGCAAGATGGTGAACAACTGGTTTCCGCGCCGCGAAGTGGCGAGCGCGATCGGCGTCATCAGCTCGGGTACGCCGCTCGGTGGCGCGCTCGCGGGGCCTGTCGTCGGCTATATGGCGATCCAGTTCGGCTGGCGCTGGGCGTTCGTCGCGATCATGGTGTTCGGCCTTGCGTGGCTCGTGTTCTGGTCGCTTGCCACGACCGAACATCCGCAGCAGAACAGGCGCGTGAAGCCGGCCGAACTCGATCTGATCGTCGCGGGCCAGCAGCAGGCTTCGTCGATGGAACATGCGCCTGCGGGCAAGAAGACGGGACTCGGCTTCTACCTGAAGCAACCTATCATTCTCGCGACCGCGCTGGCGTTCTTCTCCTACAACTACGTACTGTTCTTCTTTCTGTCGTGGTTCCCGACCTATCTGACGGAAGCCCATCACATGTCGCTGCACGACATGAGCATCGCGACGGTGATCCCGTGGGTGCTCGGCAGCATCGGGCTGGCGGCAGGCGGCTTCATCACCGACTTCATCCTGCGCCTGACGGGCAAGCCGTTGTTGTCGCGCCGGATCGTGCTGTCGGTGTGCCTCGGCGCGGCGGCGGTGTGCGTCGGCTTCGCCGGACGCGTGCAGAGCATGCAAGGCGCCGTGGCGCTGATGTCGGTTTCGATTTTCTTCCTGTATGTCACCGGCTCCGTCTACTGGGCGGTGATCCAGGATACGGTGCGCCGCGAGAACGTGGGCGGCGTGGGCGGCTTCGTGCATCTGCTCGCCAATCTCGCGGGCGTGATCGGACCGGCCGTGACGGGCTTCATCGTGCAGGCCACGCACGGCGCGTACGGCAGCGCGTTTGTGCTGGCCGGAGCGATCGCGGTGATCGGCGCGCTGTGCGCGCTGGTTTTCATCCGCGAGCCCAAGTCGCAAAAAGCCCCGGCAGAGCGTAAACTAGTATGGTAGTTTGGCGATACTAGTCTTCGATTACCGGTATGGATACGAAAATTGCAAGCCCGAAGCCCGCGTCGCGGCGCGAGAAGAGAACCGCCACGCTGACTGTTGCCCCCGTCGCGAGTCAGGCCCGCGCGGTTTCCGACGGAGAAGTGAAAACGCCGCTGCGCGGCGCGCTGATGGGTTTGTCCGTCGAATCGCACGAGCCGATCGGCAAGCAGATCTTCCGCTCGTTGCGCGAGGCGATCTTTACGGGGCTGCTCGCGCCCGGCACACCGCTTTCAGAGAAAGAGGTGTCGGAGATGTTTCAGGTGTCCCGGCAGCCCGTGCGCGAAGCCTTCATCAAACTCGTCGAGGCCGGCGTGCTGCAGGTGTTGCCGCAGCGCGGCACCTTCGTGAAGCGGATCTCCCCGCGCAAGGTGCGCGAGGGGCGTTTCATTCGCGAGGCAATCGAGGCGGCCGTCGTACGCAAGGCGGCCGTGGCCATCACCGATGCGCAACTGGCGGAACTTGCCGCGAATCTGCGCGAGCAGAAGGTGGCGGCAAAAGTCAATGACACTGCCGCGTTCCTGGCCTGCGACGAGCAGTTTCACTTCCTGATCGCTCAGTCCATCGATTGCGTGGCGGCGTGGGAGACGATCCAGGACATCAAGGCGCAGATGGATCGTGTGCGCTATCTGAGTCTGCATGAAGTGTCGCCACTCGATCTGCTGATCAGGCAGCACGCGCTGATCGTGAGCGGGCTGAAGGCGCACGATCCCGACGCTGCGGAAAACGCGATGCGCGCGCATTTGCGGGAGATTCTGGTGTCGCTCGGGCCAGTGGCGCAGCTCAACCCAGACTGGTTCGAACCGGACGAGCCTGAGGCTGTGCGGTTGATGCTCTAACGCTTCTCGCGGTCTTCAAAAACCGCTGTGTGCCTGGCAAGGCGTCCTGCAGCGGAAATGGGCCGCGTGCGGCGCAACGCTGGGCGGCGGACTTTCGTTTTCGGCGACAAATGGAGAAGATGCATGCGAGGCGGCGCGTGGCCCAGGGAGCCAAACCGGACATTTCAAAAAAGCTCTGACAGACTGTGTCAAGGCCAGATAGAAATGTCGGGGTTCCGGCTAGATAGAAATGTCGTGTTTTGACTTTGGTTTTGGTTTTGGGTGTGGGTGAATATTAATTTGTAGTCCTTCCTATCTCTCTGAAGTGGGGGTGGGCGGGGTGTTCCAGGGATGTATAACGCGTCAAGGGCGGACGTCAGTCCGGCGCAGCTTCCCTTGACGCGCCGCCGGTTTCCCAGGCTGGGCAACGGTCGCAGGCGCGGCATCCGGGCGCTTGCGACCTTGCGAAGCCGGTTGCCAGCGTGTGGCCATCACCGCGGCGTTCAGGTCCTCCTGCATGATCTCGCGCGGCTTCTTCGTGCCCGGCTGGCGATCCTTGGCGCGTACGGGCAGGCCCCGGTTCGTGCGGGAGGGCGAGCCCGAGGTGCGGCGGCTGTCGCGCTGCGCCTGCAGTGCCTGGGCGACCTG
>Ga0247692_1000313_pt1 | contig 11546 bp, 8 predicted proteins | sample CNK33_metaG_FD_183041 | JGI IMG/M metagenome (GOLD analysis project Ga0247692, IMG submission 183041) | Soil microbial communities from Purdue University Martell Research Forest, Indiana, United States - CNK33 | ecosystem: Environmental > Terrestrial > Soil > Temperate forest > Bulk soil | place...
CGATGCGGGCGACGACAGAAACACGGCCGTGCCGACGAGTTCCTCCGGTTTGCCCCAGCGTTGCGACGGGTTGCTGTTCTTGACCCATGCATCGAAGGCGGCGTTATCGACGAGCGCCTGGTTCATATCGGTCAGGATGTAGCCGGGACCGATCGCGTTCGCCTGGATGTTTGACGCGGCCCATTCGGCGCTCATCGCGCGGGTCAGCATCTTGATGCCGCCTTTCGCCGCGGTGTACGCGCCGACTGTCGCACGGGCCGCTTCGCTCGTCAGTGAACCGATATTGACGATCTTGCCGCCCGTGCCGCGCGCGATCATCCGCTTCGCCGCCTGCTTCGATACGATGAAGGCACTGGTCAGGTTCGTGTCGATCACGCGCTGCCAGTCCGACAGTTCTAGGTCGACGAGCGGCTTGCGAAACTGGATGCCGGCATTGTTGATGACGATGTCGATCTTCACGCCGTCTTTGTCCCATTGGGCGAACGCATCGGCGACGGCCTGTTCATCGGTCACGTCGAAGGCTCGGCCTTGCGCGCGGAAGCCCTTCGCATCCAGCCGGCTGACCGCGTCGGCGACCGTATCGGCGCGTGTGCCGTTCAGCATCACGCTCGCGCCTGCGGTTGCGAGTCCCTCGGCCAGCGCAAAGCCGATGCCGCGTGCCGAACCGGTGACGAGCGCCGTGCGCCCGCTCAAGTCGAATAACTGTGTCATGCGTGGCTCCTTGTGCGGAATTCAAAAACCAGGCGCGAAAACGCCCCTCGCGACCGGCCTCCCGCCGCGACGATAGTGGAAGCAGGAAGCGTCAGACGGGTGTGTCGTTTGCGGTTTGCCTGAGCTTGTCGCGGTCTTCGAAGTCCTTCTCCGCACGCTCGATCAGCGTCAGTACCGCGGCCTCCGCGGCCGCTTCATCGCCCTTTTCGATCGCCACGCAAAGAGCCTCGTGCATCGGCAGCGAACGCGCCGGACCGCCGGCAATTTCGGAGCTGAGCTCAAAACTCGTACGCAGAATCGCCGACAGCGCGTTTTGCATCTGCTGGACAAACTGGTTGTGGCAGGCGCTCAGGATTGCGCCGTGAAACGCGAGATCGGCGGGAACATATTCGCCATGGCCCGCGACTGCACGTTCCATCGCCTTGAAAGCGCGACGCACGGCAACGCGGTCTTCATCGGTCGCGCGTCTGGCGGCGAGTCTGGCTGCGTTTGGTTCGATGATGAGGCGCAGCTCCATCAGGTCCTGGATCAGGCCGGCGTCGACCGTCCCCGCCCTCGCGCGCCACGTGATGACGTCCGGGTCGAACAGTTGCCATTGCGAACGCGGCAGCACGATCGTGCCGTAACGGCGGCGCACCTGGAGCATGCCTTTCGCCGACAGCGACTTCATCGTCTCGCGAATCGTGATACGACTGACCTGCATCTGCTCGGCGAGCACGGGCTCAGCCGGAAGAATGTCGCCTGGCGCGAATTTGCCTGAACAGATCTGTTCGCCCATCTGGTTCAGGACCTGCCGATGCAGCGTTTCCATGTTTTCGTCTCTAGATCATACGTATGATGTAGACATACTGGGCAAATGACCCATCGGGTTCAACCAGGGATCTCCCTGTATCTGAACAATGGGATTAGCAGCCCTCTCGCGTGTCGCGATTAACGCTCGCGTGCCCGTCGACGCACAGCAAGCAGCGCGGTCCCCGGGCGCGCCGATGCCAGTTTCTATCCTGATTGTTATTAGTAACGGGGCGCTTAACCGCCTTGGGCTAGTGTGACAAGTCAGGCCAGCGCCGCAATCTGTTTGCATCTGGCCGAGCCATCCGTCGCCTGTCGATCGGAACGGCCGGTGGGGCTCTCTCGAGAACGGCCATTCGCTGGTCAGCGTGCGGCCGCCGCGCTCCATCGGGTGGAACGCTATGGCGTCAGGCATCTTGCCTGATGACTACGCCCCCAAGGTGCTCGCGCAGGAATTCAATGAAGCGCTGTGTCTTCGCCGGCAAGAGCCGCGTTTCAGTGATGGCGTAGACGGGAACGGGCGGCGCCTGCCACTCCGGTAACACCCTACACAGCAGCCCGGAGGCGACGTCGTCGGCTGCGATTTCCTCCGCCAGCACAGCAATGCCAAGATCGAGCGTCGCCAGTCGACGAATCATGCCGACGCTGTTGAGCAGGAATCGACCACCTGCCGCGATCTCAATCGTTTCCTTATCCCTGTGGAGGGTCCATCCATTCACTTCCGCCGGGCTGAGACGCAGGCACTCGTGTCGCATAAGGTCGCCTGGCTCGCGCGGCTCTCCCGATAGTGCGATGTAACGCGGCGAAGCATAGAGATACCGCGGTAGACGGGCGAGCTGTCGGGCAATCAGATTCGAACTCGGTGGCTCGCCCATGCGGATTGCGACATCGACATGTTCTGTGACCAGATCGACGCGGCGTGGAGTCAGGTCAAATTCGAAGCTAACGCCAGGATAGCGGCGAGCGAATTCCGCGAGCAGAGGCGCCAGGAAGATATTCGCGAAATCCACCGGCAACGAGGCATGTAATACACCACTTGGCTGCGCAAGCATTTCGCCGAGTTGCTCGTGCGCAAGCCTCGCCTCTTCCACGATGCGCCTGGAGCGCTCGAAATAGAGCTGGCCCGCCTCGGTTAGTTCGATCTTGCGCGTGGTGCGATGAAGGAGGCGCAACCCAATTGCCTTCTCCAGCGCACTGATCCGGCGCGACAGCGTTGAGTTCGGCACGCCGGTGGCCTCGGCCGCGCGGCGGAAACTTTTCGCCTTGACCACCTCCACGAACAACGCCATGTCGTTCAGAAATTCCATCTTACTGCTCCAAAAATGGCTCAATCATTTCCATCTTGCCATCTTTATCCCACGTACGGTTTGCTGGATGATGAGTCATTCGATAAACAGATCACCGCTGAGGAACACAACATGAGCCTGCTTTTCACTTCTGCCCGTATTGGCAGCCTGTCCCTCCCAAACCGTATGGTCATGGCCCCTATGACCCGCTCGCGCGCTGATGACGCGGGCGTTCCTGAGGACGTCGTCGTCACCTATTACGCCCAGCGCAGCAGCGCGGGTCTGATCATCACCGAAGGCGTGTTTCCGTCTGCGACTGGTAAGGGATACGTGCGCACGCCCGGCATCCATAGTGATTCCCAGTTGGCCACATGGAAGCGGGTCACCGAAGCCGTGCATGCCCGCGGAGGACGCATCTTCATGCAGCTGATGCACAGCGGGCGCATCTCGCACCCGTCGATGCAGCCGAATGGCGCGCTGCCGGTGGCACCGTCGGCCGTCCAGCCGGCGGGACAGACCTGGACCGGCATCGGTATGGAAGAATTCGTCACGCCGCGAGCGCTGCGCCTCGATGAGATTGCGGGTGTCGTTGATGAGTACCGTGTGGCGACGCGTCGCGCTCTCGAAGCGGGCTTCGATGGCGTCGAGCTGCATGCTGCTTCAGGCTATCTGCCTGAACAGTTCCTCTCGTCCGGCAGCAACCATCGCGAGGACGAATACGGCGGCTCCGTTGCAAACCGCGCCCGATTCGTTCTCGAGGTGCTGCAAGCGATAGTAGCGGAGGCCGGCGGTGATCGCGTGGGGATCAAGATCTCGCCGGAAATGAACTTCAACGATATTTCCGACGCTGCGCCGCAGGAAACCTACACGTATCTCGTCGACCATCTGCGCGACTTCAACCTTGCGTACCTGCACGTCGCGCTGTTCGGTACGAGCGTCGACTACCACGCCATGTTGCGGCCGCATTTCAATGGCGCCTATCTGGTTGGCGGCGGCCTTGACCAGGCCGCTGCCGAAAATCTGCTTGCCGAGGGACGCGCTGACGCCGCGGTCTTTGGCGGTGCATTCCTCGCCAACCCTGATCTGCCCGAGCGGTTTCGTGTGGGCGCACCGCTCAATGCCCCCGACAGGAACACGTTCTACACGCCTGGCGCGCAGGGCTATATTGACTACCCCGCTCTGGGTGCAGCCGGTAACGTCTAAGGACTGAGCCATGTCGACAGCTACCGCCCGCATACAGCGCGCCAACCGCGGAAGCCATTTCCGCGCATACCGCCTGCATGGTACCAATCCCTCGCAGCTCGATCCCTTCATGGGTATCGACCATGCCTGGATGAGTGCGCCCACCTTCCCGCCGCATCCTCATGCCGGATTCTCCGCGGTGACGTACCTGTTCCTCGATTCGGAGACAGGCATCGCCAACCGCGATTCGCAGGGCAACAGCACGCTGATCGAGCCGGGCGGCCTGCATTGGACGGCTGCCGGCCGGGGTGTGGTGCACGAAGAAAATCCCGCGGTGCTGGGAAGTACCACCCACCTGCTGCAAATCTTCGTCAATCTCCCTCGCGACAAGCAGAATGCGGCGCCGTTTGCGCTGAGCCTGGCCGCAGAGAACGTGCCGACGGTGCAGCGCCCCGGTGTCCAGGTGCGCGTCCCCCTGGGCAGCTTTGACGGCGTGCGCTCCCCACTGACGCCGCCGACCGATGTCACCTTGCTTGACATCACGCTGGAGGTCGGTGCTGAACTGGCGCTGCCGGTGGCCGCGGGCCAGCGCGCCTTCTTCATGCCGATCTTCGGCAACGCAGAGCTCAACGGCGAAAGCTTCGGTCTCGACGACCTCGGCTCCCCGATCCTGCCGACCGCGACGGAAGCGACGATGCACAAGCTCGCCGCCAAAGCCGGCGGCGCCAAGGTCGCCGTGTTCATCGGCGAGCCGTTGCGCCAACCAGTGATTTCAAACGGACCCATGGCTTTTGCGAGCCAGGAAAGCCTGACGGAGGCGACCGCCGCTTACCACCGTGGCGAGATGGGAAGGCTGTAACAGACCACCATGCACCGTGGGGCGTGCGCCCCATCACGACCAAGGAGCCACATCATGAAGGTTGAACGATTCACTGCCGACAACACGGCCTTGCTGCTGATTGACCATCAGGTCGGCACGATGCAACTGATCAAGAATATTGACCAGGAACTCGCCGCCAGGCAGTCGATTGCGCTCGCCAAGATGGCGAAGATCCTCAGTCTGCCCGTTGTGATCACGTCCAGTCAGGAAGAACGTGCGCAAGGCCCCATTCTTCCTGAAATCGCTGCCGTCCTGCCCGAAGCACACGCCGCGCGGGTCAAGCGTCCCGGCGTCGTCAACGCCTGGGCCTATGCCGAGTTCCGCGATGCGGTGCTCGCCACGGGGCGCAAGAACCTGATCATGGCGGGCGTCACCACCGACGTTTGTCTCATCTTTCCGGCAATTGATGCCGCGCTCGAGGGCTTTGCCGTGCAGGCAGTGATGGATGCGTCAGGATCGCCCAGCCATCTCTCCGAAGAGTTTTCGCGTCAACGGATGCACGATGCGGGCGTGGTGCTCACCGCTACCAACACGCTCATGGCGGAAATCGCGCAGGACTGGTCTACCCCGGCCGGACAGCAACTGATCACGTTGCTGTTCACCGATGTGTTCCCGGCCCTTGGCACCGGCATCGCTTGATTCAACGATCCACGCCTCTACGCCTGAACGTCGACTGTCCGGTTGTGGCCGCTTGCTGTCCGACGCGGTCGGCAGGGACCGACCCATTTGCGCCGCTCAGGATTGCCCCACGATCGTCTGGTCCCGCGCCAACTTGAGACGGTCGGGATAACGCACTGACCTACCGCTCGGCGGCCGTTGTGGACCGTCACATCGCTCCGATAAGAGCCTCTCCCGACCGTCTGCTGTCGAGCGCCGACACTGCTTGCTTTCGCCCCCGTACGCTCTCTTATGCAACTGAAACGCAGACGTTCCAGGTCCCCTTGCGAAGGGTCGCTCACCCAGGCGGCTACTCAAGCCTGAATCTTCATCGTCACGTTGAGTGCTCGACCAGGGCGTGCAGCGCAGGATTGTCGATTTCGCAGGCGAGCAGCGAGGCCGCGGCACCACTCGCGCTGTCCCCAAGCGTGGCACGGTGAAGATGCGAACGCACAGTGAGTTCGCGCATGCCGCTGCGCGCGGCGAGGCCTTGCAGCTCGTCAATCCAGGACGGCGCCTGCGGCATGACACGCGCGACCGCCAGACCGCACAATGCATCGAGTGCATAGCCCTTGCCCCAGAGGTAAGCATCGGGCAGGCGAACGCAACGGGCGATTGCGTCGACAAAGATCTCGACGGCGCGTTGGGGGTCGCCGCGTGCGACAGCGACGCGGCCGAGGCCACGGCCGGCGATGCCCTCCCAGCAGGGGTCACCGAGCTGACATCCCAGCGCGAAAGCATGCTCGAAGCGCTCTGCGGCGGCGCTCACATCGCCTCGCATCAGGTCGACTTCGGCACGCAGCGACTGGGGCCAGGGTGCAAATGCAGTCCAGCCCTGCTGCGCCAGCGTGACCGATCGATCGAGCGCGCCGGACGCTGCCTGCAGGTCACCGTGCAGCAGCAACGCGCGCCCCACCATCGACAGCGCGTACGCGACCTGCTTCGTGTCGCCGACGCTGGTTGCGAGCGCTTCGGCGTCGCGCAGCATCGCGATCGCCGCGCCATAGTGCGCAGTATCGCTTAGCACCGATCCGTGCACGATGGCGATTCGCGCCTGCTCTGCGCGGTCGTCGCCGGCCAGCTGCGCCGCCTGCCGCAGCCATACCAGCGCGCGCTCGTAGCGGCCGCGCAGGAACTCGACATAACCGAGTTCTCGACAGGCTGCCGCTGCGAGCGGCAACGAGGCGTCATGGCCGACAGCGAGTGCCTCGTGCAGCGCGGTGGCGCCCTCCTCGTCGCGGCCGCGCGCGGCGTGCACGAGTGCCCCGCCCAGAGCGACGCGTGCACGCGCACGCAAGGCTCCGTCGCCAGTGGCGTCGGCATCGACGATCGCGCGCCGCAGGCATTGCAACCCGGCATCGAGCGCGCCGGCCCCGATCGCCGCCTCACCAGCCTCGATCTGCGCGATGGCCGCAGCGCGGCCCTGCGCGGGCCGCGTAGTCCATGTGCCCGTGACCGTGCGCATGGCGGCTTCCAGCGCCGCACTTGGCTGCACGCCCAGTTCGCGCTTGAACAACTCACGGCATGCAGCAACCTGGCGTGCCGCGCCGATACCATCGCCTGCAGCGGTAAGGCTACGCACCAGCAGCGCTTGGAAATTCTCGTCGAGAGGGTTCAGGCGCACGAGCCGGGCGGCCAGATCGGCCGCTTCTGCCACGGCACCGGCGGCGAGGCGAGCCAGCGCACCTTCGCGCAGGACCGCTTCAGCGGCCGCCTGAAGGTGTCGCCGCTCGGTGGCGAGCCAAACGTCGAATGACGGGCTCGCCGAGAAGCTCATCCCCTCGAGCAATTCACAGTCGAAGCCGGGGACGCTCAACGCCTCTACCCATGTTGCCAGCGTCATCACCTCAATATCGATGTATGTCGCCGGCCCAAGCGCAAGCTGGGGCGTGTCGCCGCGCAAGCATGCATTGCCGAGCAGGCGTCTGAGTTCGCTCAAGTTCCAGCGCAGCGCCGCCAGCGGATCATCAGCGTCTTCGAACAGCAGTCCCGCCAGATGCGTTCGGCTCACACCGACTTTGCTTCGGATCAGGTACGCGAGTAGGCCCCAAACCTTGTGGCCACGCGGAGCAGGCAATGCGTGGCCGTCCCGCTCTACTCGCGGTACGCCGAGAAGGTGGATCGCAAGGCCCATGAGTCGAACGTCTCTCAGGGCCTGCGGGCTGGCAAGACTGGCATCAGGCTTCGGCCGTGGTCGGATCAATGATGGCCGTAACCCGCGCGACGCTTGTCGCCGGAAAGCCTCCGCGCCGCGCATGTTCCCTGATGAGTTCTTCACTGCTTGCATGGTAGATGCAGTAGATCCGGTCACCGGTCACGTAACTGTGTATCCACTGAACATCCGGGCTGAGTTCATTCAGGACGCTACACGACTTTTGCGAGATTGCCCGCAACTCGTCCGCACTGAAGACACCGGCCCCGGGAATGGCACGTTCGATCACAAATTTAGGCATGACGGTCTCCGTCGAGGTGAAAGGAGCCCTGAGGTTAAGCAATGACCGTGTGAGCGAGCGTGTGAGGATGACAGGTCACTGCAAAACTGCGATCAGTTGCGGACCGTCACCGAAAACGGGCACAAAGAAGACAAGATAGCCGTGCCTCACATTGAAAGGTCCAGACTAAAAGAATATCCGATCTGGGACGAACGACGCACGCGGCGGGAAAACATCGGATCGTGCGGTTGCGTGGTGGCTGCTCACCGGCATTGCCAGGTGTTCGCTTTCAGAGTTGGCGTGGCGAGGGCGCAACCCAACGGAAGATCAGCGAGGCAACGCGATCAAGCAATCGGAAACCCGAGCGCTCGAAATAAGCGCTGATCAGCAAGACCTCCGCCGCGGCATCTGCGTCGGTGCTTAGCCAGATGCATTCGCGACGCGGCAGCCGGATGACCTCGCCCAGTTGCAACGAGTAGTCATACGGCGAATCGAGTTAGCCAAACGCGCTCATGGCGGACGGACACGCAGCTCCGAATCCGCAGCAAGCCGCCAGAAAGCACTTTGCCCAGCTCGACCGCGAACGTCTTATGTCAGCCTGCAAACGGACGATCGCAAATTTTCTATGAGCGGCTCAAACTGGCCGAACCCGGTCCGACATTGAAGGGCCAGCCTGGGCGATTGCTGGTCGGCCGCATCGGGCAGAAGTCGACCCGTTTCGGTCTCTCAGGACGAGTTTTCGTCCGTCGGGTTTCGGCTCGATTTGAGACGGTCGCCAGCGAAGCGATTGCATTCATGTGCAGTATTTTGGACAGGACGTAAGTCTCGCATGAACTGTGGCCAGTGCACCGATGAGCGCATCTAAAGCTCAGTACTGTCCAGTACTTTATTTAGCTCTTCCAGGGTGTAGGGCTTGCGCAAAGCCTTCCAGCGGAACGACAGCGCTGAAACATCAGGCATCTCGTTGCCTGAGGCGAAAATGACGCGCAGCGCTGGCCTTAACCGCACCGCGCTTTCAGCGAGTTCGATACCCGACATGCCAGGAATCGCGAGATCAGCGAGCAAGACGTCGAACCTCTCGTCCTCAAGCCAACGCAGCGCCTCTGCCGGCGAGCCTGTTGTAGCCGAAGCATGTCCGAGCATTTTTACCAGTTCGCTCGTAGCTTCCAGCAACGCCGGATCGTCGTCGACCAGAAGAATCCGCAGACCAGTCGTGCTGGCGTTCGCTGCTGACAGCGTCGCGTCCTCGCTTTCACGGGTCGCGCGGGTGCCGCCCAGTATCTGGCGGATCTTGTAGGCGAGCTGTTCCCGGCTGTATGGCTTGCTCAACAGCTCGACGCCCGAGTCCAGCCGTCCACCGTGAATAACCGCATTCTGCGTATAGCCTGAAGTAAAGAGCACCTTCAGGCGCGGTAGAAGCTGCACCGCCTGGGCAGCCATGTCGGGACTGCGCGGGGACCCCGGCATGACGACGTCCGTAAAAAGCAGATCAATATGGATGCCACTTCGAATCACGGTCAACGCCTGCTCTGCGCTGTCTGCCTTCAGCACGCTGTAGCCTAGGCCGGACAGCGTATCGACAACGGTCGATTGCACTTTCAGGTCATCTTCCACTACGAGGATAGTCTCCGTTCCGCCTAGCAATCTGACGCTCGGTCTCGCGGGAGGCTCGACGGCCGTTTCGATGGACCGCGGCAGGTAGATCTTGACGGTGGTGCCATGCCCGATCTCGCTGTAGATGCGGGTATGTCCGCCGCTCTGCTTGACGAAACCATAGGCCATGCTCAGACCCAGTCCGGTTCCCGATCCTTCAGGTTTCGTCGTGAAGAATGGGTCGAACGCGCGCTCGAGCACGTCCGGGCGCATGCCGGTTCCGGTGTCAGTGACGGCAAGCATGACGTACTGGCCTGCCGTCACATCGGGGAGGCCGGCAACGTATTGATCGTCGAGCATTGCATTGGCCAGTTCCATGGTCAGCTTTCCGCCATCCGGCATCGCATCGCGCGCGTTGATCGCCAGATTGAGGATGACGTTCTCCAGCTGATGGATGTCCACAATGGTGTTCCATAGGCCGCCAGAGACAACCGTCTCCACTTCAATGGTCTCGCCAAGTGCGCGCCGCAGCAGATCATCCATGCCCCGTATTGCGGGTGCCAGATTAATCACAACCGGCCGCAGGGGCTGCCGACGTCCAAAGGCGAGCAGTTGGGATGCTAATTTGGCGCCGCGCTCTACCGCGTCGATCGCCTTGTCGAGCCGCTCGCGAGTCCATCCGTCGCTGGCATGACGGTTTTCCAGCAGTTCCAGGTTACCGCGTAATACCTGCAATACATTGTTGAAATCGTGCGCGACGCCGCCTGTCAGCTTACCGATGGCCTCCATCTTCTGCGACTGGAACAATGCCGTTCTGGTCTCTTCGAGAGCCCGGTTCGCTTCCATCCGCTCGGTGATGTCACGGGTGATCTTCGCAAATCCAGCAAGCATTCCATCCTCGTCGCGGATTGCGTCGATCACGACGTGGGCCCAGAAACGGCTGCCATCTTTCCTGACCCGCCATCCTTCCGCTTCAAACCGCCCGTCCCTTGCGGCAGCAGTCAGTCCGCGTTGCGGCAGTCCTGCAGCAGCGTCTTCCGGCATGTAAAAGCGCGAAAAATGCGAACCGATAATTTCTTCTGCAGCGTAGCCCTTGATGCGCCGTGCACCAGAGTTCCAGTTTGTGACCACGCCGTCCGGCGATAACATGAAAATTGCATAGTCGGTCACTCCGTTCACCAGCATGCGGAAGCGTCGTTCGCTCTCCAGCACTGCGTCGTGCGCGGCCTTTTTCTCCGTGACATCGCGCACGATGTTCACATAACCGGCTACTTGCCCGCGCTCCGTATGCAATGCGGTAATCACGTCGCTGGCCCAAAACGTCGTGCCGTCCTTGCGGGTTCGCCAGCCTTCGGTGTCGTGGCGCCCTGTCCGTCGGGCGGTTTCGAGTCCGACCGCAGGCGCCGCTTTTCGGCGGTCATCCTCTGTGTAAAGGATGTCCAGCATCTGGCCAATGATCTCGTCCGGCTGGTACCCGTGGATAGCTATGCCACCGGGATTCCAGGTCAGAATCCTGCCTTCTACCGAAATCGCACAAATTGAATAGTCAGAGACAGATGCGACCCACTTGTCGGTCCAGTTCTGGATCGTACCGGCTGGTTGCCGTTTGTCCGGCATATTCGACTCCCGATTTGACTGTCTTTGAACCTGGCGTGGCCGCCCAACATATTACCGCGTCATTCGATGCGATCAGGATGGGCGGCCCGCGCGTTCCTCTCGTCGGCCGGGCGATCAAGGTCTGTTGCTCCGGCCAATGCTGACGGCTAGCTCAGCGCAAAAGTCTCTTCCGCCAGCGAGCGAATTCGGGAACGGCGGCCGTAAATTGCGGCCGACGGATCATCGAAGGACAGATGGACAATGCATTGTCAACGCGTTCTTCTCTTCGCCGAAAGCACGAGTTCGGAAAGCTCTGTCCAGAGCGGACGTCACTCTTAACACGGCCGCCGGCACATCCTGCCGCGGTAACGCGCGGGTATTAAAAGAAACATTGTAGTGGCGGTTCCGTCCGTTGGATCG
>Ga0247692_1000314_pt1 | contig 11543 bp, 17 predicted proteins | sample CNK33_metaG_FD_183041 | JGI IMG/M metagenome (GOLD analysis project Ga0247692, IMG submission 183041) | Soil microbial communities from Purdue University Martell Research Forest, Indiana, United States - CNK33 | ecosystem: Environmental > Terrestrial > Soil > Temperate forest > Bulk soil...
TGACGATCTCATTAACACCACCGGGACAGAATACTGCCGGGGCGACTATGGAGTGTTCGGCTTCAAGGCCGGGCAACCCATTGACGGCATCAACACCAATGACGTGGCTATGGATCTTGCCTACTCGAATAACGCCGATCCGGCCTTTACCACCGTGGGCTCGTAATGCACGTATTCACAGACGGGCTGAAGCGCGAATGGCAAGTCGTTGTGGACCTCTACACCATCGAAAAGGTGCAGGTTCACTGTGGCCTTGACGTTTTCGATTTGAAAGCTGTCTGCGCCACGATGCCGACGTTTACCCATGTGCTCTATCGGCTGTGCTCGGATCAGACGGAAGGTAAGGTAACAGAGCGCGACTTCTTCCGCGGTATGACACCGGAGGTATTTGAGGCCGCGCGCAACGCCTTTCGGGATGAACTGGTTTTTTTTTGCCCGACGGAACAGAAGGACGATTTTCGGAAGATGTTCGACCTGTCGGAGAAAATCACAACGGGAGCGCTGGGCATACTTCAGGAGCAGAGCCAGGAAGCAATGGAGAGACTGAAGAACCTGGACACGGATCACCTGGCGGCAGTCCTAGCGAAAGAGTTACTGCGGGAAACGTCATCCGGCTCGCCTACCAATTCGCCGGCCAGGTCGGAGTTGATCCACGCCGAATGACTCTGCGCCATCTGGCGCTAATGGCGCACGCTCGCTCCAAACAACTCTGGGACCATACCATCGCAATCATCAATTGCTGGAGCTCGGAAGACATCAGCGAAAAACACCCTTACGCGCCACAGCCGGAAATAATCAAGCTGGGTCCCAAAGAAAGCATGGCGTTTCTCAAGAGGCTTTATGGCCACCAGTAGTGACGTGAGAGCCGGAGGGGCTTTTGTCGAGCTATTCGCAGACTCGTCAAAACTCACGCAAGGTCTGAAGCTGGCTGAGGGAAAACTTCAGGCTTGGGGCGCGAGCATTAGCAGTATGGGTGTGAAGATGGCCGCATTCGGTGGCCTGATTACCACTCCTTTGCTTGCCGCGGCTAACGCTTACGTCGATAACGCTGCGGGCCTCGGAAAGATGTCTCAGCGCACCGGTATTGCCGTTGAGGAACTGTCGGCGCTTGGGTATGCGGCTCAACGATCCGGCTTGGATGTTGAAGGTCTGGAAATGGGCATCAGGAAGATGCAAAAGACCCTGTTTGAAGGAGGAGAGGGAAGCGACAAGGCAAGACGGTCTCTCAAGGACTTGGGTATCTCCCTTAACGACTTGAAAGGACTAACTCCGGATCAGCAGCTTTTGAAGCTGGCCGACGCTTTCAAGGGGATACACGACCCGACCCAGAAAGCCGGGCTGGCTATGGCTGTCTTTGGCAAGCAAGGAACGTCTATGATTCCGTTTCTCGAAAGAGGCTCGGAAGGGATCAAGGCGATGCAGGAGGAGGCGAGAAAGCTTGGTATTGTCCTGGGCGTCGATGACGTGAAGACAGCTAAGGAATTCAGAAGCGCAATGGCGCAGATTAACGCATCAATCATGGCCGTTAAAATCGCCGTAGGCCAAGCAGTCATCCCCGCAATGACGCGGCTGCGTGAACGGATCATGCCGGTAGTTTCTCAGGCGATAGCGTGGATTCGCGCCAACAAAATGCTGTTCGATGTGCTCTTTGATGTCGCTACTGGAATTACGGTCGTTGGCCTGTCGATCAAGGGTCTTGGCATTGCGGTAAGTATTGTCGGCGGAATGCTTGTTCCCGCGTGGAAGGCGCTGGGCTTCGTCGTTATTAGTTTGGCTTCGCCGTTGGGAATCATAACGACAGCTATCCTCGGCCTTGGCGCAGCCTTCCTCTACATGACCGAGAGCGGTGGTCGGGTGCGTGAAGCGTTCTCTGGGTTATTCGCTGAAATCGGCGCAACATTTGGCGAGACCTGGAAAGGGATAATGGACGCCTTGAAAGGCAATCAGCTTGGGCTGGCGTTTGATATCGCTTTGGCGGGCATGAAAGTAGCATGGCTAGAATTGAAACTGTTCATGACTAGTGTTTGGCAGGAAGCCCTCATCACGATGAAGTTCGCGTGGTTAAAGTTCTGGGTAGATTTGCAAAGAGTTCAATCAGCATTCAGCGGATACATAGCTGCCGGCTTAGTTGGCTTGGGACGTGTCGTAGGATTGATTTCTGCCGAAGACATGAAGGCGATGCTTGAAGATATCAAGAGACAGACTACTGCGGAGCAAGTTGCGTTAAACGCTCCCGGAAACGCCGGCAGGCCTGGAATATCCCCCGAGGATCAGCGAGCGTTAGCTGCTCAAAAGGCTGAACTAGCAAAGGCTCAAGCTGATCTTGCCGCCTTGACAGGCAAAGCGGCCGAGGCGGCGCTCGGGCAAGTTAAAGGTGGTATGGATGCGTTGCCTATACCCGGAAAATTAGGTGGCGGCGGTACTGGCGTAGGCACATTCAGTGCCTCAGGGGCTATGGCTCTCGGCGCTGGTGGAAATTGGCAGCAGCAGTTGATTGACTCTGACAAGCGCAAGGAAGAATTGCTTAACAAGATCATAGACGTTCTGCGGGATGCTGGGGTGAGATTCGCATGACGCTGCAACTAATAGAACTCGCTGACTCTCGTGATGGGCAGGTATCTCCCGACCCTGCCAATCAGCTTGTCACGAGAAAATACCTTCTTAGCGGAACCGATGACGAGTTGACGGCTCGGCAGACTGTAGAATCCAGTCTTTCCGCATTCCTTGACGGGCAGGCATTCAACAATTATCGTCTCTCGCCAAGGGGGGCAGGGATTTGGAATGTCGAGGCATCATACGGGAAGAAGAAAAACCCTGGTCTCGTTACTCTCAACTTCGACAGCGGAGAAGAAAAAATCAAGATCACGCGGGCGCCTTACGGCTCCGCTTACTATCCGACGTGGACCACAACGACCTCGCAACTGTTCGCCGCACAAATACGCTTTTCTGGTTCGGGGTACGCGCTCAATGACGTTCTCACGATAACAGGAGGCACGCATACCACGGCCGCACAGGTTAAGGTTACTGCTGTGGATGCTCTCGGAACGATCGCGGCCGTTACGGTTCAAACGGTAGGAAGCTACACCGTCATTCCAGACAACCCTTTGAGCGTTACTGGTGGTGCCGGCAGTGGGGCATTGTTTTTCGGGGTATGGGTGACTTTGGGAGGATCGGCCAATCCAATTGTAAATTACAAGGGAGCGCTTGGAATCAAGAGTCATCAGGGAGAAGTTAAGGCGGAAGGAATTGACAGGGAAGTGCAAGCGTTCGGATTTACTATGCAAGTGGTCTTCGGGCCTACCTTTCCATTGACCAGTGCATTCGTTGCTTTATGCGATGCGGCGGCCTGGCACACAAACAGCGCGCCTATCGATGTGACGATTGCCGGTATAGATTTTCCGTTTGCGACGGGAGAGCTTCTATTCAAAGGAGCTACCGGGATGCAAAAATCAGGCGGATCAGGTGTCGCTGGCTATTCTGATTTCGAGGGAGAAGTGACGCTCAAGTTTGGCAAGCAAAAAAATCTATCTAACGTGGCGATTGCTGGAATTCCTGGGGTAACTAAAAATGGCTGGGATTATCTTGAAGTCATTTCAGAAGAGGACGTAGAGGCCGGCGAATTCATTCCCGCGGCCAAGCAAATCAATGTGAGCCAGATTTACGATCAGGCCGACTTGACGGCATTGTTCATCGGCGCTCCAACGATAGCGAGCTTCTCACCGACTAGCGGCAATGCTCAGACGCCAGTTACGATAACCGGGACTAATTTCTTCGGCGTGACGGCGGTACTCATCAATGGTACTCAGTGCCCATATTTTGTTGTTTCTAGCATATCAATTCAGATTATCGTGCCCGATACTGCGCCTGCCGGAGCTGGGCCGATTACCGTAAAGGCTAGCGGAGGTTCCGTGAACAGTTCAACTAATTTCACGGTGACATGAGCTACGCGAAGAAAAATTCCGGAGACCGACTCGTTTTCCCCGCGCAAGTTTACAATTACTTGCTCGATGCTGCCGATGATTACAATTCGACAAAAAACGACAGTCCTTCAGAAACTCTCCTCGGCTGGCCAACTACTTTCGGTAAATGCCGCAACGACACGGGGGCCGATCTCGACCGCTTCGACGTGGTAGGGATCGACCCGCCGCTGATCTTGCCTTCCACGAATCTTCCGGTCTGGAAGCGGCAAGTAAATTTTAGCGCTGTCGATCCGGTGCTTGCGCGGCATACCGGGGCATGGGCCGTGCTGGCGCAGCCGATTCGAGATCAGGCAATCGGCGCGGCGATTATTGCGGGATGCGCTCCCGTAGCCGTGACGGTTCCTTCTGGTGGAACCGGCTCGTCAGGAAGTGGTTCGTCTGGCAGTGGAGGCCAGCTAACTTGGGCGGCGCTACAATCAGAAGGGGCCGTATTCGCCGAGGCTCAAGAAAGGGTCGGATTCGAGAACATTCTCAAAGTTGATTTCACGGGATCGGCGCGTGTGTTGTGGTGCGAAGATCAGGACAATTCTTATGGCTGGCGCTGGGCTTATGTGCGCATTGGGGCGGGCAGTGGTAGCGGCGCTGGCGTAAGTAGCATCATTGCGGACATCACCGTCAGTAGTCTGACAGTTACTAATGGCACTCAGCCTGGAAATATCCAGCTTGGGTCCGTGGCCGCCACCGGAGATATTTCTTGGACCACTGGGCTATCCATCAGAGTCAAACAGATCAAAGGATTTGTTCTTGATATTGGGAAGAGATATAAAGCCGAGTTTGCCGGCAATGCCTCAGACGGAACTCCAGTCTATTCGACCAGCGACCAGAGCGGTACAAATGGCAGCCAAACGCTTTGCGACGGAGGCGGTGCGCCCAAGACGATGACGATAGAGAACGGCATCATCAAGGCCATTGCATAGAGGCGAACATGGCACGTAGTCAACGTATCAAAATGCTGGAAGAGGAAATCGAAAGGTTGAAGCAGGAAGAAAAGGCCGAGCAAGAAGCACTACGGCGGCGCGGCTTCAATGGCTCAGTATCCATCGTTGACGATGGCAGCACGAAAGTGCTGACGTTCGTAGGCGGCCTCATCGAGAATGTTGCATGAGTTGTGCAGGATGTCCTCACCCATGCGGAAGTTGCTCGGAACCGACTGGCGGCTCGCCGAACTCGGCGCATTGCTCGCCAGATGCTAAGTCGGGCTACACTATCTGTCCGTGGCCTGCGCTTACTGGTTCTGGTTGTCTTCCAGGCGGCAACTGCAATCAGTTCGGCAATAAGAAATTTTGCCTTGCGTGGGACTCGGCGGACACTTGGAAGTCAGGAAAGGCCACTGTTGATTGCACTACTACGTATGGTGTGGTAGTTGATCTCCAATGGGTGATGACATTTACTTCTAGCGGCGGGAACATTTCGGTTGCGGTGAACTTGTATGCCTACCTAACAGGCACGTCTACGATTGTTGCGACTATTGTTACTTATACCGGGACAATTGCAACCGGCTCTTGCGGTTCGGCTTTCCATGTAAATAAATCTGCCGACGGCGGACAATGCGGTAACTGGCCATGTACTATTACAGTTGTCCCGCTGTGTTGCGCAGAATGTCCGACGCCAGGTTGCAACGATCCATGCTGTTTGAGCAGCACGCCCGGCAGCCCCGGACCGGCGAACGCAATCGTACACTACACGTCCCCTGGCGGCAATGTTACAGGGTGTGTAGATTGTGGCACCGTGTTCGACGGCACCGATGAGGTATTGGTGCGGAGCACAAGCGGCGTGACCTCTCGATGCAACTGGACATCACTCGTAATTTTAACATGGTGTTTTGCCGGTCCGCGGACTGGAACTCTGTTCTCAAAAGGAATCACACTAGAGTACGTGGATTCCGGAATACTAGCCGGCAATATGAGAATATCATTCACATCCTCGTTCGGCGTCATTTTTGCTATCTATCTGTGCCCAATCTCATCTTTCTCGTGCGATCCAGGAGCTACCAATACGTTCACACAGTACGCGGACAATGGGTATTGCGGACCGTGGCCAGCGACTATTACTCAGAGTTGGTCGTTATGAACATTGTTTGCGAATGCGGGCACCGATACAACGCGCCGGATGGAGTGGCGTTCACGTGCCGGACGTGCGGCAATCGCATCGTTGTTCTTAGCAACCCGGCGCCTCAGCAGGCGTTACCAGAACCCACGCCAGCGACCGACGAAGAAAAACGCGAATACCCTGGCCTCATCGAAATGGCCGCGATGTTCGTCGCTGAGTGGCGAGCATGGCGCAAGGCGGGCAAGCCGGTTGTCACAGCCGAGGTCCGCCAGCAACGCCGCGAGCTGTGCTTGGCCTGCCCGAAGTACGACTCGGATCAGGACCGCTGCACGCAATGCGGTTGCTATCTTTACAAGATCAAAGTCGGCGGAATAGTTAATGCAGATGCGCTATCATGGGCGACCAAGTCGTGCCCTCTCGACCCGCCGAAATGGAAAGCCGAATGAGGCACCTTCTTTACCACCTTTACCCTCGCCACGGCCTAATATGGCACCGCAACCTCAGCCAACTTGCCGAGCGCATTAGCCTATTCGATGGCCGCCGAATCTGCGCCGTTGCTCACGACAATACAACCGAACAGTGGGATACGGTGCAGCAAGAAGCCGAACGTATATTTGATCTTGTGCTGCACTTTACCAATACAGGGCTAGGAGAAACCGACACCTGGCCAGTTCTCTGGGAAATGGTCAAAGAGCATCAGGGCCACGAAGATTACACCTTCTGGGCTCACTCTAAAGGAGTTACGCACGCCGACAATCCAGGGATAACGGTGCATCGCTGGGCGCGGCTAATGTACGAAGCGAACCTGGATTATTGGCCAGAAGTAGAGCGTCTGTTCAAGCGAAATCTTATCGTAGGGGCATTCAAAAAGTTAGGATGGTCATTCCCAGGTTCAAAGTGGCATTACAGCGGAAACTTTTTCTGGGTTCGCAATCGAGAATTCTTTACGCGCGATCGCGCACTTATGCAAGTGTATGGCGGTGCTGAAGCGTGGCCTGGCGTGGTGTATGATGTTCTTAAATCTGGGTGCGTATTTCACGAACGCAGCATTCGCGTGCTGAATCTGTATGATTTGAATTACATGGCTATGGTTGAACACGAATGGGAGCAATGGAAGCGAGCGCATGAACATAGTCGCGGTTACGCCTACGCATGACGCCAGAGCTGCTAACTGGCCGATACTCGGCGAGCGCATCCGGTTGCAAGGCGTGCAATGGGATACCGTCCACTCCCTGACAGACAGCTTTAGGCCGCGTCTGTCGTCAATGTCTCCCAGGATGTTCACATTAACTGTTCCGGACAATCCTGAACCGGCCTATCAGAAGATCAATCACTGGCTAGACGAGAATCCGCCTTGCGGCCGCTACGTTCATTTCGTCATGGATGACGAACTGATGCCATGCAACTTCTATTCTCAGCTTGAGCCGGTTCCGTTTACCTTCTGCATGATGCTCCGCGGCGATCATTCTCCAGAGCGTAAACACCGGCACGGATGCAATCCTCTGTTTGCGCCAAAGGCTGGGCATTGCGGCTTGCTCCAGGTCGTGTTCCGTGAAGATGTGCTGGCAAGCGAACGATTCGGAGCCGGGCCGATAGCTGACGGGGAACTGATCGAACGAGTTTGCAAGAAGTGGCCAGTGTCGTATCGGCCTGATTTGAAAGTGTACTTCAACGCACTGGAGCCAGGTCGATGGGACAGGATTCCCGAATAAGCGTTGCGAAATGCCCTCGCTGCCGAACTGTAGTTGGCACGAAACTTTCAGGATTCATTCGCGTGGGTCGGATATTATGCCCACAGCCGGTACGGTTGCGTTGCTGGCGATGCCGTCTCTGGTACAGGTACTTTGGGCTGCCGACAGATAAGGTGCCAGATGGAACATGATTGGGAAGTTTTATACCGTCATCACGACCGAATATACGGCCATGCTGTTTGTCGGCAATGCGGAGAGAAGAGGTCCGGTCAGGTGCGCGTGATAATGCTGGGTGAGCAAGAAATGGCCGCAACCGTCGGAGATTCTTGGAAAAGTGGCGAGTGTGTTAGACAAGAGGCTATGATAACGCAATAATAGGCGCATGGTAGACGAGCAAACGCGCCGCGCTTTCAACCTCGGATCGGATGCTCGCATTCGCGGCCTCCCTTTGGAAGCCTGTCCCTATACCCTCTCAAGCGGGGCCGACAGTCTGAAATTGCAATGGGAACTGGGGTGGAGGCACTGTAATCGTAATTGGGGGACGGGGGATTCACGGGCCAAGCCGTTGCCGGAAGTGAGAGAACTCGGAACTCGATGAGGAGTCTGATGAGTGCTACTATTACTCCTGGCGCAAGCCGAAGACTTTGGCCAGTGGGGAAAGCTGGGAGTATTCGGAGTCATCGCCGGTCTGTTAGTGTGGGTGCTTACTCAGGCCGGGCCACGCTACCTCAATGACTTCAGAGGCGACGTGTCTAAACTCGCGGACGTGTTCACCAAATCCCTGACGGAAAAAGACGCCCAAGACGCAATCAATCGCGCCGCCGATAGAGAAGCCCTGACAAAGATAGCCGATCAATTCGTTGAATCGCTTAAAGACGAGCGGAACAATTGCCGGGAAGAGCGCGCGGCTGACCGGGACCACTTCAGAACGATGGTCAAGGAAATCGTCCGTGACGAACTCAGGGAGCAACGACGCAATGCCTGACGGCGGCTTCACCACGTTCTCGAAATACGGCCTGCTCGGCTGCTGCATATGCGTGATTGCTGGATTTGGCATTCGCTCACAGAAGAATGACGCCGAGGCCCACGCAGCAGCGATGGGGCAACTTTACGGGACAATGACGAAGTTGTACGAAGCCCTGGACAACGCTAACGACAGAGCATCCAGATCGGAAGAAGCTTCGCGGGCAGAACGCAAGGACATCATGACGCTACTATTGGGAGTCAAGACGGAGGCGGCGGCGGCGAAATCAGCAGCGACGACTTTGAAGGCCGACGTTGCCAAAGTGCAGAAAACGACCGAAGCCGTTAAAGGCGCGGTGGAGAAGATCGAATGACCAAGCTGATTCTTTTCGTGGTAACGGCGATCCTTACGCTAATGGCGATAGTGCTTTTCCCGGCCATTCTTTTGGGGGACTTGCTCCAAGATTTTGCCGAGTATCTTGCCCATCAAATCGAAGCTAATCACAAGGCTCTCGGAGAAAAATCGTGAAGTACGCCGGCCTCCTCTTCCTAGTCCTGTCTCTACCCTCGCTGGCCGATCAGCCCAAGACGCCTGCGCCGACGCCGTGGTCGTTTCCGCCTCTCTCGAACATGCCGACACCGGAGCCGCCTTTAACTCCGCAGCCCGTCCCCGTCAAACTGCCTCCGTTGACCACGGACAAGGTATACGCTTTCAGCTTCCCCGATGCGTGCTTTCTTCTGGCCTCCCCTGCGGGATTGGTGAGTGTCACCCAAGAGCCGGGACCGGCGAAGATTCACGCGAAGTTCCTGGACGGCCCCGACAAGTACGAGTGGCGAACCTTCTCAGGCCCGGCCGTGTTCACGGTGACGGCGATTGGGACCGGCTCGGTGGAATTGCTAGTCGTGAAGATCGGGGCCAAAGGTGAGGCAGATGTGGCCCGGCGCACGGTTGAAGCCCAACTTGGCCCGCGCCCCCCGCCAGAGCCGCCGACGCCTACTGATCCGCTCTTTCCATTAGCCCAAGCCGCCTACTCCGCCGATCCCAGCCCAACAAAGGCAAGCGACGTGCTTGTGCTGGCCCAGGTCTACCGAGGGGTGGCTGCGGGGATGGATGCCACGATCAAAACCGATCAGGACGTTTACACGGTCACGCAGAGCGTCCGAAAACAAAAGATCGGCGATAGGCTCGCTGGAGTCCGCACCGTCTTGAACGTCGAGCTGTCCAAGTTGTTCGGCGGGGACGCAGCGGGGAACATCCCTATCAAGGCCCTGACGGATGCCGACCGGGCGGCGGTGGTGTCGCTTTACAAAAGGTATGCTGCCGTCCTGGAAACCCTGAAATGACCGCCATAGATCCCAGAACAGTAACCGGCATCAAGGCGTCTCTGATTCAATGGCAAGAGCCGCCGATGCACCTTGAGAATGACCGGTGGTACGGACCGCCCGGAGCATTCCTTCGGAGAGAAGGAATTGGCCTCCCAAGGAATTGGCTGGTTTGCTGTCCAGGATGCGGGGAACTTGGAAGCCCGAAGGATACGGCATCGTGGACGGCGCCTTCTGGCAGCTTCGATGACGTTACGACGTTGACTCTGAGGCCGAGCATTCAAAAGGAATGTTGCGGCTGGCATGGCTACCTAAATAACGGCGTTTTTGAATTGGAGCCGAGATGAGCGACGATTTTGACCCGCAGAATCCACCGACTGGTTGGGTAGCCCCTGACGAGCGGACGCCAGAGCAAGCCGACGCGCACCAGAAGGCTATGGCTTCCCGCGTCAACTTCGCCGTGCCTTTGAACGACCCAGCCGGACCAGTAAAGGTCATGCTGACCGACTTCTGGAAGATGCCGGATGCGGTCGCCGACATGGGCATGGAGTTCACCGGGTTTGGCCAGTACACCGGCTCGTGCGTTGGCGTCTCTGCCGGGAACGCGGTTTGCACGCTCTCCTGTGTTCAGCGTCATATCGCTGACAGCCCCACAAGGGCTATGATTCCGTGGTGGCCGCTGAACTACGGCCTAACACGATACGCCGAAGGTGATCGTGGACAGGGAGAAGGCGCCGTCGATTCGGTAATGGGTAAGATCCTTCACAAAGGCGTGATGGACATTACCCAACAGGGCTTGCCCGCGTTCTCGAAGGTCGGACCTGACGGAATGTGGCTGTCGAAGTCCTTGGAGCTCCAGTGGTCCGACGGCGCACGCATTGACCCGAAGTGGGTGCAGGTCGCCAATCAGTTCCCGGTTGGGTCGGTCGCCACGGTCAACAACTCGGCCGAGGCACGGCTGGCCATCATCAACGGATACCCGGTGCTTTATGGATGCAGTAAATTCGTCAGCGGCGGCTCTATACGCGGTTCGGGCGATACGGCCTACGTGCGCGGCCGTTACGATCAATCTGGCGGACATTCGACATGCTGGCTGGGCTATTGGGACCACCCAAACGACGGGCCTTTGTTCCTCTATAGCAACCAATGGCCGACCAGCACGTACCCGAAAGACCCGGCTGGCGCAGGCCGTTGCTGTGTCTGGATACCGCAATCAGAAGTAGACCTCGCCTTCAGCCGCTACGGAGCTGGCAATGGCGAAGCGATGGCGCTGTCCTCGCTCAATTATTTCCCGGCCCAGCCAAAGGTGCTGAACATCCTCGACATGTGAGCAACGCCATGTACACCATCGCACTCCTAGCATTGTTCGGCAACGCCCCCGACGACGTTTCTGTAGCCGTCGCCGTGGAGCTGGCCAAGCTGCGTCTCAAAGCAACTTGTAAGCAATCCTTACAAGTTCAGCCGGCCGAGGTCCGGCAGCGCCCTTTTCCACGATCGCGCGTAATTCCTCGCACCGCTGCGCCGTCTGTGGCCTATA
>Ga0247692_1000315_pt1 | contig 11541 bp, 19 predicted proteins | sample CNK33_metaG_FD_183041 | JGI IMG/M metagenome (GOLD analysis project Ga0247692, IMG submission 183041) | Soil microbial communities from Purdue University Martell Research Forest, Indiana, United States - CNK33 | ecosystem: Environmental > Terrestrial > Soil > Temperate forest > Bulk soil...
AGCCGCCGCATCAGACTATCGACGAACCGTTCTGAAACGCCACGGGGACTGCGGTCCCCGTTTTACTTCGCCAGCCGTCCCTCATTTACGCTGCAAAACAGTCCATCGACTTCCGTGCTCACGCTCACTATTGGGGCGGCTGCTGTTACGGCCGCGGCCATCATGGTCACTGGGGCCATGGAGGCTGGGGCGGGCACGGCTATTGGGGCCACGGGCAAGGAGGCGGCTGGGCCGGCCATGGCGGCTGGACTGGACACGGATATCGATGGCGCGGTGGCGGCGGCGGTGGCCATTACTGGGGCGGCGGCGCACGTCATGGGTCTGTGCACTGAACGCGAAACGCCTGGAAGCGCGGCCCGGCGGCCCAATGCGACCCGTCGCCCGCAATTGTGCTCGCGGCCATACGTCTGCCGCTACATCAGCGCGCTCCCCACGGCGCTGTCGCCATTGAACGCGAAGAATGAAGAGCGAGAAGGCACATCGCGGCGTCGCTCCCGAAATCCGCCGGATAAATCCGACAAGGTTTTGTTATTGCGATTCAAGGGCGTCGAGGCGAGCTTGCGCAATCTCGTCCGGGTGCATGCAGTGATACGCGTCGAACAGTTCTGAGCACAGTCGCGCGAGCGCCGCGAGATTTACAGCCTGGTCCGGGTGCTCGACCTCTCCTGCGTTCAGTATGTCGTCGAGGACCGGCGTGAGACGTCGTAGGTGCCGGAACGTCGTGACGTCCAGTTTCATGTTGAACCTCCTGTGGCCAGGCGATAGAGCGCCATCGAACTGACTGACCCCAAGGTCCGGCTTCCGCTCGACATGCCGCCCATGACGATTGGGACGTTCGAGCTGTAATGAATTCATGATGTGCCGCCTCAGCAGACTCGCATGATGTCTGGCCAGCGCGCGAAAATCGCGAGGCGCAGACCTCGTTCGTTGGTCGGGCGCGGACCGTTACCCGCCGTTGCGATGCCGCGTTTGGTTACATTCACCACGCGACAATGCCCTGGTCCGACAGGATGTACCCGATAACGGGAAGGGATATTCCCAGAGACCATTTGCTGACTCGACACGCTAACACTTCTGCGAGGCGGACGCAGAAGCGAGCTAATGAGCAGCGAGGCGCACGGAACCAGCGCGTCGGCGGCAGAGTACTGCTGCGGTCAATCGCATGCTCGTCATCGCGTCAAAGATGTGAGTAAGACGCTTCGACCTGCTTTCTGTTCCCACGAGTTGGCGCGATGCACAAAAATTCTGAGAAATCACGTCAATATCTGTGGGATAAGGGGCACTGTGCAAGGGAAACGGAGAACAGGTGGGCGTGCGGTGGTCTCTGAAATGGGGCCGTTTCGAGTTGGTCTAGTGCACTTGGATTGTGCGGCGCACACAAAAATGAATTGTTAAATCATCGAGAAAGGGTATACGCTTACGCGACTTCCCTTACTGGAGGCTCATCGTCGTGTCTACTCTCCATGAGCGGGACGGACTCGTCGCGAGATGGCGGCGGATTAACCCCAACATGGAGTCCGGCTTGCGGGACCCCTGCGAGCTGGACGGACGCGGCGAAGCGGTGCCGTATCCACGCCCTTCAGCGAGGCGACAGATAGTGCTAACTGACGCCTACTGTCAAATCACCGAGCAGATTGGTCACGTTGCCGCGATGGCCGTTGCCGTGTCGACGCCGTCATTTGGCATCCGTATCCCCGACGTTGTCTGGATGCCGCCCGACAACTGGGAGGGAATTGACCGGGACACTCCGGTTCCGTTTGTTCCAGCTTTGTGCGTCGAGGTCCTGCTCGACCGCGATACCCCGACCGATATCGACCTGAGAGTCGGAGCCTACCTGAAGGGTGGCGCCCGTGAGGTCATCGTGGTCGACGAGCACGGACAAGTGGAATTCTGGGGAGCCAGTGGGCGGCGGCAAGCTTCGACATTCGGCGTAACACTATCGCTCGACCGAATGTACTTTGATGAACCGGGCCGGTTATCCTTTCCCAAGGTTCGCTAAAACTGAACCATAAGGCCTACCATGCCGTTTAACAGCTTCATTGAAGTATTGAAGCCCAGCCAAGCACCGAAAACGATTTAGATAGTAGGCCGAACATAGGTTTAAGGCCTCAATGCGGAGTCGTGTTTGCGGGTAGTCGACATAACCCCCTGCACCCTGTGCGAATCACAAGTCGCACACATCCGGCGTTAGCGGAAGGCCTGCGCGCAGCCGCCCCGGGAACTCAGAATTGGCGATGAAAGGACGGCCGAATGCTATCGCGTGCGTTCCTTGATTTGCAATCGTCTCCTGCGCACCAGCCCGGTCAAAGTCCGAGTTAAAAATAGCAACGCCGGAAAAGACACGGTGTCAGGTCGACAGTGAGCATGTCCACGACTGACACAGGAGTGCCCGTTTGAGCGTGCCGCGGGTAGCCATCAGCGTATCCGCATGCAACCACGCCGATTCGGATTTCGTGTTCGGCAGTGTAGGTACGGGCGTAACCCACAGTCTCGCTGGCCCGCATTGTCTGTGTTCCGATAATCTCGCTGGTAAGCGTCATCGATGCGCGGAGCGGAACTTCCGCCACGTCGCCAGACCGACCGTAGGGCGAACTACCGTAGAGCACAATCCCCGGTCTTATCCAGTCGCGATGCGCTCGCTTGTGCCACAGTGTGGCAGCAGAGTTCGACAAGCTGCGGGCGCCGGGAATGTCGCGTGTCGTTTGGTCGAAGCGCCGCAATTGCCAGTCGACTTCTCCTTCGTCCGCATTGGCAAAGTGACTCATGAGCGAAATGGCGCCAACGCCTGGTGAGGACGATGCACGGACCCATGCTTCACGAAAATTTTATGGCGAGAATCCGAGTCGGTTCATGCCAGAATTCATCTTCAGATATATATCAATCGGTCGCCTCGGTTTGGCAGCGGAGATAAGTTCGCGTTGCTCGTCACAATGCACCGCCACAGTCAAACCGAACTCCTCTGCCGTCTTTACGTCGCTTCGATTGAAGATTCCCTCAAGCAGAAGAACAGGCTTGTCCCATCCGAGCTGCCGCACCCGCACGGCCTCGTCGAGGTCGAGCAGCGCAATGCCGTCCGCGGCTTGGAGTGCAGGGTAGATGCGTTCAATACCGTGCCCATAGGCGTTTGCTTTAACGACTGCCCACACACGCGAATTTGAGGCACGCTGTCGGACGACTTCGAGATTGTGTTGGACAGCTCTGGGACGGATGTACGCGTTGATGGGGCGTGGCATAACCTTTCTCTTCAAAGGCAAGGTTTGAACGAAACTTCGGAGCGTCGCTGTCTGGACTTCTGAGGTCGTGCGGCGGAAGGTGCATCCCTCGGCCCGACTCCTAGCCCAGTTCGAAATCGGCCGGGACCGGCTGTTCTTTTTCGTAGCGAAAGACGTTGAGGTCGTCGTATCGAATGGCCGGCTGTTTCCCAGATATCAGGTCGGCAAGAAGCTTTGCTGAACCACACGACATGGTCCAACCGAGCGTGCCGTGGCCCGTGTTCAGGTAAAGGTTCGGTATGGACGTACGACCTACGATAGGTGTCCCGTCGGGCGTCATGGGACGAAGACCGGTCCAGAACGTGGCGCTCGATGTGTCGCCGCCGCCAGGGAAGAGGTCATTCACACATATCTCCAGGGTCTCTCGACGAGCTTCGCGAAGGCGCTTGTCGAACCCAACGATTTCGGCCATCCCACCGACAGCGTTCGGCATGGTGCGAAACTCATTCATGCCGATATGTTCGTCGTCGCATTCGGGTCATATTCCACGAACTTCCTCTCGGGCATCGTAAAAATCCCGGTGTATCCGCTCAAGGGGTACTCCATCACTGCCCCCATCGCCGACGAGTCACGCGCGCCAGTCTCAACAGTCCTCGACGAAACGTACAAGATTGCTATCACACGGTGCGATACCAGTTCTGCGTATCGTCGGGCGAAACCTGCTGGTGCTTGAGGATCAGTTGCGCAAGCAGCAGCGAATCGGACACGGCCTGGCGGCGGGTTGCCGAAATGCCCGACTTGAACGAGACGACACCGGAGCCGGCCACGATCGCCTGATCTTTGGTCGCGTCGAACGTGGGCTGCGGCAGGCCCGGCGAGTCGGGTTCGCCGCGGCGCCGGCGCACATCCGGAAGCTGCGCTTCCTCTACGAAGGCCGATGCCTGCTCGGGGGTTGGAGCGGTCATGACGAAACTCCCATGGAAGGAACGGAGGGCTGCGTGTATCGGGCGTGCATGTGTCAGGCGTGCGGGTCGCAAGGCGGGCGGGCGCCGTGTGGCGGCTCGTCAGCCCTGCGGATGGGGCTGGGCCCTTGGGGGCCTCGGTGCCGGCGGCGGCACGTTCAATCAGGTTAGGTCAATTACGCACGATGTAAGGCGATTTTTATCCGATGCGTTCGGCAGCAACGCGCGCCGCGTGCGCTACCGAACACAGCGAAATGCAAACCGGTCTGCCGTTCGAACGCGCCGTATAAGCTTTCAAGGCCAGGGTGCGGACCGCGCAGCGCCGGCGCTCATCTTGTGCGCCACGGGTCCATGTGCCGCGTTCGACGGAGACGAGCATGCAAACGTCCATGAAAGTCTTTCTGTCGCAGTTGATGGGCGCGCAGCACGCCCCCGATCTCAGCCAGTTCAACTGGCAGTTCCTGGCGCAAGGCGATTCGTGGTTTTCGACCAACACGCGCAAGCCCTGGGCGGCGACCCGTTTGCCGGCCGGCGCAGGCGGCGGCTCCGGGGCGGGGCAGGTTTTCACTGGTGAAAATGGCCGACCGGGCGACCCGGCGCCGCCTATGCTAAGGGGAAGCGGCGCACGCGTGCCGCATCCGGTCTGCCTTCCCTGCGGTCCCCGACAACCAGCGGTCCTCGCCGAGCGGTTACTGCCATGTCCAGAAGCAGATGGTTCGTGCCAGTGGTTGTCGCCTGTACCGTGACGGGGGCGCGATCCTTCTACTTGCTGAAAAGTCCGCCTGCGCGTGGACATCACCCCGAGCTATCCAATGAGTGACATATTTATTAGCTATGCCAGCGGAGATCGTGATAAAGCGAGAACGCTGGCAGAGTTTCTCCGAGCGAACGGATGGTCGGTGTGGTGGGACCGTGCCATACCGCCAGGGAGAGAATTCGACGAAGTGATCGAGGAGGCGTTGGATTCGGCGAAATGTGTAGTCGTCCTTTGGTCCAAATCGGCCGCCGCATCGAGATGGGTTAAGACGGAAGCGGAAGTTGCATTGCGCCGAAACGTGCTCGTTCCAGTCTTGATCGAGCAAGTCACGATTCCGCTGGAGTTTCGACTCCTCCAGGCCGCAGATCTGTCACGCTTGCAAGACCCGAAGTCACCGCAGGAGCCAGCAACGCGAGAACAACTGGATGCACTGGTTCGGTCTATTGCTGAGCTTGCTGCCCCGAACGTCACCACGCCGCAGCCTCCAATATCGGCGGCGGCCAATGCGCACGGTGCGACGACGCCGCCGTCTGCTCCGTCGACGTCCCCTCAGACGCCAAGCGACCCAGCAGCAGGAAAGCACAAGGCGAAGCGCATTGCGCTTTGGGTCGTCATCACGCTTGCTGTTTTGGTGTCGCTGTTGTATCTGATTTCCCCGAATAGCCCACAATGATGAACTGGGTCGAAATAGCTGGCGAGGTCGCACTCAAGCGGCGAAGGAGCAGGCAGCGCGCGCCGAAGCTCATCCTGCCGAAGTAGGCGATCGATTGGCGCGCGGGACAGGTTTTCACTGCTGAAAACGACGGCCCCGAATGTCTGCGCGTCGCCTATGCTGCTTGAAAGGGTCCTGATGTGATGGACGACTCCCGCTACCCCGCGAGGGGTTTATGCCAAAGTGGAGAAGGCGTGACGTCCACGGCAAAGGAGCGTTCGTCATGATCATAACGACTGTTGGACTGGACCTGGCCAAGAGCGTGCTGCAGGTTCACGCAGTAGATTCGCAAGGCCAAACCGTTGTGCGCAAACAGCTCAGACGCGCGGATGTACTTCGGTATTTCGCCACGCTAGAACCTTGTGTAATCGGCATGGAAGCGTGCGCCTCGTCGCACTACTGGGGCCGCGAGTTCGCTAAGCTCGGACACACCATTCGACTGGTCGCCCCTCAGTTCGTCCGGCCTTACGTAAAGAGCAACAAGACCGATGCGGCCGACGCCGAAGCAATCTGCGAAGCGATAACACGACCGAACATGCGCTTTGTCCCAGTTAAGACGCAGGCGCAACAGACAATGCTGTCGCTGCATCGCGCACGCGCCGGCCTGGTCAAGTCGCGCACAGCACTGGCCAACCAGATCCGCGGGCTTCTTGGCGAATTCGGTATCGTGCTGCCACAGGGTATCCGGTTGCTGGGGCAACGGGCCATGGCGGCGCTTTCCACTCGTGAGTGGTGAGCAGTGTGAGCCGTTCCGGGCGCTAATCCAGATGCTCGTCGAGCACTTGCGCGAACTTGGCAATAAGGTGGCTGAGCTCGAAGGTCGTATCCGCGCGATCCATCGCACGGATGCGCCGGGTCAACTTCTCGAAACAATACCCGGGATCGGGCCGCTGACCGCTTCGGCCCTGGCAGCCTCGATCGGCAACGCCCGAGCTTTTCGCAATGGCCGCGAACTCGCTGCATGGCTGGGTCTGGTGCCACGTCAGCATTCCTCGGGCGGCACCTCGCGTTTGCTGGGCATCAGCAAGCGCGGCGATACGGCATTACGAACACTTCTGATTCACGGCGCCCGTGCGGTTATTCGCGTGGCAGTCACCAAGCAAGAGATGGCTGATTCCTGGCTGATGAAACTGTGTCGACGCCGGCACAAAAATATCGCTGCCGTGGCGCTCGCAGCAAAGAATGCACGGACGGCGTGCGCCATGCTGATTCGAGATCAGGTTTTTCAGGCTAGCCATGTGCCTACGCGATCCAGCGTGACGGGTTGACAGAACCAGTTATTAGCAGCGATACAGCGTTCACTTTCCAGAGGTTGCTTGAGCAGACTTCATTCGATGACAGAACGGTCGGACCGTGGTGGGCCAAAACCGCTTTGCACCAAGGGCAATCAGGCCCGAGGCTCTGATGGGGTACCCATTCGCGGATATTCATTGTGGGCCGGCAGTGGGTGCTGTGAACCGAGCCCGGATACATGGCTGCATCCCCGACCCAATTTCAGAGAACTGAGACTGCTTGACAACAAGGAGTCGTCCATACATGGTGCAAATGAGAGTGCGGACAGTTTAAGCTCGCTGTTTAACGAGTGGACGGCGAGGCATGGGCAAGTGGCAAAGCATCGACAAGCTGTTCGACGGCCTGCATTTCGATCGCGAGGTCATCGTCTTGTGCGTGCGCTGGTACCTTCGCTACAAGCTCAGCTTCCGCGACCTGGTCGAGATGATGTCCGAGCGCGGGCTCTCGCTGGCGCATACAACGATCATGCGCTGGGTTAAGCGTTTCACGCCGGAGTTCGTCAAACGCTGGAACCGCTTTGCCACGGCAGCTGGTCAGTCGTGGCGAGTCGACGAAACGTGCGTGAAGATCCGAGGCAAGTGGGTCTATCTTTACCGTGCAGTTGACCGGGCTGGCAAGACGGTCGATTTCCGGCTCAGCGCGAGGCGCGATGTGGCTGCCGCCAAGGCGTTCTTCGCGAAAGCGATCAAGAGCCAGAGACTCGCCCTGAAGACAATTGCGCGGGATGGCTATGCAGCCTCGCACCGCGCTGTGCGCGAGATGAAGGCCAACGGCTTGTTGCCCGAGGACAAGAAGGTCCGATCCTCGAAGTACTTAAACAACTTGATCGAGCGGGATCACCGCGACGTCAAGTCCAGGATCAACGCGATGCTGGGCCTCAAATGTATTAGGAGCGGCGCAGTTACGATTTCCCGCATCGAACTGATGCATCGCATTCGCAAAGGTCAGTTCGACCTCACCAAACTGCCTCTCAAAGATACCGCTGCGCCCGTGGTCTGGAATGCCGTTCTTTCTGCATCTTGAAGCGACCCATCAACGAGCCGCGATTCGTCTCTACCTTTTATTTGCACCACAGCCCGCTGAACAACCATTCGAGATCTTTCAGCTTGCTCATTGGCTCGTGGTCGTCAAAAGCCCAAGGGTAACAGACCGACGCATCGGAATTGCACCTCAACCCAAGCGACCGCTATCGTGCTTGTCGAGGACCGTCGAGTCTTCGTCGCCGGACGACCTGGCTTAATGACGGACAGGGCTGTTTACTTTCGGTGAATGCTGTTAACCTCATCGTTGTTTCGGTGACGAAAAGGACATGGCCAAACCGACTCTCGATGATGAGTTATGGGCACTCATCCAACCACTGCTGCCCCCGCCCAAACCTCGACGCTCCCGCCATCCGGGGCGCAAGCCGCTCGATGACCGCGCGGTGCTCACGGGCATCCTGTTCATCCTGCAGACGGGCCTGCGCTGGGACCTGCTGCCGCGCGAGATGGGCTGCGGCAGCGGCATGAGCTGCTGGCGCCGTCTGCGCGACTGGCAGGCCGCCGGCGTGTGGGACCGGCTGCACGAGATACTGCTCGCAAAGCTGCGTGCGGCCGACCGTATTGACTGGTCCCGTGTAGTCGTCGATTCCTCCTCGATCCGCGCTGTGGGTTCAGGTCAAAAACGGGACCGAGTCCCACTGACCGCGCGCGACCCGGTTCAAAGCACCACCTCATTACCGAAGCGCAGGGCATCCCGCTCGCGGTAATCCTCACCGGAGCCAACCGCAATGACGTGACCCAGCTGCATGCACTGGTCGACGCCATCCCGCCGATTGGCGGCAAGCGCGGCCGTCCGCTCTCAAAGCCACGGGTCGTACAGGGCGACCGTGGCTACGACCATGACAAGTACCGGCGTCCGCTACACGCGGCCGGCATCGCGACCGAAATCGCACGGCGTGGCCAGCCTCACGGCAGCGGGCGGGCAAAACCCGCTGGGTCGTCGAGCGAACCATCTCGTGGCTTCATAACTTCCGGCGACTGCGCATCCGCTTTGAACGCCTCGCGTTTATCCACGAAGCCTTCATGAAAATCGCCTGCTGCATCATATGCTGGCGCAGGCTTAAAGATTAATTCTGTTAACGCCTCTAAATCGCCGGACCACGTCGGCGCCGTGAGCTCGGCCACGCTTCATCTTGACAAGAATGAACCATGGCACGATGCTACGCTGCGTGACACGTGCTCGGTACATTGCCTCATGGAGCGTCCACGAAATTCGGCGAGCGCGCAATCCAAGGCCGGGCCAGCGCCTATCGACCGTTCCCGAGGCCCATTGACGGCGCGCTTTTCATCGTGCAGCGGTAGTGCCGACGTTCAGAACCGGCCGCTTTATCGTACAGTTCCATCGAAGTTTTTCTATGGCTCATCGGTCGCTCAGTTTCTGTCTGTCAACCCGCCGCGACTGCTGAGATTTCTCAGGGCTACGCAAGGAGGCTCCGAAATGGCAGGAAAAACCAGCAAGAGCAACGTCATATCCGATGTCACGCAGACCCTGCAGACGTTCGATCTGCTTGAACTGCAGCAATACACGCGCGAGCAAAGCTACTCGAACACGGCAAGCAAGGACTTTCACCTGTTCTACGTAGGACGTGACGACGTTCACGACATCCTGAAGTACGTCCTTTCCCGTGCAAGTGTCTCCCTGTACATGAACATGTTTGGATTTGACGACGACGAACTCAACGATATCATCATGCAGCAAGCCCGTGACCCGAGCATCACCATGATGATCACCCTTGACAAGAGCCAAGCTGGCGGTGTCCACGAAAAGAAGCTTCTCGATTCCGATATCGCACAGAACCCTACTAAGTTCAACACGTACTTTGTGATTGGACAGTCGGCTACCCATCAGATCAGTCACACGAAGGGATTCGTAGCCGATGGCAAGGTCGGAGGGGAGGGCTCAACGAACTGGTCGGCGTCCGGCGAGGGGACATTCGTTGTCAAGGGTAAGCCGGGCGGCCCAGGTTACAAGGCGCAAAACAACACGCAGACCATATTTACGGATCCCGACACCATCAATCGATTTCAGACGGAACTGGTTGCTGAGCACATGATAGCGAAGGCGCAAGGAACCGCTACCACCACAGCGACCTCCACAGCCACAGCGGGGGGCGCAGGCGCCAAGAAACGTACCGCACCAGCCAAGGGCAAGTAATTGCGAATTTGTTCGCTGTGTCGATGGCCGCGCCCGCGTGACGCAAGCGCCCGCGCGTGCCAGCCCTAGTTGCGGCGTTCGTCGCCGGGCATGTGGTACTCGGGGTAATCGTACTACCTCACGCTCGAGCAATTCGCCTGAGGGTAAGAGACAAGCAGCTTTTAACCTCGGACTTTAACTGCGGTCCGCACGGATACCGGGCGCAGGTCACAATCGGAAACTCCTGCGTCAGGCTTTGTAGTGTCGATGGTGCCTGACGGAATGCAGTCTCTGGCTGGAGATCAGCAATGCGAGATCGGTAGCACCGGTAGCTATAGTCGAACTTGCCCCGCACAGTTTGCTCCGTCCAAGCATTGCTTTGCGGTAATAGAACGCCTCGCTGCCGTTCATGCGCCGAACTCTTCAGCCATCTATATAGGAAAAGGCTTGTAAGCTTTCCAGGCAGCAAGGTAATCGCTCGCGTCGGCGACAGACGAAATGCAGTGAAGCGCTTCTTCATCGAACGCTCAGAATTCGACCGATTGGGTCCTTCACCGTACCGTCGGCCTGGACCCAACACACATCTGGATCCGGCGGACTTTTTAATGTTGCATGGTGGTCTGTGCGCTAGCGCACAGATGATGGCGAACGAGTATATCGGTATAGTCCTTGACGTACCTATACTTGCCCACGTAAATGAGAAATTCCAATTTACAAGCGCGAAAAGATCGGCTGTTTTGAATCGCTATTAGAAACGCGCTTCTTCTCCGAGGAGCGATTATCATGGTGGCAATCCTGCAGCACCGCGATGCGTGCCATTACCAGCTCGCGCCAACACAGGGCATCTCATCCTCGCTTGATCAATATGTGATGGTCGCCTTTTTGCGTGGGCTTCGCTTTGAAAATACCACTTAAGCGGAACCCTTTCTAATTCTTGACCAACGTGTGCTGCCCAAATCACCGCGCGTAGCGGGTTGACTGATTGCGCTGCCGCGAGGCCGAGTCCTTGATACGGCCATTGAGCGGAGGAATCGATGAACGACTCTCCTGTCGTGGTATATAGGTCTCACCGATTGGGCAAATCTCTTGAATCTCGTCATCGATTGCTTCGTGAGTCTGATCGCGAAGCGAGACGGTCCGGGCAGCAAATAAATGAGCACACCTATCTTCATCTTCATTCACAACGTAGCCTAGAGAAGGACTGCCGGAGGATGTTTCTCGCCACCATTAGGAAGAGTTGCCGCGCGCGATGGCTTCATCCAGCATGTGCCGGTTCGGGAGCGTGGATAAACGAACTATGACATCGAATTATCTAGAGATCGTTCTTGAGACGTCGCCGGGTGCGAATTCGGCGGATTTATGTGACGTTCTGAGGAAGCGCGGTTTGGAAGCACACCCAATGAAGGTAGGTGTTCTGGTGGCTGGCGATAT
>Ga0247692_1000318_pt1 | contig 11389 bp, 23 predicted proteins | sample CNK33_metaG_FD_183041 | JGI IMG/M metagenome (GOLD analysis project Ga0247692, IMG submission 183041) | Soil microbial communities from Purdue University Martell Research Forest, Indiana, United States - CNK33 | ecosystem: Environmental > Terrestrial > Soil > Temperate forest > Bulk soil...
CCGCCGACAACTCGCAGAACCCGACGGCCACCGTCTCTGTGGCGAAGGACTGCGCGATCGTGGTCGCGCCGAACTGGGTCTCGGCGTCGTCGTCGGTCAGCTCGGTGACGGACACGCTCGGGAACTCCTACGTCCAGGCCCCGGCCGCGCACCACCACGAACTCAACGACGACCAGCAGGACATCTGGGTCTGCCTCGCCTCGAACGGGTCGAACCTGGCGAACGTCGTCACGGTCCACTACTCGGACGCGACCGGCCTGTTCCAACGGCTGATAGTGAGCGTCTACTCGCCGCCCGCGAACCAGGTCTTCCTGGGGATCGACGACTCGAACAGCAGCCGCACGACGACCGTGAACGCGACAGTCGGCGCCCTCGTCATCAACGCCGCCGGAGTCGTCTTCGCCGTCTGCAACGGCGACCAGGGCGAGACCTACACCGCCGGGTCCGGCTTCACGCTCCGCACCCCCGCCGTCGCCTCGGACACGCAGAGCGAGGACAACCTCCCCTCATCGGGCGGCACGGTCACGACCTCGATGACTGGCAGCTCGACAGGGGGGATCAACATGTCGGCCTGCACCTTCAGCGTCGGGGGGACCCCTCCCCCGCCGCCGACGCTCCCGCCGGTCCTGTCCCAGTACGGCCCGGGCGCCCCGCAGATGCCAGCCCACGCTGGCTGGAACCCGTAGGCCTTCCGGCGCGTCCGCTCGGGTAACGTGTAGAGATGGCAGCCTACACCCCAGTAGCCCTCGCGACGGCCGTCGCGCTCACCGCGACGGGCGGCACCCAGATCATCGCGGCGTTCACGACGAACGTCCTGCGCACGATCCACTTCTCGACGTCGGCCGCGGGCAAGGCGGTAACGTTCTCGCAGGGGGCGGACGCCGCGGGCACAAGGCTCTTCGATGCCATGCCCCTGACCCAGAACGTGCCGTCGATCTTCAACGGCTGGTGGGTCGGCACGGCGCGGTGGGACGGCAACGTGAACTCCACTACTGCCCAGATCTCGGTCTCCGGCTACCAGTACGCCTAGAATAGGGGGCGTGGAGCCCCCGAAGAGACTCGACCCGCTCATCGAGCGCCGCATCCGGCAGTTCAAGGCCGTCGGCGGGGTGGAGATCGAGCCGGACGACAAGGCCCAGGAGGCCCTGATCCACATCGGGGTCGCGGAGCACAACAGGGCGGTCTTCTCTTTCGAGTGCCCCGTCTGCGGGAGGGTCGAGAGGGGCAACACGGACATGGAGCCAATGTGCACGGGCCCGGGCTGGACCGACGACCACGAGCCCGAGGTCATGTTCCGCAGGCCCCGACCGAGCGCCTAAGGGTCATGGGACTCCTACTCATCCTGATCGGCCTCCTGGTCGCCATCTTCCTGAGCTACATCATCGGACTCATCCTGATCGTGATCGGGGTCGTGGTGCTGGTGATGGGGTTCTCCGGCGGCCGCGGCTGGTACTAGCCCACCGGCCCGCCCCCTAATCGGCGATGGCGGCCGACTGGACACTCTTCGCCCGCACCCGCGGCGGTGTCGAGCTTGAGATCGCGGACGGCCGCAGGCTCTGGTTCGCCGGGGCCGAGTTCGAGGACGACGTCCCGATCGACGGGCCCTCGAAGAGCTGCCACGTCGCCGACGCCGAGGGCGACCACGTGTGCCTGCTGGACCACCTGCACAGCTTCCAGCGGGTGGACAACACCCACTACAGGGTGGACGGCGGCGCCTCGACCCTCCTCAACCCGGGCGCGGCCCCGCCGCCGGACCAGTACACCCTCCGCCTCCACGCCGACTTCGACCGGCCCGTGGCGACGGCCGGGGCCGTCTTCTACGCCTACAACGGCGTCCACGACGAGGACCCGGCGGGCGGGGCCGAGGTCTACGCCTTCGAGAACGGCGTCTCGTCGTCGTGGAGCCACGCCGTCAGCGTCTCTTCCCACCTCGCCCTGGCCGACCAGCCAGCCGCGTCGTCCCACGACTGGTTCATCTGCGTGGCCCAGTGGCCCTCGGCCGCGGGGGTGCGGACGGCGCGCTTCAAGGCCGTCGTCCCCTATACGTAAAAAGTGATGATCGGACGTTTCAAGCGCGGCGAGGCACCGGTCGATACCGGGGAGCCCGTCTACACCCTCACCGACGAGGACGGGGACGCGCAGGACCCGTACGTCGAGGGGGAGGACGGCGACAACTCCGAGCTGGCCCCTCAGTACGAGGGCCTGGTGAGCCAGGAGGAGATCGACAGGCACCTGGCCGAGGAGGGGAAGTGATCGTCCCGTACACGAGGGCGCTGCACCGGGGCTCGAAGGGGATCGACGTCCTCGCCACGAAGCGGGCCCTCGCCCACGCGCACTACCGCAGGTGGGGCTTCGGCTTCACCAAGACGGCCGGGCCGCGCTGGGTGACGGACATCAGGAAGTTCCAGAAGGACCACGGCCTGAAGCAGGACGGCCAGTACGGCCCGAAGACCCACGCGAAGCTCGCGAGGTACTTCGACCGCTACGGGGCGCGGCTCATGAGCCTGAAGAAGAAGCAGCTCCAGCAGGCGACGATCGGCCGGGGGCCCGCGGAGGCCGTCCACCAGGCGATCGTGGCGTACAACAACGCCGGGCTGGTCCACTACACCCAGTCGGGCCTCCGGATGGAGATCGTCCGGCGCGGGATCAAGGACCTCGCGAAGTGGTTCGCGGCGCGGAACAGCCTTTACGAGGACTGCTCCTCGTCCTCGACCGGCTTCTACTACATCGCGGGGATGCCCGACCCGAACGACCTGCACTACAACGGCCAGGGCTTCACGGGGACCATCGCCGTGCACGGCCGCCGGGTCTCGACCCCCGCCCCCGCCGACCTGGGGCTCTACGGGAGCTACCCGTACCGGCACGTCGTCATCTACGTCGGCGGCGGGCGCTGCGTGAGCCACGGCTCAGAGAGCGGCCCGAAGCTGACCAGCCCCTACTACAGGTCCGACTTCTCCCACTGGAGGCGATACGTTTGAACAAGGAACTGCGCGCCCTCGTCGAGGGCGACATCAAGCACGAGGCCCTGGGCCTGGAGCTGCCGGAGGGCGCTACCCCCGGCCTCGGGGCCTGGAGCTACGGCTTCTACGAGTACGGCATGGAGGTCCCGGACGAGCGCGTCGCGAAGGGGATCTTCGCCTTCAAGCAGGAGCTGATCTACAGGGGCTTCGACAAGGGGATCATCCTCGACCTGCCGGAGTACGGCAAGGCGATCCGCGACAGGGTGAAGGAGTTCCAGGCCGCGACGGGCCTCGCCGCCGACGGCAGGATCGGCCCGCGCACCGCCAGGGCGCTGCTCTGGACCAGGTGCGTCCGGTCGATGAACGCCGCGGGGGTGCCGGACAGGCTCACCGCCCGGCTCATCACCCTGGAGAGCAACGACGACCCCGTGGCCCAGGGCTACGTGGACTCGGACGACGAGGGGCTGAGCCAGATCCACCTGCCGTTCCACCTGGACGTCTCCAAGGAGGAGGCCTGGGACCCATCGTTCGCGGTCGGGTTCGTCACGGGCCAGCTCGTCGGCGCGGCCGCGAACTGCGGCGGCGACTACGACGGCGGCGTCGCCTCGTACAACTGCGGCTGGTTCATCGCCAAGCAGTGGGTCGAGGCCGGGAAGCCCGCGAGCCTGGTCATCAACGACTTCGACTGGGGCGCCAGGGCGACGAACTACGTCCGGCTGGTCCGCAAGCAGCCGATCTACTAGGCCAGCGCACCACCGCTAGCGCCCCGGGAATGGCCAGGCCGCCCGGGGCGTTATCATCTCCAGAGATGGCAACCCAGGACGACCACCGGAAGGAGAGGGCCGCCATGTACGCCGAGGAGCAGTGCGCGTGCCTGAGGTGCAGCAAGTCCGCCGAGTACGAGGGCTGCTGCCCCCAGTGTCACGCCGACGGGAAGTGCGAGTTCGAGCACCCGCTCGCGAGGACGCTCCGCTCCGAGGAAGAGGGACTGGACTGATGCTCCTGGTCCTCCTGTTCCTCATGGCGACCTTCCTGGGGATCTTCGTGAGCCAGTGGTTCTTCCTGGGCTACGCGCTCGTGATCCTCCCCTGGGTCGTGGTCGCCCTGGCCGACGCGTACGACGAGGGCCAGAGGCGGAAGCGCCGCCGGAGGGCACACCGTGGCTGACCTGATCGAGCGGCCCTGCCTGACCCCGTGCAGCGACGCCGCGGGGACCTGCACCCCCGAGTGCCCGCACCTGGTCGGCAGCGGCAGGGGGCTGCGCAGGCCCGACGCCGAGTACCACGAGCACGTGGACTCGGAGGGCTTCATCCACCGCTGCTACCACCGGTGCACGTCCCTGGTGAAGCTCGCTGCGATCTTCGTCGTGACGGAGGCCGTCAGCGAGTTCGTGACCTTCTACCCGTTCCACCGGTTCTTCGAGTACCTGGGGTGGCTCCACTGAGCGCCTACACCCTCTGGCGCTCCGGCGCGCGCGGGCGGCGCTCGCGCTACAACGCGCGCGCGGGCTGGCTCCGCATGGACCTCCGGCTGCTGCGCGGGGGGCCCGCGCGCACCAACACGAGAAAGTTCCGGTGCTAGGGTGGGACTGGACAGGGATCTTCACGCACCTGGGGATCGAGGAGGCGGCGAGCGTGGTCATGGCCGCGATCCTGATCTACGGCAGGCACCACCTGCGCCGGGGCCGTGGCCTGGCCCACCGGTTCGCGCATTCGTACCGGGCTCAGTTCGTGGTGGACACTCTCCTCGACGTCCTGATCGCGGTGGTGACGATCCAGGTGCTCCACCTGTGAGCGGCGGCGACGGCAAGCCGTTCTGGCCCCTCCGCGAGAAGCTCGCGCGCAGGAGGCGCCAGAAGGCGTACCGCGCGGCCTACGACGCCATCGTGGACGTCCAGCGGTCCCTCCCCGAGGCGCCGGAGGGCGACGAGGACGCGAGGGAACTCAGGGTGCAGCTCACCCGCGCCAGGTGGGTCGCGGGGTACCTCGGCTGGTACAGGGGGAACGGCGGTGGCTGAGCCAACCCCGATGCCCGCTGAGCAGGTGACGCTAGCCGAGAAGGCCACAGGGATTAGTGACTACATCCGCAATCGCTGGAATCCCGCGAACCCGGCGCCGCTCGGCATCGCTGAGACGCTCGATGCTCTAGTGGCCGAACTTCTGGCCGCGCAGGAGCGAATCAATCAGACCGACGCCGATTGCGTCGAATACATCGACAGGCTACAAGCCGCGCAGGAGCGGGAGACGTTCTACCGTGAAGCCCACTTACTGCTCGCCGCCGATATGCGAGAGGCGCTGAAGCGGGAGAAGGCGCTGCGGGAGGCGATCAGACGTCACCGGGACGAGAAGTGGCGCGACAACGGTTTTCGCTACGACGATTGGGACGGCCAGTTGTACCGCGAGGCAGGAGTGCATCCGATGTACCCAGCCCTCGCCGGTTCCCCTTCGGAGAAGCCCGAGCAGCGCCCTACCGTGGCCGAGCTTCAACAGATCATCCGCGACTACCGCTGCTGGAAGTGCGGTGAGGTGATTCCGCTCATCGCCGCTTCTCCTTCGGAGAAGCCCGGCAGCGAGAAGTGGACTGCGCCGAGCGATGGTGAGTACGAGATTCGTCTAGGCATGGACTCCGATGCCGACTAGCCCCGAAGCAGAATGAGTAAGGGAGCCGTCGAGGCCCGAAGGAGGGCGAGGCAGGAGGCCCGGCGCGAGGAGCGCGCCGAGGCCAGGAGGGCCCGGTACGTCACGGAGGACCCACTGGTACGGGCCGCGATCGACGCGGACTTCGCGGCCGAGGCGGAGCACTGCCAGGTCGTGAAGTGCGACGACTGCGGCACCGAGCAGACGACCAGGCCGTACGGCGACAGGTCGGCCGAGTTCGTCTCGCCGTGCGTCATATGCGGCGGGACGGCCGCCACGTTCGTTAGAATGGCGTCGGCGTGAAAGTCACCCTGATCTTCGACGACGGCACGAAGCACGAGTACGACCCCGACAGGATCGAGGTCCAGACCGTCGCGCCCGTGAAGATCACGACTGAGCAGTACGCCCTTGTCATCGAGGGCCAGCCCGAGCCGGAGCCCTACGACCTCTCTCGGAGGGACTTCTGATGGCCTGGCTGGCCAAGATCGAGACCCTGCCGCTCCCGAACCCGGATCCTGCGTCCCTGGAGCCAAGAGACTTCGGGGAGTGGCAGCCGATCGCGGGCTGGCCCGTCAGGGACGGCGCTGCCGTCCTCCTCGTCCGCCAAACCCCTCAAACGGGGGGCGCGGGTGGGGAATCTCCCGGTCAGGCTTAGCGTTTCTACTAGAGAAGGCCGCCCGTCCGGGCGGCCACCACCCCGTTAGGAGGGGAACGAATGAAGAAGGGCAGAGGCATCCTCGCCCTCGCGGTCGCGCTCGTCGCGGTCCTCGGGGGCACGACGGCCCTTGCCGGGAGCGCAGCGCGCGGCCCGAGCGGGAACGTCAACAAGCTCTGCGTGTTCGTGGAGCAGCACGGCAACGGCGTCACCCTCTACGACGTCAAGACCGTGAAGGAGTTCAAGGACATGACGCGCGTGTGCATCGTCGGCAAGCGCGGGAAGCAGGGCAAGAAGGGCCTCCAGGGCCTCCAGGGCCTCGTCGGGGCCTCTGGCTCCCAGGGCGTCCAGGGCGTCCAGGGCTCGAAGGGCGACACCGGCGCGGCCGGTGCGAACGGCCTGAATGGCAAGGACGGCCTGAACGGGCAGGACGGCGCGAGCGTCACGGCCGACGTGTCCGAGGCCGACCAGGAGCAGTGCCAGAACGGCGGCGTCGTGGTCACCCTGACCGGCAACGACCCGTTCGTCATCTGCAACGGCCTCAACGGCCAGGACGGCAAGGACGGGAACGACGGCGCCACCGGCCCGGCAGGGGCGACTGGCCCCACTGGCCCCGCCGGGGCGGCCGGAGCTACCGGCCAGGCTGGAGCGAACGGCAACGACGGGGCCACCGGTCCGACCGGTGCGGACGGCACCAACGGCAAGGACGGCGCGACCGGCCCCGCAGGGGCTACGGGCGCGACCGGCCCGGCCGGTTCCCAGGGTCCGCAGGGCGACATCGGGCCGACCGGCCCGACCGGCCCGGCTGGCTCGGACGGGACCGACGGCAAGGACGGGGCGACCGGCCCCGCCGGTCCGACCGGACCGGCTGGCCCGAAGGGCGACCCCGGCGACGCCGGTACGATCGAGACGGTCAGCGGGGGAACATCGACCGGCTCGAAGCAGTTCACCGTGGCCTGCCCGGCGGGGAAGCACGCCGTGTCCGGCGGCTTCAACATCCAGGGCTCCGTCACGGCCTCGTTCCGCAGCGACGCGACGGGTGACCCGACGGGCACGACCGCGTGGACGATCATCCAGTCCTCGGGCGCCGCGCTCTCCGGGACGGTGTACGTCTACTGCGCCTAACCGGCGTAGCAGGCGGCTGGCAGAGGGCCCCGTCCGGGGCCCTCTGTACAATCGGGGTCATGCCCTCCACCGAGGCCCTAACGCCCCCGTAAAGAGCGATGGTCTGGTCGAAGACAGTACCGGCGCTCGTGGGGCCAAGGCTCTGCGTCTGGATCGCCCGCGTGGTCCTGCGCGTGAGGGCGGAGAACGTGAAGGTCGCCATGCAGCCGGAGGAGGCGCGCCACGCCTTCGACCACCTGGAGAGGGCGGGCGCGAGGCGCCCGGTCGTCCCGATCGGCTTCACAGTGCCCAGAGATGGGAGCTGACTCCTTCCACCAGGCGTACATGCGCTCCCACGGGTGGCGCTTCAGGGCGAGGGTATACCTGGGTTCGCGCTGGCTCCTCCTGAAGCACCGGGACAGGTGGTGGAAGCCGTGGACGTGAGGCGGGCGAACGTCTTCGACCCCGTGAAGAAGACCCTCGACCCGAGGGTGTTCAAGAACGAGGTCCCCCGGCCGTCCGTCGTCAAGTTCATCAGGGACAACATCCAGCGCGTCAGCCTCCAGTTCTGCGGGTGGGACGCGACGGAGTACTCCGACCTCTACCTGACCGGCTCCCTCACGACCTTCCAGTACAGCGACGACTCGGACTGCGACGTCTCCCTGTTCGTCCAGTGGGACCTGCTCCCCGGCGACCCGAAGGCGCTCAGGAAGGGGCTCGTGACTGCGATGGTCGAGCACCTGGACGGGACGAACGTCCCCGGGACGAGCCACCCGATGCAGGACTTCGTGGTCATGCCGGGCATCCAGCCGTCCGACCTGTACCACAGCGGCCTCCGCTCGGCGTGGAGCTTCCAGACGCACGACTGGATCGTCCCGCCGGAGCGTTCGAGGGCCCACGACGTCGTGAACGAGTTGCCGGTCCTCTACCACAGGGCCCAGCTCATGGCCGAGAAGCTCGACCTGCTGCTCACCTACAACCCGGCGTACGCGCGCGAGTTCTGGCACCAGATCCACAAGAAGCGCCAGCGCGAGATGGCCGCGGGCAAGGGCGACTTCAGCGAGGGCAACATCGTGTACAAGTACCTGCTCCACACCGGCCTCTTCGACAGGATCGAGGACGTGCTGGGGGAGCACATCGCGCGGGAGGCATGGACCGTCGTCGCTGACGACTCGATGCGCTGGGACAGCCTGGACGACTACCAGGGCGGCGGCGTCGTGACCCCGGGCGACGAGCCCGGCTACCCTCCCGGAGAGACCGAGACCGCACCCCAGGCCGAGCCGGAGCGGGCTGCACCGGAGGTCGGAGGCGTCTACGTCCGGGACGCGGACCCCGACCGGAGCCAGGGAGAGAGGGTCTTCCGCGTCATCGAGACGGGCGCCCCCGCGGTAGGCGCGCTGCCGAAGGACGAGAGGTACGTGGTGGTCGAGTCCCTGACCCCCGACTCGCACTCCGGCCCGAGGTACATCGACGAGTGGCAGTGGAACTTCGAGGCCGAGCGGGGCATGATCAGGCGCCAGGCCGCCGGGGAGGGCAACCTGCACGTCATCTACGACCAGAAGGGAGACCGGATCATCCTCGGCACCCCGGCCCAGGCGGCCCAGCTCCCGGGCGGGAAGATCCTGGGCGAGTACGACGGCAGGGACGTGAAGCTCTACGACAACCCGGAGACCTGGCTCAACACGGACTACTTCACCCAGCTCTGGGACTCGTCGTTCCCCAACAGGAAGTTCGACCAGCTCTACGTGGACAGCGACGGCGCCGAGCACAGGATCGACGTGGCGAAGCCGGAGAGGCACCCGTGATAGTCGTGGACAACTTCAACCTCGATCTCGCGAGCGCGAACCCGGGCCCCGTCGAGAACCTCCCCTCGTACGTGTCGGAGGACCCGACGACCCTTGAGGTGCTCTACCACTGCCCGTACTGCTCCCAGACCCTCAGGAAGGACAAGATGGACCTGCTCATGAGCGACAGGCCCCTCGCCCAGGACTTCGTGGAGCACCGGGACAGGTGCGTGCTCATGCACAGGGCGGCCTACGAGGCCCTGGTGGAGGGCGGCAAGAAGGTCTGCGTCGTGACGGGGCTGGTGACGCCGTGCTGAGGAACGCCGAGAACCCGAGGGTCGGCCCGAAGTACTGGCAGATGGCGGACAACCTCTGGGGCGCGGACGAGACGCACGGGCTCTACGGTGACTGCGCCAACCCGTACTGCGACTACAACATGGACGAGGACGACTGGCGCGACGTCCAGATGGGCGAGGGCCGCTGGCAGTGCCCGAACTGCCGCTGGGACCAGCTCGTCCCCGACGGCGACCCGTACGGGATGCTCGGGCTGAAGCCCACCCGCTCCGGCCTGGACACCGCCTCCATGGGGTCGCTCGGTGAGGAGGTCGCCCAGGCGGCCGCCAGGGACGGGGCCCTGAGCCCGCTGGGCCCGCTCCGCTGGGTCAGCCCCGACTACAACGACCCGATCGACATGGTGATGGGCAACAACGCCCTGGAGGTCAAGACCCTCCACTCGGAGAGCTTCCCCCGCTTCAAGATCGCGCCGTCGAGCGTGAACCGGCCCGGCAAGAACAGGGCGGGGACGATCGCGGCGAAGGTGCAGCGCGCGAGGGAGCTGGGCGAGGCGCTCGGCCACCCGCTCGTGGAGGGGCTCCTGGGCGTCCGGCTCAACTTCTACACCGGCCGCGCGGACTTCTTCTACGCGCCGGAGTACCGCGACCGCATGATGACGGCGATGGAGCACCTGGCGGACTACGACTTCTCGAAGCAGAACCCGTTCAGGGACCACGTCCCGGGCGAGCTTCCCCAGCAGGGCGAGACGCCCGACCCCGAGGAGGTCTTCGGGTGAAGCCCAGCCTCTGCCTCGTCTGCTTCGAGCGCCGGGACTGCGCCGTCGAGCCCTCGCAGGACGAGTCCCCGTACGGCGGCTCCCTGATCACGATCTGCGCCACGTGCCGGAGCGTCGAGCACCTGGAGCACGAGGCGGGGGCCATCGACGTCGTGACGGGCCTCCTGGTCTGAGCGGCGGCGTAATCGGCGACGTGAGGCCGAACGAGTTCTACTACCTGGTCGCCCGGGAGGCGGCCGCGCCGCTCGCCGACGAGGCCGCGCGCCAGCTCGACATGGCCCGGCTCGGCGCCGACGTGGGGGACACGTTCGAGGGGGCCGGGGGCGAGGGCTTCCTGCGCGAGCCGCACGACGAGCTGTACCCGTGCCTCTTCCCCGACGGCGGGGAGACGATCCCCGGGCGCGTGAGGGAGGCCCTGAAGGGCCACCTGCTCGACGCCCTCGGCAAGGCGTACCACCAGCCGGACGACTGGGTCACCTTCACGGTCTACGGCAGCGCCCTGACGTACAACTGGGACGAGGCCGGGGACGCCGACGTCCAGGTCTGGGTGGACGCCGACCGGTACAACGAGATCCACACCGACGACCAGCAGGCGCCCGAGGACCTCCTGGCCGACGTGCGCCGGATCGTCGGCCTCGTCAACTTCCCGACCTTCAAGGAGCTGGGCCTGACGGCGCCCGCCGACAGCGGCGCCGACGGCTCGATGCTGATCCAGTACTACGCGAAGCTGGGGAAGGGCTCGGACGAGGAGAACCTGGCCCAGAAGCCGTACGCCTGCTACCGCCTGGACGACGACGAGTGGCTCGTGCGGCCGGAGAAGTTCACGCCCCAGTTCTACGGGGACTGGTTCATCCTGGTCGAGCCGAAGGCCTCCGACGTGGCGACCCAGGCGCTCGCCCTGATCGAGGACCTGGAGCGCAGCACCGTGGACGCGCTGTTCTGGGAGCGGCTCTACGGGGAGCACAGGAACCCGAAGTACAAGACCCAGGAGATGGCCGCGAGGGCCCACGCCGAGGCCGCGAGGCTGGGGGTCAAGAACGTGTTCTTGGCCCTCTACAGGGACCGCCAGGAGGCGTACAGCGAGCAGGGCCGCGGGATCGAGGACGAGCGCGACATGACCCACAAGCTCCTGGAGGTCTGGGGCGTCTGGCAGAGGCTGGAGGCCGCCGTCAAGGCCAAGC
>Ga0247692_1000319_pt1 | contig 11368 bp, 7 predicted proteins | sample CNK33_metaG_FD_183041 | JGI IMG/M metagenome (GOLD analysis project Ga0247692, IMG submission 183041) | Soil microbial communities from Purdue University Martell Research Forest, Indiana, United States - CNK33 | ecosystem: Environmental > Terrestrial > Soil > Temperate forest > Bulk soil | place...
AACCCCCAGGGGGCTGTCAAGCACTTATTTCGCACGATCTACGAAAAGATTTCGATGCCACTTTCTTAGGCACGCACATCCACTCGCAATTGCAATGTACTCGCCTATTCAATCAAAGGCTTAGCGCACATTGCAGAGAAGATCTTTGCGCCGGACACAACGTAAATCGCACAAAAGAAAAAAGCGCGCGGAACGCCCGCGCGCTTTTTTCACAAGAAACTACCGACTCGGCGGGCAGCGTCAAGTCCACTACCCGCATACGCCGCTTCGCTTAAGAACCGACGTAACCCGGCGGCGGGTTCACGTTGCTCTTCGCGACGCTCGCATTCTTCGACACCACATAAATGGGCGCTTCCGTCAGATTCAGCTTCAGCGTGCCGTCCGTGTAGTTCAGCGTCATCGGGTTGCCCATCATGTCGAGCACCGTGACCGTGCCGCTCGTACCCGGCGCATCGACTGCAAGGCTGTAGGCCGCGCTATACGTCGAGCTGAAGCCCGCGCTTGCACTCCACGCATCGTTGTTGTGCGTCCACAAGGCGGTGATCACCGATCCATTGTTGACCTGCTGGAACGAATAAGCATAGACACCCGACGGCGTATTCTTCACAGGGCCAAGCGTATTCGTGCCATCCAGAATGCGCGACATCGCGCTCACGACCATGGCGGCCGGCTTCGGGCTGATGTTGCTCGCACCGAACGAGCCTTGCGCGTTCGACAGATCGAAGAACGTGCCATAGCCCACTTCGCCCGGATAGTCAGCACCATAGAAGACGTACGAAACGTCCGCGCCTTCGCCGAGCAGGATGATGTGTGTGCGTGCGACGACGGCGCCCTGCGCGAACAGCACATTACCCGTCGGATAGTTGGGACCGTACTGCGAACCGAGGTCATAGCTGATACCCACTTCCGTCTGGTACAGCTTCATGCCCGAGCGGTACTGGTTCAGCATCGTCGTGCGCAGCGAGCGCATCGAGTTGTTCAGCGCATTCGCGGCATTCGCGGCGACGGGGTCGGTTGCGAGACGCTCAGGCGGATGCGAAGGCGACGTGCCCGCATCGTAGTAGCCGTGCGTCGCCACGCCATCGATGTACTTGCCGTAACCCAGCGAAGCAATGCGTTGCAGACCGTTGTTCGTGAGGCTCGGGAACGCGTCCGCCGGACCCATCACGACAGCGCCCGGATCGGTCGAGTGAATGCCCTGATAGACCGACTGGTACAGCGACACGAAATTGGCATCCGTATCCGTCCAGAACTGATTCGGCTCCCACGTCACCTGATAGTAGTTCGCCGACTGCGTCGGGAAGTACTTGAGGCGGATCGCGTTCGACTCGGTGCCGACGCGGCTCATGTAGTTCTGCAGGTACGACATGTCCTTCGGCAAGGTCGTGAAGTCCTCGACGCCACCCGACTTCGACGCCCATCCGGGCGTGCCATCCAGACGGATCAGGCGCATCACGTTGCCCGACGTATAGAACGAGTCGAGATTGTTCGCCGACGGATTGAAGGTGTTCGCGCCATTGGGCTCCATCACCGACATCTGGCGGTCGTCGATCGTCTGCGTGATGCCGAGGCCAGCGAGCACCGCTGCGCGATCGTTTTCACCTTGCATGCCGAAGCGGTGCTGCTCCTGCTTCGTGTAGGTGACGGCGGGCACGATGCCACTCAGGTTCGGAATCACGCCGAAGGTGGCGATGCCCGTGGGACGCGTGCCGGCCTGGGGCAACGCGCCGCCGCCCGACTTCAGGCTGCCCGCCACTGCGAAATAACCCGCGAGTGTCGAATTGCAGGTCAGGGTCGTCGTCGCTGTGCCACCCGGCACCGCGAAGCTGCCACTAGCCGCGACGCGGCCCGTCGTATCGTTGATCGACCAGTTCAGCGTGTCGGCATTGCTCGCGTTCGTCGTGAACACAAGTGGGAAACTCGCGCCCGACGCGAACATGCGCGTGCCGTCGCTGCTCGTCGTATCGGCGGAAATCAGCGGACCACCTGCCGACGCGCTCGCCGTCGAAGGCGATACGCAACCGATGTTGCCCGTGGTGTTGCCATTGGCCGTCGCATTGGCGGCGGACATCGCGGAAGTTTGAGAACCGCTATTGGCCGATGCGCCGGCTGGGTCGCTGCCGCCGCCACCGCCGCAGCCCGCGAGAAGGACCGCTATCGATGACGAAACAAGAAGTAAATTGGTTTTCATGGAAGTACGAATGGGCAATCGAAATCCGTCCGAAAACGCCTGGCAAAAATGCCCGAACGCGTACGCTGGATTTCTGGGTTGGCTGTCTTGCACGCGGAGTCGTTCTTACTGCGTCGACTGCCGGTGCGCCGGGGGTGCCGGTAATTTGGAGCAGCGCGTTTCCTGCATGCCCGCAGCATTTTTCAGTGCGAGTGAGGCCGTGCTCAACCGATTGCAACCAGATGTAACTGCAAAGCAGATCAGGATAATGTCTGATTAATAACGATATATACGCGGCCATTAATCAGATTAAAACCGGGAGCGCCGTGCGACGGCCTTTCCAGCCTTCACACAAAACATCCCACCATCCAGACTCTTTTTGCAAGGCCGAACCGTACCGAACGAAAATGCTTACGTCTGCTGAAACGCGGTAACTCTTTGTAACGTATGAAGATTCATCACGTGCATTTTGTGCGCTTGCATTCGCACGATGATAAGCACCGTATTAAACTTGCACATCACGCACGTTTCACAGGTCAAAATTGCGCAATCTTTCAATGACCTTTAAATAGGGATATATGAATGGCGAAAAACAACTAGATGGTTTTTTGCCGATTTATTTTCTATTTTCAAAAGCCATGCATCGCACGATGAATTCTTTTCTCGCGATTTTCCGAATCGCCTGAATCAGGATGCGATTGGCGATTTGCTTGCCCAATTCGCGCAATCCAATCCGTTTGTCGCGCTTCACATACACGCAAACCGGCTTTTTTCAATCGAATAGCGGAGTTTTATTGACCTCTCGCGAAAGCTGACTCATATTGCATAACGACCATTGCGATTACGTGCGACGCATTGCGTCGTGACAAGGCCGACAAAGCCATGTACTGCGCACGATGGTTGCCAACTAGAAGAATGTGCGATGCCGTCACGCGTGCCGGCATGGGAGTCTGTCCATGGACACGATTCGCAAGCGTCCAGTGCCGCCGCACGAGCAATGCGACACGACGCAGGAGACAAAACTTGTGGCGCAGCGAGACCATCCTGCGCCGCCGCTCGATCTGCTATTTCCTCTCGACGCTTCAGTGCCTCATGCAAGCGCGAACCGGGCGGCGGATGATGCGCCCGACCCGTTGCCGACTTATCCGCCACTTTTCAGGCGCATCAGGCCAAGGCCGCGCCGTATCGCTGCGCCTACATCAGTGGGTACGCCCGACTGGAAGCTGAGCACGGGAGCCGCTGTCCTGCTGCTAGGCTTCGCGATCGCATTCGGCACCTACATTACGCTGACGCAACGCGATGCGATGCAAAGCCGCTTGCGTCGCATCGTCACCCAGAACGAACTGCGCGCGATGCCGCGTCACGATCGACCGACGATCGCCGAGCGCACGCAGGAACTCGCGCGGAGCCTGCGAGACCAGATCGAAGCGCTGCGCAGCCGCGACGCCACTGATACGGCCGTCATGGCGGGCGCCGCCGCTCATCAGTCCGCAAACGCGCACAGCAGCACACTCGCTAGCAGCACGCCGAGCTTGCCGGTAACGACGGCGCCCGTGTCGCCAGCTAAGACACCGCCTAAGACGCAAAAGACGCCCGAGAAACAGACGAAACAGCTTGCGGCAAAGCCACTTGCGCCGCCCCTGCCTCAGCCCGCGCCACGCACACGCCAGCTCGCCAGCGCGACGCCCGCGCGCGTTCACAGCACGACGGCTGCACAACAGGAACATCAAACCAGCACGAAGCAGGCGAATACCGCATGCGGCACGCGTTCTCCTTGTGTGCAAGCGAACGCGCAAAGTCCGCGCAAGTCGGTGAAGGTCGCCAGCAAGACGCCGCCGGCAAAAGCCACCACGACCACCGTCGCGGCGCGACGCACGCCAGTCAAAACAGCCTCAAAGCCCGTGCCGCACACGCCTCTTCCCACCGTTCAGGCCTGGTCGCCACCCGAGAGTCCCACCGCATTGCCCGCAAGCGACGACTCGCAAGTCTATCGGCAGCACTAGCTTTCCTGAGCGCCGTCATTCCTCCATCGCGAGAAAAGCAGCTGCCTGGCGGAAAGAGACGAAGCGATGTCGCCTGAGCGTGCGCCGTCGTTCTTACCATGGAAAGATTGGCAAGCGCCGCATAGAACAGCGATAGCGCGCATGCCTCCATCCGAGGACGCTCATTGGGGCGTGGGGAGACACGCGCATGCATCGACAGCTGTCAGCACCCGTGGTCTCTTCGACGAGCGATACGGCTCGCACGCTTTCACGCGTGAGCAAGGCTGCCGTCGCACTGACGCTCGCGCTCTTTTGCACGGCATGCGGCAACGGCTCGTCGGACAGCGCGAGCGCCAGTAACGCCGGCACTAACGGCACAGGATCAGGCTCAGGCAGCGGCACATCGGGTTCGGGCGGCGGCGCAGCACCGACCGCGCCGGTCGCCACCGACGTGCTGACACATCACAACGATCTCGCACGCACCGGTCAAATGCTCGCCGAGACGACACTCACGCCGTCCAACGTCAATTCGGCGTCGTTCGGCAAGGTCGCGTTTCTGCCTGCCGACGGCAAGGTGGACGGCCAGCCGCTGTCGGTCACGAGCCTGTCGATCAACGGCACGACGCACAACGTGATCTATGTCGTGACGGAGCACAACAGCGTCTACGCGTACGACGCCGACAAATACGCGCAATTGTGGAAGGTCTCGCTGACAGGCGCGAACGAAACACCCAGCGACAATCGCGGCTGCATTGACATCACACCGGAAATCGGCATTACGTCGACGCCCGTCATCGACCGCAGTCGAGGCTCGAATGGCGTGCTGTACGCGGTCGCGATGACGAAGGATGCAAGCGGCGGCCTTCATCACCGCCTGCATGCACTCGATCTCGCGAGCGGCGCCGAACTCTTCGGCGGCCCGACCGAAATCGCGGCGACGGCGCAAGGCACGGGCGGCAACAGCGTGAATGGTGTGCTGACGTTCGATCCTTCGCTGCACACGGAGCGCGTCGCGTTGACGCTCGTGAACGGCAACATCTTCATGGGCTGGACGGCGCATTGCATGGGCGGCGCCTATACGGGCTGGATCATGAGCTATAGCGCCGACACGCTGCAGCAGACAGGCGTCGTCAACGTCGCGCCGAACGGCCATCAGGGATCGGTGTGGATGGCGGGCTCGGGCATGGCATCGGATGGGACGTTCATCTATGTGGTGGACGGCAACGGCACGTTCGGCACGACGCTCGATGCCAACGGCTTCCCCGTCGATAGCGATTACGGCAATTCATTCATGAAGCTATCGGCCAGCCCGCTCAAGGTGACCGATTACTTCGCGCCGCTCGACGTCGTGCAGCTCGCGAACGTAGACGGCGACTTCGGTTCGGGCGGTGCGATGCTGTTGCCCGATCAGAAGACGGCCAACGGCACGATCAAGCATCTCGCGGTAGCGGCGGGCAAGGACAACAAGATCTATGTGGTCGATCGCGACGCGATGGGCAAATTCAACGCGAGCGCGAACAACATCTGGCAAGTGCTGACAGGCACGCTGGCGGGCGGCATCTGGGGCTCACCCGCTTATTTCAACGGCACCGTCTATTACGGCGCATTGAACGACAACATCAAGGCGCTGCCAGTCACCAATGCGATGGTTGCCAGCACGGCTGCGTCGAAGAGCCCGACGACCTTCGCTTATCCGGGCGCCGTGCCGGCGATATCGGCGAACGGGACCTCGAACGCTATACTGTGGGCCGCGGAAAACGGCACGACGGGCGCGCTGCATGCGTACGACGCGACCAATCTCGCAAGCGAACTCTACAATAGCAATCAGGCGGGAACCCGCGACCAGTGGGGCGCGGGCAACAAATTCATCACGCCGATGATCTCGCGCGGCAAGGTCTACGTCGGCGCGACCAACGGTGTCGCCGTGTTTGGCCTGCTGCATTAATCATGCTGTGACCCATATCGCGTTGCAGCACCGAAAATGGCGACGAATGGCGTGCTTCTGGCGTGCTGCGCCGCTGTGAGGCGATATGCTGGAATAGCTACCCTTCGGCCTGCGATGGCCTGACTGGCCACAATGGCCATGTTGCACGTCATGGCTTCATGCGTACCTCGCGACGCGCATCCGCGCCGACAAGACCAAGACTTCGCCAGGGAGTCCGCTCGCTTATGACACGCTTCGCCCATGCTGCAATCGCACTTTTCGTCGTCAGCGGCGCATCCGTTGCGCAGCAGCCGTTGACCTATCCGGGACGCAGCCAGAGCCCGGGACAACAGGCCGTCGACAACGCCGCGTGCTACGCGGATGCCAACAAGACGACGCACGTGAACATGGCGCACGAGTCGCAGCGTCCGCCGCCACCCGGCAAAGCGGCCACCGCTGCGCCGCGGCCTATCGTTGCGCCCTCGCCTGTCAATCCGCCCTTGCCGTCCGCGATGGGCGCCTCGGGCGCTTCGGGCGCGATGGCGGCGTCCGCGCCAGCGGGCGCAAGCGGGGCAGCCGTCGCAACAGCCGCAAGCGGTGCGAGCGGGGTCGCAGCTCCATCGACGGTTGCTGCGGCATCGGGTGCGTCGGGCGCGATGCCGGCATCGGGCGCGCTCGAGGCTTCGGGAGCCAGCATGCCGTCGGCGGCTTCGCTCGCGGCCATGCCGCCACCGCCTCCACCCGAGCCGCCGATGGTCCGTTACTGGACCGCCTACTCGAAGTGCATGCAGCAGCGCGGCTACTACACACGCTAGCGCACGCCTCATTCATGCGACGAAAGACAAACGGCATGCCGCCGTTTGTTCAACTGCGCCGTCACTCCGCTTCAACGCGCTTTTGAAGGTGCCGCCACTCGCGCGTCGAAAGCAAAGACGCGCCGCATTGTTGAACACTGCACGCCGGGCCAGACGGCCCGCGTTCGCCTGGACTCGCCTAGACTAATAGGCACCCACGCAAAGCGAACTCAACGGACGGGACCATGAAAGGCATCTTGATCGAGAAGCAGGACAACGGCAGCCGCGCGTCCATTACCGACATCGACGAAGCGAATCTGCCCGCAGGCGACGTGACCGTACGTGTCGAATGGTCGACGCTCAACTACAAGGACGCGCTCGCGATCACGGGGCGCTCACCCGTCGTGCGCAGCTTTCCGCTGGTGCCGGGCATCGACTTCGCGGGCGTCGTCGAAGCGAGCGAGCATGCGCAATGGAAAGCCGGCGACCACGTGATCCTGAACGGCTATGGCGTCGGCGAAAAGCACTGGGGCGGACTCGCGCAACGCGCGCGCGTGAGCGGCGACTTGCTCGTGCGTACGCCTGCCCCGCTGACATCACGCGACGCGATGGCCGTCGGCACGGCTGGCTACACGGCGATGCTGTGCGTGCTCGCGCTCGAACGTCACGGCGTCACGCCGGCGCAAGGCAAGGTGCTCGTGACGGGCGCGGCGGGCGGCGTCGGCAGCGTCGCGATCATGCTGCTCGCGAAGCGCGGCTATCACGTGATCGCGTCGACAGGTCGTCCTGCTGAGTCAGACTATCTGCGCGAACTGGGCGCGCAGGAGATCATCGATCGCGCGGAACTGTCCGGGCCGGGCAAGCCGCTCGCGAAGGAGCGCTGGGTCGCTGCCGTCGATGCCGTAGGCAGTCACACGCTTGCAAACGCCTGCGCGGGCACCGCGTATGGCGGGATCGTCGCCGCATGCGGACTCGCGCAAGGGATGGACTTCCCCGCCACCGTAGCGCCCTTCATTTTGCGCGGCGTGACGCTCGCGGGCATCGACAGTGTGATGGCGCCGCACGAGCGCCGCGTCGAGGCATGGCGGCGCATCGCGCAAGACCTGAGCACGGCGCGGCTGGCCGCGATGGTCAAGGACATCAGCCTTGCGGAGGCGCTGGCGGCCGCACCGGACGTGCTCGACGGCAAGGTCCGCGGGCGGCTCGTGGTGGACGTCAACCGATAGCACACCGGCAAGTGTTATCGAACAGACTTATGTGGCTGACTATTTTTAATCGATTTGCCTGATCCAAACGCGAACCTTAAGCTGAATGCGAATCCGCCAACTGCAACAGACTGGATCGCACCATGCAAGCTCAATCGTTCAAGGTTCGCGTCGACGCCGTGCGCGACGAAGCACACGGCGTCCGCTCATTCGTCATTTCGCGCCTCGATGGCGTGCCGTTCGACGCGTACGAGCCCGGCGCGCACATCGACGTCATGAGTCCTTCGGGCGTCACGCGCCAATATTCGCTATGCGGCGACCCCGACTGCCGCGACACGCACCTGTTCGCTGTCAAGAGAGAAACGCAATCACGCGGCGGCTCGCGTTCGCTGCACGACGACGTGCAGATCGGCACCGAACTGTCCGTCGGCGCGCCGCGCAATGTGTTTCGCCTCGCTGAAAACGCCAGCCGCCATGTGTTGATCGGCGCGGGCATCGGCATTACGCCACTGCTTTCGATGGCGTATCGGCTGCAGAAGATGAACGTGCCGTTCGAATTGCACTACTTCGCGCGCAGCGCCGAACATGCGGCGTTTCTTCCGCTGCTCTCGCGCGCTCCGTTCGACGCGCACGCGAAGCTGCATTTCGGCATCGAACCGGACGCGCTCGATGCCGAGCTCGCCGCATGCCTTGCCGATGTGCCGCAAGGCACGCACGTCTACACATGCGGCCCGGTGCCGTTCATGGATCGCGTGGTTGCGGCGGGCGAAGCGCGCCTTCCTGCCGATGCGATTCATCTCGAACGCTTCACCGCCGAGCCTCAAGCCCCCGGCAGCGAAGCCGCGCTCGACAGCTTCGACGTGCAACTGGCCAGCAACGGGCAGACCGTGCGCGTGGACAGCAAGACCTCGATCGTCGAGGCACTCGCTGCGATCGGCATCGAAGTGGACACGTCATGCGGCGAAGGCGTATGCGGCACCTGCATGGTCGACGTGGTGAGCGGCGAGCCCGAACATCGCGACCATTGCCTGAGCAAGGCGGAACGCGCGAGCAACAGCGTGATCTGCTGCTGCGTGTCGCGCTCCCGCTCGCCCGTGCTCGTGCTCGACCTCTAACGCTACGTCTTGTCGAAGCGCTTCACCATTTCGGCCATCAGATCGCGCATCCACGCGATGCCTTCGTCTTCGTGGAAGTGCTCGTGCCAGTGCATCGTCACGGTGGCCTGTGGAATCGGCACAGGCAACGTGTAGATGCGAAACGCGTCGTTGCCGTTGAGGATGCCCGCAAGCCTTTGCGGCAACGTCGCGAACAGATCAGTCACAGCCAGCACGCCAGGCAGCGCCACGAAGTGCGGCAACTGCAGCACGATGTTGCGGCCCACACCCTGCGCGCGCAACGCATCGTCGAGCGCATGGTGACTGTGCTCGACGGAGCGCACCTGCACATGCGAAGCCTGCAGGAAATGTTCGAGACTCAACGCCGAACCTGCCGGCAAGCCGCGGCGCTTGCGCGTCATACACACATACGTCTCTTCGAATAGCAGTTGATGGCGCGTGCGCGCCATCAGCATCGGCAGATTGCCGATTGCGAAATCGAGCCTGCTCGAACGCAGCGCATCTTCTATCTCTTCTACGGGCAGCGGCTCGACCGACAGCTTCACGCGCGGCGCGCGCTCGTGCAGCGCCTCGCAGATCGCAGGCAGATAAGCCATTTCTCCCGCATCCGATAGCGACAGCCGGAACGTACGCGTGCTCGTTGCGGGATCGAAGCTCTCCGCATAACGCAGCGCCTCGCGCACCGTATCGAGCGCGCGGCCCACGATGCTTGCGAGTTCCAGCGCGATCGGCGTGGGCTGCATGCCCGAGCGCGTGCGGATGAACAGCGGGTCGTCGAACAGCGTGCGCAAACGCGCCAGCGAATAGCTGATGGCGGGTTGCGACAACGCTAGCCGTTCGCCTGCTTTCGTGAGGCTGCGCTCATCGACGATCGCCTGAAACACGCGCAGCAGATTGAGATCGACGTGATCGATTGAGGTCATGGTGGGCTTCCGACTGGGTCTTGATTATTTGCCGGACTTATTGGCCGGCTCATTTTTAATCGATTTGACGCATGATCGGTGCAAAGCGAGACTGATGTCAACGCGAAAGAAACACCACCTGTGTGCGCTTTCGTTCGATTTCACTTCCGACAATCACGTCCCGACACAACACCGATGAGCGACACTACCTGGCAAACCATCGACACCAGTACGCTGCGCGAGCGGGTTCACGCCGATCGCATCGCGCCCTCGCTGTACTACGACCCGAACCTGTTCGAAGCCGAACTCGAACGCATTTTCTACAAGACCTGGGTCTGGGTCGCGCATGAAAGCGAACTGCCGAACCCGGGCGACTTCCGCACCACCACGATCGGCCGTCAACCCGTGATCGTCGTGCGCGACAAGACGGGCGCGGTGAACGTGCTGCAGAACCGTTGCCGTCATCGCGGCGCGACCGTGTGCGAAGAACACAAGGGCAATGCGAAGGGCTTCACGTGCCCGTATCACAGTTGGTCATATGCGCTCGACGGCACGCTGCGCGCGCTGCCCTATGGCGACGGCTACGAAGGCGTATGCGAGAAAGGCGACCTGCCGCTCGCGAAGCTGCGCGTCGGCATCTATCAAGGGCTGATCTTCGCGAGCTTCGACGAGAACGTCGAACCGCTCGAAGATTTTCTCGGCGGCGCGAAGCCGTGGATCGACCTGTTCATGAAGCAAGGCGCGGGCTTTCCGATCAAGGCCAATGGCGAACACAAGTTCAAGTTCAAGGGCAACTGGAAAATCCAGCTCGAGAACACGACGGACCTGTATCACTTCCCGGTCGTGCACAAGTCGTGGATGAAATCGATCGACGACGAAACGGCGGCTGCCATCACCAGCTTCATGACGAGCGACGACGCATTCTGCCGCTCGCTCGGCAATGGCCACAGCCTCGCCGTGCTGGTGCCTGAACTCATCGACCTCGACAAGGACGATGGCGCGCCGCTGCCCGAGCGCTTCAACGAACTGGCCACGCAACTCGCCGAACGCCACACGCCGGAAGAAGTGCGGCGCATCGTGCGTTCGCTGATGGGCGTCGGCTTCAACCTGAATCTGTTCCCTAACCTCGCGCTGTCGATGGCGTTCTTCCGCGTGCTGCGCCCCATTTCCGCGGAAGAGACGGAGATTCGTCACGTCGCGCTCGCAATGGACGGCGGCCCCGATGAAGCGAACCGCGTACGCCTGCGCATTCACGAACACTTCCAAGGCCCGTTCG
>Ga0247692_1000320_pt1 | contig 11366 bp, 9 predicted proteins | sample CNK33_metaG_FD_183041 | JGI IMG/M metagenome (GOLD analysis project Ga0247692, IMG submission 183041) | Soil microbial communities from Purdue University Martell Research Forest, Indiana, United States - CNK33 | ecosystem: Environmental > Terrestrial > Soil > Temperate forest > Bulk soil | place...
AAGAGCTTCGCGGTGGTCGCCGCCGAGGTGAAGACGCTGTCGGCGAAAACCGCGCAGGCAACGGGTCAGATCGAAACGACGCTGGCGCAACTCACCGAGCAGACCGAGCGCCTGATTACCGAAGGCGCCGAGAACACGGCTCGCGCACAGCGGGTGCGCGAAGGCACGCGGATGATCGGCGACGTCGTGCATTCGACAGGTCACGCGATCATGCAATTGAATGCAGAGGCGAACCAGATTGCGACGTTATCCGGCGAAATCGAAGAGCAATGCAATGCATTCGAGTCGCAGGTGCTCGATATTGCCACCGACGTCGAACATTCCGGCGAAAACTTCGTGCAGGCAAAGAACCGGCTCGGCAATCTGCTCGGCGTATCGGAAAACCTGATCGAACTGACGGCGGCAACAGGCGTCGCGACGGCGGACACGCCGTTCATCGACGCCGTCGAACAGGCTGCCGCAAAAGTCGGCAAGCTGTTCGAGGCGGCTATCACACGGGGTGAACTGACGATGAACGACCTGTTCGACGATCGCTACGTGCCCGTACCGGGAACGAATCCGCAGCAGTTCATGACGCGCTTTACCGACCTCACCGACCGCGTCCTGCCGTTGATCCAGGAGCCCATGCTCGAACTCGATCCGCGCGTCGCGTTCTGTGCAGCCGTCGACGCGCGCGGCTACCTGCCCACCCACAATCTCAAGTTCTCGCAGCCGCAGCGTGGCGATCCCGTCTGGAATGCCGCGAACTGCCGCAACCGGCGGATGTTCAACGACCGCACCGGCCTCGCTGCCGGGACCAGTACGAAACGCTTCCTGCTGCAAACCTATCGGCGCGACATGGGCGGCGGCGAATATGCACTGATGAAGGACGCGTCAGCACCCATCTTCGTCAATGGGCGGCATTGGGGCGGATTGCGGATCGGATATCGGATCTGATGGCGGGAATCGCGCATCAAGCCCGCTGATGAAGACTCGCTTTGCCGGCGCCCACGCAGGCGCCGGCAAAGGACATGAAACGGCGAGGATGAACTAGACAGCCATCGCCAGGCGCCGCTTCTCGGCGCGCTGCATGAAGTGATTGGCCACCACGACACCGACGGTGACGACTGCAATGAACAACGTCGCCAGTGCGTTCATCTCCGGGTTCAATCCCAGGCGCACGCGCGAGAACACCACCAGCGGCAGCGTCGTCGAGCCCGGCCCCGACAGGAACGCGGACAACACCAGATCATCGATCGACAGCGTGAACGACAGCAGCCAGCCAGCAATCAATGCCTGTGAGATCAGCGGCAGCGTGATGAAGAAAAATACACGCAATGGCGTGGCGCCGAGATCCAGTGCCGCTTCCTCGAGCGATGGATGCAGGTCGCGCACACGCGACTGCACAATAATCGCGACGTAGGAAATACACAGCATGACGTGGCCGATCCAGATCGTGAAGATACCGCGTCCCGCCGGCCACCCAAGCCACTTGCCCATTTCAATGAACAGCAACAGCAGCGAAATGCCCTGGATCACTTCCGGAATCACGAGCGGCGCATTGATCATCCCCGTGTACAGCGTGAAGCCCCGAAACCGCCCCATGCGCGCGAGCACGAAACCCGCCCACGTGCCGATGATCACCGACGCGAACGCCGTCAGCAACGCCACACGCAGCGACAGCCACGCGGCATTGATCAACTCCTCGTCCTGCAACAGCGCGGCGTACCAGCGCGTCGAGAATCGCGTCCACACCGTCACGAGTTGCGACTCGTTGAACGAATACACGACGAGGCTGATGATCGGCACGTACAGAAAGGCGAAGCCGATTGCGAGCGCGATGAACTGCAATATACGATTTGGCTTCATCAGCGCTTCTCCTCCAGTGCCTTCGCCTGCGAATACTGGAAAAGTGCCATCGGCACGAGCAGCAGCAGCACCATCGCGCAGGTGACGGCGGACGCCATCGGCCAGTCGGCATTATCGAAGAACTCATTCCACATCACGCGGCCGATCATCAGCGTATTCGCGCCGCCGAGCAGTTCAGGAATCACGTACTCGCCCACTGCAGGAATGAACACCAGCAGACAGCCCGCGATGATGCCGTTCTTCGACAGCGGCAGCGTGATCTGCCAGAACGCCCTCCAAGGCTTCGCGCCAAGGTCGTACGCGGCCTCGAGCAGCGTCAGGTCCATTTTCACGAGGTGCGCGTAGAGCGGCATCACGAGGAACGGCAGGTACGAATAGACCATGCCGATATAGACGGCCGTGTTCGTGTGATACAGCTCGATCGGTGAATGAATCAGCCCGATCGACATCAGGAAGTTGTTCAGCAGGCCGTTGTTCTTGAGGATGCCGATCCACGCATACACGCGAATCAGGAACGACGTCCAGAACGGCAGCATCACCGCCATCATCAGGATGTTGCGCGTGGCGGGATTCGAGCGCGCGATGTAGTACGCCATCGGATAACCGAGCAGCAGACACAGCAGCGTCGAGATCGCCGCGACCACCACCGAGTTCACATACGTCGCGAAGTACAGGCTGTCCTGCAACAGGAACGCGTAGTGCGACACGTCGAGCGCGATGTGAATCACGCCGTCCTTGAACGACGTCAGCTCCGTGTACGGAGGAATGCCGAGTTGCAGATCCGCGAAGCTGATCTTCACGACCAGCAGGAACGGCACGAGGAAGAACAGCAGCAGCCAGATAAACGGCCCCGCGACGACGGCCGTGCGCCCCGTCAGATTGAAGCGGCGCACCGGCCACCTCATGAACGAATGCAGCGCGCTTTTCATGATGTCAGCACCACGCCCGCCGATGCACTCCAGCGCACGTACACTTCATCGCCCCACGTCGGCGTTTCGATTTCCGACAACGCGAGACTCGACACGTTCGCGATCACCGTTTTGCCCCCGTCGAGCTTCACGTGATACAGCGAGTAGCCGCCCATGTACGCGATGTTCGTGACGACACCCTTGCCCCAGTTGAACGCGCCTTCGGGCGGCTTGCGCGTGAGCGCAATGCGCTCCGGGCGCACCGAAATCGTCACGGGCATGCCGAGCGGCCCCGTGATGCCGTGACTCACGTACAGGCGCACCGGCAGGTCCGGCGTTTCGATGTACACGTGATCCGGTTCGTCCTCGACGACATTGCCGTCGAACAGATTCGTCGAGCCGATGAACTCCGCCGAGAAGCGGCTGTTCGGATACTCGTAGACTTCGTTCGGCGTGCCGAGCTGCACGATCTCGCCTTCGCTCATCACGGCGAGGCGGCCTGCCATCGTCATCGCCTCTTCCTGATCGTGCGTGACCATGATGCAGGTGACGCCGACCTTGTCGAGAATATTGACGAGCTCGATCTGGGTGCGCTGGCGGATCTGCTTGTCGAGCGCGGACATCGGCTCGTCGAGCAGCAGCAGCTTCGGACGCTTGACGAGCGAGCGCGCCAGCGCGACGCGCTGCTGCTGCCCGCCCGACAGCTGATGCGGCTTGCGCTTCGCGAAGCGCGCCATCTGCACGAGCTCGAGCGCGGACTGCACGCGCTCCTTCAGCTCGGCCTTCGGCACGCCTTCCTGCTTGAGGCCGAACGCGACATTCGATTCGACCGTCATGTGCGGAAAAAGCGCGTACGACTGAAACATCATGTTGACGGGACGCCGGTATGGCGGCATCTGCGCGAGGTCTTCGCCGTCGATCAAAATCTTGCCCGACGTGACTGTTTCCAGCCCCGCCAGCATGCGCAACAGCGTCGACTTGCCGCAACCGGAACTGCCGAGCAGCGCGAACAGCTCGCCCTTCTTCACCGACAGGTTGACGCCCTTGACCGCGACCGTCTCGCCGAATTTCTTCACGACGTCGACGATCTGCACGAAATTGTCCGCTGCGTCCTGCGCAGCGGCGGAATTGCCCGAGGACGACACGCCGGCCCCTGCCAGCACGTTCGACTGGTCACTCATGATCTGCTGCTTCTCTCCCTGCATTTGACGAACAAAGCCCCCGGCTGGATACCGGGGGCTTCATGATGATGCTTTCCTGCACTATCGTCTGGCTCAGACTGACTCAGTTGCCAGGTCAGCGGCCGGACTTGAACTCGGTCCACAGCCGCGTCTGCAGACGCTGGATTTCAGGCGGCAGCGGCTTCAACAGGAACAGCGTCTTGACGACATCCGCGGGCGGATAGACGGCGGGATCGTTCGCGACATCCTTGTCGACGTACTTACGCGCTTCCGTGTTCGCGCTCGGATAGTAGACGGCGTTCGTGATGGCCGCGTGGACCTGCGGCGTCTCGATGTAGTTGATCCACTCCATCGCGGCTTCCTTGTTCTTCGCGTCCTTCGGAATCGCCATCACGTCGAACCACACGGGCGCGCCGCCCTTCGGAATGTAGTAGTCGATCTTGTACGCCTTCTTGGCTTCTGCCGCGCGATGCTTTGCGATCACGACGTCGCCCGACCAGCCGTAGGCGAAGCAGATGTCGCCGCCGACCATGTCGTTGATATAGCCCGACGAGTTGAACTGCGTGATATACGGACGGATCTTCTTCATCATCGCGAGCGCCTCGCGATAGTCGGCCGGGTTCGTGCTCATCGGATCCTTACCGATGTAATGCAGCGCGGCCGCGAACATCTGGTCCGGCGCGTCGAGCACGGAGACGCCGCACGCCTTCAGCTTCGAGATGTTTTCCGGCTTGAACAGGACGTCCCAGCTGTCGAGCGCGACGCCCTTGCCGAGAATCTGCTGCGCCTTCGTGACGTTGTAGCCGAGGCCCGTCGTGCCGTAGGCCCAGGGCACCGAGAACTTGTTGCCCGGGTCCGCGCCCGCGACGAGCGCCATCAGCGACGGATCGAGATACTTGAGGTTGGGGATCTTCGACTTGTCGAGCGGCGCGAAGATGCCCGCTGCGATCTGCTTGCCCGCGTAGTTGCTGGTCGGCACGACGATGTCGTAGCCCGAGTTGCCCGTCAGCAGCTTGGCCTGCAGCGTGTCGTCGCTATCGTAGTTGTCGTACTTGACCTGAACGCCAGTCTGCTTGGTGAAGTTCGGAATCGTGTCCTTGGCGATGTAGTCCGACCAGTTGTACACATTCAGTTGTGTATCTTTTGCCGCCGCCGACATGAAAGGCGTCGCGCACAGTACCAGCGCAGCCAGTTGGCCCACCACCCGTTTCTTCATTCCGTTCTCCGTTCTGACCGGCGCGAAACCGGTCGCTTACCCCGCTTCAAACCGCTGTGCGCTGCCCGCGGCCACCCTTGAAAAACCCGAAAACTACCATCAATCGATGCCCGATTCAAAAAAAACCGCCAGATGTCGCGCAAAGGGTACAGCGCGGCGTTCCGTAGCCGGGTTCCGCCTTACAGACGGATTCCGCGCGGCTCCGGCATCGAGCCTGTCATCGGCGGTCTGTCGAGGCTAGACAGCGGCACTCCGTCCGCTGGCATTGGGTCGGTACAGCCGGCACGCCGCTGCAAAATTGGCCGCAATTTTATCGGGTTATCGCGTCCTGTCCACCCGAAAAAAACCTTGCTTCCTGCATCGAGCCGTCTTGTGCCGTGCAGGTCCGCTGAAGCGGACTGCATCCCGCCCCAAACCATCTCTCACCATCACTATAGACTGTCAAATTAGCCCAGACAGTGGTCGCGGCGTTATACATCGCGATGCACCGGACTGCATGGCATGCCGATTGCCCCGTGGAGTGCGTCTTTCACTGTCACAGTGCGATGAACACGAACCCGTTCGCGTTGGATCCGTCCCGCCGGCGCCGCCGCCCCGGTTCGAAGCCGCCGCGCCCCGGCACCTGGCTGCCGTTCGTCGGCTCGGGCGCGCTCGTCGCGATCGGCTATATGGACCCCGGCAACTGGGCGACGGCGCTCGCGGGCGGCGCGAGCTACGGCTACACACTGCTGAGCGTCGTCATCATGTCGAGCCTGATGGCGATGCTGCTGCAGTGGGTGTCGTCGCGCCTCGGCGTGGTGACGGGGCGCGATCTCGCGCAGCTGTGCCGCGAGCGCACCGGCCGGCGCATGACGCTGTTCCTGTGGGTGACGAGCGAGATCGCGATCATCGCGTGCGATGTCGCCGAAGTGGTCGGCAGCGCGGTCGCGTTGCAGCTGCTGTTCGGTGTGTCGCTGACGGCGGGTGTGATGATGTCGGCCGTCGGCACCTTCGCGATGCTTGCCTTGCAGCGGCACGGACAGCGCACGCTAGAGACGGTGGTAGTCGCGCTCATCCTGTTCGTCGGCCTGTGCTTCGTGATCGAGCTGGTGCTCGCGCGGCCCGACTGGCGAGCCGCGCTGACGGGCGCGGCACCCAGCGCCGAACTGCTGCGCAACGCCGGCATGGTGTGGCTCGCGGCGGGCATTCTGGGCGCGACGGTGATGCCACACAACCTGTATCTGCATTCGGCGCTCGTCAAAACGCATGCGCACTCCACCAGTGACGCCGCCATCGCCGATGCCTTGCGCGGTGTCAACTTCGGCACCTTCAGCGCGCTTTCATTGGCTTTCGTGATCAATGCGGCGCTGCTCGTCGTATCGGCGGCCGTCTTCCACGCGAGCGGGCACCGCACCGTGACTGACCTTGCCGATGCACACCGGCTGATCGCGCCCATCGTCGGTTCGCACTGGGCGGCTATCCTGTTCGCGGCTGCGCTGCTTGCGTGCGGCCTGAGCGCGACCGTGACGGGCACGCTCGCGGGTCAGGCGGTGATGGAAGGCTTTCTGCAGATCCGGCTGCCGCGCTGGCAACGCGCGCTGCTCACGCGCGCGCTGGCGATCGGCCCGGCGCTCGTCGCCGTCGGCCTGTTCGGGCCGCACGGCTCGGCGCAGTTGCTGGTTGCGAGCCAGGTGGTGCTGAGCCTGCAATTGCCGCTCGCCGTCGTGCCCTTGATCCGCTTCGGATCGGACAGCCAGCTGATGCACGGCTGGCGGGTGCGCGGCGTGCCGCTCGTGCTCGCGTGGGTATGCGCGGCGGGCATCATTGCACTGAATGGCGCGTTGATCTGGGAGACGGCGACCGGTTGAATGGGCGCGTCGAGATGCAATGGAGTGCCGCCGCTTCATTGCATGCGCGCTTGCGGCTTGCGCTTTGTAAGTCACCTTTTACAATGACTTGATCGCGATTCGCGTCGGCTCGCTGCATCGATCCACTGCACGCGATTGCGCCGCGGCATGAAATACGATGCGGATGCGTGCAGCGAAGTGCGATGCAAAGCAATGCATACGAAGCTCGCTGCAGGTCGCGTCGTCGCCGGTTCTGCAGCGTGCACGATCGTGCCAGGCACCGGGTGCATGAAGTTCGCTGCCGACGAGCCGCCGACAAGCAATAACAAAGGACGACCGCTCATGCCATTGAACGCCTTGTCGTGCCGCTTCGCCTGGCTTGCCTGCCTGTCGCTTTCCTGTCTGCCATCCTGGTTGCATCACTCGATCACCCGTATCGTCCGCATCCGCTTCGCCTTTGTCGTCGCGATGGCGGCATCGCTCGGCCTTGCCGCGCCTTACGTGCACGCGACGACGTCGATGCTCGCGCCGCTGCGTGAAGCCACGTTCGACGAACCGCTGTCGATCACGCTTCTCTACTCCGCCGACGACAACGCCCCGCTCGACCTGACCTTGCCGGCGACGATCCGCGTCACGCTCACCAACGGGGACATCGCACCGCAACCGCTCGAACTCACGCGCGAGCCCGGCGTATCCGACGCGCTACATCTGTCACCCGGCCAGTTCCGCAAGGTGCGCTACTCGGCGCCATGGCCCGCGTGGGCACGCGGTGAGGTGCGTATCGATCCCGTCGGTTTCGACGCATCGCCCACGCTCGTCGCGATCAACCGGGACCCGCGCGAAGGAAAGATCGTGCAGGCCGAGCGCGCGGAAATGCAGGCGGCAACACCCGCGCAAACCGCGAGCGCGGCCGCCGCGGCGACGCCGGCTTCGAGCACGGAAGTCGCCTCGCCCGCCGCCGACGCGCTGATGAGCGCGGGCCGCGCCGCGCTCTCCCGCATCTCGTACTACGAGCCGATGTACTTTGCCGTCGGCCACAACGGCGACACCAACGCGCGCCTGCAACTCAGCTTCAAGTACCGGCTGCTGTTGCCCGACGATCTTCGTTCGAAGCGTTTCCTCGACAACCTGTATTTCGCATACACGCAGATGTCGATCTGGGACCTGTCCGCCGAGTCGCGCCCATTCCGCGACACGAGCTACATGCCCCAACTTTTCTACTACATCCCCGACACGGGATTGCGCTCGGCGTGGTTCACGCGCATGGGCATCGCCGCGGGCATCGGACATGAATCGAACGGCCTCGCAGGCGACGATTCGCGCAGCCTCAACACCGTGTTCGTGCGACCGACATGGGAATTCGGCGACCTGAACTCGACGCACCTGGAGGTGTCGCCGAAGGTCTACTTCTATCTCGGCACGAGCAACAACCCGGACATTGCCGATTTCCGGGGCTACGTCGACCTGCTGATCAAGTACGGGAGCCCCGACGGCTGGCAACTCGCGACGACGCTGCGTAAGGGCACAAAACATTGGTACGGCAGCGTCGACACGCAGCTGACCTACCCGTTGGCCAAGCTGCTCGGCAGCAGCGCATGGGGTGGCTATCTATGGGTCGGCTACTTCAACGGCTATGGCGAGGACCTGCTCGACTACAACAAGCGTCAGCACTGGATGGCGCGCATCGGCTACAGCATCGCGCGATGAAGTTCAATGCATGTCGGCTGAGCGCCAAATGGGTGCCGGAAGCCGACTGCGCTTTTGGTTTACCATAGCGGACCGCACGCATTTCCCGTTCAAGGTATCTCGATGTCATCGAATCTGCACGACCTTCCCGACAGCCCCTGCATCGGCGTCTGCTCGACGCTTTTCGACGAAATCTGCAAAGGGTGTGGCCGCACGGCGACGGAAGTGGCGAACTGGGTGTTTCTGACCGATGACGAAAAGCGCTCTGTCTGGACGCGCATCGAGCGCGAAGGCACGGCGATGCGGTTCAAGTTCGACAAGCTGTAATGCATCGCCTGTTGGGCGGACGCACCGCTTGACTGCACATGCACTGATCCGATAAGCGAGAACGCCGGCTCATGACGAGCCGGCGTTTTTCATTGCATGATCGTTGAGACGGGAGGCACTCAGAACTTCATCCCGACGCCGACACCGACGATCAACGGATCGATATGCAGCGTGCCGAGTGATGCGCCATTGAGCGATGCATCCGTCTTCATCCAGACCTTCTTCACATCGACGTTCGCGAACACCGATTTCGTCAACTGCACGTCGGCGCCCACCTGCAGTGCCGGACCAAAACTGCTGCGCTTGACGGAAATCTGCTGGTCGCCCGCATGCAGGCCGTTGTTGTAAAAGTACGTGTAGTTCACGCCCGCGCCGACATACGGCCGAACCTGCCCCTGATGATTGAAGTGATACTGCAGCAACAGCGTCGGGGGCAGCACGTTGACGCCGCCCAGGTCGCCGAGATTCGACGTCAGTTGATGCCGCGACGTGCCGAGAATCAGTTCCACGCCGATGTTGTCGCGAATCATGTATGTGAAGTCGATTTCAGGCACGATCGCGTTGTTGACGTCGACGTTCAGCGCGGACAGCGTGTCGCTCGTACGCACCTGCGGCATGATACTGATGGCGCGCAGGCGCACGAGCACATCGCCGGCATGAATGCCTGACGTGGTGTCGGTATCCGCGGCGAATGCGTGCGAAGTCATCAACGCCAGCCCGGCTGTGCACAGCGCGACCCCGATCGATCGAATTTTTTTGTTCATAAGCTACCCTGATTTTCTTGTGTGGTTGCGCGAGGTGCGAAGCATCGTGCGCGAGAGCATTGTCGAAGTTCCCCTACACGCGCTCTTTGACCCCCGTCAACCCAGCGAAAACGCAAGACGCCCTGCGACAGCCGGTCGCGCCACGCCCGTCAGCAACAGTTCGAGAAGGTCGCGCACGCTGCGGATTGCAGTGCCGAACGGCAATGCTTCCCGTCCACGAAAAAACAGGCCATTGTTCACGTCACCGCGTAGTGCAGCCGCAAGACGCGTATCGATGCAGAAGTGACCGAACTTTTCAATGCCGTCGCGCAAACCGCATGCACTCAGGCATTCGAGTGCAGTCGGGCATGCGCGTTTGAGTGCACCGATTTTTGTGCGAATGCGCGACTCGTTGCGCAGATAGCGTTCGAGCCACGGCGTCTTCACGGCGCGCGCCGGCAAGCCCGTCACGCTGACGAACTCGACGATGTCGTCCGGCGTCGCATCGGCCAGCACGCGCTTGAAGTTCGGATGGGCATCACCCTCTTCCGTGACGGCGAATGGCGTGCCGATCTGCACGCCGTTCGCACCAGCTTCGAGACACGCGCGCACCGCTTCATGGCTGTTGACGCCGCCCGCAACGATCACCGGCACTTCACTTCGGCTGATCTGCAGCGAAGTAAAGATCTCGTCGATTTCCTTCAGTACCCGCGTGAACTCGAAACGCGCATCGTGCATGTCGTCGAGATTCGTCACGCCGAGATGACCGCCCGCATGCGCCGGGTGCTCGATCACGATTGCATCAGGTAAGCGGCCTTTCTTCATCCACTTCCTGAGCACCACGCCGACGCCCCGGCTGTCGGACAGAATCGGGATCAACGCAATATCGCGCCCTTGTGTCAGGTCGGGTAGATCGAGCGGCAGACCGGCTCCCATGACGATCGCGTCCGCGCCCAGCTCGCACGCGATTCGCACATAGTCCGCATGCGCGTTGACCGCCTTCATCACGTTGACGGCAATCATGCCGCGCCCTTCGCTGAGGGTTCGTGCGGCATGGATCTCACGTGTAAGCGCGACGCGGTTCGCGTCTTCGAGCGTCGCGCGGTCAGGGTTCGCGCGGCAACGTTCGAGCAGGTCGGCGTGATGATGGCGCAAATCGATGCTGGCGATCGTGCCGAGCGCGCCTTCGCGCGCCACGCTGCCCGCAAGCCGGTGCGCCGACACGCCGACACCCATGCCGCCCTGCACGATGGGCAACAGCGATCGCCCGCGAATCACGAGCGGCGCAAACGGATGGGAAGGAAACATGAGAGGCCTCCGTCGTCGGTGGGATTCGACGAAAAGCCTCGATGGTCGCAACTGGCCAATGCAGCATCTTGCGTGAGGTCAAACAAAAAGCGCGTGCCGGTTATCGACACGCGCTTTCGTTGCGCTCCGTCATCGGTTGTGCACGTCGCGTCGACATGAATTGCCCAGCCTCGCGCTCATGCAAATCTATGCAGGCTTGTTCACCTTCAATTGCATCGACTTGTACTCGAGGTATTCTTCGAGCCCGTATGCGCCGTTCTCGCGGCCGTGTCCCGACTGCTTGTAGCCGCCGAACGGTGCGGCCATGTTCCATGCGCCGCCGT
>Ga0247692_1000321_pt1 | contig 11365 bp, 9 predicted proteins | sample CNK33_metaG_FD_183041 | JGI IMG/M metagenome (GOLD analysis project Ga0247692, IMG submission 183041) | Soil microbial communities from Purdue University Martell Research Forest, Indiana, United States - CNK33 | ecosystem: Environmental > Terrestrial > Soil > Temperate forest > Bulk soil | place...
TCGTTGTCCGCCGGAGAGCCGCGTCCCGCGCTCGCCAACATTGGTTTGCAAGCCGTCCGGCAACGAGCGGATCAGATCGAGGCTATTCGCGTTCTCACAGGCTTGCAGCACTTCGTCTTCCGTCGCATTCGGACGACCGTAACGCAGGTTGTCGAGCAACGAACGATTGAACAAGGAGATATCCTGCGGCACGACGCCGACCGCGTCGTGCAGGCTGCTCAGACTGATATCGCTTAGACGCTGGCCCGAAATGCACACGGCTCCCAGGCCAGGCGGTGGATCGAATGAGCGTTGCAGTAGTGCGAGGATAGTGGTTTTGCCCGCACCCGACGGTCCGACCAGACCGACACGCTGACCTGCATCGATGTGAAGGCTGAAGTGATCCAGCACGCGGCGGCGCCCGGGGTACGAGAACGTCACGTTCTCGAAGTCGATATTCGCGTCGCGAATCTGCAAGGTCGGGACACCAACCGTCTCTTCCATCTCGCGCGGCACGAGCAGCGATTGCGCAGCCTCGGCAAGCCGCGCGAGATGCTGGATCATGCCTACGAGCGCGACGGCAAGATCACGCGTGCCATGCAGAATCGCGAAGCCGAGCGAGCTGACCAGCACTACGTCGCCCGTCGTCGCACGCTCCTGCGTCCAGAGCCACAGCACCCAGCCGAGCAGACAGCACGACAGCACCACCGTGATGAGCGCATGCACTAGTCTGAGTTTTTCGAGGTGCCGCAGACTTGCTTCGCGGGACGCCATTTCCTGCTCGAGGAAACTGCCGATACGCAGACATTCGCGCGCCGTCGCAACAAAGGTCCGTACAGTCGCCATATTGCCGATCACGTCCACCATCTCGCCGTCGACAGATGCGGCGCGCGACGCAAAGTGCACATGACGCTCGCCGCCCCGCTTCGCGAGCCAGAACAGAAAAGCAGTCATGCAGACGGAAATGGCGACGAGCGCAAGCGCCATCCACACGCTGATCCAGCCAATCAGCACAACGGACCCGATGACCGAAAGCAGCGGCGGCAGCGCATTCCACGCCGTCAGATTCTCGATCGTATACACCGCATTGGCCGTCGCGGAGATACGGCTTGCGAGCGTGCCGGGCTGCACGTTCGAGAAATAGCCCGTCGAATGGCCAATCAGATAGCCGAACAGTTCACGCCGCACGTCGCCCGTGACCTCGACGAAGGTCCGCACACTTGCCCAGCCCGCGATGCGCCAGAACAGATTGTCGGCGAACAGCAGCGTGACGATGACAAGAAACGCGTTGACCACGTGTGCAGGATGCGCGCGGCCAGTGGGTAGCGCGTCGATCAGATTCCTGATCGCGAACTGGGACCCCAGCGAGCAACCGACAGCGGCAACGATGCCGAAGAGAATCACCGCGTGCTGCGCGGGATGCAGGCGAACGTAGCGGAACAACAGGCTCACGGGACTGGACGCGTAACCCGCAAGCTCCTGTGCGCGCCGCCCGCGCGTGCGCCCGGCTGGCGCGACGCCCGCAGCCTTTGAACTCGGCATACCCATTGGTGACCGCTCCGGTGTTTCGCCCCGATGAAACGAATCGTCGAACGCAATACTAGTCAAACGACTCGTTTGCCGATCAGGCGACGAATCGGTCAAGCATACGCTGTTCCCGCGCCTTGGCGCGAGCGGCGAAACAATGGGATTTGCGGCAAGGCATGGTCTTGGTGCGCGGGAAAAACGGATAATGCATAAACAAGGCGGTTTCGTTCACCTACAACTGCAAAGAATTCCACTATGCGTATTCCACCGCTCAAGGCGATCATCGCGTTCGAAAGCGTCGCCCGAACCCGGAGCGTGAATCGCGCGGCTGATGAGCTGGGCTTGACGGCATCCGCCGTGAGCCATCAGTTGAGCAACCTCGAGTCGATCATCGGGCAGCCGCTGTTCCAGCGCTCGGGACGTGGTCTCGTGCTGACGCCGACGGGCGAGCGCTATCTGTCCGACGTAACAGGTTCGCTCGCGGATCTGAGCCGCGCCACCGAGCGCGCGTCCAGCCGCACCGACGTCGACATCCTGCGCGTGCATTCGAGCCCCAGCTTCGGCCTCATGTGGCTGATGCCCAGGCTGTCGTCGTTTCAGGACGCGAACGGCGACATCCAGTTGAACCTCGCCTGTTCGTACGAGAACGTCTCGTTCTCGAATGGCTTCTACGATATCGACGTGCGGCACGGCTATGGCAACTGGAGCAACGTCGAAGTCAAGACCGTGCGCGGCGAGTTCATCGCGCCGCTCGCTTCTCCCGCGTACCTTGCGCGTCACCCAGTGAATACGCCTGAGGATCTGCTGTCGCACCGGCTGATCTATTCGGAGTCGCCGCTCGTGCAATGGAAACAATGGTTCGGTAGAACGGGGGTATCCGCAGCACACAAGACTTTCGATTTTTCGTTCGACCGCTCGTACATGTCGCTAGAAACGGCGGCGCTCGGCCTGGGCATTGCGCTCGAAAGCGTGATGCTGGCGTCGGTGAAGATTCGCGAAGGTTTGCTGGTGCCGGTTTTCGATGACAGCTACGCCGTCGAAGTCGGCGCGCATCACCTGGTCTATCCGGCGCAAAACGCGGAGCTGCCACGCGTGGCGCGCTTTCTCGCGTGGATCGAGCGCGAGGCCGCCGCGGAGCATCCGCGCCAGTCGTAGTCACGGCGAAACCGCGCGTCTGTACGGGCTTTTTTTGCACTGCAGCGAATCAGCAGCCATTCCGCCCGCGAACTTCATCTGAATTTTTCTCAGCCATTGTTGAGCGTTTCCGCGTTGATGCGCGAGCCCCGTCAGCCGACACTCTGGGCAACACATCAACACACAGGAGACAACTCATGCTGCTCGAGAACAGGATCGTCATCGTAACGGGCGCGGCCTCGCCGCGAGGCATCGGCAGGGCGACGGCCAACGCACTCGTTGCGCAGGGTGCGCGCGTCGTGATCCTCGATCTGCGCAAGGAAGACGCGGAAGCCGCCGCCGCCGACCTCGGTGCCGGACACCTCGGCCTTGCCTGCAACGTCACCGACAAGGACGCCTGCGTTGCCGCCGCGCGCATCACGCTCGAACGCTATGGCCGCATCGACGGACTCGTGAACAACGCCGGCATCACACAGCCGGTTCGCACGATGGACATCACAGGCAAGGACTTCGACGCGATCGTCGACGTGAATCTGCGCGGCACGCTGTACATGTCGCAAGCGGTGATTCCGGTGATGCAGGAACAGAACGGCGGCAGCATCGTCTGCATGTCGTCAGTGTCCGCGCAACGCGGCGGCGGGATCTTCGGCGGCCCGCACTACAGTGCCGCGAAAGCGGGTGTGCTCGGTCTCGCGAAAGCGATGGCGCGCGAATTCGGCCCGAACCGCATTCGCATCAACTCGATCACGCCGGGCCTGATCCAGACCGACATCACGGGCGACAAACTGACGCCCACGATGCGTGAAGACATCATCAAGGGCATTCCGCTCGGCCGGCTCGGCGATGCCGCCGATGTCGCCAACGCGTGCCTCTTCCTCTTGAGCGATCTGTCGAGCTATCTGACGGGCATCACGCTCGACGTCAATGGCGGGATGCTGATCCACTGAGAACCGCGCCGCCAGCAGGCGCCGCAATCGATGCACCTGGAAAAACCCGGGGCGAACATGGCAGGAGACATTCCATGAAAGCGAAGTACACCGCGTCACCGGTTACGGGTGATGTACTGCCGCGCAACGATTCGCAGACTTTTGAAGCGAAGACGTACGCAAAGGTCGGCCGCCGGCTGATCCCCTTTCTGATGCTGTGCTATCTCGGCGCCTATCTGGACCGGGTCAACGTGGGCTTTGCGAAACTGCAGATGCTCAGCGATCTGCGTTTCAGCGAAACCGTCTACGGCATGGGCGCGGGCATTTTCTTTCTTGGCTACTTCCTGTTCGAAGTGCCGAGCAACGTGATCCTGCATCGCGTCGGCGCGCGCCGATGGCTTGCGCGCATCATGCTGACATGGGCCGTCATCTCGGCGAGCTTCGTGTTCGTCAAGTCACCGACGGCCTTCTACGCGCTGCGGTTTTTACTCGGCGTCGCGGAAGCGGGCTTTGCGCCCGGCGTGATTCTTTATCTCACGTACTGGTTTCCGTCCGAGCGCCGCGCGAAGGCACTGTCGCTGTTCTTCATGGCGATTCCGCTTGCAGGCATGATTGGTGGCCCGCTGTCGGGCTGGATCATGCACTCGCTGCAAGGCGCGATGTCGATGGCGGGCTGGAAGTGGCTGTTCCTGCTCGAAGCATTGCCGTCGCTCGTACTCGGCTTCGCGATCCTGCTGTATCTCGACGACGGTATCAAGCAGGCGAAGTGGCTGAACGATTCCGAGAAAGCGCTGCTCACACGCAACGTCGCCGCCGATGCCGAACATAAAACCGCGCACGTCTCGATCCGCGCGTTCATCGGCGACCGCCGCCTGTGGCTGATGGCCTCCATCTACTTCTGCGTCGTGCTGGGGCAATACGGCCTGACCTTCTGGCTGCCGACCATCATCCGCAAGGCGGGTGTCGCCGATCCGCTGTGGGTGGGCGCGTTCACGGCCATTCCGTATCTGTGCGCAATCATCGCGTTGCCGCTGGTCGGCATGAGCGCGGACCGTCGACGCGAGCGCCGCTTTCACCTCGCCATTCCGATGCTGGTCGCCGCCGCAGGCTTTGCGACCTTGCCGATGCTCGGCAGCGTGGGGGCGTCGATCGTCTGTCTGAGCATTGCGGCTGCGGGCATTCTCGCGTCGTCGTCGCAGTTCTGGTCGCTGCCGACAGCCTTGCTGGGCGGCATGTCGGCGGCAGCGGGCATCGCCGCCGTGAACTGCTTCGCCAACCTGGCGGGCTTCTTCTCCCCGGCGATCGTCGGCTGGCTGAACGATCTGACGGGCAAGTCCACGGCCGGGCTTATCTTCATCTCTGTCGCGGTCACGCTTGGCGCAGCGCTCGTTTTTCTGCTGCCTGCCCGATCCGTCAACCGTTAATTCGCTTCGCAACCTTTTCGTTTGAACACTGGAGCTCTCGATGGACACTGATACCGTCAACGATACGGTCACGCTCGCCGAGCGCGCCTACCGCATTCGTAGAAACGCGCTGCTGATGGGCGAAGTACAGGGCCAGGGCTATATCGGCCAGGCACTCGACATTGCCGACGCGCTCGCCGTCGCCTACTTCGGCGCCATGCGCTACCGCCCCGAAGACCCCGAATGGGAAGGCCGCGACCGCTTCCTGCTGTCGAACGGTCACTACGCGATTGCTTTGTACGCCGCGCTCTTCGAAGCCGGCATCCTGCCCGCCGATGAACTCGAAACCTATGGCAGCGATGAAAGCCGTCTGCCCATGTCCGGCATGGCGAGCTACACGCCTGGCATGGAGATGTCGGGTGGCTCGCTCGGCCACGGTTTGACGATTGCCGTCGGCCGTTGCCTGGGACTGAAGCGCAAGAACTCGGACGCCTTCGTCTACACGCTCTTCTCCGACGGCGAACTCGACGAAGGCTCGATCTGGGAAGGCCTGATGTCCGCTGCGCACTGGAAGCTCGATAACCTGATTGCGATCGTCGACGTGAACAACCAGCAGGCCGATGGCCCGTCGACACAGATCATGGCCTTCGAGCCGCTCGTCGAAAAGCTCGAAGCGTTCGGCTGGTACACGCAACGCGTGAATGGCAACGACATCGACGCCGTCAAGCAGGCTTTCGATAACGCCCGTCATCACGACAAGCCGCAACCGCGCATCATCGTCTGCGAGACGAAGATGGGCTGCGGCGTGCCGTTCCTCGAAGAACGCGAGAAGAACCATTTCATCCGCGTCGATGCGCACGAGTGGCAACTCGCGCTCGAAGCACTCAAAGCAGGGAGACAAGCATGAGCACCGTCGCCAGGAAGCCAAAGCTGAAGACGTCCGCGATGATCGCGTCGATCGCGGGCGAAGGCCAGGTAACCCGTTCCGCGCCGTTCGGCCACGCGCTCGTGGAACTGGCGCGAGCCAGGAGCAACGTGATCGGTATGACGGCCGATCTCGGCAAGTACACCGACCTGCACATCTTCGGGAAGGAATTTCCCGACCGTTACTACCAGATGGGCATGGCCGAACAGTTGCTGATGGGCGCTGCCGCTGGCTTCGCGCATGAAGGCGCACAGCCGTTCGTGACGACCTATGCGGTGTTCGCCACGCGCCGCGCCTACGACTTCATCCATCAGGCGATCGCCGAAGACAACCTGGACGTAAAGATCGTCGCCGCACTGCCCGGCCTCACGACAGGCTACGGCCCGAGCCACCAGGCGGCCGAAGACCTCGCACTGATGCGCGCGATGCCGAACATGACCGTGATCGATCCGTGTGACGCGCTCGATATCGAGCAGATGGTGCCCGCGATCGCCGCGCACAAAGGCCCCGTCTACGCACGCCTGCTGCGTGGCAACGTGCCCGCCGTGCTGGATGAATACGACTACAAGTTCGAACTCGGCAAGGCGAAGCTGCTGCGCGACGGCAACGACGTGCTGCTGATCTCGTCGGGGATCATGACGATGCGCTCGCTCGAAGTGGCGAAGACGCTGGAAGCGGACAACATCGGCGTCGGTGTGCTGCATGTGCCGACCATCAAGCCGCTGGATACCGCGACGATCCTGCGCGAAGCAAAACGCACGGGGCGCATGGTGATCGTCGCGGAGAACCATACGGTGATCGGCGGACTTGGCGAAGCAGTGGCGCGCACGCTGCTCGGCGCGGGCGTCACGCCACCGTTCCGCCAGATTGCACTGCCCGACGAGTTCCTCGCCGCCGGCGCCCTGCCCACGCTGCACGACCGCTACGGCATCTCGACCGACACAATGGCCGCCAGTATCAAGACGTGGCTCGGGTAACAGCTCGAATGTCAATCCAGCCGTAACCGCACGGCAACCGTTGTTGCCCGGAATGACCGCAAGCCTGGAGGTTGCGGTCATTCGATTCCGCAAAGATGCAGAGCCCATATGCACCAATGCACATAACCTTCACAACGCAATTTCTGTGAGGTCTGTCGTGTTTGCTTCTAATATCCTTGTCCAGTTGTCCCATCCCGGGATTTGCGACGATCAAAGCGACAAGGAGAGAGCTCATGTTCGACTGGGAGGATTTACGCCACTTCGTTGCGTTCAGTCAGGAACAATCGCTCGCGAAAGCCGCACGGCATCTGAAGGTCGATCATGCGACCGTCGCGCGCAGAATCGCCTCGCTCGAACAGTCCCTCGAACTGAAGCTGGTTGACCGCCGCCCGCGCGCCTATGTGCTGACGGCAGACGGCGAACGCATCGCCGAACGGGGCAGGCGCATGCAGGAGGAATCGTTTGCAGTGGAGCGGATGTCGGTCGGCGGACAGGAAGTCGTGAGCGGCGAGGTGGTGATCAGCGCGCCGCCGTCGATGTCGAGCAGTGTCATCGCACCTCATCTAGGCAAGCTGCACGTGCAGCATCCAGCGCTTCGCGTCCGCCTGATCGCCGACATACGCAATGTGTCGTTGATACGAAGGGAAGCGGATATTGCCGTTCGTCTCAGTCGGCCGACCGAGGCCGATCTCGTCGCGCGCAAGATCGGCGTGGTTCCGTTCGCGTTTTACGCGTCACCGGACTATCTGGCGTCTCATGCGCCCGAAGACTACGAATTCATCGGATATGACGATAGCCTCGACGGCGCCGCTCAACAGATCTGGCTGGACACGCAGGCGAAGTCACGTCCCGTCGTTCTGCGCAGCAATAGTCTCGACGTGCAGGCCGCCGCCGCGCGGGCGGGTGTCGGTGTGGCCATCTTGCCCTACTTCCTCGGGGATTGGGACGAGAGTCTGAGCATCGTCGAAGGGCCGGGCCAACCATTGCAGCGGGAGATATGGCTCTCCATTCACAACGATCTGCGGCACGCCCCGGCGATCCGCAGTGTCATGCAATTCATTGCAAGCTGCTTTCCTGGCAACGGATAACGCAGGCAGCGCGCCGCAACAGCTTGTGCATTTTCTCCTGGACGGTACGCACATTTCGGGAATTGGCGGATAGAAGGCCGGTGGCAATAATGCATTCACCGATCGACGAACAGGCAAACGGCAGATCGCAGATTCCGCTTGATCGTCGAACAGCTTCTCATCTATCCGCCAAGGAGCACGAAATGAAACGCTTTCTGATCCCAGCCGCTATTGTCGGCGCAATCGTATCGTCGTCTGTGTTCGCCGAACCTGCCACGCACGGCAAGACCCGCGAAGAAGTTCGGGCCGAACTCGTTCAGGCCCGCGAAGCAGGCGTGTTCGACGCGCCCGATGCCACCTACCCCACCGCTCAACTGCGCGCAGCCGCCGCGCTGCAGAACCCCAACACGAACGCTGGGAACGCGGGCAGCTCTTCCGTGGGCGGCGCCGTGACGGGCCGCTCGGAAAGCGGTCGCCGCACCGTGACCGCGCCGGAAGCACGGGACAGCATCTATTTCGGTCAATGACCGTCAATCCATAACAGCGCCGGCAGCCGCCGCAGAGCCAGGCGGCTGCCTGCACACGTGAGACAGTCAAGGACTACCGTGATGGAACAGTTCAAGATGCGCATCGGCAGCGAGTGGCGCGGCGCGAGTGATGGCCGGACCTTCGAAAGTATCAATCCCTACAACGGCGAAGTCTGGGCGGAGGTGCCGCGCGGCACGGCCGATGATGTCGATGCGGCCGTGCGCGCGGCTCATGCTGCATTCAGGAGCGGCCCGTGGGCCACGATGACCGCGAGCCAGCGTGGCATGGCGCTTCACAAGATCGGCGATGCGATCGCCGCGCATGCAGAGGAACTCGCCGATCTCGAAGTCAAGGACAACGGCAAGCTGAAAGCCGAAATGCTGAAGCAGATGCAATATCTGCCGCAATGGTTCTACTACTACGGCGGTCTCGCCGACAAGATCCAGGGCGATGTCACGCCATTCGATAAAGCCGGAATTTTTCACTACAGCACGTTCGAACCGCTCGGTGTAGTCGCGACGATCGCACCATGGAATTCTCCGCTGCTGCTCGCGGTGTGGAAAATCGCGCCGGCGCTCGCGGCCGGCAATACGGTCGTCATCAAGCCATCCGAATTCGCATCGGCATCTTCCATCCTGTTTGCAAAGCTCTGCGAAGAGGCGGGCGTGCCGGACGGCGTCGTCAATATCGTGACCGGCTTCGGCAAGGAAGTCGGCGAACCGCTGGTCGGGCATCCGCTCGTCGCGCGCGTCGCTTTCACCGGCAGCGAAGGCGGCGGCCGCCATGTCTACGAGAATGCGGCGCGTTCGTTCAAGCGTGTTTCGCTGGAACTGGGCGGCAAGTCGGCCAACATCGTGTTCGAGGATGCCAACCTCGACGATGCCGTGAAAGGCGCCGTCACCGCCATTTTTTCGGCAACCGGCCAAAGCTGCATGGCGGGATCGCGCCTGCTCGTGCATTCGAGCATCCATGACGAGTTCGTCGAACGGCTGGTGAATTTCATGAAGGATGTACGCCTTGGCGATCCGATGTCGCCGGATACGAACATGGGTCCCGTATCGACCCAGCCGCAACTCGAAAAGACGCTGTACTACATCGATGTCGCGAAACAGGAAGGCGCACGCCTCGTGTTGGGCGGTCATCGCTCGACGCGACCCGGCACGGAGAAAGGGCTCTTTGTCGAGCCGACCATTTTCGTCGACGTGCGCAACGACATGCGCATCGCTCAGGAAGAAGTGTTCGGACCGGTCGTGGCCGTCATCAGGTTCGACACGGAAGAGGAAGCGATCGCCATTGCCAACGACAGCAACTATGGTCTCGCCGCCGGCGTCTGGACGCGCGACCTTCGCCGCGCCATGACGGTGCCGAAGCGGCTGGAGGCGGGCAGCGTGTGGGTCAATGCCTATCGCCTCGTCAGTTATCTCGCACCGTTCGGCGGCGTGAAGGCCTCGGGAATCGGCCGCGAAAACGGGATTCGCGCGGTCTACGAATATCTTGAAGCAAAGAGCGTGTTCATCAATCCGACGCCGGGTGTCGACAACCCGTTCGTGCTGGGCTAGGCAGAAGCGACTGGTGATGACGATCGTCGGCGTGATGGCGCGCCGGCGATCGTTCACCGCTTAACCTTCGTAGATAAACAGGAGATTTGAAATGGCACGGCAGAATTCAGTCCAGATCGTTGAGAGGTTTTGGCGTGAAGTGTGGCAATTGGGCAATCCACACGCGGCGGACCATCTGGTCTCTGACGACTTCACGGTCACCTCGGGCGGAGTCGAGATCAAGTCGCGCGAAACATTCAAGAAGTGGGTTGCTGCATTCCTCGCCAGCATCGCTGAGTTCGAGTTCGATGTGATCGAGACATTTCAGAACGAAATAGGCGACCGGGTGGTCAGTCGTTGGCGGGTTACGGGAAAGAACAACGGCTTCATGGGCTCAGAACCATCGGGCTTACCGATCGACATGACGGGAACGGCCGTCCTGCACGTCGGCGAGGACGGGCTGCTGCGGCACAACTGGGTAGAACGTAGTGCGCTGGAAGTTTTGCGCAGTGTGGCTGCACGGAATGGCATCGCTGTGCAGGCGGAGCCGACATCAAGCGAGTCAGGCCGATAAGCGTTTCCGCGCTGTCGAAACTCGTTCGAACATGTCAGTGCGAAGACACGTAATCGGAATCGGCAAACGCCGGCGGCATCGAGAACGTCTCGCGCATGCGCTTCGTCTCCGCTGCGGGCGTCGCGCCAAATAGACGCTTGAATTCGCGATTGAACTGCGACGCGCTGGTGTAGCCCACAGCGTGACACGCGGCTTCGGCAGTGATGCCTTGACGCAGCATCAACAGCCGAGCCTGGTGCAGGCGCGCCGATTTCACATATTGCATAGGCGATGTTTGCGTGATCGCCTTGAAGTGGCTGTGAAACGTCGGCACGCTCATACCCGCGTCGCTTGCAAGCTGCGAGACATCCAGCGGCTGCGCGTAGGTCGCATGGATGCGGCGCAACGCCTTGCCGATCTTGCCGAACTGCCCTTGCATCGCCAAAGCCGCGCGCATCGCGTTGCCTTGCGCGCCCGTCAGTACGCGGAAGTACAGTTCGCGCTTCAACGCCGGACCGAGAATCGACGCGTCGAGCGGCCGGCTCATCGCTTCCAGAAACCGCAACACGGAGATTCGAAGTGCGGGATCCATCGGACTGGACATCATGCTTTGCGGCGGACACGCCTGAACGGGAGCATGATGACGGTCGATCTCCAGCATCAGTTCGGCCGCCACCGCAAAATCCAGATGCAGGTAAATGGCCAGCAGCGGGCGTTGCGGCGTAGCGTCGGTTTCCATCGTGAACGGCACCGGTACGGCGACAGCGAGATACTGCTGCTCGTCGTACACATAGATCTGATCGCCGAA
>Ga0247692_1000322_pt1 | contig 11322 bp, 8 predicted proteins | sample CNK33_metaG_FD_183041 | JGI IMG/M metagenome (GOLD analysis project Ga0247692, IMG submission 183041) | Soil microbial communities from Purdue University Martell Research Forest, Indiana, United States - CNK33 | ecosystem: Environmental > Terrestrial > Soil > Temperate forest > Bulk soil | place...
CAGCGCGGCCCAGATCAGAACGTGCCTGCGCGAGGAGCACTCGCTCCACGTGGGCGAGAACGCCGTCCGGTCGGCCATGCCCCGGAGGGCCAAGAGGAAGGAGCCAGACATGCAGAAAGCGACCCTCACGGACGAGGGTGTCCTGATGCCCGCGGGGACGTACCTCGTGGGCGACCCGTGCTACAGCGGCATCGGGGGCGACAAGTGGGACGAGTGGCTGACCGCCGCGGCTGACGGGGCGACGGGCGACCGCATCCTCCTGGCCGACGTGGACGGCAGGCCCGTCATCGGAATCCACACCTGGATCGGCGACGGGAAGTACCCGGGCTCGGACGGGAACCTGTACGCGGTGGACTCGGGCATGATCGGCGCCGTGCCGGTCGAGCTGGGCCCGGTCACCACGTACGACAAGAACTCCATGCAGACCGTGACCTTCGACGAGCCGTTCGAGTGCCTGTACCGCGAAGAGAGCGCGACCATCGTCATCGGGCACATCGAGATTGAGACGGACCCCTCCGACGAGTGCGACTGCGGCTGCTGCTAGCGGCCGTCCCTGCGAGAGAAAGGAAGACATGAGCGCCAAGAAGAAGCTGGAGACCGGCCTCCCCGCCCTGACGGTGGACGTGGCCGGGCTCGCCCGACTAGTCGAGCGGCGCGGCAAGGATTTCGCCGTGATGGAACTCGTCCAGAACGCCTGGGACGAGGACACGACCCGGGTGGAGGTCACCCTGGAGTACCACTCGCCCGACCGGGCCCTGCTGGTGGTCGAGGACGACTCGCCGGACGGGTTCCACGACATGAGCCACGCCTACACGCTCTTCGCGAACAGCAAGAAGAAGGACGACCCGGAGAAGCGCGGCCGGTTCAACATGGGCGAGAAGCTCGTGATCGCCCTGGCCGACCAGGTGAAGGTGATCAGCGTGAACGGCGCCGTCCTGATCGACCCGGTGAGCAACGCCCGCATGGACATCCCCGACCGGCGCGAGCGCGGCTCCCGCTTCGAGGCCGTCCTGCGCATGACGGAGCGGGAGATCGAGGACAGCAAGCGGAAGTTCCGCACCCTGATCCAGCCGCCGGACGTCTGGACGTTCCTCAACGGCGAGGCCCTGGCCGAGCGCGTGCCGGTGCTCACGTTCGAGGCGCTCCTGACGACGGAGGTCGCGGACGAGTCCGGGACGCTCCGGCCCACCCGCCGGAAGTGCGAGGTCCAGCTGTACAACCCGCAGCCGGGCGAGACGGCGATGGTCTACGAGATGGGCCTGCCGGTGGTCGAGTCCGGCGACAAGTGGCACGTGAACGTGATGCAGAAGGTGCCGCTGAACACCGACCGCGACAACATCACGCCGTCGTACCTCCGCGACCTGCGGGCGCACGTTCTGAACGAGGCCGCGCACCTGCTCAACGCGCAGGACGCCAGCGAGTCCTGGGTCAGCTCGACCCTGGGCGCCAAGCTGACCGACCCGGCCGCGGTCGAGACGGTGCTGGACAAGCGGTTCGGCGAGAAGCGCGTCGCGTACGACCCGAGCGACCAGGAGGCCAACAAGCTGGCCGTCGCCGCCGGGTACTCCGTCCTCCACGCCGGGACGATGGACAGGTCGGCGTGGGACAAGGTGCGGCAGAACGGGTTCGTCCCCGCCGCCGGGAAGGTCACGCCGAGCAACTCGGTCGTGTCCGGCACCGGCGAGGGTATCCACGAGTCGAAGTGGACGGACGGGATGCGGACGGTGCACGAGTTCTCGAAGATGCTCGCGCGCGAGGCCCTCGGGTTCGACATCGAGGTCAACTTCACCGTGGACGTCACCCAGAACTACCTGGCCTGCTACGGGGGACGGACGCTGACCTACAACAAGGGCAAGCTCGGCAAGGCGTGGTTCGACCGCGTCGAGTACGTCGGCATCAACGACGACGTGATCGACCTGTTCATCCACGAGCTGGGGCACGAGTACGAGAGCGACCACCTGAGCGAGTCGTACTACCGGGCCCTGACCCGCGTCAGCGCGAAGGTCGTCCGGCTGGCCCTCAACCGGCGTGACCTGTTCGAGCCGTTCGGGCTGGTGAGCTGACGTGGGCATGACCGCGGGGCTCTGGCGCCGGTCGCGCTCCGTCAACAACGGGGGCCACGCCCGTCGGCGCAAGACGCCGAAGAAGGGGATGGGCTACTACGCCCTCCAACTCCCCGGGGCTGGCCCGAACGGACTGCACGTGTCGAGCCCGGAGTGCGGGTGCGGCGGGTGTTCGGGTCGCCGCCACCACTGATAAACTGTGGTAGCGACATCCCGCGCCGAGGGGGCCCCGGAAGGGGCCCCCTCACCTGATTAGGGTCGTTTCGCGCCGCCTAACATGCGGCGATGGTGAACCTCTACGACGAAGAGATCGTCGCGGCCTACCGCGTGGGCGAGAGCCTCAACGCCCGGTTCAGCCGGAAGACGTGGACGAGCATGAAGCAGTTCGAGGCGATCGCCGACGAGCTGGAGAAGGAGGCCGCGGAGGCCTTCGCGGGGATCGGGCTCATCGTGAGCGTGGACGCGACGCCCATGCTGGCGCGCAAGCCCCCGCTCGTGAGCGTCGTGGCCAGGGCCCCGGGCAACGAGTTCGACCACGAGCGGAAGGCCGAGGAGGTCAGGCTCGCGCGGGAGCGCGGCGAGGCGGTCCTCGGTGAGTCAGGGTAGCCTAGACCTACTCGGCAACTTCGAGCGCGCGATGGTGACGCCGCCGCGCGTCCCCATCTGCGAGTTCGCGGAGAGCAGCGACTACCTGGGCAAGAACCTCTTCCCCGCGCAGCGGGTGATGCTCAAGCTCTGGTTCCTGGAGGAGCTGACCGGGCCCGAGGAGGACATCCTCACGAAGTGGATCCAGAGCAGCGCCGACGGCGGCGAGGTCACGATCTGCCCGATGATCCGCGAGAGGGTGGACTACCTCCGCGACAACAAGTACCCGCACTTCCAGCTGGTCCAGCTGGTCGGCGGCCGCCGGTCCTCGAAGGGCTTCATGACCGGCATCGGGATCGCCTACAAGGTCTACGGGCTCGTGCAGATGGACGACCCGATGACCTGGTACGGCATCGACCCGGACAAGGAGATCTACGTCCCGATCATCGCCGCGAGCCAGAAGCAGGCGACCGACTTCCAGTACGCCGACGCGTACTCCTCGATCCGCTCGTGCGAGGCCCTGCGGCCGTACTGGGGCAAGGGCATGGAGACGGAGCTGTCCGTCCACACGCCCGCCGACCTGCGGAAGCTCCAGCGGCTCGCCCAGGGCAGGGAGACGCGCGACATGGCGAAGATCAGGGTCGCCGCGCTCGCCTCCAGCGCGGACACGATCCGCGGCTCGGCCTCGATCGTCATCGCCATGGACGAGGTGGCCCAGATGCTCGCGGGCGAGTCGCGCCGGAGCGCGGGCGAGGTCTACGCGGCCGCCGTCCCGTCGCTGCGCCAGTTCGACCTGGACGGGCTGGTCTTCGCGAACTCGTCCCCGTACACGAAGGTCGGCCTGTTCTGGGACCTGTACGAGCAGTCGTTCATGCTGGAGGGCGCCTTCCCGGCGTTCCCCGAGCGGTTCATGATGCAGTTCCCCTCGTGGACGATGTACGAGAACGACGAGGGCCGCAAGCCTCTCATCACGTACTCGATGCTGAAGCAGGAGCGGAAGGCCGACCCGGACAAGTTCCGCGTCGAGTACATGGCCCAGTTCGCCGAGACGGTGGACGCCTACCTCCGGCCGGAGATGGTGGACCGGATGTTCACCGGCGCCGCGCCGGACGGCCGCGTCCTGAAGACGGAGCACGCGGGCATCGGCATCTTCCAGTACAAGGCCCACGGCGACCCGAGCCAGACGACGGCGAACTTCGGCTTCGCCATCGGGCACGTCGAGATCCACCCGACGGACGACGGCGAGGGGAACGTGATCGACGCCCCCCACGTGGTCTTCGACCTCATCGACGCCTTCTACCCGGGCGAGATGAAGGACGAGGTGATCGACTGGTTCGTGGTCATGGACGTGTTCACGGAGCTGATCCGCAACTTCCGGCCGTACGAGTGGACGTTCGACCAGTTCGACAGCGCCCAGGCGATCCAGCAGCTCCGGCGCAAGGTCGTCGAGATGGGGATCAACGACGTCCGGGTCAGGGAGAAGACCGCGACCCCGGCCGTCAACCAGCGGCGGTGGGACAACTTCAAGGCGGCCCTCTACCTGGGCAGGGTCCACGCCCCGGCCCCGGTGGGCCAGCTGAACGCGCGCTCCCTGGAGCTGGTCAAGGACGAGCTGAAGTTCCTCCAGGTCAAGAACGGCAAGGTCGTGAAGCAGGACATCGGGCCCGTGACGACCAAGGACATGGCCGACTGCGTGGCCGAGGTCACGGACGCCCTGATCGGGGACTCGCTCTCCGGCACGAAGGCCGCGCTCGGGGCGCAGCGGCTCCAGGCCGGGGAGGGCCGCAGGACGAGGGAGAACGCCCCCGGCGGGCTCCGCGGCATGAGCGGCTTCCGCGAGTTCTACGAGGGCCGCCCGCGCGACAGCTCCGACGACCCAGCCCGCTCGATGGACAGAAGGGGGCGAAGGCGCTGAGCTTCTTTCCGCCCCGCGCGAGTAACGGGTGACATGGCATCCGAACTGACCCGAGTGGAGGCCGAGGCGCTCGCCCAGGAGAAGGGCGGCGCGGCGGTCTTCGAGGACGACAAGTTCTACGTGGCGGTCGAGGGCAAGGTCGTGGAGGCCGGTTCCCTGCGGGCAGCCGCCTGCGACGACTGCGGCCACGACGGGTGCGAGGACTGCGCCGTGTGCGAGTCCTGCGAGGAGGACAAGGCCAAGGCGAGCGCGGTCGGCGCCAGGGTCGAGGCGGACGGACGCCTCGGCACCGTCGTCGCCAAGCTCGACACGATCTACGGCGACACGATCGCCGTCCGGTTCGACGGCGACGGCGAGGTCGAGAGCTTCTACCCGGAGCAGGTCAGCCTGTCCTCGGAGGAGCCCGTCGAGTACGAGAGCGCCATCGCCGAGCTGCTGGCCGACCACGAGGCCCACGAGGCCCTCGCGGGGGAGACGCTGGAGGAGGTCCGGGCCAAGCTCGCCTCCGCCGGGGCCCTGAAGCTGCGGGCCCGCGCGCTCGTGACGGACGACAAGCTCCCCCTCTCGGACCGCGTGAAGCTCGACAGCGTGATCAGCGCGACGGCCGTGGACGAGGCGGACCTCACGGAGGATGAGTTCCTCCTGGCGTCGGCCCAGGACCGGCCGGAGCGCCACTACGACCGCTTCGAGATCGACGCGTCGATCGGAGGGGGCGCGATCGGCCGCGACGACGGCTCCTGGATCGGCGTCGTGGACGACGACTTCACGGACGTCCAGGACCAGATCGAGGCCCAGGCCGCGATGCAGAAGGCGGCCGCCGTCGAGCCCGAGCCCGGGGAGGACCCAGAGGCCCTCTCGGACGAGGAGCTTGACGCCATCCCGGACGAGTACCTCCTGCTCCCGTAGGGGTACCCGGGTGAGCATCTTCGACCCGGTTGACATCGCCAGGGAGGCCGACAGGGAGGCCACCCGCCTGGCGACGGAGAGGTACCGGCAGACCCTTGGCAAGTTCGTCAAGCGCGACGCGTCGCGCCTGGCCTACGTGGACACGGAGGTCACCCGCTGCGCGCGCGAGTGCGCGGAGGCGGTCGGCGCCGACCCCGAGCGCGTGGAGGGGCTCCTGCGCGAGGTCATCAGCGCGGACTTCCCCGACGAGGGCGACGCTGTGGGCGTCACGAAGCCGGACAGGGTTGACCCCTCAGGCGCGACGTCGGAGATGAAGAACGAGACCGGCCAGCCCTTCGAGGTCGAGAAGAGCGACATCAGGGCGAGCGAGCCGGTCCTGGACGAGATCGAGCCGGACGGCCGCGTGGACATGGACGACACCACGGCTGACACGGCGAAGCACACGAAGTCCGCCGCTGGCAAGGGCCACAAGCCCGGGTGCTCGTGCGGCTTCTGCAAGAGCGTCGAGGAGCTGAAGCGCAAGAAGCAGGACGGCGACTCGGGCGGGGACAAGGACGAGATCGAGGTCACCGCGCCGGAGATCACGAGCTGCTTCCGCTGCGAGAAGGAGGCCGCCGCCGAGGAGAGCCTGTTCTGCGCGGAGTGCGAGGGAGAGATCGTCAAGCGGGCGTACATGCCGATCCACAACGTCGTGTGCCCGACCTGCGGGACGACAATGCAGCCGAGCCAGACGCCGCAGGGCCCGGCGCAGAACCAGTACACCTGTCCGAACGACGGCACGACCATCCAGGTCGCTCCGCCAGCGGGCCAGCAGCCGGGCGCGCAGCCCGGGATGCAGCAGGGCCAGGGCGCGCCGGGGGCGTACGCCGCCGTCAAGACCGCCGAGCCCTCGGGCCCGGGCGGGGACTACGACGACCCGTCGGCCATGAACCAGAGCCCCGCGGAGGAGGCGCCGAGCGACGAGGCTAAGCTGCCCCCTGCGGCTAGGCCGGACGCCGGGGCCGACGAGCACACCCCGAGCGGCATCTTCGACCAGATCGTGCAGAACATGGCGAACGTCCAGGCCGCGATGACCTGGAGCACGCCGGGCGACGACGACGTCGCGCAGATCGCGCGCGAGTACGGCCTGGGCGACGACGAGGTCCGCTCGAACCTGAAGATCGTCGCGAACTTCGGGGACGCGATCTCCGTCAACGGCGAGGCCCACGGCGACACCGACGTCGCCGGGTATGTCGAGCTGGACAACTTCGGGGGCCGCATCCCGGAGACCGAGGAGGAGGTCAGCACGGACAACGCGGTCACGGCGGCCGCCGACAAGCTTCGGATGGACCCGGAGTCCGTCTACGGCCAGCTGAAGGAGAGCTATGGCGGCGACCTGGGCGGGCAGTACTACGTCTCCGTCGGCGGCGAGGCCCACTACTACCTCCCCGCCGAGATGGTCCACTCGGGCCGCGGGCGGCAGCCCGCCGAGACCCCGGGCGAGCTGCGCGAGCCCCAGCCGGTCGCGAGCGTCGCCTCTCTGGCCGAGTTCATCGAGTGGGACCGCCAGCGCACGGCTGAGAGACTCGCGGCCGCGGTGTAGCAGGCCGTGACCGCGCTGGTCACAGCCGTCCGCGTCTTCGAGGGGGTCGTCTTCCTGTTCGCCGCCGGGCTCTCCTTCGCGATGGCCCTGCTGCTGAACACGCCCCCCTACCGGCGGGCCCTGCTCTGCTCGTTCGGCCTGCTCTGCGTCGCCACCTTCGTCAGGGGCCTGCAGCTCATGCTCGACGGCGCGCCCTGGACGGCCGGGTCCTACATCTACGCTGCCTCGGCCCTGCTGGCGGTGGTCTCGTGCGGCCTCGCCTGGCGGGAGAGGAGCAGGTGACAGCCGCCCCGGGCGGCACCATAAGGTAGGAGATGGACCGCTTCAACCCAGGGGGCAAGCAGGGCGAGTCCCGGACCTTCGGCGCCGCCCCGCACGTCCCCCGCAACCCGGTCCGCGCGGCCATGCGCGAGCTGGAGATGGAGGGCATGGCGAAGTCCGCCAGGCGGGCCTTCGACGCCGACCAGGGGAAGAGCATCCAGGAGCTGGAGCAGGAGGCGCTCATCGCCGACTTCGCGCACCGCCGGAGCCGCTCCAGGCGGCTCGCGTCCAGCGTCGGCGGGGACGTGTACGGGGCGATCCCCCGGTTCTACGACCCGACCGACTACTGGAGCATCACCAACGTCCCGTACGACATCAAGAAGGACGAGCACCGCTTCCGGCTCTACAAGTGGCTCGACCTGTTCTACAGGACGCACTGGCTCATCCCGATCCTGATCGACATCTACACGCGCTTCCCGCTCGTGGGGATCGAGTTCAAGTGCAAGGACAAGAGCCTCAATGACTTCTACGAGGACCTGTTCCTCGACGCGCTCGACTACGAGGACTTCCTGGTCGCGCTCGGACGGGAGTACTGGCTGTTCGGCCAGGGCTTCCCGCTGGGCTCGTTCAACGAGACCCTCGGCGTCTGGGAGCGCGAGGAGCTGCTCGACCCGCAGCTCGTGCGGGTGGACCACCTCCCGATCGTCGGGGACACCCAGTACCACCTGCTCCCGCCCGACGACCTGAAGGAGCTTGTCAAGACCCGCGAGCCGAAGGACCTCTACTGGAAGCTCCAGACCGACTACCCCGACCTGCTGAAGTACGTCCGGCAGGACCTGCCGATCCCGATCAGCGACGTGCTCCTGAAGCAGGTCGCCTTCAAGGTGAGCCCGCGGGACACGCACGGGACGCCGATCCTGCTGCGCGCCCTGCGGACGCTCATGCACGAGGAGAAGCTGCTGTCCTCGCAGGACGCCGTGGCCGAGCGGCTCTACAGCCCGCTCGTGCTCGCGAAGCTGGGGACGCCCGACCTGGGCGACGGCGAGGGCCCGTGGATCCCGACCCCCGGCGAGATCGGGTCGTTCCGCGACGACCTCGACCTGGCGCTCCAGGCCGACTTCCGGCTCCTCGTCCACCACTTCGGGGTGGAGATCACCAACGTCTTCGGGCGCGAGCAGATGCCGCGCCTCGACCAGGACTTCGACCGCGTGGACCAGCGGCTCATGATGACGTTCGGGATCAACCCGGGCCTCCTGAGCGCGGGCGCGAACTCGCAGCCCTACGCCAGCTCGGCCCTCCAGGCCGAGTTCATGAACCAGATGCTCCGCACCTTCCAGAAGTACCTCATCCGGCACGTCAAGACCAGGATGGAGGCCGTCGCCGAGGCCCAGGAGCACTACGACTACGAGAAGCGCGGCGACACCAGGGTCAAGATCATGGAGGAGGTCGTGGAGTACGACGAGGAGGGCAACCCGACGATCGTCGAGAAGCCGAAGCTCCTGACGCCGGACGTGAGGATGAAGGTCCTCGACGTGCGCGACGAGGCGACCCAGCGGCTCTTCTTCCAGCAGCTGAAGGCCCAGGGCGTCCCGATCAGCGACAAGACGATGGCGATGGGCGCCGACTTCGACTTCGAGGAGGAGCTGGACTCGGTGGAGGAGGAGACCGTCCAGAAGACCGTCAAGCAGCAGGGCGCGAAGGTCAAGGCGTACAAGCTGCTCGTGGCCCAGGGCCTCCCGATCCCGGCCGACCTGAAGGCGGAGATCGAGGGCGTCCCGGACGTGGGCGCCGCCCCCGGCGCGCCGGGGGCCGGGGGCCCCGGCCCGGCGATGGGGCCCGCCGCGGGGGGAGGCGACGCGATCATCATGCCGCCCCCGCCCGGCCCGGCAACGACCCCGGCCATCGGCCCGAGGACCCCGGGGCGGGGCCAGAGGCCGGAGCAGAGCGGCGAGAGGGCCGGGCCCGGCACCCCGCAGAACCCGGTGCCCTCCGGCGTGCCCCAGGCCCCCGGCGCCCCTGGGGCGCCCACAGGGCCGCTCTCCGGCCCGCGCCTGACCCGCGCCTACCGGGCGTACACGGCGGCGCTCACCGACAGAGAGCTTGGCTCCGCGCTCGTGAAGAGCGCGTGGCTGGAGGCGTCCGACCCGGAGCACTGGGAGGCGCTCAACGAGGAGCACACCGAGCGCACGGCGAGGGCCAAGACGGCCGCGGCCGAGACCGGCGCGCCGGAGCCCGAGGAGAAGATCTACGCCAAGCGCGTCCTCTCGAACCAGAAGGAGTACATCGAGGCCTACCAGTCGGGCGAGATCGAGCTGGCCGACGGGTTCGGTAAGATCGGCAGCGATGAGCCGCTCGACGACGAAGACGAGCCTCAAGAGGACGACGATTCCGCAACCGAGTAGGGGGTCATTGAGTGGCTGAGCACCAACCGCGTACGTGCGCGCTCCCGGGCTGTGACAAGGAGTTCACGCCCACGCGCAAGAACCAGAAGTACTGCTCCCCGGCGCACAGCTCCAAGGCGTCGAACGCGCGCCGCTCGCAGCCCGGGCACGCCCGGGACGCGGCCTCGACGGCGGCAGAGCGCGCGGCCAGGTCGCAGGCGGGGAAGGCGACCGTCGAGGACAGGCTCCGCGACGACCTGGACGACACGAAGGCCCGCCTGAGGCAGGCCGAGGCCGTCGTCAAGAACTACCGCGACCAGGAGAGGTTCGAGGACAGGCTGGAGAGGCACATCGCCACCTCGCTCCGTAACAACGTCTACGCCCAGCCGCTCCGGCGCCCGAAGAAGGCGTCCGGGAGGAAGGCGAGGGGGCACCAGTTCCTCCTCGACGTCTCCGACGCCCACTACGGCGAGGTCGTCCGCCCGGACGAGGCCCTCGGGCTCGCCTACGACACCGACGTCAGCCGCCGCAGGATCGAGTACGTCCGCGACTCGACGCTCCGGTACAAGGAACTCCGGTCGTCCGGCTACCCGGTGGACAAGCTGACCGTCGCGGTGCTGGGAGACATGATCTCCGGCGTGATCCACGAGGAGCTGGAGGTCAACAACGAGATCGTCATGGTGGACCAGTGCACGGAGATGGCCCACATCCTCTTCAACCTCGGGCTCGACTTCGCTGGCGAGTTCGCCGAGGTCGAGATGGTGATCATGCCCGGCAACCACCCGCGGCTCACCAAGAAGCCCAGGCACAAGGCGAAGTTCAACAACTGGGAGTTCATGATGGGCAAGATGGTCCAGGGCATGGCCGAGGCCTCGAAGAGCGGCCTGACGGTCGTCGTGCCCCGCGACCTCGTGTACATCCACCAGATCTTCGGCCACCGCGTCGCCTTCACCCACGGCGACGGCGTGAAGTCGAACAGCTTCGCGGGCATCCCGTTCTACGGGCTCCGCAACCAGCGCGAGGCCGTCCAGGCGCTCATGAGCCAGCTCGGGCTCGCCAGGGTGGACATGATCAACATGGGACACTTCCACCAGTACATGGACTGGCGCGGCGAGTGCGACATCGTGATCAACCCGAGCATCAAGGGCGGCGACGAGTACGGGATCAGCACCCGGCTCCAGGCGCCGGAGGCGGGCCAGCTGCTCATGGAGTGGCACCCGGAGCACGGGCGCACCGCGACCAACTACATCACCCTGGACCAGATCAAGTGAGGCTCGGGCGGAAGAAGCCCGAGGAGGCCCCTTCGGACAGGGAGCAGCTCCCCGTGTGCCCCCACTGCGGCTGGACGGGCGAGCGGCCCGAGAGCTGCCTCGCCGACGTGGTCTGCGGCCCCCAGGTGCGCGAGGACGCCGGGATGGAGGACCCGAGTGGCCGACAGGCTGGGTGACGCCTTCCCCGGGGCCATCGGGTCCGGCTGGCAGGGCGACCCGGACGCCCAGGAGTCGCTCCGGTCCGCCGCCGAGAGCATGAGGGCCGCCGGGGACCCGCCGGAGGAGCAGGACTTCGCCGTCCACCTGGAGTGCGACTTCCGCGTGAGGGCCAGGACCCTCCGCGAGGCCAGCGAGAGAG
>Ga0247692_1000323_pt1 | contig 11260 bp, 9 predicted proteins | sample CNK33_metaG_FD_183041 | JGI IMG/M metagenome (GOLD analysis project Ga0247692, IMG submission 183041) | Soil microbial communities from Purdue University Martell Research Forest, Indiana, United States - CNK33 | ecosystem: Environmental > Terrestrial > Soil > Temperate forest > Bulk soil | place...
AATGTCTCGACCTTGCCGCGCTCCCAAGCCTTTGCCGCGAGCGGCGTCGTCAGCAACATCCAGCAGTATCAGCATCGGCAATAGCAGCACTGGCTCTGTCCAGTGTCTCCATTCTCATGTCGCATTTTCCAAAGTTGGGAGGTATGAATCCTCACCATGAGTGATCCGGTTGGTTGTATGTCATGGCTCTGCCGCGCCCTGGATACGGCTGTATTGCGCTGCGCAGATCAATACGACTTCGGCAATCCGAGGGCCTGCTCGGCGACGTAGCACAGCGCGAGCTCCTGCGTCACCGGCGCGAGCAGGGGCAGCACGCTTTCGCGCAAGCCGCGCTCGACGTGGTACTCCTTGGCGAAACCGAATCCGCCGTGCGTACGGACGGCGCGCAAAGCCGTCTCATAGCCGGCCTCCGCAGCCAGGTACTTGGCCGCAGTGGCCTCGACGCCGCACGGCTTGCCCGCGTCATACAGCGCAGCGGCCTTCCACATCAGCAGCTCTGCTGATTGCAGGCGCATCCAGCATTCGGCCAGCGGATGCTGGATCGCCTGGTTCTTGCCGATCGGCCGCCCGAACACGACGCGTTCCTTGGCATAGTCCGTCGCACGCTCGAGTGCGGTCTGCGCGGCACCGAGCGCGGCAGCGGCGACGAGGATGCGCTCCGGGTTCAGGCCGTGCAGCAGATACCTGAAGCCCTGGCCTTCCTCGCCGATGCGATCCTCGACAGGGATTTCCAGCCCGTCGATGAACAGTTCGTTCGAGTCCACGGCCTTGCGCGCCATCTTCTCGATCTCGCTGATGCGCACCTGCGAGCGGACGAGGTCGGTGTAGAACAGCGTGACGCCGTCCATCGGCCGCGAGCATTCTTCGATCGGCGTCGTGCGCGCCACCAGCAGGATCTTGTTGGCATGCTGCGCGGTTGAGGTCCAGACCTTCTGGCCGTGCACGACGTAGCGGTCGCCGGCGCGGCGGGCGAAGGTTCTGACACGGGTGGTGTCGGAGCCGACGTTGGGCTCCGTCACGCCGAAGCAGGCGCGATGCGAGCCGTCGATTAGCGGCGGCAGCATGCGCCGCTTCTGCTCCTGCGTGCCGAACACGACCACCGGCTGCGGGCCGAACAGGTTCAGATGCACCGACGACACGGCCGCCGAGCCGAGCTTGCCAATGGTGCGCATCACCATCGCGGCCGCCGCTATTCCGAGGCCGGCGCCGCCGTGCTCCATGGGCATCGTCACGCCGAACCACCCGCCGCGGGCAACGGCGTCGCAGAACTCGCTGGGCCAGCGCCCGTCGCGGTCGCGCTCGAGCCAGTAATCGGCGCCGAAGCCTGCGCAGAGGGCCTCGACGGCGTCGCGGATCGCCAGCTGGTCGTCGGAGAGATCGAAATTCATGCGGGGCGCTCCTGCAGCAGGCCTTCGGGCATCTCGGCCGGCATGCCGAGCAGCATTTGCGCCATGCACTTGCCGAGCTTCAGCGAAATCATGCCGCCGCACCGCGCCTGCCTGCACACGAGGTTGACGGCATGGATGCCTGGCGGCTCGTACGTGTGGACCGGCCTCAGTTTGGGCTTGGCCATCGTCTTGGGTGTGCCGAACTGCTTGATGTCGGCGCCGCCGGAAAACGCCGTGCCCGGATGCAAGACGAGACAGGCGCCGGCCCCGCGATCGGCCGGCCGCCAGTTGTCGACGTCGGAGGTCGAAGGTACGACCCACTCGCCACTGATGAAGAACGAATTGCGTTGGATCGACATACCCGGTCTCCAGGTGACTGAGTGGGGGATATGCCTAAATGTATAATGTTGGAAGTTTTAACGCAAACAATTAGCTTTGCTAGGTCTCATGTGGGTATGGCAGAGAGCGCGGCGCCAAGCGGTACGATATTTCGCGCACCCAGCAGGATGAGTTCGGGGTCGCCCCTAACGTAACGTTCGCTCGACGAAGCGCAACCAGGCGCGCAAAGATGGGAACGTGAAAACACCGACGACGCGAGCACTGAACACGCCGAAGACGGGCGTTTTCGGTCTTGCCAGTGGGATGCTTTCGGTGTCTGCGGTGGTTACGCTTGTGCTTATGGGAGTTTACTTGAGGTTCAAGCGGGAGCTTTCAGCCCCGCTTGCGCTCGCCGGCCAGTCCGGTTGGGGTTCGGTGATCCCGGGCATGCTCTTCAACACGGACACGGGGAAGTCAATCTCCGAAACGTAGCGGTCGCCCCGATACCAGGTGACACCGGCGTACAGCAATTTGCCTTTGCCGTCGACCAGGCGCCGCGACATTTTTGCGACGGGGGAGGCGAACGGCATCTTCAGCAAGTCGCACAGAGGAAAATCGGCGGGCATTACAGTTAGGCGTTGCCGCACGCGTTTGCAGCGCGTGCCCAGTTCGTCGAGCACCGCGGCGAGCAGCTTCCGTTTCTTGGCGATGTCCTTGGGCAGCGATTCGAAGACCGACGTGGGCACATAGATTTCGGCATAGCAGAACGGCTCGCCGGAATAGGTGTGCAGTTTACGAACGCACACGTATTCATCGGCCGACGAGTCGTTGGGCCCGAGGAACTCCGGCGGCACCAGAGTGCGCCGCCGGACTTCGAGTATCTCGAAGGAAAGCGCTTTCGGCGCGGCGAACGGATCGTTGATCGCCAGTTCGATGTCACCGGTGGCGGCGGGCAGCGCGGCCACGTGGGTGCCAACACCCCGCTGGCTGCGGATCAGCCCTTCCCTGGAAAGCAGCTCGTACGCTTGCCGGACAGAGACGACGGCGACTCCAAAGTCGTTTGCCAGTTGCGTGATTGACGGCAGCTGCGTGCTGAGCGGGTAATCGCCGTTCGCGATCCGATGCCTCAATAGGGAAGCCAAACGCTGATATTGTGCAACGCCGCGTTCGGCCCCCAGCTCCGGTCGCTCGGCCTTGATGTCGACCTGACTGTTGCGCTTGATCACAATGGCCCTCAACCAAATATCTAACATTCGAATCATATCAGGACCGGCGCCAGTCGTCGCTTGGCCGCCGCTCCGGTTGTACGGGGTTTTCCTTCTTTAAACGGGCTCGCCTTCAGTGATACCTCGCGCAGGTAACAGGCGCCAGACTGATCGCCAACGCGGTCATCTACTACAACTCGGCCGCGGCAACGTGATCTGCCCGGACGCCCTTCTGGCCGGGCTAGAGTTTGGATGACGGAAATTTCGGCAGTTCCGGCTTACAGCCCCAGGTACGGGTCTACGAGGGCTCTTCGCCTCGAATCGGGGAAGGAAGAGAGTCAAGCAGTCTCGCAAGCCTGGCGCGCTGCTGCGGAGTCAGCCCTCGAGTAGCGCTCACCTGCTGAACACGTCCGCGCCAGTAGGTCCGGCTGAACAATGAATCTGCGCCATCCGCTGACAGGATCCGTTCGAGATGAGCAATCGCGTCCTCGGCTGTTCGGGGCGTGTAAGGGCTCTCCCGATCTCCGGGTCCTTTTTCTATTGTTGTTTTCATCCACGTCTCTCATGTGGTTACCGACTGGGTCCCGTCAGTACTCACGAATTGAAAATCCTCGCAGATACTACGATCACGGATGACCATTCCCGGTGCCGTGCGCATGCGATGGGTCACCCCGAGGCGTCGGCCTGAGCTCGTCGCGGTTCCAGGGGGCGCATGGTCGCTGAGCGAGAGCACGCGCACATCTGTTGGTTGACAGAAACAGGCTCAACTGAAGCCTGGAAGGCGCGCGACGCTTTCTGCCAGAACGGATCTCCGAGAACCGGGCGGTTTCTCGCCCGCCTGCCGAATTTGCGCCACAACCCCTTGGCCTTCCCCGCCGATGCGATCCACGACGGGAGTGCCCAGCCCGCCAATGAACCACCCGGTCGAGTCGTCGAGTCCATGGGTTTGCGTTGCATCTTCTCGAGCTCGCTGATCTGCGCACGCGAGCGGTCGAGGTCAGTGGAGAAGAGCAGCAGGATCTTGTTGGCGTGCTGCGAGGCCCGGGCCTTCTGGTATCCGCTTCTTGATTTTCGAGATCGTGTGGCGCTTCACCAGGTGAGCCCACGGTCCGTCGATTGTCCGCTCATTCTGCGAAATGACCGCGCCAAGATCAAGCGACAGGTTGGTGACAAGAACGTCGTCACCATGGAATACGAGGCTATTCGACCACAGAAAGCCTATGGGTGTCCCCTCGCGATCGATTCCGCCGAAATCGCCGAGCTTGGCAATCACCCGGCCCTGCGTCGGCTCGAGCACGAGAATCTCGTTGGACTGGTTGCATGCGGTCCAGATGTTGTCGTGCTCGTCAATGATCAGACCGTCGGGTCCGCCGCCGGCGCGATTGACGAAGACCTCAGGCGTGCCGGGTTCAAGCGTCGAGCCGGTCACCGGTATTTTGACAATCGTGTCGTTCGCCGTGTTGGCGACGAACAACGCTGTCCGCTCGTTGTTGAACGCCAGACCATTCGCGCCGATGCGTGGCGCTGGCCTTGCCGGACTGAGCAGCGGGCTGTTGACCCACGCCAATCCTTCGCCGCCACCTGGTCCGATTTTCCAGATGATGCCCTGGTGGGCGTCGGTCACGTAGACGTTCCCGGCGGCGTCGAATGTCACCCCGTCGAGGCCGGGGTTCTTGCCCGTGACCGTCATAAAAACGGATGAGACACCCGTGTTGGGATCGACGCTCAGGACCTTCGCGGCCTGGTAATCGACCACGAGCAACTTGCCGGTCCGCGGATTGAAACCAACGTCGAGCAATAGTCTGCTTGAGCCCTTGATTTGGACGGTCCGTAGGTGTTTGCCCTGCGGGTCGAACACAATGAGCGTTCCCTCACTCGTCTTAGGTTTGTTCGCTGCCACCGTGACGACGTAAACGTTACCCTCACGGTCCATGGTGATCCCCTCGGGATGCGCCTCCCCCGTGGGCAACGTGGCGAATGTCTCGACCTTGCCGCGCTCCCAGGCCTTCGCGGCGAGCGGCGTCGCCAGCAACACCAGCAATGTCAGCATCGGCAATATCAGCATCGTCTTGGCTCTGATCATTCTCATGTCGCACTGTTCCAGTTTGGTGGGGGTAATGAATCGTTACGCCAGACAATACGATTTCGGCAATCCGAGCGCCTGCTCGGCGACGTAGTACAGCGCGAGCTCCTGGATCACAGGGGCGAGCAGGGGCAACACTTTCACGCAAGCCGCGCTCCACGTGGTACTCCTTGGCGAAGCCGAAGCCGCTATGCGTACGCACGGCACGCAATGCCGTCCCGAAGGCGGCCTCGGCCGCGAGGTACCTGGCTCCCAGTGGCCTTGACGCCGCAGGGCTTGCCGGCGTCGTAGAGCGCAGCCGCCTTCCACATCATCAGCTCGGCCGATTGGAGGCGCATCCAGCATTCCCATCAAAGCCACGGTAACGATGAACATGTGCTTGCGGCCCATCCTGTCGCTCATCGCCGAAAGGAACATTCCTCCGACAGGGCTGACGATGTAGCCGGCCGCGAAAATAGCGAGCGTCTGCAGCGTGCTCAACCAGGGTTCAGCAGCGGATGAAAAGAACACCCGGCCAAGCATTGGCACCATGACCCCGAAGACGATGAACTCGTAATACTCCAGTCCGCCGCCCAACATCGCGATGCCGGGCATCCTGATTTGCGTTCGGGTCAGCGGTGATGCAGCGGCGGGCGCGTCATGCAGGCGTTCGGTCGAGGCGTGCTCCGTTATCGGTGTTGGCCATTCGCCTCATCGCAATAGTGGTATATGTCTATGTATAGAACTACTATATTCGACGGCGACCGTCCGCGCAACTCAGTATTACTACGGGGTGTCCATGTACGCTTACTTTCGCTCAATATGACATCGGAAGTCCCAGGACCTTTTCGGCGATGAAGCTAGTGCGAGAATGGCGCAGCCGGTCGCCGAGCGTGTGGGCTAGGGCATGGAATGCCGGCGTGATCGATTGTTTCGATCCGTTGATTATGAGGACTCCGTCGAACCCGCACTGACTCCCGCATTGTCCTCGTCAGGCTCGCGAACAGATTCGCAACTCGCGTGATTGCCGTAAACATCGCATGGCGGCACTGTGCATGCCAACTGGCGCGCATCGTGGGCCAGCACTGACCGTGACAAACAAGTTAGTCATCCTTACCGGTTGGTGCTTTTCCCTATTAGTAGCATATGAATGAACGTGCTATTTTTGGACCCGCGTTCAGTTCGTTGTATAGCCGCTTTCTTCAAGCCCGTGGGATTTGTGTTTTGCAGAGTGGTTGTCAGCACAGGTCAATTCTGCACTCAAAGTTTTACTCAATTCGTGTCCGTCCGAAGCACCAACCAAACAGATAGGAGACATGCATGCGTGCCATCAGTCGGGGAATTTGCGGTGCCACGTTGGCTCTTGCCGCAGGCCATGCAGTAGCGCAGTCGAGTGTGACACTCTATGGCGTGGTCGACGTTTTTGGTCAGTATTTGAACAACGGCGGAACACATTCCTTTTCCGAAAGAAGTGGCGGCTCCACAGGGTCCCTTTTCGGGTTCCAGGGACGTGAGGACCTCGGCGGCGGATTGACGGCCGAGTTCGACCTCGAGAGCGGCTTCAACGTGAACAACGGGACGTTCTTCGCGGACAGCAATGCGATCTTCTACCGTCAGGCGTGGATCGGGTTGAGTCATGCCGACTTCGGTTCGCTGACCTTCGGTCGTCAGTATCAACCGAGTTTCAAGGTCGTCTATCCCGTTGACCCCTTCCGCATCAACGAAGTGATTTCGCCGCTCGCCGCGGCCGTCCTCGCAATTGACCGAAACACCCTGTCGACGCAGTACGCCACCGGACGAACCAGCAATTCAATCAACTACCAATCGCCGAACCTGAGCGGTTTCACCTTCAACGCGATGTACGCGTTCTCGGCGACGGTCACGCAGCCATTGCCGTCAACGTCGGGGAATTTGCTCGATGTATCGGCAACCTATTCTAACTATGGTCTATTTGCGGGTTTCGGATATCAGTATCAGCATGCAGGACAGCTGAGCTTCCCCGGACTTCCTGGCCGCCTGGATCTGGTGGGAACGGCTCACTACACGGCGGCATTTGCTTACCGGTTTGGTATCGTGAACCTGCAGGCCGCCTATCTGTACGTGCAACCCAAAGATGCCGCGGCGGGTTCACTCGCGGCCCGTCTCGGTACGGTCCATTCCGTCAGCATTGTTGAAGTGGGGGCGACGATTCAGGCGACGTCGCAGGATGCCATCCAGATCGCCGTAATCGAACGTAATGTGCGTGGTTCACACGACAACACGCCCGGAATAGAAGTGGGCGCAGAACATAACCTTACGAAGCGCACATCCGTGTACATGCGGGCCGGCTATATGAAGAACAATGGAAGCGCGACGACGAGCTGGCCCGGCATCACCGTGACCGAACCCAACGCATCGCAGACCCTGGTGCTGATGGGCATGACGCACCGGTTCTAGCCGATACGGCCGTGTCCGGGAGCGCTAACCGAGCTTTGAGCGACGGCGCGCGTAATACTGGGTTTAGGCGACAGGGCTGACGTTGGGCAGGCGCAAGGCCTTTTGCCGAACGGGCGTCGGTCGCGTGGGGATCATGACGATCTTTGCTTGCGGGTTGAGGGGGTGTGACAGGCATTGTAGGCGAGCCTCGCGGTCATCAAGCAACGTACGGAAGCCATGAACCGGCAAGCCATCCTCGCCAAGTCTGGTCGCATCTTTGGCTTCGCCTGGTCCGAACGTCGCGCCCTGGCCACTGGCGAAGGCCGGGCCGCACGCGCTTGCTCGACATATTCATCGTCAAATAGCATCGGCTTTAACTTCTCGCGCATGTGCCACTCGACGTAGTAAGCGAGCATGCACAGAAAGACGTACGCACGCACGTGGACAGCGTCAACAAGCACGGCCGGTCGTGTTGCCTCAAGAAGGAATGTTACTAGCCGGATTGTCGTCGTTTTCCCTTTTTTATCTTTTTAATCGTTTGCCGGGCGCGAAGCGCCCGGCCCCCGCCGGCTCTCAACTTTTTCGCAGCTCACACTTCAGCCGGCATGTCGGCGGAGTTGCGCAGGCTGCCCAGGATCAGTTCTTTCACGCGCTCGGCGCGCCATGCCTTGACCCGGCGTTGCAACGTTCGCAGTTGTGTCCGACTTGCATAAAGGCCTGGTGGTTCTTCTTGTAGGCTCGCGAACGGGTCTGGACAAGGCCGCGTCCCTTGCAGTAGTCGAAGACGCTCTAGCTCCTGAACGCACTGTCGTCATCCGAGTCGGCTCCAAGCATCGCGAATGGCAGGTCGGCAGTCGCTTTCTGAAGCACTTCAATTACCAGCATCTGGTTGCGCAGCCGCATGGCTACACATTCTGTCCAGCCGCTGGCGATGTCGGTCAGCGTCAGCGTGTGGGGTTATTCGCCGAAGCCGAGGATCATATATATCGGCAACTTCGAGCGCGTTTGCCACGGGGCTCGCGCCGGGGACGCCGCTTCGTGGCATGCCGACGTCCGGTGAGCGGGCAGACCCACGCGTTGACGATATCGCAACTAATAATTGCGCGGGTCGAATGGCCGCCCGGCGTGCGTATACTGCATCCCGCACCTGAGACAGCAGGTGCCCGGTCCACAGACGGGGCAGGCAAATTCAAGAGCCTGTGCGGCTTCTGTTGCTATCCCTGGTACTTTTTTGTGCCGTCGGCCCAAGGTAATGGAGCCTTCGCACTCGCCGGGTGCTTGTGAGATCGGTTAGTCGACTTATCGCGTACCTGCCCACCCAGTTTGCAGTGGGACGCAGGCTGCGTTATTCACACAGGAATTGTCATGGCACAGCAACTCACGTCCCAGAACGGGCAACCGAAAACAGAAGTCGTTCGCGAGATCGTACAGCACGCGCTGCGCAATGCCGCCACAGCCTCTACCTCTAACGGTGCTATCGACGTGCTTGGTGAGGCTCTGCTCGAACTCGAGCGCCTGGTCGCGCACAGGAGCGTTCGTACGCACTGAGCTCCTGCAGGCCCGGATGAGCGAGCGAGAGATCGCTTTCTCCTTCAAGCTCATCGCCGCGGATTTCCAATGCCAAAGTCCTCTGGGCTGCGGTTCGGCGTTGGGTCCGATGCTGGCCAATGATGCGGCGATATCGAGCAAGCGGCGCGTCGCCAGGCTTTACTCGACAAGCTAGAGGGAAACGTGATGACCGCAGCGTTTTGAGCCGGTTCCGACACTGCAGTCGCACTGTCCGGGACTTTGGGCATCGACGCCCTATTCGAAGGTGAGGTATCACAAAATGAAGAAGTGGTTTGCCGCACTGCTTGTTGCATTCGTGACCAGCTCACATGCGTCCAGTGACTCGTCAATCAACGCAACCGTTGAGAGTGTCGGGGGTATGAATGAAAACGGGGGGGTTGTGGTGCTACGTTCGGCGGATGGAAGGTGTCGCTATTACGGCGTACTGCAGGAGACGGCTCGTGCGCCTCGTGGGATCGGTGAACGAATCACAGCCCTTGCAAGCGGGGGGAAGGTGTACGACTGGATGGCGCTCATCAGCTATTCGGCTTGTCTGCAGCGGGATGGGAATTACGCGCGGGAAGGCACCTTACTGAGGTCGCCCGGCGGACAGCAACTCCGCATCGGAGACAGCGTGGTGCTGCGATCGTCCACCTAGCAAGGTTCGGCGTCGGTGTTTGCCCGTCCGATGATCGGCAACGCCGTGGCGGAAGCCGTTATCGGAAAGGAAAATCGCATCTTGACCGTGCACTGCCTCCGACGCTGTAGAAACGCCTGTAGGGAAAGATTCTATATCGAATCGTCACGATTGACTTAAAGAGCAACAGTGATGATAATATCATTAATGTAGCTGCCTGTTCAGTATCAGGGGCTGCAATTCTCTGCGGGCCGTGTGACGCGGTGCCTGGTGCTCCGCCTATTTTTCAACGGTGATATGAAACCGGGAATGGTTTTTCTGCGCGCAAGTTTTGAGGTCTGCCTGTGCATCGAACAAGGTAATTACCGGCGCGGCTGGCGACTTGCCGCCTGGCGTCGTACTGCTATCTGCGCCTCCCGCACCGCCTGTGCCGGTGATATGCCGCCTCCACCCGTCGCGCTGCAATTGCACAGGTCTGCTGTTGACGCCCGCCGCAATGCAGCGGATGGCATGGAGGAGCAACGCCGCAGCAGGCGCGGGGGCAGCGGCCATCAAGCGATGCAACTACCACAGTAAGGGTTTGACGGATGACTTTCCACTGCAAACGAATTGATCCGCTGAACAGGTGCCGAACATGAAGCGGCCGGCGCTCTTTTCTTTGACCTGCCTGTGGTATTTGACTTTCACGGCAACGGTCAGCGGTTGCTCGCTGATGGTGGCACCCGTGCCTCGCGTCATAGCGATCGTCGTTCCAGCGATGCCTCCACCTCCAGTCAGGGTTGTACCTCCCGTGCCAGCATATCCGATCGCTCCTCCTCCGTTGCTGATTGAAGTCGTACGCCCATCCGATGGTCAGTCTCAGGTAAGGACTGACAAGGTGGAGACCCGGCAAGACAAGTCGCGACCGCAAAGTGACGGTACACCGAGGCGCAACGCGTCTCGCGCAGTGATGGTCATCTGAAGCATGGCTACCTGGAGCGTCGCAGCGCATGTGCGGTACACGCGCGAAGTTTTTGACCGGTGGGCTTGTATCTCGCGAGTTTCATTCGGCGTGTCATCAGTGGTGCCTCGGCAGCGCATCGATAGCGCGTCCGTCGGCGGCTTCCATGGACCGACGCGGCGGCAGCGGTCGAACCGGGTGGCCAGTTGGAGTTTTTTCTTACTCACGGCCTTTCTGGGAGGATGTTCGCCGGATGCGCAGACATCATCCGTTGCGAGTGCCAACACGGCTCCGCCCGTACCAACGGCCCGGCTGCCGGCGCCGTGTGCGGCCACCTATGAGGCGCTGCTCGATGTCGCAACTCTCGCACGATCGTATGGACGGGCGTCGAAACTGTTTGTCGGTGCGATTGGCGAACTGGCAGGGCAACTGCACGACTGTATGTCGCAAGCCACGACGCACGGGAACAATCATCCGGTGACAATCCGTCCATCGCCCCTCTACCGATGCCCGCCGCCCCGCGGCGCCAGCACCGGCCATACATTTCGCACATGATCGGAAGATGTCGGTAGACCGGAGGCTTGGCTGAAAGGTCATCATGCCACGGTCTTTTCGATACTGGTCGAGCCCAGCTTTGAGCCGTGGGACCCGTATTGCAGGCTTGAGCAACGGCCAGGGAATTGAGCCGGGTATCGGACGGGTGTCGGCACGGATAGCGAGGTCCGCAGCGCAAGAATCAGGCGACGG
>Ga0247692_1000324_pt1 | contig 11235 bp, 13 predicted proteins | sample CNK33_metaG_FD_183041 | JGI IMG/M metagenome (GOLD analysis project Ga0247692, IMG submission 183041) | Soil microbial communities from Purdue University Martell Research Forest, Indiana, United States - CNK33 | ecosystem: Environmental > Terrestrial > Soil > Temperate forest > Bulk soil...
CAAACCCGCACCCTATGTCGAAGGGGCGGTAGCCCGTGCCCATCACAGTACCGCTCGCCTGCTTAAACGCGCCAAAGGCGGGACATCTTGATCAAGACCTTGAAAGGGCTGGCCCTGAGTGCCCGGGTGCCCGTCTCGACGTGGCTGTCACGGATCACGCTGTACAATATCGCGCCCAACGCGCTTCGCCGGCCGGTTTCACCGCCGGGCCGCTGACTACCGGTCGTTCGCTTTTCACGTGATCCGCCGCCGTCGACGCGAGCGCGTCCGTGCCCGCCGTATCCGTCGCCACGATCCGTCACCAAGAAGCGCCAACACTACGTCGAACACCCATGACCGCTCCGCGCCCCACTCTGTCCGGCCAGTCGCGCCGCATGCGCCTTCTGCCCTCCGTGATCTTCATGAGCCGCTGGCTGCAGGTGCCGCTCTATCTGGGCCTGATCATCGCGCAAGCCGTCTATGTCGTGCTGTTCGTCAAGGAAGTGTGGCACCTCGTCACCTCGGCGATGTCGCTCAACGAAACCAACACCATGCTGATCGTGCTCGGTCTGATCGACGTGGTGATGATCTCGAACCTGCTGATCATGGTGATTGTCGGCGGGTATGAAACGTTCGTCTCGCGACTCGGCCTGGAAGGTCATCCTGACGAGCCCGAATGGCTCGACCATGTGAACGCGGGCGTGCTGAAGGTGAAGCTGTCGATGGCGCTGATCGGCATCTCATCGATTCATCTGCTGAAGACTTTCATCGATCCGGACCAGCACACGCAGCAAGCCGTGATGTGGCAGGTCATCATCCACGTCACGTTCCTCGTGTCCGCGCTGGTGATGGCGTTCGTCGACCGGCTGACCACACATACGCATCCGGAGCATTTTCACGAGCCCGCGATGCGCGGCGCCGCTGCGCACGGCAACAACACAACGATTTCCCACTCCCATGAACGCGTCTGACCGGCCGCGCCGTCAAGCGGCCGCGATAACGAACGCGACACTGCCCCACTGAGCCTAGCCATGACCGTCATCAAACAGGAAGACCTGATCCAGAGTATTGCTGACTCGCTGCAGTACATCAGCTACTACCATCCGCTCGACTACATCGAGGCGCTCGGCCGCGCGTACGAACTCGAAGAGAGCCCGGCCGCGAAGGACGCGATCGCGCAGATTCTGACGAACAGCCGCATGTGCGCCGAAGGCAAGCGCCCGATCTGCCAGGACACGGGCATCGTCACGGTGTTCGTGAAGGTCGGCATGGACGTGCGCTGGGACGGCGCGACGATGTCCGTCACCGACATGATCAATGAAGGCGTGCGCCGCGGTTACCTGAACCCGGACAACGTGCTGCGCGCGTCGATCGTGAGCCCGCCCGAAGGCGCGCGCAAGAACACGAAGGACAACACGCCCGCCGTGATCCACTACGAGATCGTGCCGGGCGACAAGGTCGACGTGCAGGTTGCGGCCAAGGGCGGCGGCTCGGAGAACAAGTCGAAGTTCGCGATGCTGAACCCGTCGGATTCGATCGTCGACTGGATCCTGAAGACCGTGCCGACCATGGGCGCAGGCTGGTGCCCGCCCGGCATGCTCGGCATCGGCATCGGTGGCACGGCTGAGAAAGCGATGCTGATGGCGAAGGAATCGCTGATGGATCCGATCGACATTCAGGACGTCATCGCGCGCGGCCCGCAGGACTGGATCGAAGAACTGCGCGTCGAACTGCACGAGAAGGTCAACGCGCTCGGTATCGGCGCGCAGGGCCTGGGCGGCCTCGCGACGGTGCTCGACGTGAAGATCATGGCCGCGCCGACGCACGCGGCATCGAAGCCGATCGCGATCATCCCGAACTGCGCAGCCACGCGCCACGCGCACTTCACGCTGGACGGCACGGGCGTCGCGAAGCTCGAAGCGCCGTCGCTCGACGCATGGCCGAAGGTGCAGTGGGAACCGGACACCGAGAAGAGCCAGCGCGTCGACCTGAACACGCTCACGCCGGAAGAAGTCGCGTCGTGGAAGCCGGGCCAGACGCTGCTGCTGTCGGGCAAGATGTTGACGGGCCGCGACGCCGCGCACAAGCGCATCGCCGACATGCTCGCGAAGGGCGAAAAGCTGCCCGTCGATTTCACGAACCGCGTGATCTACTACGTCGGCCCCGTCGACCCGGTGCGCGACGAAGCGGTCGGCCCGGCAGGCCCGACCACCGCGACGCGCATGGACAAGTTCACGGAAACGATGCTCGCGCAAACCGGCCTGATCTCGATGATCGGCAAGGCCGAGCGCGGCCCCGTCGCGATCGAGGCGATCAAGAAGCACAAGGCTGCGTATCTGATGGCTGTGGGTGGTGCGGCGTATCTCGTGTCGAAGGCGATCCGCAGCGCGAAGGTGCTCGCGTTCGAAGACCTCGGCATGGAAGCCATCTATGAATTCGACGTGCAGGACATGCCCGTGACGGTCGCTGTCGATTCGAACGGCACGTCTGTGCACCAGACGGGACCGAAGGAATGGCAAGCGAAGATCGGTAAGATTCCCGTCGCGACTGCTTAAAGATTTTCTTTGTTTTACCGAAGCCGGGACGTTATAGTCCCGGCTTTTTTATTGTTCACGCGAAATACAAATAAAATTGCGTGAATGATTCTCAACAACCATATTCGTCCTTGGCTTTTAGTTTTCAGACGTTTATTGTTGTTGGAAAACCCAGCTCTTGAAGAGGAAACGTCATGCAAGGCGATAAAAAAGTCATCGAATATCTAAACGCCCAGTTGAAGAACGAACTGACCGCGATCAACCAGTATTTCCTGCACGCGCGGATGTACAAGCACTGGGGTCTCGAGAAGCTGGGCAAGCATGAGTACGACGAATCAATCGGTGAAATGAAGCACGCCGACTTGCTGATCGAACGCATTTTCATGCTCGATGGCCTGCCGAATCTGCAAGATCTGCACAAACTGCTGATCGGCGAAGAAACGAAAGAAATTCTCGAATGCGATTTGAAGCTCGAAACCATCTCGCAGGGTACGTGCAAGGAAGCCATCGCTTATTGTGAGTCGGTGCGTGATTTCATTTCGCGCGAAATCTTCACGACGATTCTCGACGACACCGAAGAACATATCGACTGGCTCGAAACGCAGATCGACCTGATCGACAAGGTCGGCATCCAGAACTACCAGCAGTCGGCGATGGGCTCGCAGGAAGAATAAGACGGCACCCGAGCTGGGAGCGTCCCCACTCCTGATACACTTGTGCGGTCCGATCCGCGCACCGCTGCGCGGATTTTCTTATATGGCTTCCGTTGAAACCATGACCGCTTCGTCCCCCGCCTCCGCTACGTCCGCTTCGATTCCGCCGCTCACCTCGCTCGATCCGCGCGCGCCCGTCGGCATTTTCGACTCGGGTCTCGGCGGATTGTCGGTGCTGCGCGCAGTCCACTCGCAACTGCCGGACGAAGCGCTCATCTACGTCGCGGATTCGCTCTATGCGCCCTACGGCGAGCGCGACGACGATTTCATCGCCGACCGCACGCTCGCGATCGGCGAATGGCTCGTCGCGCAGGGCGCGAAGGCGCTGGTGGTCGCGTGCAACACGGCGACCGCGCAGTCGATCGCGCTGGTGCGCGAAAAATTGCCTATCCAGTTGATCGGCGTCGAACCGGGCGTGAAGCCCGCGGCGTTGCAGTCGAAATCGCGCGTGGCGGGGGTGCTGGCGACCCGCGTGACGCTGCGCAGCGCCCGCTTCCAGGGGTTGCTCGAACGCTACGCCAGAGACTGCCGTTTTCTGTGCCAGCCAGGCCACGGCCTCGTGGAGGCTGTCGAGCGCTGCGACATAGGCTCGCCCGAACTGCGCGCGCTGATCGAAAGCTACCTTCAGCCGATGCTCGACGCCGGCGCCGATACGCTGGTGCTCGGCTGCACACACTACCCGTTTCTCGACGCGGCGATCCGCGATATCGCCGGCGACAGGCTCACGCTGATCGACACGAGCGTCGCGATCGCCCGGCAACTGGAGCGCGTGCTCGACCAGCAAGGGCTGCGTTCGCCTGCGCGCGACGCCGTGCCGCAGCCGCGCTTCTGCTCGACCAGCGACGGCGCGCACCTCAAACAGCTCGCGGCGACGCTGCTCGACATCGATGCGCCCGTCGAGCGCGTGCACATTCCGTCGCGCCGTACGATGACGCCGGATTCGCACGCCGCCTGAGGCTGGCGGACGACACTGTGCCGCCGGGCGGTTTCCATGCGTCGCGACCGCACCAAATACGCCGCCGCCCAGCGGAACCCGCCCCCACAACGCCCCGCCGCCACTCGAACGATCGCGCGGCGCCGGACGAAACCCTTCAAACAGGCTGGTTTTGTTACAAAATTTTGCCTGGGAGGCTTGCCAAACCGACCAAACAAAATGATAATAATTCGCATTAACGTTAGCTATCGCGAGCTGCCATGATTGTCTGCGTGTGCAAGTCAGTGTCCGACCGGAAAATCCGTGCAACGATCGCCGAAGGCGTCGATTCATTCGACGAGCTCCAGTTCGAGCTGGGCGTCGCCATGTGCTGCGGCAAGTGCGAAGAGTCCGTACGGGACGTGATGGCGCAAAGCGGCGTCTGTGCGAGCCGCTGTGGCGTCGAGCATCACACGCAAGCGGCACCGCTAACGTTCTACGAACGCAAGGCAGCCTGAGGCCCATTCCCGGCCTTTGATGCGTTTCAACATCGTGCTTCGAAGGGCGTGCCATTATCGGGCGCTGTAGTTTTTTCGTTTCCGCCGTCAGCAAGCCAGTCCGACACCAGCCAGCGACGCCATTCTTCGAGGAGTTCGAGATGGAATTGCTGATCGGTTTTCTGACCACCGTTTGTATTTCGTTGCTGATATTCCGAACATGACGCTGTTTTGCATGACGTGCTGCATTGCCGGCGCGCCGCCACGCTGACCATGCAGGCCACGCCTTCTCTCCCAACCGGCTTCGCGCCGGACGCTTCCGCCCGAATCAACCCGCGTATCGCCACGGTGACGGGGATCGTCATCGGACTTCACGTCATCGCGCTCGCTATTGCGTTCACGGTGCGCGAGGTTGCGCCTTTGCCGGTCGAGACCCCGCGTACCATCACCGCGGAGCTGTTGCCGCCGCCGGCCCCTGCCGCTGCGCCTGTCGCAATTGAATCGGCCCCGCCGCCGAAGCCCGTGCCCATCCAGAAGGTCAAGCCGAAGGTGCAGCCGCGCCCGTCGCCGATGCCCACACCGACTCCGATGCCCGTCGCGCAAGCGCCGTCGCAGCACGAGATCAGCGCGCCCGAGCCGGCTCCGCCCGCGCCGCCGGCTCCCGCTGCGCCCGCACCGGCCGCGCCCGCGGCAAAAACGGTGATGTCGATCACCGCGCCCAAGGACGCGTCGCACCTGAACTGCAGCATCGTCGAGCCGACTTATCCGGCAATGTCGCGCCGCCGCGGCGAAACGGGCCGAGCGGTCGTGCAGTTCATTCTGTCGGCGTCGGGCCGGATCGAAAACATCGAACTGAAGAAGAGCAGCGGCTCCGATCGCCTCGATCAGGCCGCGCTCGACGCGATTCGCTCCAGTTCGTGCAAACCGTATCTGGTGGACGGCGAGCCGACTCGCGTGCCCGCCGTCCAGCCGTTCGACTTCAGCCTGAACAATTGACCTTGATCAGCTGACCAGAATTTCAAAGAAAAAAGGAATTGCCATGCAGAACTACGGTATTGCCCACGTCTGGGCACAAGGGGACTTCGTCACACGCGGCATCGCGGTGGCGTTGCTGATCATGTCAGTGCTGTCGTGGAGCGTGATCGTCGTCAAGAGCTGGAACGTGATGCGTCTGAACCGCCTGACGAAGAACGCCGAAAAGGCATTCTGGCATTCGGACGATTTCGCCGACGGCATGAAGAAGCTCGGCCGCGACACGTCGTCGCCGGCTGAGAACCCGTTCCTCGCGCTCGCGCTGTCGGGCCAGGAAGCCGCCGATCACCATCATCAGACGCAGCCGCATCTGCACGACCGCATGGACGTGTCGGACTGGGTCACGCGCTGCCTGAAGGACACCATGGACGAAAGCGTCGCGCGCATGCAGAGCGGCCTTGCGGTGCTCGCGTCGATCGGCAGCACGGCGCCGTTCGTCGGCCTGTTCGGGACGGTGTGGGGTATTTATCACGCGCTGCTGTCGATCGGCGCGGCAGGCCAGTCGTCGATCGATCAGGTCGCTGGCCCGGTCGGCGAAGCGCTCATCATGACGGCCTTCGGTCTGTTCGTCGCCATTCCCGCCGTGCTCGGCTACAACGCGCTGACGCGTGCCAACAAGGGCATCGTCAGCAAGCTGAGCCGCTTTGCACACGGCCTTCATGCGTTCTTCGTCACGGGCGCCCGCCTGTCGTCGTCGAAGCGCGGAGACGGTCTTCGGCTCGCGACCCGCGCCAACTAAATAGCGAGACATAGCGATGGCAATGAGCCCTTTCGCCGGCGACGATGACGACGGCCTCATGAATGAAATCAACATGACGCCGCTCGTCGACGTCATGCTGGTTCTCCTGATCGTGTTCATGGTGACGATCCCCGTGATCCGCCATGCGGTGAAGATCGATCTGCCGCACGCGAGCAGCCAGAAGGAAGATACGAAGCCCGCGCAGGTGACGATTGCGATCGACGCCGACGGCAACCTGATGTGGGACGAACAGAAGATCTCCGACGACATGCTGCAGGCGAAGATCGCCGCTGCTGCGCAGCAGGAACCGCAGCCGGAACTGCATCTGAGCGCGGACCGCAAGGTCGCGTATGAAAAGGTCGCGCAGGTGATGTCGGCGGCCCAGGCGGGCGGCCTGACGAAGATCGGTTTCGTCACGGAACCGAAGGCCAAATAAGCGCGCGGCCCACTTCCGTTCGAACCAAAGCCCTGTTTTTCGAGGGCTAAAAGTAAAAGGCCTTCATCGTCGGATGAAGGCCTTTTTTCATGCGCACTCGGCGCCTTCGGGCGGCGGGATCATTTACCATCGCTTCTGCTCTGGACCTGATCACCACATGCGAAAGCCGTGGTCGACACGGACAACGCTGTCAGCCCTATCAGGCTCGCTATCAAAGCGGCCGTGATTTTTCGCATAGGACACTCCTTAGCGAAGGGATTTCAATATAAGCCCGTGCGCTTTTCCATTCAAGCCTGCGGCCATTGAAAGTATCCATCGCCGGCCGCGCTTGCATGGCGAAAAGGTATTTCACTTCCTGCGTGTGCGTGAAAGTACGCGCCTGGCGGGTCATGCAACAGCCGCTTTCAGCCGCAGATTTTTCGCATCGCGCTCCGGGCATTCCTGCTGAATATGCTTGCCGACGTCGGGATCGAGCATCTCGACGAGATAGTCGACGAAGGTCCGCACGGCGGGCACCATGCCCTGCCGCGACAGAAAAACGGCGTACAACTGCGGCGACGGCAGCGTCCAGCCCGCCATCACGGGCGACAGGCGGCCGCTGCGCAGCGCGGCGCCGTACATCATTTCCGGCAGCGCCGCGATGCCGACGCCCGCGAGCGCCGCTTCCAGGATCATCATCAGGTCGGCCGTGACGAGGCGCGGCTCATGGTCGTGCGCGTGGCGCGTGCCGTCGGGCGCGATCAGGTTGTAGACGTGGCGGCCGTCGCCTGTGGGCGTATCGAGCGTTTCGAAGCGTTTCAGGTCCGCGGGCTCGAGCGGCGGCGCGTTCTGGCTCAGGAGGCTCGGCGCGCCGACCAGCATCTGCTGCGTGCGCCACAACGGCCGCACGACGATATTCGCGTTTTCGGGTGGCTCCGAGCGCACGCGCAGCGCGACGTCGATCGAATCTTCGAACAGATCGACCACGCGGTTCGTCACGCGCATCACGACACGCACTTCCGGAAACCGGTGCATGAACTCCGGCATGATCTGCGACATGATGGTCTGCGAGATCGTCACGGGGACGCTCACACGCACCGTGCCGCGCGGCGACGAGCGCAACTGCTGCACGACGTTGACGGCCGCCTGCGCCTCCGACAGCATCGCCTGGCAGTGCTGGTAGAACAGTTGCCCTGCCTCCGTCAGCGCGAGCTTGCGCGTCGAGCGCTGCAAGAGACGCACGCCCAGCGACGCCTCCAGCTCAGTCAGCCGGCGCGACAGGCGCGACTTCGAAATGCCGAGCACGCGTTCGGCGGCGGAGAACCCGCCGTGTTCGACGACCTGCGAAAAGTACATCAGGTCATTCAGGTTATGCGAATCGATCTTCATGTCATCGTTTCACTAGCAGAACAATCCATTGCGGTAGATGGCCTGTTACGGCCCAAAACGGTCCATATAATAGCCCTATGTTTCAGAAATAACGCTATTCCCCAATTTTCGAGGTGATTTTGATGAGCGCGACCCGCACGATCGAACGCACGTATCCTTCCGTACGCACGGTTGAAGGCGGCGGTTTCGTCGTCCACCGCCCGTTTCCGACCCGCATGCTGATGGATTTCGACCCGTTTCTGCTGCTCGACGAAATGGGCCCCATTGACTACGCGCCCGGCGAGGCGAAGGGCGCGCCCGATCATCCGCACCGCGGCTTCGAAACGGTCACGTATGTGCTCGAAGGCCAGTTTGGTCACAAGGATTCGGCGGGCCACTCGGGCACGCTGCGCGCAGGCGATGTGCAATGGATGACGGCGGGCGCGGGCGTCGTGCATAGCGAAATGCCCGATCCTTCTTTCATCGCGACGGGCGGCCGCGTGCACGGCCTGCAACTGTGGGTGAACTTGCCAAAGCGCGACAAGATGATCGCGCCGCGTTATCAGGAAATGCCGTCGGCGGGGATTCCCGTCGCGACATCCGCAGACGGCAAGGTGCGCGTGAAAGTAATTGCGGGCGAGGCGCTCGGCGTGAAGGCCGCGATCGAAACACGCACGCCGATCCTCTATCAGCATTTCACGCTGCAGCCTGGCGCGCGGCTCGTGCATCCCGTGCCGCGCGACTATCGGGTGTTCGCTTATGGGCTGTCGGGGAAAGGCCTGTATAGCGACGAGCGGCTCGAAATCGACGCGCAGCAGATGATCGTGTTCGACAACGACGGCGACACGGTGACGATCGCCGCCGGCGCTGAACCGCTCGACGTGCTGCTGTTCGGCGGCGTGCCGCTGAACGAGCCTGTCGTCCGTTACGGGCCGTTTGTGATGAACACGGAAGACGAAATCCGTCAGGCTGTCATCGACTATCAGGCCGGCCGCATGGGGCAGATCGCGCACTAGTTGTCCATACGGCTTTTCGCGGCAGGCACTCAACCGCGAATCGCAGCAAATTCGTTCACAATAGCGGTTCGAGCCGCGCGCCGCGTCATGCGCCGCGCGGCGCTATCGTTCCAACTCAACGTCCCGCACAGGAGCGCGCATGGCAGACACGAAGGTCACCGCACACATCGGCTCGACGGATTTCCAGGTGCTGTTCGACGATGGCACACACACATGGCTCGCCGACGAGCCCGAGTCGCTGGGCGGCGGCGATCGTGGCCCGACGCCGAACTCCCTGCTGCTGTCGAGCCTCGGCGCGTGCACGTCGATTACGCTGAAGATGTACGCGCAGCGTAAAGGCTGGCCGCTCGAAGAAGTGCGCGTGACACTGTCGATGCAGAAAGAAGGCGACGGCACGGCAATCGACCGCCAGATCGTCCTGACGGGCAATCTGTCGGACGAACAGCAGGAACGACTCCTGCAAATAGCCAATGCATGTCCCGTGCACAAGATCCTGAGCAATCCGATCTCGATCCGCACGGGCCTGGCCGTTGCCTGATAGCGCGTGAATTTTGAGCTTTAAGAGGAAGCTGTCGTCTTGAACTTCGAACATCTCATTCAGATCAACGATCCGCTCAACCCGCTCGTCGAATCGCTGACGCGCGAACAGCTGTGGGAAGGGCTCGTGCTGCGCGCGGAGCAGCCGCAGCTGTTCGTGATGGGCCTCGACAGCTGCTCGATCCTGTCGCGCACCGAGAGCACGATGGAGCGCGAGCTGCATTACGGTCATGCGACCGTGCGCGATCACGTCACGCTCACCCCGCAAAAAAGCGTGCGCTACGACATCAGCGCGACGGCCGATTACGTCGGCGGCTCGCTGACGATGACCATCGAGCAGCCCGACGAACTGCAGCTCTTCCTGCGCTTCGAGTACAGGACGAGCCTGCCGTCCGCCGACGAAAACGTCGACCCGGACGCGCATCAAACGGAAGAGATCGTGAAATCGGCGTATCGCGAGTCGGACATCGATACAGTCCGCCTGATCCGCCAGTACGTCAGCGCGCGCAATACGCCTGACCAGTTGCACTAAATCCCGCGCGCCGCCAAAGCCTTCAGGCGGCGCAAATCCCCTCGCCTATCGAAACGTCAAACCGATAAATTTGAAAACCTTGTAAATGGGAATGGTTATCATTTAGAATCAATCTAACGAATCGACGAATACCAACGGCAAGCATGACGAACATGACACGCTCTTCCACGCTTAGCCTGCGCCGCCCGGCGGCAGCGGCACTGACGACCAGTCGTCCCGCCAAATCCGTGACGACGGCGCCTGCGGAACGCCATGCGGCCAACGGCAATGACGCAGCGCCGGCGGCGGCAGAAACATCCGAGCGCGTGCTGCGCAGCGATGCGCTGCTTCAGGGCCGCAGCCATGTGAGCATCATGCACAACGGCGAGACGTATCAGTTGCGCGCAACGCGACTGGGCAAACTGATTCTGACGAAGTAACGAATGCCGCAGTAAAGATTGTTTTAGTACAGGGTATTGTGGGGACCACCTCCCAGAGAGGTGTTGGGCACTAGCCAGCCACGACGGCTTGCACGCGAGATCTAGACCCCTTCGTGCAGACACCAAGCCAGCCGTCGAAGCAAGCCAGGCCGCTTTTTTTGGTTCTCACCGCGACGTGCGCGCTTATGAATCGCGCAACGTTCATCGATGACAGAAGCGAAGCCGTGCAGATGACAACATCTGCACGGCTTTTGTCTTTTGCGACCCGCGCGGGAACCGTCAGCGCAGTTCGAGCGCGGCAATGCCCGCGCGTGCAATCGCCGTATCCTGCTCCGATTTCACGCCCGATACGCCGATCGCGCCCACCGTCTCGCCTTCCACGACGATGGGCACACCGCCTTCCACGAACGCGGCGAGCGGCGCACTCAGAAACGCGATGCGCCCCTGCTTGATGATGTCTTCGTAGACCTTGGTTTCGCGGCGCCCGAGCGCGGCTGTGCGCCCTTTCGCGGTCGCCATGTCGACCGTGCCGGGTGCCGCG
>Ga0247692_1000325_pt1 | contig 11214 bp, 6 predicted proteins | sample CNK33_metaG_FD_183041 | JGI IMG/M metagenome (GOLD analysis project Ga0247692, IMG submission 183041) | Soil microbial communities from Purdue University Martell Research Forest, Indiana, United States - CNK33 | ecosystem: Environmental > Terrestrial > Soil > Temperate forest > Bulk soil | place...
CCACCACGGAGGCTACGGGGATGCGCGGGATCATCTTCGCTTTCGACTTGACCTGATCCTCGATGCCCAGTTTCCGGAACAACTCACGCTCGATGTAGACGCCGCTCGCGCTGTCCGAGTACGCGATCGACTTGGCATGCAGCAGCGTCTGCCGGAGTCCGTCCGCCGAACTGATATCGGGTTTCGCCGCGCCTTCGCGCACGACCATGCCGATTCGCGAATCGGCCAGCTCCACCCGCGATCCGGGGATCACCTTGCCTTCCTTGATCAGCTCGTCAAGTGCATAGCCAACCATGATGACGGCGTCTGCGGGTTCGCCGCGCGCGAGCCTGTTGGGGATCGCTTCGGGCGATTTGCCCATCGACGGACCCAGCGCGGTGTCGAGCGTGTTACCCGTCTCGGACGCGAACCTGGGGCCGAGCACCTTGTACGCCGCGGTAAAACCGCCGGAGCTCATGACGTGCAGGTCGGTGGACTGCGCGTTGGCCGCGGCGGCCGAGGTTGCCACGAGCACCGTCGCGCATAGTTTCAGAAGCAGATTTTTCATGATTGGAGTCGTGTCAGATAGCAGGTAATAGAAGCACTGTGCAACGACATGCGCCTTAATGCGCCGGCGTCAGCGTTGCCGCGCGCCTGCGATAGAGTGCGAAGGTCGCCAGGAGCGCGCACACTGCGGCGAAGCTCATCCAGTAGCCAGGTGCGGCCTTGTCGCCCGTCATGTGAATGAGCGCTGTCGAAATCGCTGGCGTGAATCCCCCGAACACCGCCGTCGCGAGGCTATAGGCGAGCGAGAAGCCCGCAACGCGTACCTGAACCGGCATCACTTCCGTGAGCGCGACGACCATCGCGCCGTTATAGATGCCGTACATGAACGAGAGCCACAGAAGCGCGAGCAGCATGTTGACGAAGCTCGGTGCGTGCGCGAGCAGCGATAGCGCCGGGTAGGCGGTGGCGATGGCAAGTAACGTCATGCCGACGAGAAGCGGCCGGCGGCCTATCCTGTCGGAGAGCGCTCCGCCGACCGGGAGCCAGATGAAGTTCGACACGGCGACACACAGGGTCACGAGCAAACTGTCCGCAGTGCTCAAATGGAGGACCGTCTTGCCGAAGGTCGGCGCGTACACCGTGATGAGATAGAAGCTCGCGGTAGTCATTGCGACCAGCATCATGCCAGCGATCACGACGGGCCAGTTCTGGACCAGCGTGCGGAACACTTCGTTCATGCTCGGGCGATGCTGGCGCGCCTTGAATTCCTGCGTTTCTTCGAGATTGCGACGCAGCATGAAGATGAACGGCACGATCATGCAGCCGACGAAAAAGGGAACTCGCCATCCCCACGCTGCAATGGCCGTGGCGTCCAGCGACTGGTTCAACGCGAAGCCGAGGGCCGCAGCCACGACGATCGCTACCTGCTGGCTCGCGGACTGCCAGCTCGTGAAGAAGCCCTTACGGCCGGGCGTAGCCATTTCGGCGAGATACACCGACACGCCACCCAGTTCCGCGCCTGCCGAGAAGCCCTGCAGCAGCCGGCCAACGAGCACCAGCACTGGAGCCAGAAGGCCGATCGTCGTGTAGCCGGGTACGAACGCAATCAGGATAGTGCCGCTTGCCATGATGGAGAGCGTGACAATGAGACCCTTGCGACGGCCGACGTCGTCGATGTACGCACCGAGCACGACGGCGCCCAGCGGGCGCATGAGAAAACCTGCGCCAAAAACAGCGAATGTCATCATCAACGATGCAAATTCGCTCCCGGAGGGAAAAAAGACGTTGGCGATTTGTGTGGCATAGAAGCCGAACAGAAAAAAGTCGAACTGCTCCAGAAAGTTTCCGGCCGTTACCCGGAAGACCGCTGCGGCCTTTGATCGTCCCGGTGAAAGGGTAGAGGGCGAGGGGTGCATCGATGTGTCTCCTGAAATTCCGAAATATGCGGCCATCCGCTCTTTGTCATTTCGCAATATATTGGCTCGTGGCCGCCGAAACGATAAGTGCAATTTTCTGAACGATTGATGTCTTACAGTTATCAATCCACATTGACTCTGAGTCCGCCGTGCGTCACGGTTGAACCAGCGCCCGGCGGTGCTTCAGATGCCAGCCATCAGGCCACGAAGCGACACTGTGAAGCGGGTGTACGCGTGTCCATATTGCGACCACGGTTGAGGTGATCGTCGATTTCCGCGGCACAGCCGAGCATGCGCGGGTACAGAAAGATCGTGAACGCTGCGGTTTCGAGATCCGCCTCGCTGATGTCGCCGCGTCTAAGCGGCTGCCACAGCATCTTCAGAAGCAGCGCGGCGATCACAGCATCGACATTGACGCAGTAGACGGTGCGCGAGACGCCCGCGTCGAACAATGCCTGTACCAGCGCACGGTAGTACGCGTGAAACGCGTTGTACTCGCCTCGCCTCTCGTAAAGCCCGGCGATGAACACCTCGCGCGGATCGTGATTGACCGGCTTGTCCTTGAACACCGGGTGATTCACGCCCGGCAGTTTGGCGATGTCGAGGCTGCCCGCATGCTTCTGACGGGCCTTGTACTGTGCGTAGTGCTCGACGGAACGCCGCGCGAGCGCGTCGAGGTCAACGCCGTGTTGCGCGTTGGCAGGATCGTCGAGGCCGCTGTCGCGAAACGCCTCGTTGAGAAACGCGATTCCTTCATAGCCGTTGCCGCCGTGCGTATAGCCGGTGTGCGTGAGAAAGCCTGTCAGCGCCTTGTTCAATTGCACGCGTTCGGGCGATTCGGGGCCGTCTGCGGACACCGCGCCTTTCGCGCCCTGCGCCGAGATCGCGCCGGGTCCGTTCGTGAGCAGCAATCCGGTTAGCGTGCTGAATGCGAACAGGTCGTCATCGGATGGCTTCAGGCCGAGCAGCGCCGCGAACGCGGTTTCCGTCAATGAGCGTTCGCCGAGCAATGCTTCGGTGGAAAGATCGCAGAAGCTGTCGGGATGATGGCGCGACGCGTCCGCCGAGGCGCCGATCAGCGTGCCGAAGAGCTTCGTCCACCATGGCAGGTTCTCCGCTGTCAGACGCGAGATGCGCTTGCGCATGAGCGGGCCCCAGGCGAGTGTCGTCGTGATCGCCGCGAGCACGGCGTCCGCGCACGGATACCCCGGGCCGTTGGCAACCCACCGCACGAATGCCGAACTCACGCCGCGTGCGGCGAGCCCGGCGAGCATGGCTTGCGCCTTCGCGTCGGGTTCATCGGAAAAAAGTACCGCGCTGCCTTCGGTGTCTATCGCGTCGACGTCGAAATCGCGATCGAATGCGTCCGCGAGTTTTGCAGCGGCAAACCGGTCGATCATCAGCCTGACTGCGTCGCGCGCCGCGCGCTGGCGGTTCGGTCCGACGATCGCCGCTGCGGCGGCGAGCACCGCGTTGGGTGCGTTACCTGCTTCTCGCGCCGCTTGCGCCGCCGCCAGTTCAGGCGTGCCGTACAGGTTCACTGCCGCGCCGACCGCGACGTCGATCAGCTTCTCGTCGTTTGCGCCGCCGAACTCGTGCAACAGTGCGAGGCACACGTTCGCTTCGAAGGAATGCGTCGCCGCTTCGAGCATCGATACGCCGTGCAGGCTGCTGACCTGAGTCTTTGCATCCATCTGCGAGGCGCCCGAGGCGTCTTTCAGCGGCTGCCGAGGCGGGATCGCCCCGATCTGGTCATTCACCCGCGCGACCTGTTCGTCATACGGGGCTACCGCTCTCACGACTGCAAGCGCGAGATCGTCGGGCAGATCGAGCCCCTGATCAGAGCCGAACCACGGCTTGAGCGCGAGGCTGCCTTCGGGCTCGAAGTCGGGCATCGTTGCGTTCGCGCGCATCACCGCCGTGAGCGCGGCAGGAATATGGGCGATGTTCGTCACTACCGCGCCCTTCGCCGAGCAGCACGGATCGTCGGGCGTGAAGAGCCGTTCGACGCCGAACTTCTCCTTGAACCAGCGTTCCTTCGCGAGCGCATCGTCGGCGCCGCCCGCCATCGCGCCCGCATGTCCGACTGCGCGCGTGAGGCGGCTTTTCCAGCGGCCCACTACGCACGCGACCACAGGCTTGTTGAAGTGCGCGTCGGCCTCGTAGTATCCGCCGGGCTCGCAATACAGCACGGCGGCCTTGCTGCGCGCGTCGTTGGCAAGGGCAAACGCGAATTCCGGCGCGGCATAGTGGATGTAGACATCCTTTCCGCTGGAAATGACGGTCGATGTGCCCCAGCCACTCATGCGCAGATACTGTGCGATCGTGGTGCTGAAGCCGCCGGAGTTCGAGAAGATCGCGATCGATCCCTGCCGCAGTGTGGCGCCCGGATCGTCACCGCCGAGCGCGCCGCCGATCCGCACGCGCTGCCATGAGTCCGCGACGCCCAGCCCGTTTGCGCCGAAGATGTCGATGCCCGCCTGCTGTCCCATCGCGCGGATCTCGCGCGCGTCGTGCACGGCAATCTTCTCCGTAATGGTGAAGATCTTGCGCAGATCCGGATTCACGCGGATCAGCTCGGCCACGCCGTCTCGCGCGGCGGAAGGCGGCAGATACACGACGCCGCAGTTGAACCGATGGCCGGCTTCCAGACCCTCTCGCACATTGTTGAAGACAGGAATGTCGCCCGCGGGCGTCGCGAGCACCTGTCCGCCTTTGCCGGGCGCCGTGCCGAACACCACATTCGCGCCCGAGAAGGCGTGACCCACCGGCGTCACATCGGACGACTCGCCACCAAGGATATTGAGCACGCAGACGCGATCTTCACGGGTAGCGATGTCCGCCAGCGACTGTACCCCGACGAAGTATTTGAAGTGGCTGTTGCCTTGTTTGTGCATGTCGATCTCCTCAGGCCGATGCCATTTGCGATTGAGCGTCGCGTGCGCCGATGCGCGCCGCGACCTGCGAGCGTCCACCCGCCTGCATCCATGCATCGGCCTTGCGTGCGTACTGGATTACTTCGCTGATGTCGGAGTCGAAACCGAAGAGGCGGTAAGGCAGGCCGAGCGAATCGCAGGTGTCGCGTAGTGTGGACATGCCGCGCACCAGGTTGGGACCGCCGCGTCCGAGCACGACATAGAGCGGTGTCGGACCGTGCTCGCTGAAGTGCTCGCGCAGCGCATCGGCCATCGCGCGCAGGGTTTCGTAGATGTCTGTGTTGTTCGACTTGCCGCCGATGATGAATAGCACGTTTGACTGCTTGAGCCAGTGCCGGAAGCAGATGCGCGCCACTTCCTTCATCTTCTCGTACGGAGGATTGCCGCCGAAGTCCGACGAGATGATGGCCGCGTCGCCCAGCATTTCCGTGACGAGCGAGTTCGCGCCGCCGCCGAAGGTGGGCGCGAGGATGGTTCCCTTATCGTTGATCACGTACACATCGCTTTGTCCCTGGTGCGTGCGAAGCTGATTGATCTCCTGCTCGAAATCCGAGTAGTCAGCGGCGAAGAGATGGGGCGGGAGACCGAGCCGCGAGAAACGCGGATCGTCGCGATCGAATCCGCACTTGAAGTCGCATGCCACGGGCGTGAGACGCCCCTTTTTATCTTCGCGCATGCGGATCGGGTTCAGTTCGAGCGTTGTCATGCCGAAATCATGGAAGAGTTCCCAGAGCTTCGGTAATTGCTGCACGAGCGGCGAGATGATTTCACGCGGCGCGCCGATCTCGCTCAGCGCATTCGCTACGACGAACGCCTTCAGTCCGGTCAGCGCATCAAACGGCACCATCGCGACGTGCTTTGGATCGACCTCCTCGATGTCCATTCCGCCCATGTGCGACAGCGTCATGGTGGGAGCGCGAAAGCGCGTGGAATCGGTGATCGAAAAGTAGACTTCGTGTTTGGCGGGTACACCCGCTTCGAATGTGACGCCGTTCGCCTTTGCCCTCACATGACCCACAACGTGCTCCGCAAAGTACAGCCGTTCTTTTTCCGCGAGCGCCGTCTTGAGATCAGTCGCGCGGCCGAGCAGGCCGGCTTTGCCTTTCTTGCCCACGCCGCCCTTGAACACCGGTTTGACGAATATCTGACCGTGTCGGTCGATGAGTGACTTGATCTCTTCCTCGCTGGCGCCGGGGCCCAGCACCTCGCTGGACGGAAAGCCGACAAATTGCAGCAGGCGTGCGCCATGCAACATTCCGGTGATCTGCATGTGAAGTGTCTCCTGAACTTAAAAGAAATGACGAATGAAGCAGGTACCAGGTATTCGTTCGGCTCGCTGCGGCGGGCGAGTTGCTCCGCTGCCATGGACGCGCTCGAAAGCGGCGGCAGGATTCACATAGCGGAGTGGATCAGTCGAGATGTGCGTCGGCGACGGTAGGCGGCGACCTTGATCGAGGCCTGCACTTAGATGCGGCAAAGCGCTGGTCTGCGCTTCGCGCCTGTCTCCGATGCGTTCTCAGTCGATGCGTGTTATGAACGTCTTGAGAATCGATATTTGCTCAAGACGCCCTAAACGATAAGTGCAATTTTTCGAAGTATTGATGTTCAAATGTTATCAATGCCGGAAGGGGAGGCAGCGCGGTGGTGCGGAAGCGAGGGAAACGCTCAGGCGAGCGATGCCGACCGCTCGGCAGCGCCGCCCCGGCGATACAGCGCGAGGGTCGCGACGAGCCCGCATGCAGCGGCGAAACTCAGCCAGTAGCCGGGTGCGGCCTTATCGCCGGTCATTTCGATGAGATACGTCGATACGGCCGGCGTGAAGCCGCCGAAAACCGCCGTGGCCAGACTGAACGCGAGTGAGAAGCCAGCCACGCGGACTTCGGCGGGCATGACCTCAGTGAGCGCGGCGACCATTGCGCCGTTGTACATGCCGAAGAAGAACGAGAGCCACAGCAGCACAATGAGCATGCGGCCGAAGCTCGGCGCCGCTGACAGCCAGGAGAGCGCCGGATACGACGTGCAGATGGCGAGCACGGTGATGGCAATGAGAATTGGCTTGCGCCCGATGCGGTCCGAGAGCGTGCCTCCGACGGGTAGCCAGAAGAAGTTCGAGAGGCCCACGCAGAGCGTGACGATCAGGCTGTCCGCTGTGGTGAGCTTTAGAACGGCTTTGCCGAAGGTCGGCGTGTAGACTGTGATGAGGTAAAACGAGGTGGTGGTCATGGCGACGAGCAGCATGCCCGCGAGCACCGTCCGCCAGTTTTGCAGCATCGTGGCGAACACTTCCCGTGCGCGCGGATGGTACGTGCGCGCCTTGAACTCATCGGTTTCCTGCAGCGTGCGTCGCAGCAGGAAGATAACTGGCACGATCGCGCAACCGACGAAGAACGGAATGCGCCATCCCCATGCGCCGATTTCGCTTGCCGTCATCAGATGATTGAGCAGATAGCCGAGCCCAGCCGCGACCACGATGGCGACCTGCTGGCTCGCGGATTGCCAGCTTGTATAGAAGCCCTTGCGCCCCGGCGTTGCCATTTCCGCGAGATAGACAGAGACGCCCCCTAGCTCGGCGCCCGCGGAAAAGCCTTGCAGCAGGCGCCCGAGCAGCACGAGGGCAGGCGCCAGAAGTCCGATCGTCGCGTATCCGGGCACACACGCGATCAGGATTGTGCCGCTCGCCATGATCGAAAGTGTCACGATCAGCCCTTTGCGGCGCCCCACTTCGTCGATGTACGCGCCCAGCACGATCGCGCCGAGCGGGCGCATCAGGAAACCCGCGCCGAACACTGCAAACGTGAGCATGAGCGACGCGAACTCGCTCGTCGACGGAAAGAAGATGCGCGAGATGGAGGTCGCGTAGAAGCCGAAGAGAAAGAAGTCGAACTGTTCCAGAAAATTGCCGCTGGTCACGCGCAGGACCGCGCCAAACTTCGACGTTCGATCGTGCGGCTTATCTTTGGCGCTGAGCGATGAGGAATGCATGTGTTGTCTCCATGAATATGTTTTGCGAACGCGGCGGCCCATCGAAGGTATTGCGGTGAGGACCGCCGTCAATCCGAGCCGGGCTGCAGGCGGCCGACTTGCCGCTTTTCCATCGATGACTTGAGAAGCGCTGCACAGCGATAGATCCCGTGGGCGAATTTGCCGTAAGGCAGCGTGGCGAAGAGCGCCATCACGACGCCCAGGTGGAGGGCCAGGAGCCAGGCCATCGCCGCCGTGTCGCGCCACGCGAGGAGCGCGATGCCCGAGGCGCTGGTCAGGAGCAGCAGCGCGATGAATCCGAGGTCCATCGGACGCTGCTCCGGATCGCCCCGGTTCGGATCGCGACGCAGATTGAGCCAGAGCAGGCCGGCCGGTCCGACGAGCAAACCGATTCCGCCCGTCGTGCCGAGCAGCACGGGCAGGCTGAGCACCGGGTAAGGCGCGTGCAGGTCGAGCGCATAGTGATAGAAAGTGGCCACCACGGTAGCCGCGAAGCACAACATGAAGCCATAGAAGGTTGCATGATGGAAACGCCGCCGCGCGAGCGTGAAGGCGTCGTTCGACTCGTTGCAGCCGTCGCCATGACCCCCGTCGAGATACGTCAGGGTGAGCGCGTGCGTCGCGGCCTCGGCGATGGCCGGCGCGCTGGCCGTTCCCGCTGACACGTGACGCCAGAATCGCGACACGCCGACGCCGAGTGCGAGTATTGCGAAGCCGAAGACTGCGCCGAACATCGCCGCGAGCAGGTTATGCGGGAAAACCGCGTAGAATTTGCCGCCCAATGCGCCCGCGAACGGCGGGCCCTTAAACCCAATGCCGAGCACCAGAAAGAGCGCGAGTCCGATCGCGAGCGCAAGCGCGACGGTCAATCCATTGCGCTTGTATAGCGCGCCCATCGGCGCGGGCCACGCATATTCGGCATAGGTTTCCAAGCGGACTTTGGCCATCGCCTGCGGCACGTTCACAGCGAATTCGTGTGGCGGGGCGTACTGGCATGCGTGATAGCACGCGCCGCAGTTGTGGCACAGGTTCGCGAGGTAATTGACGTCCGCCTTGGTGAACTCGAGGCGCCGGGTCATCGCGGGAAAGACCGCGCAGAATCCTTCGCAGTAACGGCATGCATTGCAGATCTGCATCTGCCGTGCGACTTCTGTTTCATTCTGCGTAAGAGGGAGCACGCGGATTATCGACGTCGCGGACTCGCTTGCGGCGGTGTGGCGAGCGACGACGGAAGGCGAGGCAAGTTCGCGCGCCTCGCGGGCAAGTGCTTCAAGCTTCTGCACGTTGAACTCCAGTGTGATTAGCGGCGGCCAACGCGGCCTGGGTGCCGGCAATACGTCCGAATGAGGTGCCGATCGACATGCCGACGCCCGCCGTATAACCTTTGCCGAGCACGTTGCCGGCCATCATTTCTCCCGCTACGAAAAGGTTTTCACTTGGGCGTCCGCCGAAGTGCACCTGGGCGCGGTTATTCACCTTGAGTCCCAGGTATGTGAACGTGATGCCCGGCCGCAATGCATAGCCGAAAAAGGGAGGGCTATCGATCGGCCGCGCCCAGTGGGTTTTCGCTGGCGTGAGGCCTTCGGTGCGGCAGTCATCGAGCGCCGTGTGATCGAACGTACCGGAGCGGCATGCGGCGTTGTAAGCGCGAATCGTCTCGACGAAAGTCGCTTCGGGCAGCTGCAGTTGATGCGCCAGTTCGTGCAGGGAGTCGGCTTTCGTGCCCGGGAAGACGGGAGGCATGAAACGGCCCATGGCCTTCGCGTCGATGATCGAATAGCCGATCTGGCCGGGCTGCTGCGCGACGAGCCGTCCCCAGATCGCATAGCGCTTCGGCCAGAAGTCTTCGCCTTCGTCGTAAAAACGGCGCGAGTCGCGATTCACGACGATGCCAAGCGATACGCAGTCGATGCGCGTGCAGATGCCGCCGTCATAGAGCGGCGCGCGGGCGTCGATGGCGACGCAGTGCGACTGCGACGGATCGCCAATCGCATCCGCACCCGAGTCGATCATGTGCTTGAGGAGCACGCCCTGATTGAAGCGCGTGCCGCGAATGAGGAAGTTGTCGGCGGGCCATTCGCCGCGTTCGTTTTGTCCCCAGGCTTCTCGCAGCCATTCGCGATTTGATTCGAATCCGCCGGCCGCGAGCACGCAGGCGCGCGCCTCGAAGCGAAGCCTGCCGCTGCGCGCCGCGATGAATCGGTCGGCATCGAGTTCGACTGCGTCGACAGGCGTGTCGTAGCGGATCTGCACCCCGAGCGCTTCGGCGCTGCGGTAGTAGGCGTTCACAAGTGCCTTCCCGCCGCCCATGAAGAACGCGTTGGTCCGCGCGACATGCAGCGCGCCAGAAAGCGGCGGCTGAAAGCGCACGCCGTGCTTGCGCATCCACGGACGGCAAGTCGATGATGCCCGGATCACGAGCCGCGCGAGCGCCTCATTCGTGATGCCGCCGGTCACCTTGAGCAGGTCTTGCCAATATTCCTCTTCCGGATAAGCGTCGACCAGCACGTCTTGCGGTGCGTCGTGCATGCAGCGCAGATTGCGGGTGTGCTGGGAATTTCCGCCCCGCCATTCGCGCGGTGCCGATTCGAGAAGCAGGACCGAGGCGCCGGCTTCTCGCGCCATCAAAGCAGCGCACAGCGCGGCGTTGCCTCCGCCGATTACAAGAACGTCGACCATCTGAGTTGTCTCCTTTGAGACAACTATAAGAAGCAGCGGTCGGCGCCGCCATCAGCGAGGCGGCAAGGGGTCTTCAGGTTTCGTGAAGGGTGTGTCAACGAAGCGCGGCGCCGGGCCAGCGGCCCGCGTTGACGGTGTCGCGCGCGATGTCGGCCAGCACGACGCGTGCGGCAAGCCCGGCGGGCGACAGTTCGTCGTCCGAGACGCTCGCGATCAGGTTCGGCCTCGTTGCGTATGCCTCCGCGAGCGGCACGCTCGCCAGGGACGCATTCTCCGCGCGTGCGAGCGCCGCTCCCGGCTGGATCGTTGCGCCGAGCCCACCGCGTACGGCGTCCATGAGCATGGCGAGGCCGTCGACCTCGGCGGCGATACGCGGGGCGTAGCCGGCACGCTTGAAGGCGGCGTCGAGCAGCGCCCGAAGGCCATGCGTCCCGCTAGGCAGGATCAGGGGAAGAGCGCCCAGTTTTGCGATTGATGTCCGAGATTGCCTGGGCATGCCGGGCAGTGTCGAAGCGCCGATCACGAACAGGCGTTCGTCCAGCAAAGGGATGACGCTCCATCGTTGCGCGGGTTCTTCACGGAACAGGATCGCCAGATCGATTTGCCGCGCGCCGAGCATCGCGCCCAGATAGCCGGAGAGGCTTTCGACCATACGCAGCCGTACATCCGGATAGCGCTCGCGCATCGCTTGCATGAAGGCGAGGCCGAGCACCCCC
>Ga0247692_1000326_pt1 | contig 11202 bp, 12 predicted proteins | sample CNK33_metaG_FD_183041 | JGI IMG/M metagenome (GOLD analysis project Ga0247692, IMG submission 183041) | Soil microbial communities from Purdue University Martell Research Forest, Indiana, United States - CNK33 | ecosystem: Environmental > Terrestrial > Soil > Temperate forest > Bulk soil...
TTCAGACGACGCTCGCCGGCTTGCCCGCGCTCGCGAAAGCCATCGGCGAAGGCGCTGCGTCGCGCGAGGCGCGGCGCGAGTTGCCGTACGACGGCTTCGCGCTGTTCCGGCAATCGGGGCTCGGCCATTTGCGCTTGCCTGTCGAATGGGGCGGCCTGGGCGGCTCGCTCGAAGACGTGTTCGATGTCATCGCTACGCTCGCTGCAGGGGAAAGCAACATCGCGCACGCGCTGCGCATTCATTTCGACCAGACCGAGGCGTTGCTGCTACAGCCGCGCACGGCGTTCAACGCGTTGCAGATCGAGCGCGTGGTCGAGGGCGCGATTTTCGGTGGCGCTTCGACGGAGCTGGGCACGTCCCGTCCCGGCGAGATCACGACGCAGCTTCGCCGCGACGGCGAGCACTACCGCTTGAGCGGCCGCAAATACTACGCGACGGGCACGGCGTTCTCCGACTTCGCACGGCTGAACCTGCAGGATGAGAACGGCAATCCCGTGGTCGCCATCGTGCCTGTCAAACGCGAAGGCTTTCGCGTGCTCGACGACTGGGACGGCATGGGCCAACGGATGACGGCAAGCGGCAGCCTCGAATTCGACAACCTGCTGGTGCTCGCAGACGAGGTAACGCCGCGCGTGCAGACGACCTTGGCCGGCCGTCACGGCGGCGCGCTGCGGCAGTTGCATCTCGTCGCAGTGGGCGCGGGGATCGTGCGCAACGTGGTCGCCGATGCCAAGGGCTATGTGCTGCGGCATGGCCGTCCCGCGCTGCACAGTCCCGCGCCGTCGGCGCGCGAAGACGCGTTCATCCAGCAGGTGATCGGCGATTTGACGGCACACAGCCATACGATCGACGTGCTGGTGCGCGACAACGCGCGCGTGCTGGAGCGCTCTTCGCAGGCGATCCGCAATGGCGAGCCCGATGCGGAAACACGCGTGCTCGAAGGCGCGCTCGCGACGGCGCGCACGCAACTGATCGTCAGCAAGCTCGCCTTGTATGCGGCTGAGCGCATGTTCGAAGCGGGTGGCGCGTCGGCGACATCGCGCGCGCATAACTTCGACCGTCACTGGCGCAATCTGCGCACCATCTTCAGCCACAACCCGCTATTGCACAAAGCGCGCGTGATCGGCGATTACGAACTGAACGGCGTGACGACGCATCTGACGGAAGGCCGTGTTTTCTAGGGCGATTCGCTCGCGCAAGCGCGCATAGCGTGCAACGGCATATCGATGTGCCGATTTCTTCGTGGCGGCGCGCAAGGGCCGCATTCGACAATACCAACGATACATTCGAACAGGTGCCTCGCGCAATGAGCCGTGATCTTCTTCTGTTGCTCGAACCCGGATTTACCGATCCCCGCTATCCCGGCGAACGTTTCATCTGTCCGGACGGCGCGCCCATCGAAGGGCTGCTCGCCAGCGACCCGGCGCGCGTTGCAGGGCTCGACGTGCGGCGCGTGCCGTTCGAGCGTCCGCGCCAGGCTGTCGTCGAAGTGCTCGACGAAGCGCATCAAGGTTTGCCCGTGCTCGTGCTGGGTGACGAGCAGCCCGCGCCCGCCGATGCGCAGACGTTGGGCGAGCGCCGCTTTATCACCGACACGCGCCGCATCCTCGACCTGCTCGCCGAGCGCCACGGCTTTCCGAAAGTGCATTGACGCATAAGCGAAAGCATCATGAGGGCGCGTGCAAGCGCACCCGATACAGCGGAGAATTTCGATGAGCCGTATCACGGCACCGGCCACGCCGCGCCGCCTGCATCTGAACGTCAACATCCTGCACTCGGGCTTTGTGCCTTCCGCGTGGCGGCTGGCCGACGCGGACCCGCGCGCATTCGTCGACGTCAATCACTATGTGCGCGTCGCGCAGATCGCCGAAGCAGGCAAGCTCGATGCCGTCTTTCTCGCGGATAACGCCGCGATCGTCGACCAGATCGATTTCCGTCCCATCACCGCGCTGGAGCCGACCGTGCTGCTCGCGAGCATCGCCGCCGCGACGACACGCATCGGCGTGATCGGCACGGCATCGACGAGCTATAACGAGCCGTACAACATCGCACGGCGTTTCGCGACGCTCGACCATGTGAGCAACGGACGCGCAGGATGGAACGTCGTGACCACCGCCGATCTGCCGTCCGCGCGCAATTTCGGCCGCGATGCCGTGCCGGACCATGCGCAGCGCTACGAGCGCGCCGTCGAGTTCGCCGAGCTCGTGAAAGCGCTGTGGGACAGCTGGGAAGACGACGCGTTCGTCGGCGACAAGACGGGCGGCCGTTTCGTCGATGTTTCGAAAGTGCATCCTGTCGCGCATCGCGGCCGGCACTTCGATGTGCAGGGTCCGCTGAACCTGCCGCGCTCGCCGCAAGGGCATCCTGTGGTGGTGCAGGCGGGCGGTTCGCCCGATGGCCGCGATCTCGCCGCGCGCCACGCGGAAGCGGTGTTTTCGGCGTCCCAGTCGTTCGAGGAATCCGCAGCGTACCGGCGCGACCTCAACACGCGCGCGGCGGCGTACGGGCGTCCCGGCGTGAAGGTGCTCGCCGGTCTCACGACCATCATCGGCGCGACCGAGGCCGACGCGCTGCGCCGCCGCGACGAACTGGTCGATCAGATTCCGTGGCGCTACAGCCTGAACCGTCTGGCGGGCACGCTGGGCATCGAGGCGGAGCGCCTGAAGCTCGACCAGCCATTGCCCGACGATCTCACGCTGCCCGGCGGCGGCAACGGCAACCACACGTTCTTTCACGCGACCATCGCGCAGGGCCGCCGTCACGGCTACACGGTGCGCGAACTGATCCGCTCGCTGGCGGGCGGAACGGGGCATCGCGTGATCGTCGGCACACCGGAGCAGATCGCCGACGATATCGAGCACTGGTTCAGCGGTGGCGCAGCCGACGGCTTCAATCTGATGCCCGACGCGTTGCCGAGCGGTCTGCAAGACTTCGTGGACGGCGTCGTGCCGATCCTGCAGAAGCGCGGCATCTTTCGCACCGACTACGAAGGCGCGACGCTGCGCGAGCACCTCGGGCTCGCACGTCCCGACAATGCGCAGCTATGGCGCAAGACTGCCTGAGTCCACGCACATTCACTCCCATTCTTTCCAGTCATGAGTTCACGCAAGGGTCATCTGCGCCTCGGCGCTTTTCTGTATCCGACGGGACATCACATCGCCGCATGGCGGCATCCCGACTCGCTGGTCGACGCGGGGCGCAAATTCCGGCACTACGTCCAGCTTGCGCAGGCCGCGGAGGCCGCGAAATTCGATCTGATCTTTCTCGCGGACGGCGCGGGCACGCGTGGCGACTCTGAGCCGCACGGCACACAGCTATGTCGCGCAGTTCGAGCCGCTCACGCTGCTGTCGGCGCTCGCTGCCGTCACGGAACGGATCGGTCTGGTCGGCACGGCATCGACGACGTTCAACGAGCCGTATCACATCGCGCGCAAGTTTGCGTCACTCGATCACATCAGTGGCGGGCGTGCGGGGTGGAATCTCGTCACGTCGTCGAGTGCGCACGAGGCGAAGAACTTCAACTTCGACGAGCATCTCGCGCATGCGCGGCGTTATGAGCGGGCAGTGGAATTCGCCGAGGTCGTCGAAGGTCTGTGGGACAGCTGGGACGAAGACGCGTTTGTGCGCGACAAGGCGTCGGGGCGCTACTTCGATCCGTCGAAGCGTCACGTGCTCGATCATCGCGGCGAGTTCTTCAATGTGCACGGGCCGCTGAACGTCGAGCGTTCGCCGCAGGGCAGGCCCGTCGTCGTGCAGGCGGGTTCATCCGAGGCGGGCAAGGCGCTGGCCGCGCGCACGGCGGAAGTGATCTTCACCGCGCAGCAGACGCTCGACGATGCCGTCGCGTTCTACGCGGATGTCAAAGGGCGGATGGCGGCGTATGGCCGCGAGCCGGACGATCTCAAGATCATGCCTGGGGTGATGCCGATCGTCGGCGCGACGGAAAGCGAGGCACGCGAGAAGTTCGACGCGCTTCAGGCGTTGATCGATCCCGCCGTGGGACTTGCGCTCGTCTCGACGGTGACGGGCGGCTTCGATCTGTCCGGTTATCCACTCGACGGTCCGATCCCGGAACTGCCGGAAACCAACGCCAGCAAGAGCCGCCAGTTGCTGGCGCTCGAACTCGCGCGGCGCGAAAACCTGACGATCCGCGAGCTGTATCGGCGCATCGCGGGCGCGCGTGGGCACTGGCAACTGGTCGGCACGCCGGAGCAGATCGTCGATGCGCTCGAAGAGCGCTTCGTCAATCACGGCGCGGACGGCTACAACGTGATGCCGGCGCTGCTGCCCAACAGCCTCGACGATTTCATCCGGCTCGTGCTGCCGGAACTGCGGCGACGCGGGCTGTTCCGCAGCGAGTACGAAGGGCGCACGCTGCGCGAGAACCTTGGTTTGACGCAACCCGTTTCGCGCTATGCGCGCGAAACGGTGACGCAGTGAGTTGTCGCGAGTACTTGCGTCACCCGTGACGGGTGACGCATTCGAACCCATACCAGAACTATTAGAACTTCACGCGCACACCCGAGAACACCGCAACCTGACGATTCGTCGATGAAGCTGTGCCAGCGTCGGCAATAGCCGCAATCTTCTGATAACTCGTGCCGACGCGTGTCGATGCATCGCCTGCCGCGAGTTGATAAGCCGCTGACAGATAAAGGTCGGTGCGCTTGGACAGCGCGTAATCGACGCCAAGTGTGAACTGATGCCAGCGCGGCTTCAGGTTTGCGCCATTGGTGCCGGGCAGATTGCTCGCGCGTCCATCCGTGTACGTGTACACGCCGATCAGCGTCAGCGAGGGCGTGAACAGATAGCGCGCGTTCAGATCGTAGTTGTTGAACTTGCGCGACGAGCCATCGCTGTAATCGAGCTGCGTATGGCTCCATGCGAAGCCGAATGTCGCTGCGCCGAGCGCGTAGCTGGTGCCCGCTGCCGCGATCTGCTGACGCACGACGCCGCCATTCAATCCATAGAAGAACGCGCCGCTGTAGTCGTCGCCCGATGTGGTCGATGCGCCGCCGATCGCGCCGCCCGTGTTCGATGCGGCGTTCGGATGATTCAATACGTTATAGCCGCCGCCGATCGAGAACGGACCGTTCGTGTAGTTCGCCGCCACGCCCCATGCGCGGTTGTTGCTGAAACTCGTGCCGTTGCTGCCGTTCGCCTGGTTGCTGAATGCGTAAAGGCCGTCGACGGTGAAGCCCGCAATCGTATCGCTGCGGAACTTGACTGCGTTGTTCACGCGGAAGGTCTGATTCAGATTGTCGTTGTCGCCGATGTGCGTCGACGGCGACCAGAAGCCCGGGCCTGCATACTGCGAGACGAGATCGGTCACAGGCTCGTATTGGCGGCCAACGGTTACCGTGCCGATGCCCGTCTTCTGCACGCCCACGAAAGCCTGGCGGCCGAACAGACGTCCGCCTTGTCCCGCCGTGCCGTCGTTCGGACGGAAGCCGCTTTCGAGCGTGAAGACTGTCTTCAATCCATCGCCGAGATCTTCGACGCCGCGCAAGCCCCAGCGGCTGCCGTTGAGTTTGCCGCTCGTCTGCTGGATGTTGCTCGCGCCTTTCTGGTTGTTGGTATAGGTGATGCCCGCGTCGACGAGTCCATACAACGTGACGGCACTCTGCGCATGCACAAGTGCGGGCGATGCAGCGACAAGACTTGCGGCGCTGGCCAGAACAACACGCTTCATTGGATTCCCTTTTTATTGAAGTCACTGGATTAATAAGGAACCCGATGCTATTAGGGAGAACACTAAACACGAAGCAACTATTTCTACTTTGTTATTCAAATGCAATGCGATTTACAACGGACTTTCGTAGTGAAATGCAGATCAGCCGCGTAGCGGATTACGTTGTGGCATAGTGGCGCTCTCTTCGGACTTGCAACTTCAAATCGATATTCATCGAGGCTCTATGATCGATTTCTCCGCCGTGGCGGCCGTGTTCTCTGTTTATATCGTCGGTGTCGTGATACCGGGGCCGAACTTCGTCGCTGTCGCGCACAAGTCGGTGTCGGCAACACGTCCCGATGCATTTGCGCTTGTCGCGGGGATCGTGGTGGTCAATCTCTTCTGGGCCACCTGTGCGATCCTCGGCGTCGGCGTCGTGTTTGCGATCTTTCCGTGGATCGCCATTGGCGTGAAGCTCGCCGGCGCGGGCTATCTGATCTGGTTTGGCCTGCGCCTCATCATGTCGGCGGGCACGCGTCCGATGGCGGTGCAAAAACCTTCAGCGTCGTCGAGCTTTGGCTCTGCGTTCATGCAAGGTGTCGCGACCAACATTGCCAATCCGAAATCGATCGCGTTCTACGCGGCTGTGTTTTCAACGGCGGCGCCTGCGCATGTGTCCGCACCGACCTTCCTCGCGATGCTCGCGACCGTGGGCGTGGTGGCGTCGTGCTGGTACGGCGGCGTCGCGCTGTTTCTGTCGCACGAGGCTGTCTCGGGTGCGTATCGCCGCGCACAGAAATGGATCGACCGCGCGTGCGGTGCGGTGATCGTCGCGCTTGGCGTACGGCAGGCTCCGCGCTGACCGTGCGGTCAGTTTGCGTTTGCGCAAGTGGGGGCGTCCGCAAATTGGCGGGGGCGCAAAAAGGGGTAGACTTTCGGCTACGCACGCTGAACCGGGTGCGACGGGGCGCTCATTCGAGTCGCCCCGTCTGCCATGTGCGCAGGTTGTTTTCAGTGCTACAGCACATACGTATTGAAGACAGGCCGAACAGAATTGAGGTCCACAACCCATGCTCAAACCCGAATTCAATGACGCGGGCAGCGCGCGTCCAGAACTGCTTTGCTACCTCGTGGCCACCGCGGCAGCGTCGTACGCGTTGACGCAGGAGTGGCGCGTCGATCATGTCGTCGAATGCTGCCGCCGCTGGCTCGCGAAAAACGAGGTGAAGATGGACTGGCTCGACCGGGTCCGGATCGGCCAGTTCGCGTTGAAGATCGCGAGCAAGGATCTGCTTAACGCGGGTATCGCCGTGCGTCTGTCCAGCGTCAATGCGCTGTTTACGAGCGAGATGGAACTGAACGAAGCGAGCACGATGGTGCAACGGATGATGTCGTTGTGTCAGGAAGCGCTTTGAGCACGTTTTGATCAAACGTCTAGCCTGAATTGCGGAGCGTGCACCGGGCGAACACTGTGTTGCAACTTCGATAGCTGATCGCGAGACGGGGCCAATTCATACTTCGCGATGGTCGCGCACCGCATCGTGCAGGTGCGAGCGTTCAGCTTAGAGGTTGTCGTGAATACATTTGAAGTCAATCAAGTCCTGTCAGGTCTGACTAATCTGGTCAGGCAACGGGCCTCAGGTTTCGCGCGCAGACAGACCGTGCGCGCGGCGATTTTCGCGCTCGTGCCCTTGCTGATGCAGGCGTGCGCAAGTTCCGGCCCCGTCGTCGAGACGGGCGATGCGGGGCGATACACGCTGCACGCATCGGCGGCGGGCGGCAGCGCGGCGTGGGCGAGGTCTCACAAGGCAGTCATGCAGAGCGCAAGTAACTTTTGCGCGCAACGCGGCGAGGTGCCGAGCGTCGTGTCGGAGTCATCCAAAGGCGTGCGGGCGCTCGAAGCTCACGAGGCCGACCTCACGTTCGAATGTCACCCGCACTTTTGACTGACGCTTCAACCAATACGACAGACGAAACAGAAAGCAAAAAGTGCAGCGGGCGTAAGCCATCGTTAAGGATCCGCAGCTATAACGTTTGATGCAAATGCGATCTGCGCGGCGCTGCCAGTCAACGATCAAAAAAGGGTGACCCGGACTCGCGGATTCAACCGACGACAGCGTCGATGTCCATTCAGAGGTCGCCCGACATGCCGATCAACTCTCGCTCCATTGGGCGTGTTTCCGCGCTTGTTCCCAGGCTTATTCCCGCGGCATTCGCGCTGCTGCTTGCGACGCCAGCCCACGCCGAGTCCACTTGTCCCGACTTCGTGATATTGCCGTCGGGCAGCGTGTTCAACATCGCCAAGCTGATCGCCGATACCGGCTCGCCGGAAGCCGCGCTCAGAAAAGTCAGGGGCGCACTCGATGAGATCGCCGCAAACGGCGGTTGCCCGAAGTCAGTGCGACGCGCCGTGTGTGACGAAACGATGGCGGTCGCGAGGAAAGCCGTCGTCGCGCTTGAATCCTGCGCCGCGCATGGTCCTCAGGCTGACGGCGTGGAGAAGGACGGGCGCAGTGCATCGAAATAGGCAGGACACTAAGCGGCCGCGTCAGGCAGACGCGTTCGTCGTGCGCAGCGCGGCGCCCAGGCTGCGGATCGTTTCTCTCATGCCGGCATCCCGCACGCGCGTATAGACGGCGATTTCGATGGGCGCGAGCGGCGGCAAGCCAAGCCGGCTGCCGACATCGACGGCTCGCGGCGGGCATCCGCGCCGCGTCATGGGCGCGACCGCGAGACCTGCCATCACGGCGGCGCCCACCGTGCCGATGCCGCCGCCGACAAACACCTCAGTCCACTTGATACCGGCTTCATCGAGCGCTTTCAGCGCGTTCGCGCGCACGCCGCAAGGGGCGGACAGCGACGCGATCCGCAACGGCTCGCCGGGACTGTGCATCCATTGCGGCGAGGCAAACCATCCACAGTGTTCGACGAACAGTTTTTCCGCGTCCCTTCGCGTGGCGTCGCGCCGCGCGAAGACGGCATCGAGTTCGCCCGAGTCGTAGCCGGCGAGCATTTCGCTCGATGCGCCGATCTTCACTTCGACCCGCAACGTAGGGTCTTGCGCGGAAATACGCGCAATCAACGGTATCAACCCGTCCGCGGCGGTGTGGTCGATGATGCCCAGGCGCAGGCTGCGTTGCGCCTGCACCGTCGGATTCAGCGCGCGGTCGTGCGCGCTCAGCAACTCTCGGGCGGCCGCGAGAAACGCCGCGCCCTCGGGCAGCAGTTGCACGCGCCGGGGCGTGCGTTCGAGAAGGCGGCGCCCGAGCCGTTCTTCGAGCCGCTTCATCTTCAGGCTGATCGACGATTGCGTGATGTCGAGCACTTCGGCGGCGCGCGTGAAACTGCTGAGGTCGGCGACCAGCACGAATGCCTGAACGTCGTCGAGGTCGAGGCGGCGTGCCGGAGATTGATAATCGGTGCTCATGTTAGCGGCTCCAGTCATCGTGTTTGTAAATCATAGGCGAGTGCCTGGTTTTTCGCAGTTTCAGCGCGATGCCGCACCCACAAGGCGGGGCGAAGCAAGAAAGCGTGGTTTCAATCATTGGTGAAAATCATCGCAGAAATACATGGTGATGAATTGTTGTTATCGAAGTGCAACCTTAAGATTTGTCTCAAGCAAACGCACTTCAGGAGCTTCAAATGCCAATGACCCATGTCTCGATGCGCAGCGGCAAGCCGGCCGCGTACCGCACCGCCGTTCTCGAAGGTATCCACGAAACGCTGCACACGTCGCTCGGCGTGCATCCCGAGACGTTCTTCATGACCGTCAGCGAACACGAGGATGCGAACTTTCACGTCAATACGACTTTTCCGTTCGCGCGCTCGTCCGACGTGCTGCTGGTCCAGATCACGCTGACAGCGGGCCGTTCAGCCGACGACAAGCAACGCTTCTATCAGGACCTCGTGGCGCGGCTCGCAAAGAACCCGGGCGTCGATCCCGCCGATGTGTTCATCAACCTCATCGAGGTGGCGGGCGAGAACTGGTCGGCAGGAAACGGACTCGCCGGACGAAGCGCAGCTTTAGCAGCGGACGGCGCGAAAGCCGCCGGCACTGCCGCCTGAAACATCGCCATCCGCCTTACTCAAATCTGATTCTGGAGAACATCATGTCGAAGCAATACGCCGTTCCTCTTTCGCCACGCGGCCTGTCGAGCATTGCGCCGCCGCCGCCGTGGCACTATTCGGGCGACTTTCTGATCGTCGAGTTCTGGGCCGATCCCGCCGCGGTGGCTGCGACGTTGCCGGCGGGTCTGAGCGTCGATCCGTCGTCGCCGGGTCACGCAACGGCGCTGTTCGTCGACTGGCAGTTCACGGGCCAAAACGATGAACTGCTGGACCCGGCGCGCTATCAGTACCGCGAGTTCTTCCTGCTCGTCGATGCACTGTATGAAGGCCAGCCGGTCGCATACTGCCCGTACATTTTCGTGGACAACGACTCGGCGATGATGCGCGGCCTGATTCAAGGCTTTCCGAAGCGCCTCGGCGCGGTGCACCAGACGCGCACGTTCGCGGCACCCAGCCTCGCTGCTGCGCAGGTAGCGCCGGGCGCGCGCTTTGCGGCGACGGCATCCGCCGCGGGCCAGCGCATTGCGCGTGCAGAGGTCAAGTTGACGGGCAAGGTGGACGATCCTTCAACGGTCAGTCTCGCCGGACGTCCGATCGTGAATCTGCGTCACTTCCCGAGGCTGGCTGCCGGGCAGCATGAGACGCCCGCCGTCCACGAAATCGTGATGTCGATCATGGACGATCCGCGCATGGCCGACGTGTGGGCAGGCGAGGGGCAACTGAGCTTGCCCGTCGCCGAGGGTGAAGAGATTTCCGACCTCGCGCCTGTGCGCGTCGGCGCGGGTTATCGGCTGTCGATGTCATACTCGGTGACGGACCTGAAGACGCTGAGCGACAGCAGCACGCAGGGTTCGTGAGATTGACGATCACACGGCTATCGAAGTGAAGCCACGCGGCCCCGGAAGTCTTGCTTCGGGGCCGCGTGGCTTTTGCGCATTTGATCGCGCGATACGCAACGGGTGTTATGCCGCGCGCAATTCTTCATGGCGGGCAACGACGCTGACGCCGAGCATCAGATCGATCTCGGGATAGCGCGCATGAAAGTCGTCGAGCGAGTGCACGACGGAAGACTCCACTGTAATACCTGCCGCGACGTCAGGCCTGTTTTCATGCCCCGCGCTGTTCATCGATTCGTCGGGAGCGAAAGATGAGCAACGCACGCATGACTCAAGCCGAATTCGACGGCGAAGTGGAAGCTCAGGTCACTTTGCTTACGTTGATAGTCGCGCTGCATCTGCTCGTCTATGCTGAAGCACGATGGTGGCTGTCGCCGTCGCAGGCGGTCGACACTATGCGACGTTGGCACGTGCCCGATTCGAGCGCGGTCGATGTCACGCGCCGGGTCATGCTGTCGAGCAGGGCGCTACCGCTTGCGATGCGTCTCGCCGAGTGCCACCCGTGTCTCGTCGATCCCGCCGGAATGCAGGCTACCTTTACCGATCATATTCACATCGACAGGCGCG
>Ga0247692_1000329_pt1 | contig 11154 bp, 13 predicted proteins | sample CNK33_metaG_FD_183041 | JGI IMG/M metagenome (GOLD analysis project Ga0247692, IMG submission 183041) | Soil microbial communities from Purdue University Martell Research Forest, Indiana, United States - CNK33 | ecosystem: Environmental > Terrestrial > Soil > Temperate forest > Bulk soil...
CCGTGTTCAGCGGCCTGCTGATTCTCGGCGCGTTGCTGTCGACGTTCACGGGCGTGATGCCGTCGTCGCTGCCTGCCCTCTTCCCGACGAAGATCCGCTACGGCGCGCTGGCGATTGGCTTCAACGTGTCGGTGTCGCTGTTCGGTGGCACGACCCCGCTGGTCGCGGCATGGCTGGTCGATCGCACCGGCAATCTGATGATGCCCGCGTACTACCTGATGGGCGCATCGATCATCGGTATCGTGTCGGTGCTCGCGCTGCGCGAGACGGCTCGCAAGCCGCTGCTCGGCTCGGGCCCCTGCGTCGCGACGCGCGCAGAAGCGCATGCCGTGTTGCGCGGCGAGCGTGAAGCCGAGGAGCTCGATGAAGCGTATGCAGCCGCCGTGACGGCGCGTGCATAAGCAACATCGATTCGCGTGTTGAACTGGAACGGGTTAGCTTCGGCTGACCCGCTTTTTTATGGCGTCAGCGTATGCAGCGTGGCTTCGACATGCGCGCCATCGATCGTCAACATGCCCGCTGAAATCGGCAATTTGAAACGGCGCGGTCCTGCGCTGCCGGGATTGACGAACAGCACGCCGTCGCGCTCGACGATCAGCGCCTTGTGCGAATGCCCCGTCACGACGACGCGCACGCCCTCGTCATGCAGACTGCGCGGTACGTCGGCGATATCGTGAACGACGAAAATCTTGACCTGTTGCACATCCAGCGTCGCGCGCACCGGAATCGACGAGGCCCATGCGCCCGTGTCGTTGTTGCCGCGCACGACCGTCAACGGCGCGATGGCCGCGAGCGCATCGAGCACCGCCTGATTGCAGATGTCGCCCGCATGAACGATCGCGTCGCATCCCGCGAGCCACGCCAGCGCCTCGGGACGCACGAGATTGTGCGTGTCCGAAATCAGACCGATGCGGGAAGATTGCGTGCGACGCGTCGTCATCATGCGTTCCTGAAGAACCTCAATCGAGCGCGGCCAGCGGCGCGCGCGGCTTGCGCGACATCGCGACCAGCCGCTTCGTCGCGCCCTGCACGAGCACCGACACGACCGCGCCGCATGCGAACGCCGACAGCACGCCTAGCGTCGGCAACGTCAGCGCGACGACCGAGAAGAACGCCGCGAACGACGCGCGTCCGATCACCATTCCGCGCATCAGCAGCGCGACGAAGCCCGCGCCATGCGCGCGTTGCGCCGACACCGCGAGCACGATGCCGAGCAATGGAAAGACAGACAGCATGCCACTCCAAGCCGCGCCCATCGACGCGGAGAGCGTCGTCACGGCAAGCGTGAGCACTGCGCCCGCGAGCATGCGCAACGCGAGGTCGATGACACCGACGCGCGCCGCCGGCACCGCACCGTCGACGCGCGGCAACCCGGCTTGCGAGACGGCCACGGCCACACATGCCGCCGCCAGCGACCACGCCAGGCTCACCGGCAAGTGCGTGAGCAGCACGGCGACCAAAGCCCACGCGACGAGACCCGCGCCCAGCGCCACAGGCCAGCGAGCGAAACGGCCCGTCCACGCATACGCGAAGTTGAATGCTTCCGACGCCGCAATGGCCGCAATCGATGCCGCCGACGCCTGCGCCGCGAATGCCGTGCCGCGCTCCAGCGCGAGCAGCAGCACGATCGGCCCCGCGACGACGGGCAATCCGGCGAGCCAACCCGCCACCGACGGTCCCCACACGCGCCCCGCCATCGTCAGCGCGGCGAGAAAGCCGGGAACGAGTGCGAGCTTGAGCGCGAGCACCCTCTATTCCTTGACGAGCTGTTCGATGCGGCTGTCGGGCACGAGCCACATGAATGCGCAGAACGTATAGAGCGCCACCGACACCCACGGCGCGATAAACGCGAACACCACCCCCGACAGATACATCACGACGGACAGCTTGCCCTTGCGGTCGCGGCCGAGCGCACGCGCGAGCGTCGAGTCCGGGCCGTGATGACGAATCAGCACATGCGCGAGAATGAAGTACGCAATCGCGCACATGAAGAGATCGAGACCGTATAGCGCGGTCGGCCACGCGGCCAGATGGCTTTCGCCGATCCAGTGCGTAATGGCGGGCATCAGCGACAGCCAGAACAGCAGATGCAGATTCGCCCACAACACGCCGCCCGTCACCTTCTGCACGGCATGGAACATGTGATGATGGTTGTTCCAGTAGATACCGACGTAGAGAAAGCTCAGCACGTAGGCGAGAAAGACGGGGATCACGGGGCGCAGCGATTCGAGATCGAAGCCCTCCGGCACTTTGAGTTCGAGGACCATGATCGTGATGATGATCGCGATCACGCCATCGCTGAAGGCTTCGATTCGTCCTTTACCCATCTGCCCGGTTCCTGTTGCGGATTTGTTTGTCATCGACGCAGGCGAGGCCCTACGCCACCGCTAATCGCCGCTGCCGATTATCCGCGATCACAAGCCGGGCTGTCGATGATGGTCAAATGCGCCGCCTTTCAACGCAACGTTCAAGGCTCGTGATAGATCGCGAGCCAGACGGTCTGTTCGACTTCATGCGTCCACGCAACCCGATGCCGGCAATGCGGGCCAATCAGCACATAGTCGCCGGGACGCATATCGTGCAGCGTCGCGTCTTCCTCGAACTCGAGCACGGCCGCGCCTGACAGCAACACGACCCATTCGGCGCGCGAGTCGTCGTACCAGAAGCCATCGGGACTCGTATGCCCCATCGACACGATGCGCTCCACGTTCAGGCGTTGTCCCGTGACGAGCATGTCGATTCGCTCTTCATCTTCACGCTTAGCTTCGCCGCTGAACAGATTCCCGGTTTGCAGTTGCATGTGCGGCTACCTCACTTCAGCGGTGCGAGGCCGTCGAGCAGCGTTGGGACCAGTTCGCTGATCGTCGGGTGGATATGCATCGCGAACTGCAGCGTCGTGTAGGGCGCGCGCGCCGTCATGATGTCGATGAACGTGTGAATCGCTTCGTCGCCGTCGACGCCGTAGATCGTCGCGCCGAGTATCTGCTTCGACGCGTTGTCGACGAGCACTTTCATGAAGCCATCCGTCTCGCCCTTCTCGCGTGCCCGGCCGACGCGCGTCATCGGCATCGTCGCGATCAGCGCATCGCGGCCGCTCTCGCGCACCTCGTGCTCGGACATGCCGACACGCGCGAGCGGCGGATCGACGAACACGGCGTACGCCATGATCCGGTCGTCGACACTGCGCTTGCCGCCGTCGAACAGATTCGCCGACACGATCTGATAGTCGTCGTAAGACGTATGCGTGAACGCGCCGCGCCCGTTCGCGTCGCCGATCGCCCACACGCCGGGCACGTTCGTGCGCAACTGGCCGTCGACGGGAATCGTACCGTGCCTGTCGACGTTGACGCCGGCCGCGTCGAGACCGAGATCGTCGGTATTCGGGCGGCGGCCTGTTGCGAACAGCAGATGCGATGCTTCGAGCGGCGCGACATCGGCGCCGAAGAACACACGCACGCCGTCGCCACGCTCGTGCAACGGCTCGACCACTGAGGGCTCGGCGCCGAAGCGGAATTCGATGCCCTCGCGCGTGAGCACTTTCTGCACGTTGCGAGCGAAGTCTTCGTCCTCGCGCGTGAGCACGCGATCGCCACGCACGTTCACCGTCACGCGGCTGCCGAAGCGGCGGAACACCTGCGCGAATTCGAGTGCGATATAACTGCCGCCGACGATGGCCAGATGTTCAGGCAATTCAGTCAGATCGAGCAGCGTCGAGTTGGTGTGATAACGGATGCGCTCGAGTCCTTCGAGCTTCGGAATGACGGCGCGCGTGCCTGTGTTGATGAAGATTTCGTCGGCCTGCAGTTCGGCCAGCACGTTGCCGCTTTCGGGATCGGTGACGGTGAGCGCATGCGCGCCGGTGAACCACGCATGGCCTTTGAAGACGGTGACATTCCCGGTATTGCGCAGCCATTTTTCGACGCCGTCGCGCGACTGGCCGATGATCTTGTCCTTGCGCGCCTTCACCTGCGCCAGATCGACGCTGACGTCGCCTGCGATATGCACACCGTAATCGGCCGCCCGGCGCGCGACATGCGCAGTGCGCGCGCTCGCCACATACGCCTTGGTCGGCGTGCAGCCGACGTTCACACACGTCCCGCCGAACTTGTCGCGTTCGATGACGGCCGTCTTGCGGCCGTTTTCCGCAAGACGCACGGCGAGCGGCGAGCCACCCTGTCCCGTGCCGATCACGATGGCGTCGAAATGCTGTGGCATGGCAGATCTCCCGAATCGCGTGTGCGAGTCGGTCATCTTACGCCAGCCGTGTGTTTCTCGAAGTGGTGAGTCCCGGTGGTGAATCGTGGGTCGTTCGGACGTCGTTCAGCGCATCATGCCGCGCGAATCATGCATCGCAATGATGCAGCGAGCAGATCAGTTCGCGCGAGCGTTGCAGCGCGGCGCGCGCACCGTTCGTCGCGACGACGAAACCCGCCTGGCTCAGATTGAAATCGACCTGCACCATGATCTGGATGAGCGACACCATCGGCAGCACCACTGCCGGGTGATAAAGCTGTCGTTCGATGATCGCTCTCATGGCTACTCCCATCAATGACGCCGCGTATCGGGCACGGCGTCGATCTGCATACAAGTTTCGATGGGTGGATTGTAGAGAGCGAAGTGTTAGGGATAAATGAGCTAATCGCGAAGATAGTTGTCGACGGAGCAGAACAATCCCGCAACGCCTTGCGCCATATGGTTTTGGGCTCGACGCAGCCGGTTGTGCGGGCCTTCGCCGAGCCGTAAAAGAACGGTCATTCGAGCGGCGTGGCGACGAATTCCGGCAATGCTTCGGCACGCTTCGAGAACGCGGCAAGCGCCGGGTAGCGTGCGGGATCGACGAGATCGGGCAGCATGAACTGCTGGAAGCGCCACGTGACGGCCAGCGTGATGTCCGGCTGCATCAGACGGTCGCCCAGCAGCCAGCCGTTTCCTTCGCGGCCCGCGATGGCTGTCTCCAGATGGTCATACGCGGCGAACAGTTGCGTCTGGACGCGGTCGATCCACGGTTGATGCTGGCGCTCGGCGGGACGCAGGTTCAGCTCGTAGACGTTTTGCATCGTCTTTTCGCAGGCGGCGAGCGCGAAGCCGATCAGGCTCAGCGCCTTCAGACGCTCACTTGGGGCGGCGGGTATCAGGCGCCTGTCGGGCGGGCTCAGATTGTCCAGATAATCGAGGATCAGCGACGAATCGATCAGCAGCGTGCCGTCGTCGGCGATGAAAGTTGGCGCCTTGACCACGGGATTGATCTTCGCGAACGTGTCGAAGTGCCGGAACACCGACACGCTCTCGTGCTCGAACGGCAGGCCGAGCACGGCGAGTGAAATGGCGACGCGCCGGACATACGGCGAATCCATCATGCCGATCAGTTGCATGCTGCTTTCTCCCGATGGGGTTGGTCTCAGCGGGATACTGTAGACGAATGAACCCGCACTGGCGATGGTCGTGCGCTGCGGGCGGCCTATCGGCCTCTTACACTGGGGCGGGCTGCTCGCCGCGCCCGCTTTGCCAGATGCGGGTGCGAAAAAATTTTCGATCCCGCGAATCCGTTTGCGAATCCGGCGCCTCTTAGCTGCCGAGGGACGTCCTCGAACGAGCATAGGAGCAAGCGATGTTTTATGTGAAGAATGTACCCGCCTGGGAAAGGATAACTCGCGTGATTGTCGGAATCGCGGTCGCCGTGCTGTCGATTGCGTTCTGGACGGGGCCCGTCGGGATCGTCGTCGCGATCGCGGCGCTGGGTATCGTCGTGTCGGGTCTGGTGGGGTTTTGCCCGGCATGCGCGCTGGTGGGGCGGCGTTTGCAGAAAGCGCAATCCGGCGCGCAGGCGAAGGGCTGACATGCAGGCGAGCGTTCCCGCGCCGAACGAGCGCCTCGACACCGTGACGGCCGCGCGCTCGGGCGACCCCGCCGCGCTCGAACGGCTGCTCCGGCTCTACCAGCCGGACATCCGCCGCTACGCGCAGCGCCACTGCATGATTTCCGACGTCGACGACGCGGTGCAGGAGGTGCTCTGGATCGTGTCGCGCAAGATCGGCTCGGTGCGGGCGCTGGCGGCGTTCTCGGGGTGGCTGTTCGCTGTCGTGCGGCGCGAATGCCGGCGGCTCGGACGTCGCGCGTTCGACTTCGATCCTTACGACGAGGAACGCGTCGACCGCTGGCTGGCTATCCACAGTAGCGACACGCTGCGGCTGGAACTGGTGGCGGCGCTGGAATCGCTACCCGCGGATTATCGCGATGTGATTTTGCTGCGCGATTTTGAAGAGCTGACGATTGGGGAGATTGCTGGAAGGCTGGGGATGACGGCTGCGGCGACGAAGAGCCGCTTGCATCGCGCGAGGGTGATGGCGCGGGAGTATTTGTTGGGGGAGGTTTGAGGAAGCGTCCACGCCCCGAAACGTATCGCGACGCATAGCCGACTTGAAATGAACGTGAGTGGTGTCCTGGTGCCGGGGACCGGACTCGAACCGGCAAGCTGTTAAGCGGCGGATTTTCGTCACACTACGTCTTTCGACGCCGTCTGCTACGACCAGACAAGCAAACGTTCGTGCGCTGGACTATGCCTTCGCCATCGCGATGCGCGTATTGCACACCCATCGCCTAAGGCGCCCTCCGTCTAGTCTCTACACCTTCCGCGCCTTCCGTCCCACATCAGCAGGAAAGAAAACGGGCTTGGCTCGGCGTTGCCTCGTTGCACGGTGTGAATCGCGCGCGTTCAGGGGTTTCGCCGAATTTGAAGGGTTCTGCACCGGCCGTTTCCGGCTGGGCACTCAATTCTTTAAGTCCGCTATGTTTACCAATTTCATCACCCCGGCAGGGCGGACGCGATTCTACCATCGCGCCGCAGCCTGACCAAACCGGCGCGAACCCCAGTTTCGCCCGTCCGCGACCCGGCGCGCATTCATCGACCCGTCACAAACGTTCCCGATAATCCGCCCCACGAAAACGTTTACAACGACGCACGCCCCTCGACGCGGCGCGCGGCACACGCTGACGGGAACCCAACGATGACGCCCACGATCAAGGATGTCGCCGCGCACGCGGGCTTTTCGATCGCGACCGTCTCGCGCGCGATCAACGCGCCGCACACGGTCAACCCCGTGACCCTCGAAAAAGTGCGTCAGTCGATCGACGCCCTCAACTTCCGCCCGAGCCCGCTCGGCCGCCAGTTGCGCGGCGAGCGCTCGCGCCTGATCGGCGTGGTGCTGCCGACGCTCGCCAATCCCGTGTTCGCCGAATGCCTGCAAGGCATCGACGAGTTGGCGTCCGCGCAAGGCTACCGGCTGATGCTGATGACCACGCAATACGACGCCGACCGCGAACGCCACGCCATCGAGACGCTGCGCGAACAGCGCGTCGAAGGCCTGATCCTGACGGTGGCCGATGCCGACACACACCCGCTGCTCGACGAACTCGACCGCGACGGCATGCTGTACGTGCTGATGCATAACGACACCGTGCGCCGCCCGTCCGTGTCCGTCGACAACCGGCAAGCCGCGTACGACGGCGTCCGCATGCTGATCGCGCACGGCCATCGCCGCATCCTGATGCTCGCGGGCACGCTCGCCGCGTCCGACCGCGCGCGGCTGCGCCATCTCGGCTACACGCAAGCGATGCAGCACGCGGGTCTCGCGCCCGCACCCGCGCTCGAAATCGATTTCAACGCGGACGAACTCGCGCCGGCCGTGCTCAACCATCTGACGACGGGCCCGAATCGCCCGACGGCCCTCTTCTGCTCGAACGATCTGCTCGCGATGGTCGTGATGCGCGGCCTGCGCCGCGCGCGCCTGCAAATGCCTGACGACATGTCGATTCTCGGCTTCGACGGCCTCGCGATGGGCGAACTGCTGTCGCCGCCGCTCGCGAGCGTGTGCGCACCGAACCGGGAGATCGGCTGCGCGGCGTGGCGGCGGCTGATCGCGCGCGTCGACGGCTCGCAGCCTTCCGGCTTCGACGACGCGCTGCATGCGCCGTCGCTATCGCTGACCTTGCCGCACATGCTGCGCGAAGGCGCGACGGTCGCGGCGATCTCAGATACATCGGGCGTAACGTCGAGCCGCATCGTTTGATCGCCTGCGTAATTCCCTTTAAAAACACCTCTTTTCCACCTCCGGGAGACCTGTCGTGAACCGCCGTTCCTCCATCGATATTGCAGCGTTGCGCCTCGCGCGCGCCGTGCTGGTCGCATCGTCGTTCGTGCTGACGCTGGCTGCGCCGCAACTCGCGCACGCCGAAGAAACCGCGATCTGCTACAACTGCCCGCCCGAATGGGCCGACTGGGCGAGTCAGATCAACGCCATCCAGCAAAAGACAGGCGTCCACGTGCCGTTCGACAACAAGAACTCCGGCCAGTCGATCGCACAGTTGATGGCCGAGCAGAAAAGCCCCGTGGCGGACGTCGTGTATCTGGGCGTGTCGTCGGCGTTCCAGGCGAAGGACAAGGGCGTAATCGCGCCGTACAAGCCCGCGCACTGGAACGACATTCCCGCGAACCTGAAGGACCCGCAAGGCTACTGGTTCGCGATCCACTCGGGCACGCTGGGCTTTTTCGTCAACAAGGACGCGCTCGAAGGCAAGCCGGTGCCGCGTTCGTGGGCCGACCTGCTGAAGCCCGAGTACAAGGGGATGATCGGCTACCTCGATCCGTCGAGCGCGTTCGTCGGCTATGCAGGCGCCGTTGCCGTGAATCAGGCGCTCGGCGGCAGCTTCGACAACTTCAAGCCGGGTCTCGACTGGTTCGCGAAACTGAAGGCCAACCAGCCGATCGTGCCGAAGCAGACGGCATATGCGCGCGTGCTGTCGGGTGAGATCCCCATCCTGCTCGACTACGACTTCGATGCGTACCGCGCGAAGTACAAGGATCACGCGAACGTCGAGTTCGTGATTCCGAAGGAAGGCACGATCGAAGTGCCGTACGTGATGAGCCTCGTGAAGGGCGCGCCGCACGACGCGAACGGCAAGAAGGTGCTCGATTTCGTGCTGTCGGACGAAGGCCAGAAGCTGTGGGCGAACGCGTATCTGCGCCCCGTGCGCGCCAACGCGATGACGCCCGACGCCGCTTCGAAGTTCCTGCCCGCCAGCGACTACGCGCGCGCACGTGCCGTCGACTTCGCAAAGATGGCCGAGAAGCAGCAGGCATTCGGCGAGCAGTATCTACAGGTGATGCATTGAACGACATCACGTTCCCGCTGCGCTGGCGCATCGCGTTGATCGCGCCGGCGCTCGCCGTGTTCATCGCGTTCTGGCTGCTGCCGATGACGGCGCTCGTGCAGGTGAGCGCCGACGGTCATCTGCTGAAGACGTACGGCGCGATGCTCGCGAACGCGCGCTATATGAAGAGCCTGCTCGCGACGGTCATGCTGTCGGCGGCCGTGACGGCGACGACGCTCGCGCTCTCGGTGATCTCGGGCCTGTTGCTCGCGCGCCGCGAGTTTCCCGGCAAGCGCACGCTGCTCGCGCTGCTGACGTTTCCGCTCGCGTTTCCGGGCGTGGTCGTCGGCTTCATGGTCATCATGCTGGCGGGCCGCCAGGGTTTGATCGGCGCGCTGTCGCTCAAGCTCACGGGCGACAAGTGGGTCTTCGCGTATTCGATGACGGGCCTCTTTATCGGTTACCTGTACTTCTCGATTCCGCGCGTGATCGTCACGGTGATGGCGTCGGCGACCAAGCTTGATGCATCGCTCGAAGAAGCCGCGCGCTCGCTCGGCGCATCGCCGTGGCGGATCATGCGCGACATCGTGCTGCCCGCGCTGTCGCCGGGTCTCATCGCGGCGGGCGCCGTGTGCTTCGCGACCGCTATGGGCGCGTTCGGCACGGCGTTCACGCTCGCCACCGACATCGACGTGCTGCCGATGACCATCTACACCGAGTTCACGCTCAACGCGAACATGGCGCCGGCGGCGGGACTGTCGATCGTGCTCGGGATCGTCACGTGGATCGTGCTGTATGTCGCACGCAGCGTCAGCGGCTCGGCCGTGGCGGCAACGGCCTGATTGGGCCGATTCTTTTCCATGTCGAATGAAGACACTCGCATGAATTCCGTTGCTCACACCACGAACGCGCCCCAGATACAGCACAAGCGCGCGTTCGCCCTGCCCTCGTTGCGCACATGGCTCGCGGCGGGCCAATGGCTCGTCACGTTACTGCTGTGCGCGTTTCTGATCGTGCCCGTCGTGATGTCGATACTCGCGGGCCTCACGGTGAACTACTTTCAGGGCATCGCGAGCGGTTTCACGTTGCGTTGGCTCGTCGAAGTGTGGACGCAGTATCACGCGTCCGTGTTCCTGTCGCTCGAAATCGCGCTCGCGACGCTCGTCATCACGCTGCTGACGGGCGTGCCCGCCGGCTACGTGCTCGCGCGCAGCGAGTCGCGGGCCGCGCGCATCATCGAAGAATTTCTCGTGCTGCCGATCGCCTTGCCCGGCCTCGCATCCGCGCTCGCGCTGCTCGTCGTCTATGGCGGCTTCACGATGTTCCGCATGAGTGTCGCGTTCATCGTCGTCGGGCATGTAGTGTTCACGCTGCCGTTCATGGTACGCGCGGTCGCTGCCGTGTGCGCGAGCGCCGGACTGCGTACGCTCGAAGAAGGCGCCGCGAGCCTTGGCGCGAGCTTCTTTCAGCGCTTCATCACGATCGTGCTGCCGAACGTGCGGCCTGGCATCGTCGCGGGCGCGCTGGCTGTCGTCACGCTGTCGATCGGCGAATTCAATCTCACGTGGATGCTGCACACGCCCGAAACGAAGACACTGCCCGTGGGTCTCGCCGATACCTATGCTTCGCTGCGCATCGAGATCGGCAGCGCTTACACCATTCTCTTTTTCATCATGACGATGCCGCTGCTCGTCGCGATGCAATGGCTCGGCGTCGATGCGACGGGTCAGCGCAGCGCGCGGCAGAAGAAGACACGCGCCATCGATACGACCTCATCCGCAGAAGACCAGTCATGAAACTCGCTTCCATTCCCATCACGCTGACGCGCTGCGCGAAGACGTTTCGCGGCACGCGCGTGCTCGAGCCGCTCGATCTGTCGATTGGCGCGGGCGAAACGCTGGTGCTGCTCGGGCCGTCGGGTTGCGGCAAGACGACGACGTTGCGCATGATTGCCGGTCTGGAACAGCCGGACGCGGGCGGGCGCGTTGCATTTGGCGACGAGGATGT
>Ga0247692_1000330_pt1 | contig 11129 bp, 11 predicted proteins | sample CNK33_metaG_FD_183041 | JGI IMG/M metagenome (GOLD analysis project Ga0247692, IMG submission 183041) | Soil microbial communities from Purdue University Martell Research Forest, Indiana, United States - CNK33 | ecosystem: Environmental > Terrestrial > Soil > Temperate forest > Bulk soil...
GGTTGGGGTCCCTCAGGCAGGAAGAAATGTTGGCGGTGTTAGCCGCTTTCTTTTGCCTACTTTTCTTTGCGGCGGCAAAGAAAAGTAGGTGCCGCCCCGCACAGGGGCGACGCTTGAACAGCAAACACCGTAGCGCGGATGCCAGCGCGAACCCAAGAACACCAAACGGCGAAGCAGCAAACACCACATCAACAGCAAAAAACCGCCGCAGGCAAAAAACTCACCGCGGTAGCGAAATAACCTCAGTCCCCGCCATCCGATCATGCAGAAACTGCCGGCTCCCGCCGACCCGGCCAACGGCCGCATATAAAACGAACCACACGACAGCAACAATCAGCGTCTGCGGCACCGTGAGTCCAAAAAGCGGATGCACCGCCAGCGGCGGCAAAAACCACAACCAGGCAAACACATACCGCACCACCGCGCGCAGCACGGAAAGCCGCCCGCCATCCCTGGCGCCCACCACCCGTAATCGCCACGTCTTCATCGGCAGCGTCTGTCCGCCGTGTGTCCAGAACCAGACGAAATACGCCCCGACCACCAGCCCCACCCAGGCCGCGAGCCAGTTGTGATGAGTCAGCCCGTTGCGCTGCTGCGTGAGCGTGCTGAACAGATACCCCGCGAGGAACACCACGCCAAACAGCAGCACACCTTCGTACATCAGCGCGGCCAGCCTCCGACGCACAGTCGGCATCGACGGTTCTGCGGATTCGGGCGGGAGCGGCACGGCTGCGGAGTCGACGGAAGTGGACACTGGCTAGGCCTCGGTTGCCGTTGATGAGCCCGCGATGCAGGCTCGCAGAGGGATTATGAGCCGTTGAAGATGGACGGCGCGTCGGAAGGCGAGACGGGTGTCGGCGTCGCCGGCACGAAGCTGCCGGTGGCGGGAATGGCGGGCGCGCCAGGCGAGGGCGCCGCGACGCCGGCGGAGGCGCCTGCCGTCGCCGGCGGCACGGGCACGCTCGCGAGCTTGTCCTTGCCGTTCACGAGCCGGTTGATGTCCTTGATCTCGGACTTGCCCGAAGGCGGCGCGCTGACGACCGTTGGCCGGCGCTTGCGCTCACTGGCGGCGAGCTTCTGCTTCTGCTCTTCAGGCAGCTGCTGGTATGCCTTCCACGCGTTCTGGCGCGCCTCACGCGGCAGTTCTTTCGAGACCTGATAGTTTTCGCGAGCGACGCGCCGCTGCTCAGGCGTCATGCGCACCCACTCCGCCATGCGCTCGTGCAATACTTTTTGCGCTTCCGGCGTCATCTTCGGATAACGCGACGCAATTTTCAGCCACTTGCGCTTGCGCTCCTCGCTGAAGGCGTCCCATTGCACCGCAAACGGCGCGAGCGCGACATGTTCGGCGTTGGAGAGCTTCGACCACGCGAGCGGACTGGTCGAGATGGGCAAGCCCGGCAGGTCGACCGTCAACGCCGGCGCGGCCGCCTTCGCGGGTGCACCGCTGGCGGGCGCCGCGACGGGCGTGGGTGTCGGGTAGAAGCGCGGATAGGTGGCGGCGAATGACACCAGGGCTGCAATCACGCATCCGGACACAACGGCAAGGCCGCGCTTGTAACTCACCCGTCAACTCTCCCCGGTCAGTGGTTACGCGTCAGGTACGCGTTGAACCCGTGATCGAGATAGGCATTGAGCGGCAGGTCGTCGCTCAGCATGGCGGCATCGATATCGGCGAGCTCGGCCGTGCGCTGATGGTCTTCCCACCACGCGATGCCCGCGAGTCCGATGACCAGCGCGAGCACCGGCCAGGCGAGCGCGAGCTTGCGCAGGCGCGGCAGACGGCGCGACGGTTCCGGTTGCGGCATGTGGGCAAGCGTCCCCGCGCCGACGAACACGGGCGCGAAAGCGGGCGCGTGCACGGCTTCGGGCTTCTTGCGAGCGAGCGCAGCGCGGCGCGCGGCGGCGAGCCGGTCGGTCGTAGCGGGCGGAATGCGGGCAGCGTTTTCGTCGAGCGCGCGCCGAAGCTGCAGCGCAAACTCGAGTTCTTTTGTTTCGGGAGCGGAGCTCATAGCGTGATTCCTTTGGCCCTGAGCGCTTGCGCCAGCGTGTGCGTGGCTCGCGAGCAGTGCGTTTTCACACTGCCTTCCGAGCAGCCCATCGCGGCGGCAGTCTCAGCGACATCCATATCTTCCCAGTAACGCATCAGAAACGCCTCCCGTTGACGAGCCGGCAACTTTTGGATTTCGTCGTCGATCAACTGCAGGACCTGTTCGCGTTCGAGCCGCTGCTCGCTGCTTTCCACACCCGTCGAGCCATCCTGGCTTTCGAACGTCTCCAGCGGGTCGAAGTCTTCGTCGTCGGCATTGCCCAGCGACGAGAACAGGGTCACCCAGGTATTGCGCACCTTCTGCCGACGGAAATAGTCGTGCATCGCATTCTGGAGAATACGCTGAAACAAAAGCGGTAGCTCAGCGGGAGGACGGTCGCCGTATTTTTCGGCGAGCTTGATCATCGCGTCCTGCACGATGTCGAGCGACGCGTCGTCGTCCCGCACGGCGTAGACCGTCTGCTTGAACGCGCGCCTTTCGACGCCCGCCAGAAAATCGGCGAGTTCCTTGTCTGATGCCATCCGTTGGGGGTCGGCGCAGCGAGTGTGCGCGGAATCGGTCGAAAAATGTCGTAAAACTCGCGGATGCTAACAAACTTTCACCCGGACCGGGGAAAAACGCGGCAGGCTTTTGCCTAGTATCGGCTTTGGGCCGCGAAATATGCCGCTTCCGTCAAGGTGACCGCAAGGTGCGCGTAACGCGTATGTAAAACGGTCAGAAGTGGACGACGAAAGCGGGTTTGCCGTCAATCATGGAAATATTTGCTTGACCATCGGACTTATCGTAGATATCGTCTACGGTTCGCAACATAAGTGACTTGTCTCATTTGAGGTTGGCCCAAGAAGCCTTCCTGTCAAACTGGACGCGCCGCTTGAACCCGAGCCACAAGCCCGGCAGAGAGCACCCGATCAATTTTTTGCCGAAAATTCGAAAGGTGAACGATGAATATGCCCAGCGCGGAATTCTCCACGTCGGATACCACTCCACATCACGAAGCTGACTCTATCGGCGCCACCGTGCTCATGAAGGCACTGGCCGACGAAGACGTCGAATTCGTCTGGGGCTATCCCGGCGGCTCGGTACTCTACATCTACGACGAGCTTTACAAGCAGGACAAATTCCAGCACGTCCTCGTGCGCCACGAGCAGGCCGCGGTTCACGCCGCCGACGCCTACGCGCGCTCGACCGGCAAGGTCGGCGTCTGTCTCGTGACCTCCGGCCCCGGCGTCACCAACGCGGTGACGGGCATCGCAACGGCCTACATGGACTCGATCCCGATGGTGATCATCAGCGGCCAGGTGCCGACTGCTGCGATCGGTCAGGATGCGTTCCAGGAGTGCGATACCGTCGGCATCACGCGTCCCTGCGTGAAGCACAACTTCCTCGTGAAGGACGTGCGCGATCTCGCTGCCACCGTCAAGAAAGCTTTCTATATCGCCCGTACCGGTCGTCCCGGCCCGGTGCTGATCGACATTCCGAAAGACGTGTCGAAGGCGCCTTGCCAGTACGAACCGCTCAAAAGCGTGTCGCTGCGCTCGTACAACCCCGTCACGAAGGGTCACTCGGGTCAGATCCGCAAGGCCGTCGCGCTGCTGCTGTCGGCCAGGCGCCCGTATATCTACACGGGCGGCGGCATCATCCTCGCGGATGCGTCGCGCGAACTGAACCAGTTCGCCGATCTGCTCGGCTACCCCGTCACGAACACGCTGATGGGTTTGGGCGGCTATCGCGCGGCGGACAAGAAATTCCTCGGCATGCTCGGCATGCACGGCACGTACGAAGCCAACATGGCGATGCAGCACTGCGACGTGCTGATCGCGATCGGCGCGCGTTTCGACGACCGCGTGATCGGCGACCCGGCGCACTTCTCGTCGCGTCCGCGCAAGATCATTCACATCGACATCGACCCTTCGTCGATCTCGAAGCGCGTGAAGGTCGACATTCCGATCGTCGGCGACGTGAAGGAAGTGCTGAAGGAGCTGATCGAACAACTGCAGACGGCCGAACATGGTCCGGACACCGCGGCGCTTGCCGACTGGTGGAAGGAGATCGAAGAGTGGCGCTCGAAAGACTGCCTCAAGTTCGACCGCAAGAGCGAGATCATCAAGCCGCAATACGTGGTGGAAAAGGCGTGGGAACTGACGGACGGCAATGCCTTCGTGTGTTCCGACGTCGGCCAGCACCAGATGTGGGCGGCGCAGTTCTATCGCTTCAACAAGCCGCGCCGCTGGATCAACTCCGGCGGTCTCGGCACGATGGGCTTCGGCCTGCCCGCGGCGATGGGCGTCAAGATGGCGCACCCGGATGACGATGTGCTCTGTATCACGGGCGAAGGCTCGATCCAGATGTGCATCCAGGAACTGTCCACCTGCAAGCAGTACGACACGCCCGTCAAGATCATTTCGCTCAACAACCGCTATCTGGGCATGGTGCGCCAGTGGCAGCAAATCGAATACAGCAAGCGCTATTCGCATTCGTACATGGATGCGCTACCTGATTTCGTGAAGCTCGCCGAAGCGTACGGCCACGTCGGCATGCGGATCGAAAAGACCGCTGACGTGGAACCGGCGCTCAAGGAAGCACTGCGCCTGAAAGATCGCACGGTGTTTCTCGACTTCCAGACTGATCCGACCGAAAACGTCTGGCCGATGGTCCAGGCCGGCAAGGGCATCACGGAGATGCTCCTCGGATCGGAAGATCTATAACGAGCGTTTTCCTGCGCCGGCTCCGTCATGCACATCTCCACAAAAGGTGAGCGCGGACGGAGCGGCGCGGAACGCACGCATCGCATACATCGATATCTGGAAGAAGCGAACATGAGACACATTATTTCCGTTCTGCTGGAAAACGAACCGGGTGCGCTGTCGCGCGTGGTTGGCCTGTTTTCCGCACGCGGCTACAACATCGAAACCTTGACGGTGGCGCCGACCGAAGACCGTTCGCTGTCGCGCATGACCATCGTTTCCATTGGCTCGGACGACGTGATCGAACAGATCACGAAGCATCTGAACCGCCTGATCGAGGTGGTGAAAGTGGTCGACCTGACAGAGGGCGCCCACATCGAGCGCGAGCTGATGCTGATCAAGGTTAGGGCGGTCGGCAAGGAACGTGAGGAGATGAAGCGGATGTCGGATATTTTCCGCGGCCGCATCATCGACGTCACCGAAAAGACCTACACGATCGAACTGACGGGCGCGAGCGAAAAGCTCGACGCGTTCATCGAAGGGCTCGACGCCACCGCGATTCTCGAAACGGTCCGTACGGGCGGTTCGGGCATCGGACGCGGCGAGCGTATCCTGAAGGTTTAACGACCCGGCAACATCGGTTCGATCCGCGCCGGGCGTTGCGTCAAGCGCCCGGCCCAAGCACTACACACGCAACATTTTTTCTGAATTTCGCCAAGGAACAGACATGAAAGTTTTCTACGACAAGGACGCCGACCTCTCCCTCATCAAAGGCAAGCAGGTCACCATCATCGGTTATGGCTCGCAAGGCCATGCGCACGCGCTGAACCTGAAGGAAAGCGGCGTGAACGTCACGGTCGGTCTGCGCAAGGGCGGCGCATCGTGGAGCAAGGCTGAGAACGCAGGCCTCACGGTGAAGGAAGTGGCAGAAGCCGTGAAGGGCGCTGACGTCGTGATGATGCTGCTGCCCGACGAGCAGATCGCCGAAGTCTACGCGAAGGAAGTGCACGGCAACGCCAAGCAGGGCGCAGCGCTCGCGTTCGCACACGGTTTCAACGTGCATTACGGCCAGGTGATCCCGCGCGCGGATCTGGACGTCATCATGATTGCGCCGAAGGCCCCGGGCCACACGGTGCGCGGCACGTACTCGCAAGGTGGCGGCGTGCCGCACCTGATCGCGGTCGCGCAAGACAAGTCGGGCGCAGCGCGCGACATCGCGCTGTCGTACGCAGCGGCGAACGGCGGCGGCCGTGCCGGCATCATCGAAACCAACTTCCGTGAAGAAACGGAAACCGACCTGTTCGGCGAACAAGCCGTGCTGTGCGGCGGTACGGTCGACCTGATCAAGGCTGGCTTCGAAACGCTGGTCGAAGCGGGTTACGCGCCGGAAATGGCGTACTTCGAGTGCCTGCACGAACTGAAGCTGATCGTCGACCTGATCTACGAAGGCGGCATCGCGAACATGAACTACTCGATCTCGAACAACGCCGAGTACGGCGAGTACGTGACGGGTCCGCGCATCATCACGGATGAAACGAAGAAGGTGATGAAGGAAGTCCTGAAGGACATCCAGACGGGCGAGTACGCGAAGAGCTTCATCATCGAAAACCGCGCTGGCGCGCCGACGCTGCAATCGCGTCGCCGTATCACGGCTGAGCACCAGATCGAGCAGGTCGGCTCGAAGCTGCGCGCGATGATGCCGTGGATCGCGAAGAACAAGCTGGTCGATCAGTCGAAGAACTAATCTGCCCGTTTTTCTTGCTCCGGCGCACGAAATGCGCCGGAAGCGTCAAAAAGCCGTCCAGGTGTGCTGAACCCTGGACGGCTTTTGCTATCCTACGGTTTTACGTGCGACACGCACGCTCGTGTCCGTGAGCCTCGCGTTATGAGGCATCGACTAGAGAGTTATCGCTCGGAACTTCGGTTTCGAGTGCCATGCCCTCCGCAGGCGGCCCCCTTGTGGGCCGCGCCCTTGTAGAAGTAGGGGTGGCCTTGGCCATTCCCTTGATGAAGCGAACCTCGGCGCTGCATGGTCGAGGAACGCATTGCAATGATCTGGTTACCGCCAGATCCCGCCCAGTCAGCGGCTTCACCTCCGCTGACAAAGCGGAGTGTTGTTTGCAATTTCACCGCCCTAGGGAGGTGAGTTCGCTACGCGATACGAGCGAAAAGCTCGGTGTGTCATTGTTCGGCCTCGCCGGCAACTTGGCGAGTGAAGTGAACCTGCTGTACGACCAGCAGTAGCCTAGGAGGACATGCGTCACTGGCAACGGTGAGGTGTGAAGCTTCTCTGACAATGTAGTCCCCGACGTTCAGGGCGGGGTGACGGTCGTGAGACCGTCCCTCGGAGACTCCCAGCAGCACTGGGGTTGAGACGCTAGGCTGGCTGATACGGTTAACGGAAGTGAACTGCTGATAAACCTCGTAAGTAGGACGGTGCCAAAGCTGCTGACAGGCATCAACCAAAAAGGTGTGCGGTCGGATAACCCGCTGTAAATTCGGGTTACGTCGTCATCGGACCGCTGGGGAATAGGCAGAACCTAAGTCAGTCGTGTGACATGCCGGGAACGTGGTAAGCCTGTATGGTTGCCGGCCGTAGTTCGGCTGGCAGGCGAACCGTGAGGGACGCTGTTAATTGTGCAGGTATGGGATGACGGAAAAAGCGAAGGCCGGTCTGTAATGGATCGGATAGGGGTTGCGACATTACCCCACGCGAAAGCGGGCAGACTTCCGTCTGGTCTACCGTCGCAAGATGGCTGACTAGCCCTTTAGCTGGAAAAGTGATTGCTGGTGGCGTCCTCGCCATCAGCGTAAGTTTTTAACCCCCGCGCGGGAGCAGATCGCTCCCGCAAGGGGCGATCTGTTCTCCGCTCGGGCTTCACTTCTTCGAGTAGGAGAGCAGCATGAAAGTATCTGTCCGAAAGGATGGATCTGCGCTTTCCCACGCACCAGACAATTGGCACGCCGTAGATTGGCGTCGGGTTGAACGGAACGTGAGAGGGATGCAGATTCGAATTGCGAAGGCGACGCGGGCCAATGACTGGCGCAGGGTGAAGGCTCTGCAACGGATGTTGACCCGCACGTTGTCCGCGAAGCTGTATGCGGTACGACGTGTTACGCAGAACCAGGGTGCGCGAACGGCGGGAGTCGATCGCGAGCTATGGGATTCGCCTGAAGGCCGGTGGAACGCCATCGGCAGGTTGAAACGGCGCGGATATAAGCCCCTGCCTCTACGGAGAGTCTTTATCCCCAAGGCCAACGGGAAGGAACGCCCTCTGGGTATTCCGACCATGCGGGACAGGGCGATGCAAGCCTTGTATCTGTTGGCTCTGGAGCCGGTGTCGGAATCGACGAGCGACCCGAACTCCTATGGGTTCAGGTTGAACCGCTCGACGGCTGACGCCATGTCGCAGATTTTCGTTGCCATGTCCCAAAAGGGCTCAGCTCGTTGGGTGCTGGAAGCGGATATTAAGGGCTGTTTTGACCACATCAACCATGATTGGTTGGAGAGCCATGTCCCCATGGACACGGAAATCCTCCGGAAGTGGTTGAAGGCTGGCCTGATTTACAGAGGGCAGCTACAGGCGACTGAGGCCGGTACACCGCAGGGAGGGATCATCTCCCCGACGCTGGCGAATGTGACGTTGAATGGGTTGGAGCGGCAACTGGTCGCGCACCTCGGTGCGAAGCTCGGGGTCGCGAAGGCTAAGAAGTTGAAGGTTAATGTGGTGCGGTACGCGGACGACTTCGTGATCACCGGTGACTCGAAAGAGATACTGGAACAAGAGGTCCGTCCTTGGGTAGAAGCATTCCTGGCTGTTCGCGGGCTGCAACTCTCTGAGGAGAAAACGCGGATTACACACATCGACGCAGGCTTCGATTTCCTTGGGTGGAACTTCCGGAAGTATTCGGGAACCCTGCTCATCAAGCCGAGCAAGAAGAATGCGCAAGCGTTCTACCGCAAGGTGGCGGAAACGATCAACGGCAACAAGACGGTTAAGCACGAGAATCTGATTCGACTGTTGAACCCGATGCTACGGGGATGGGCGCAGTATCACAGCCCCGTGGTCGCCAAAGAGGCGTACAGCCGCATGGAGTCTCTGATTTTCCGGAGACTTTGGCGGTGGTCGAAGAGGCGGCATCCGAACAAGAGTGCCGACTGGGTGAGACGGAAATACTTTCACTCGGAAGGTAGCCGGCATTGGGTGTTCGCCGTTCCGATAGTTCGTGAAGATGGAAGCAAGGGTTTGCTTGAGTTGTACCAGCTCAGTGGTACTGATATCAGGCGACACAGGAAGGTCAAAGGGGAATTTAATCCCTTTGACCCAGAGTGGGAGCAGTACGGCGAGCAGTTGCGGGAGGCACGCATGGAGCACTCGATGCGGCACCGACGGCAATGGGTCTCGTTGTACATGTCGCAGGGCGGGTTATGTGCGCACTGTGGCTGTGCCCTGACACGGGAGACCGGTTGGCATGACCATCATCTGGAATATCGGATGCATGGTGGGTCAGACGCGCTCTCAAACAGGGTCTTGCTTCACCCGGACTGTCACCGGCAGGTGCACGCAGGTAAAATTGTAGTAACTAAGCCGGCCCGGTTCTAAGACCGGGCTTTGTTTGTAGATTTGAGCCGTATGCGGGGAAACTCGCACGTACGGTTCTTAGGGGGCCCCTCTTCCGCGAGGAAGGGGGGCTACCCTCCAAAAAGACTGAACCCATTTATGAATTACCCTCATCCGATCATCGCGCGCGAAGGCTGGCCGTTCATTGCCATCGCGGCCGTCGTTGCGTTGTTGATCCACTTCATCGCAGGGTTCGGCATTGCCTGGATTTTCTGGCTGTTGCTCATCTTCGTCGTGCAGTTCTTCCGAGATCCGGCGCGTCCCATCCCGACGCAGGCCAACGCGGTGCTGTGCCCGGCCGACGGCCGTATCGTCGCTGTCGAAACCGCGCACGATCCGTACGCGAACCGTGAAGCGCTGAAGATCAGCGTGTTCATGAACGTGTTCAACGTGCACTCGCAGCGCTCGCCTGTCGATGGCGCGATCTCGAAGGTCGAGTATTTTCCCGGCGCGTATCTGAACGCCGCTGTCGACAAGGCGTCGACGGAAAACGAGCGCAACGCGGTCGTGATCGAAACGGCGAGCGGCGCGACGGTGACGTCGGTGCAGATCGCGGGCCTGATCGCTCGGCGGATTCTCTGCTACGTCAGGGCGGGCGAGCCGCTCACGCGCGGCCAGCGCTACGGTTTCATCCGTTTCGGTTCGCGCGTCGACGTGTATCTGCCCGTGGGCAGCCGCCCGCGTGTGTCGATCGGCGAGAAGGTTTCTGCTTCGTCCACGGTTCTGGCTGAACTATAAAGCGGCACAGGGAGGGTTCGATGGCCGCATTCAAACCGCGTCGTCCTCGTAGTAGCGGTGCGCCGCAGCCGAGACCGTTCAGGCGCAACAAGCCGTCCGCCGTCACGGAATCCGTGATCGACAGCCGGCGCGCTGCGCGACAGCAGTTTCTGCGTAAGCGCGGGATTTACCTGCTGCCTAACGCGTTCACGACGGCGGCGCTTTTCTGTGGATTCTTCGCCGTCGTGCAGGCGATGAACGTGCGCTTCGAAGTCGCTGCGATTGCGATTTTTGTCGCGATGGTGCTCGATGGCATGGATGGGCGTGTTGCGCGTATGACGCATACGCAGAGCGCTTTTGGTGAGCAGTTCGACAGTCTGTCGGATATGGTGTCGTTCGGCGTTGCGCCGGCGCTCGTGATGTATGAGTGGATTCTGAAGGATCTCGGGCGCTGGGGCTGGCTCGCGGCGTTTGTTTATTGCTCGGGCGCGGCGCTTCGGCTGGCGCGGTTCAATACGAATATTGGTGTCGTTGATAAGCGGTTTTTTCAGGGCATGCCGAGCCCGGCTGCGGCTGCGTTGATCGCCGGTTTTGTCTGGCTTGCTACGGATAATCGCGTGCCTTTGAAGCTGGTCTGGTTGCCGTGGGTTGCGTTTGCTTTGACTATTTACGCGGGCGTGACCATGGTGTCGAACGCGCCTTTTTATAGCGGCAAGGCGCTGGATGTGCGGCATCGGGTGCCGTTTGCGGCGATTTTGCTTGTGGTGGTTGCGTTTGTGCTGGTTTCTTCCGATCCGCCTTTGATGCTGTTCGGGCTGTTTGTGCTTTATGGCCTGTCGGGGTATGTGTTTTGGGCGTATCGCGTGGTAAGGGGAATGGGGAATCCTGCTCGTTCCTCGCAGCGGCCGGGTTAGTGGGTGTTGGTTGTCTGCGACGCTGGGTTTGGTTTTTTTTGGCTTTGCGCTGGCATCCGCGTGTTGCCTTCGTGCTTCAAGCGTCGCCCCTGTGCGGGGCGGCACCTACTTTTCTTTGCCGCCGCAAAGAAAAGTAGGCAA
>Ga0247692_1000331_pt1 | contig 11127 bp, 7 predicted proteins | sample CNK33_metaG_FD_183041 | JGI IMG/M metagenome (GOLD analysis project Ga0247692, IMG submission 183041) | Soil microbial communities from Purdue University Martell Research Forest, Indiana, United States - CNK33 | ecosystem: Environmental > Terrestrial > Soil > Temperate forest > Bulk soil | place...
CGAACACGTTCATGGTGATTTCGACGGACGCGCAAAACGCCGGCAACGCGGGCACGTACGCGGTGAAAACCACCAAGGCCAAGCGCATTGCGATCATCGACGATCGCACGGCATTTGGCCAGGGCGAAGCGGACGAGTTCGAGAAGGCGGTGAAGGCGGCGGGCGGCAACATCGTGGCGCGCGAGTTCACGAGCAACACGGCTGTCGACTTCAGCACGCAGCTCACGAAGATCAAGTCGACCAATGCCGATCTGATTTTCTTCGGCGGGCTCGATACACAGGCGGCTGCGATTGCGAAGAAGATGAAGCAGCTTGGGATGACGGCGCAACTGCTGGGTGGTGGCGGCGTTGAAGACCCTGAGTTCATCAAGCTTGCCGGCGATGCGGCCGAAGGCGCGATGGCGTGGGAGTATGGCCGTCCGCTCGCGCAACTGCCGGGTGGCAAGGACTTCTCGGCGAAGTTCAAGAAGCGGTTTGGCGATGACATTCTGTCGTATGCGCCGTTCGGGTATGACGCGGCGTGGGCCGTGATCAAGGCGATGGAGACTGCGAAGTCGACGGACCCGAAGGTTTATCGCTCCGCGTTGAAGTCGATTAGTTTTGAAGGGGTGACGGGGACGATTTCGTTTGACGCCACGGGGGCGCTGAAGAGTGCGGCTTCTACCCTGTATCAGGTTTAGAATGGGGTTTGGGTGCCTGTCGTTACGAAGAGTGGGGTTTAAGGTTTAGGTTTAGGTTTAGGTTTAGGTTTAGGTTTAGGTTTAGGTTTAGGTTTAGGTTTAGGTTTAGGTTTAGGTTTAGGTTTAGGTTTAGGTTTAGGTTTAGGTTTTTGTTTTTGTTTTTGTTTTTGGTTTTGGTTTTGCCAGCGGGCGCTATGTTTTGGTTTGCATGGCGCTTTGCTGGCATTCGCCGGTTGTGCTTTCGCGGCGCGGACGTTGCCTATCGGTGTTTTTGCGTTTGCGCTGGCATCCGCGCTATGCCTTCGCCCTTCAAGCGTCGCCCCTGTGCGGGGCGGCACCTACTTTTCTTTGCCGCCGCAAAGAAAAGTAGGCAAAAGAAAGCGGCTAACACCGCCAGCATTTCTTCTTGCCTGAGGGCCCCGAAGGTTCTTACGCTTCACACGGCAACCACGTGACCCACGTTCGTTGCCCGCGCTCTTGCGGTGCGCCTCACCCGCTTCACGCTCCTGAACTACAGCACGCCGTGCCAGATAGTCCACGGCCGCCCAGGTGGCAAACTGTGTGTAGGCCGTAGTACCTCACACTCCTCACTTCGGACCGGTAGCGCCCGCGTTCCATCCTGTAAGAGCGCCATGCTATATGACGCGACAACCTACACACAGTTTGCCACCTGAGCGGCGCGTACCATTCGCTGCTGCTTGCCGTTGTACAGGTGCCTGAAGCGGGTGACGCGATTGTTCAAAGCGTTGGCAACGAGCACTAACCAGGGCACTGCCGTGTGAAGTGTGGGGACGTTGGGGGCCCGTGGAAAAGAACACGGGCTGGCGGTGTGAGCCGCTTTCTTTTGCCTACTTTTCTTTGCGGTGGCAAAGAAAAGTAGGTGCCGCCCCGCACAGGGGCGACGCGTGAACAGCAAACACCGTAACGCGGATGCCAACAAAAACACCAGCAAATCAACCCAGCGTCGCAGACAACAAAAAACCCCTACCGTGCTCTCACAACAATCTGCGCCAACGCATCCCTCTCGATCTTAACGAGCGACGCCCGAGCCAGGGCAAACTCTTCAGCACTACACACCTGGCGCCCAAACCGGGCACTCAAACGCCGCGAAATCTGCACAACCCGCGTAGCGGAATCAAACACATACCGCGATTCATAATCAAAAAACCGGTCGCGCACCACAACATCCTCCGGCATATCAGTAACGCGAACACTATCCGGCAACGCAATCTGCGCAACTTCATCAAAATCGCCCCCAATACAGACCCACGGCTGCGTCCGCTCCGGCTCGGCGAGCCAGGCCTGCACCTGCGTCGCGATCCCGCCCGACAAACTCGTCAACGCAGGCAATGCCGTCGTGCCATCGGGCCAGGTGAAGTGCTCCAGCGAACCTTGCATCGAAGTCGTAAACGGCCCTATGGTCGGCGTCACTTCGCCAGGCTGCATCCGTGCAATCCCATGCAACCCCGTCTGCCGCAAGCGATCAGCGGCAATCAACTGCCAGCGCTGCCGCGTCGCGCGCCGAAACACATTGCGCTCCAGTTCCGCCGACACCCCCACATCCTCGACGCGATACGTGAACGCCGCCGCGCCCGTCCGGTCGATATCGATCTCGAGCCGCACGTTGCGCCCGCGTTCCTGCGTCGCGGGCGTACGCGCCAGCACGCCATCGTCGACCAGCAACACGGGTCGATCCATCGCGCCCGGCGGCAGATAACCGAAGCCAATACCGCCCGCCGTCGTATCCGCATACATCCGCAATGAAGGAATCCACGTGATCGCATGATTGATCCCGCTTGCGCCATAGCCAGGCACATCGGGCAGCGTATAGACGGGCCCAAGGTTGAGCAGCACTGCCTGACTGTCGATGCCCACCGCCGCGAGCATCGCGCCATACAGCGCGACGTGATCCTTGCAGTCGCCATAACGGTTGCGCAGGATATCGCTCGCCTTGTGCGGCATGGCCGCCGTCTCGCCAAGAAACAGCGCGACGTAGCGAATGTTCAGACGCACCCAGTCATACAGAATCTGCGCCTTCACGCGCGGATCGTCGGTGCGCGCCGTCAGCGCCTGCGCAAGCTGCGCGATGGCAGGATCGCGCCACGTCGGGTCCAGCGCCGCCGTTCGATAGCGTTCGGCAAACGATGCGAAGTCGCGCGTCGTCGAGACCATCAGACGGTCCCCCCACGTCGCGTAGCCGACAGCGCCCGACTCGATGGGCGCATACGGCCCATGCCGATACTCGAACGTGTAACGCGTGCGGCCATTCTCCGTCACGGGCGGCAACGCGACGTAGCCGCGCGCGTCGGCGTACAGCGGGACGTCGGCGGGTAAGTCAAAGATCAGTTGCTGCATGTCGACGGGGCCGCGCGTCGGCTCGACGAAATAGGCGAACGTGCCGCCCTGCAACGGCAGCGCGCGCGTCTTGCGAAACGCCAGATGCACGCGCGAACCCGGCTCGACACCCGGAAAGATCACCGTACGCAGCACGCCGTCCTGGAAGGTAGGCGCGCCCGCCGAGCGCGGCTCCTGCACGTCGCGAATGCCGTCCGGTCCTACCGGATGCGCGACGCCGTTGGGGTCGATCGTTTCCGCCGCGAGCAGTTGCACCTGCTCGATATCCTTGTTGAACCACACGTAGCGCTGCGCGATATCGTCGACGCCGCTCGTCGTGTTCGCGCGCAGCACCGTATCGTCGTGCTCCTCGATCGAGCCGTCTTTTTGCACGACGAACAGATGCACGTCGCGCTCGATCGTCGATGGCGGAATGTCGTCGGCTGCGACGCGCTCCTGCGCGTGCACGGCGCCCGCGCCGTATGCGCAGACGATCAGCGGCAACACGGCCGCCGCGCGCAAGCGGTGCGCGCGCCGGCTCATGCCTCGTGCGCCATATGGCGACGCACGGCGAGGTCCGCGCGCGCGCCGCGCTGCATGCGCCACGCACGCGGGCTCATGCCGAATTCGACGCGAAACGCGTGATTGAAATTGGACACGTCGTTGAAGCCGCTATCGAGCGCGATATCGACGATCTTCGTGTCCTCGTCTGCAAGACGCAGCGCCGCATGGCGCAGGCGCGCGCGCAGCACGTATTGATGCGGCGTCACGCCCGTCACGCGCCCGAACGTGCGCAGAAAGTAGAAGTCGGACAGCCCGCACATCTGCGCGAGACTCGCGAGCGTATGCGGCGCATCGGGCGTTTCGTCGATCAGACGCACGGCCTGCGTGACGCGAGACCATGCGGACGCGCTCGTCGCAATGGCACGTCGTTTGGCATCCGCCTGCGTCGCGCGCAGCGTGGCCCCGGCCAGTTCGACGGCGAGTTCGTTCCAAGCCGTGAACGACGCGCTATCCGTCGCCCCGGCGCACGCCCGCGCGATCAGGCCGGAAAACGCGCGCAACGGCGGCATGCGGCCATGCCGGAACGCCGTATCGGAGCGAGCGAAGCCCGCATCGGCGGCGAGTTGCTCGAAGTACCCAGGCTGATAGTGAAACGACACGCAACGGTCGCCGGGCGCATGCCGATGTCCGCATTCGAAGCACTCGCCCGCGTTCCCGAGCAGCAGCGAACCCGGCGTGAGCAGCTCGCGCCCCGCCGCCGACCGGTAGCCGAACGCGCCCGCCGCCACGATCGCGATGCACACGCCCGCGTGCCGCTCCTCGAACGGCCTGTCACGCGGACCGAAGGTGCACAGCACGTCCATCACCGACCAGCCGTCGCCCGCGGCAAGCGCGCGCATCTGCGTGTTGCCGGACGCGCCGAGCGTGTCGCGGCGTGCGAGCGCGGCTTCGAGATCGACGGCAATTTTTCCCAAGATGTCACCTCGGCAGGTCCGTATGCTCGTTTTATCACAACGGCGGCAGGCGCGGCGCGACGCGTTCGCCACCCTTTTCAACCAGATTCAGCATACGGAGCAACCCGCAATGAATGCATTGGATCACGGTCCCGCTGCCGGGTTTCATGCAGCACTCGCCGCGCCCGGTCGCGCGGCTGACATCGATGCCGCCGACGACCTCTACGGCTGGCTCATCGGCAGTTGGGACATGGACGTGTTGCACTATCGCATCGACGTGCGCGAGCGGCATCTGAGGGGCGAGATTCACTTCGGCTGGGCGCTCGAAGGGCGCGCCGTGCAGGACGTCTGGATCATGCCGCGCCGCGCGGATCGCGGCACGCGAAGCGACAGCGGCCTCGACATGTACGGCACGACGCTGCGCGTATGGGACCCGTCGATCGAAGCGTGGCGGGTCACCTACATCAATCCGGCGAGCGGACAGCGCGACGAACTGGTCGGCCGGAAAATTGGCCGCGATATCGTGCAGATCGGTACGCATGCGAACGGCACGCCGATCCGCTGGAACTTCACCGACATCACCAACGATTCGTTCCGCTGGACAGGCGTCGCGCTTGCCGCCGATGGCGTCACGTGGAATCTGGAAGGCGAATTCGTCGCGCGGCGCAGGCGCGGCTAGCGCATTGCAGCAGACGGCGGGCGCGGCCTAGGCCTGCCGCAATTCCGCGCCCTCGTCCTTCGACAGCTTCACGAAGAAGAACAGCGAGCACAGCACGGCCGCGCCGACGACGAAGAACGCGGGCGAGAAATCGCGCGCGGTGAGATGCGCGGCGCTGCCGCCATGCAGATGCGCGGTCAGCGCGAGCAGCGATGCACCGAACGCGACGCCAAGGCTCACTGAGAGCTGCTGCGCCATGCCGGAAAGCGCCGTCGCGCGGCTCATCTTCGGCTTCGGCATGTCGGAGTAGCCGAGCGTGTTGAGCGTGACCATCGCGAGCGAATTGAACAGGCCGCCCACCAGCAGCGTGCAGAAGATCAGCAGATGCGGCGTGCTGGGCTTGAACAGCCCATAGCACACATAGAAGCAGCCCGTCATGCAGGTCGCGACGATCAGCAGCGTGCGAAAGCCGATGCGCTGAATCGCCTTGGTCATCACGCCGCGCACCGCGAGCGAACCGACGGCCGTCGCGACGCTCAGCGACCCCGACGTGAGCGGCGACAGGCCGAAGCCCAGTTGCAGCATCAAGGGCATCAGGAAAGGCGACGCGCCGATGCCGATGCGCAGCGGCATGCCGCCGAGCACGGCCGTCCGGTACGCCTTGTAGCGCAGCAGCAAGGGATCGATGATCGCATCGACGTGACGGCGGCTATGCAGCCAATACAGCAGCATCGACAGCGCGCCCGTGCCCGTGAACGCGAACGTCACCCATTGCGGCACGAGCCCGCGGCCGGCCGTATCCAGCCCACCGACGAGGCCTACGAGGCCCGTCGACAGCAGTACGAAGCCAGGCAGATCGAAACGCTCGTCGATGCGTTCGTGCGTGTCGTCGATGAACGCGAGCGCGCACAGCACGCCGATTACGCCGAACGGCACGTTCAGCAGGAAGATCCAGCGCCACGACGTGATCGTCACCACGACACCGCCGAGCAGCGGACCGGCAAGCCGCCCCACCGCACCCGGCACCGTGAACCACACCATCGCGGCGACCATCCGCGCGGGCGGCACGCTGCGCAGCAGAATCAGCCTGCCGACTGGCACCATCATCGCGCCGCCCATGCCCTGCAGCACGCGGAACACGACGAGCTGCGGCAGCGATGTCGCGATCCCGCACAGCGCCGAAGCCAGAGAAAACAGCCCGATGGCCGAGCAGAACACGCGGCGCGCGCCGAAGCGGTCGGCAAGCCAGCCGCTCGCCGGCAGGAACACGGCGAGACTGAGCAGATAGGAGGTGATCGCGAGATTCAGATGCAGCGCCTCGACGCCGAGCGAACGCGCGATGGAAGGCAGCGCGGTCGCCATGATGGACGTATCGAGGTTTTGCAGGAACAGCGGGCAGGCAACGATCAGCGGAATGATGCGGGCGCGGTCGGTCATCCCGTTCTTTTACCGCAAAACAGCCGCCGATGGCGAATCCGGCGGCACGCGCGGTGTTACGGTTTGTTGCGCTCGTCACAGCCTGACGAGGCACGTCTCATGCGCACCGTGCCCGTCAGCGCGCGTATTCTTCGAGCGCGCGCCGCAACGAAAGCGCGATGCCGCGCGCCGCGAGCGTCACTTCATCGAGCGAAGGGAACGACGGCGCGATGCGCAGGTGCCGGTCTTCTTCGTCGCGTCCATACGGATACGCGGCGCCCGCCGGCGTCAGCACGAGACCCGCTTCGGCCGCGAGCGCGACCGTGCGTTTCGCATACCCCTTCGGCACGTACAGGCTGATGAAATACCCGCCTTCCGGACGATTCCACGATACGCCGGGAATATCGGCGAGCAGCGTTTCGAATGTCGAGACCACGGCGTCGAACTTCGGACGCAGCAGCGCGCGATGTTTCGCCATCAGGCGTTCAAGCCCTTCGCGGTCGCGCAGAAAGCGCACGTGCCGCAACTGGTTCAGCTTGTCCGGGCCGATCGTGCGCACGCTCATATGCTTTTGCCACCAGCCGATATTGCGCTGCGACGCCGCGAGAAACGCGATGCCGCCGCCCGCCACCGTGACCTTCGATAGCGACGCGAACACCAGCGCGCGGTCCGCATGCCCCGCCCGTTCGCACAGTTCGACGATATTGGGCGTGCTACGCGGCGTGTCCGTCAGATGATGGAAACGGTACGCGTCGTCCCAGAAGAGCCGGAACTCGCTCGCCGCAGCGGGCAGTGCGGCGAGTCGCTCGACCGTTTCGCGCGACCAGATCGCGCCGCTCGGGTTGCTGTAGAGCGGCATGCACCAGATGCCCTTGATCGAAGCATCGTCTTTCACATGCGCTTCTACGGCGTCCATGTCGGGGCCGTCCTGCGTCATCGGCACGGGAATCATGCGGATGCCGAGCGCCTCGCAAATCGCGAAATGCCGGTCGTAGCCGGGCACGGGACACAGGAACGCCACTTCGCCCTGCCTACTCCACGGCGCGTGCCCCGGCATGCCATGCAGCATCGCGAACGCGAGCGCATCGTGCATCAGTTCGAGGCTCGAGTTACCCGCCGCGACCACCTGCGCCGTATCGACATCCAGCAGTTGCGCACCGAACTCGCGCGCCTCGGGCAAGCCCAGCAAATGCCCGTAGTTGCGGCAGTCGATGCCGTCGCGCGACACGTATCCGGCTGTGCCCGCTTCATCGAGCAGTGCACGCGACAGGTCGAGTTGCTCGGGCGACGGCTTGCCGCGCGACATGTCGAGCCGCATCGCAAGCTGCCGGAATTCGTCGTAAGTGGAAGGCGTCGCCATGATGTCCCCGGATGAGCGCGCTCGCGTTGGGTATCGAGCGCAGTGTATGAAGCCAGTATGCCGCCGCCCCTGAGTTCAGACAAACGCGTTATATTGAACATTTCGATCAATATTTCTGATACGTACTTCAAGGGGATGCAAGCGGATGAAAGCCCTCGATCTCGATGTGCTCGCAATGTTCGTCGCCATCGCCGACACCGGCAGCTTCGTGCGCGGCGCGGCGCTCGTGCATCGCTCGCAGTCCGCGCTGAGCATGCAGATCCGTTCGCTCGAAACCGCGCTCGGCAAACCGCTGTTCGTGCGCGGCCCGCGCAGCGTGACGCTCACGCAGGACGGCCAGGTCATGCTCAGCTACGCGCGCCGTATGCTCGCGCTGCGTGACGAAGCGTGGGCATCCGTCGTGCATCCCGACGTGAAAGGCCGCGTCGCGATCGGCGTACCGGACGATTACGCGTCGTCGCTGCTGCCATCCGTGCTGCGTAACTTCTCGGCGACCTATCCAAAGGTCGAGATCCAGGTGGTCGGCCTGCCGAGCAACGCGCTCGAGCCGCTGCTGAAGGACAACAAGATCGACCTCGCATGCGTGACGCGCGTGAAGGGGCTGGCGGGCGAATTTATCCGGCTCGAGCCGATGGTGTGGGCAGGCACATCCACGGCGGGACGCGAAGTGTGGAAGGAGCGCCCGCTGCCTATCGCGCTGTTCGGCGTGGGCAGCGTCGCGCGCTCGAATGCGATTCAGACGCTGGAGCGCGCGAAGATCACCTATCGCACGTCGTATGAAAGCCCGAGCCTGATGGGCCTGTTCAGCATGGTCGATGCTGGCCTCGCGGTCGCGCCGCTCGCGCGCTGCGCGGTGCCCGAGCGCTTCGTCACGCTCGGCCGCCAGCATGGCCTGCCGAAGCTGCCGGAACTGGAGATCATCCTCGCGCGCAGCGCGCGCTCGAACCGGCCGCCGTGCGACTATCTGGCCGAGCAGATCCTCAGCGAACTGCGCGACTGAACGAGGCAGCGCGCAGACGAGCGCTTCACATCGCCGCGATCAGGCGTTGCCGCGCCGCGCGATAAGCCTGGCTGTGCATGCCCGAATTCCGCGCCACGTCGCGCAGACCGTCGCGTGCGTGCGCGCTGGGGCCGTCGTCGGGAAACCATGTGTCGATGTCGGCCTGCGAGCCATGCTGCCCGGCATCGCTCCGCGTACGCAGATGCGCGTCAGCGAGCATGCGCTCTTCCCACACCATCAAATGCGCGAGCCGCGCGCAGCGACTCGCGCGCGCTGCGCACTGCGGCTCGAAATGCGTCTGCGCGATCCAATGGGGGAGTTGCTCGCCCGGCATCGGACGCGCGATCCCGTAGCCCTGCGCGAGATCGACACCGAAGATCCGCAGCGCATCGAGCAGCGCCGGCTCCTCGACGCCCTCGACCACCACCGCCTTGCCGAGCGCCTGCCCGAGCCGCGTCAGATGATGGATGAACGGCAGCACGTCGGCGGCGTCATGATCCTGCAGATCCGCGATGCTACGGTCGATCTTCACGCAATCGAACGGTAACTCGCGCAGCCGGCTCAAGCTGCTATGCCCCGTGCCCAGATCGTCCTGCGCGAAGTCGACGCCGAGCGTCTTGTAACCCGCGATCTGCTTATCGAGCGCGACGCCCTGCGGCAGCGCGCCGGACTCCAGGATTTCGAGCGTCAGCTCGCCCGCCTCGCAGCCGAATTCATCGAACGCGGTGCGCGTCGCGTCGAAGTAGCGCGAATCGCAGAGCGCGGCTGGCGGCAGATTGACGGACACGACGACATCGATGCCCGCACGCCGCCACGCGTTGCGCTGCGTCAGCACCTGCGCGAGGCCGCGCATATACAGCACGAGATGGTCGTCACTGCCCAGCGACGGCAGAAACTGTCCTGGCGCGATCAGCACGTCGCCGTCGCGCAGCCGCGCGAGCGCTTCGACCTTCGTCACGCGCCCGACACGCAGGTCGAGCAGCGGCTGATAGTGCATGCACAACGCGTCCTCGCGCAGCATGTCGGCCCATCGCTGATGCGCGGGGCGCGGCGCCGCACCGGAGCCGGTTGAAGTTGATCTGCTCATAAATGGTCTGGCCGAAATGTTGGGGAAGCGTTTGTGCAAGCCGCCACATGTTTGGTGTGGATCGGCGAGGCGAGCACGTTGATACGGAATGCCAGGCAATAATCGATATATGCCGTCCCGTGAATTCGCTAGCTCGAAGACGCTGACCAATATCAATGCCTTCGGCGGACACAGTGCCGACAATCTCTTCATCGGCTAGCTCATAGTCGACGGGGCGAGCGCAAAGCACTCCACGGTGCGCGACGTCTCTTCGGGCTCCGCAGTTCCCCGGCTGCGGAGCCCTTTTTTTCGACGGCTAGCAACGTGCGCTGCGTGCGGAGCCAGCACGCCAGCACACTAGCGGAGCGCCTCGTTAAAGTGACCGACTTCGGCGGCAATCGTCGAGTGATAGCACTCGGGCAAGTCGCACGTGCGCGGTTCGTTCAACACCCTCTCGATGCGCGCGTCGAATGCGGCCCTGACCTCGGCTCGCGTCGCCGGCATCAAACTGGCGAGAATCGCCTCCAGCAACTCACCGGCCACGATCAGCCGCGCGCCATACTGGATCAGCGCATCGCTTTGCAGCGACGAAAGCTGCGTGAGCAGATCGACAGACGAGCCAATGCTCTTGCCGCCGTCGCCACAGGCGGCACGATGAGTGGAAGATGCTTGCATCGATGTTTCCCTGACGTTCAAAACGACTCCCAATCGCCATCGGCAGATACGGTCTCTCTTGCCGCTACGGGCTTCGCGGCGGGCTCGACGCGGCGCACAGCCTGGGGCATGCTTCGCGGCGGCGACGGGCGCGCGCACGGCACGCGGCAGCGTCACGGCAGGCGCGGCGCTGGGCGCATCGGCGAGCCTGAAGACGGTGATCGCGCCCGTCATCTGCATCGCCTGCTCTTCGAGCGCCTGCGCTGCCGCCGCCGACTGCTCGACGAGCGCCGCGTTCTGCTGTGTGACCGTGTCGATCTGGCTGATCGCCTGGCTCATCTGCTCGATGCCCTGGCTCTGCTCTTCCGACGCCGCCGAAATCTCGCCGACGATATCGGACACCTGCTTGATCGCACGCATCACCTGGCCCATCGTCGAGCCGACTTCTTCGGCCTGGCGCGAGCCGTCCTTGACGAGCGTGGTCGACGATTCGATCAGGTCC
>Ga0247692_1000332_pt1 | contig 11118 bp, 9 predicted proteins | sample CNK33_metaG_FD_183041 | JGI IMG/M metagenome (GOLD analysis project Ga0247692, IMG submission 183041) | Soil microbial communities from Purdue University Martell Research Forest, Indiana, United States - CNK33 | ecosystem: Environmental > Terrestrial > Soil > Temperate forest > Bulk soil | place...
CCCAGACCCAACCCCAAACCCAAACCCAAACCCAAACCCAAACCCAAACCCAAACCCAAAAAGCCCGGCCCGCAGGGCCCCCAATTGCACGTTTCCGGCATTGCCGCTATAGTCTCTCGCATGGCACTTTCCAAGTTCCCCTTCCTGTCTCTTCAAGCCGGCAAGCTACTACGCTCGCTAGCTCTAGCGCGCCTGCCGCGCTGATCGTTTTCGCCCTCCGTCTGCCTCGTTCGTTGTTTAGCGTCGTCTACGGTGATGGCGCAAACACTCGAATTCCGTTTTCCAATTCAAATTGACCGAATCCCCCTGGAGACCCGAGATGGCAGACAAGCTCATCATTTTCGATACGACGTTGCGTGACGGCGAACAATCGCCCGGTGCGTCGATGACGAAGGAAGAAAAGATCCGTATCGCGAAGCAGCTCGAACGGATGAAAGTCGACGTGATCGAAGCAGGCTTCGCCGCCAGCTCGAACGGCGACTTCGACGCGATCCACACGATCGCCGGCATGATCAAGGACAGCACGATCTGCTCGCTCGCCCGTGCGAACGATAAGGACATCCAGCGCGCCGCCGACGCCCTGAAGCCCGCCGGTCACTTCCGCATCCACACGTTCATCGCGACGTCGCCGCTGCACATGGAAAAGAAGCTGCGCATGACGCCCGATCAGGTGTTCGAGCAGGCGAAGCTGGCCGTGCGTTTCGCGCGCAAGTTCACGAACGACGTCGAGTTCTCGCCGGAAGACGGCAGTCGCTCGGATATGGACTTCCTGTGCCGCGTGCTCGAAGCCGTGATCGCGGAAGGCGCGACGACCATCAATATCGCCGATACCGTCGGCTACGGTGTGCCGGAACTGTACGGCCAGCTCGTGAAGACGCTGCGCGAACGCATTCCAAACTCGGACAAGGCCGTGTTCTCGGTGCACTGCCATAACGACCTCGGCATGGCCGTCGCGAATTCGCTGGCAGGTGTGCAGATCGGCGGCGCGCGTCAGGTGGAGTGCACGGTCAACGGGCTCGGCGAGCGCGCAGGCAACACGTCGCTCGAAGAAATCGTGATGGCGGTGCGCACGCGCAAGGACTATTTCGGCCTCGATCTCGGCATCGACACGACGCAGATCGTGCCGGCATCGAAGCTCGTCTCGCAGATCACGGGTTTCGTCGTGCAGCCGAACAAGGCGGTGGTCGGGGCGAACGCGTTTGCGCACGCGTCGGGTATCCACCAGGACGGCGTGCTGAAGGCGCGCGACACCTACGAAATCATGCGCGCCGAAGACGTGGGCTGGACCGCGAACAAGATCGTGCTCGGCAAACTTTCGGGTCGCAACGCGTTCAAGCAGCGCCTGCAGGAACTGGGCATCTCGCTCGACAGCGAAACCGAACTGAACCTTGCGTTCCAGCGCTTCAAGGAACTCGCGGACCGCAAGTCCGAAATCTTCGACGAAGACATCATCGCGATCGTCACGGAAGAATCGGCCGAAGCGCAGGAGCGGGAGCATTACAAGTTTGTGTCGCTGTCGCAGCACTCGGAAACGGGCGAGCGTCCGCATGCGCGCATCGTGTTCTCGGTCGCGGGCAAGGAAGTGGTCGGCGAAGCGAACGGCAACGGCCCCGTCGACGCGACGCTGAACGCGATCGAAACGGAAGTGGGCAGCGGTTCGGAACTGCTGCTGTACTCGGTCAACGCCATTACGACGGGCACGCAGGCGCAAGGTGAAGTGACCGTGCGTCTGTCGAAGGCCGGGCGCATCGTGAACGGCGTCGGCACGGACCCGGATATCGTCGCCGCATCGGCGAAGGCGTATATCTCGGCGCTGAACCGTCTGTATGCCGGTCACGACAAGCTGAATCCGCAACGCTCGGAAATCTGATGCGCGTTGGCCGCATTCAGTCGCAATGAGAAAACCCCGCTGCGGCGGGGTTTTTCTTTGCAGCCGCGTGAGGAAAAATCATGAAAAAGCCGCCTCGCAAGGCGGCTTTTCCGTTTGACACCGAAGCAACTCAGAACAGGCTACGGCGATCCGGATCGTGCAGCGGATCGGGCGTCTTTTGCGTCAGACGCAGGATGCCCTGATTGTCGAAATAGAAGCTGTACATCATGTACCAGACGTTGTCTTCCAGATATCGATACGTCCACACTTCGCGCTTCATCAGCGGGAAATAGTTCGTTTCGACCGGGCGCCCGAAGTTGACGAGCACGTCGTCCCGCGTCCATTTGCCGATTTCCGCGCGATAGAACTCGTTCGGCTGCAGCACCTGGCGCACGTTCACGATCTTGCCCGACGCGTCGACGTCGGCGGCCGTGGTGGTTTCGCCCATCGGCTGCGTCGGCCACATCAGGCGCTTGCCGCCGTTGGGCAGGTCGTACACTTCGCGCGGCGGACCGAGGCGGGCGACGATCGTCGACTGATCCGCGCCCGCCTGATAGTTCTGCCAGGGCTGCGCGCAGCCGGCGAGCGTCACGGCGCACGCGAGAGCCGCTAGCGCGCCACGCGCCGGGCGCACGAATGAAAGGCGGTTGAACATGACACCTCCGGTGGTGTTCGATGAGTGGTTGTTCTTCTAGGCTGATATTTTGACACGCGCCGCGTCAAAAGATTTTCGGGCATTCGCCCGCCGGGACGGGCCTTCGCGCGCTATTCGCTTGCTTGCGGCCCGCGCGCCGTCCTATGATCCGCGCTTCGATCGACAGATGAGACGCTGATGAAAGCAAAGTGGGCAAAGGCGATGGTGACGGCGATGACACTGGCCGCGGCGACGATTCCTGCAGTCAATGTGCATGCGCAAGGCGCGCCGGCTGGCGCGCCGATCCGTATCGCGATGATCGAAGGCATGTCCGGCCCGTTCGCGAACGCGGGCGCGGCTGTCGAGCGGAACCTGCGGTTCGGCGTTGAAACGGTCAACGCGCGCGGCGGCGTGAAGCTGGCGGACGGCGCGCATCCGCTGGAGCTCGTCGTGCTGGACAGCAAGGGCAGCGCGGAAGAGGCGCTCGTGCAACTGCGCGCGGCCGCCGACAAACACATCGGTTTCATCGCGCAAGGCAACAGTTCGGCCGTGGCTGCCTCCTTGCTCACGGCGATCGACAAGCAGAACACGCGCGAGCCGGATAACCGCGAGCTATTCCTCAACTATTCCGCCGACGACCCGGCGCTCACCAACGCGAACTGCAGCTTCTGGCATTTCCGCTTCGACGCGCACGCGGGCATGCGGATGGACGCGCTCGCCGATGTCATCCAGCGCGACAAGTCGGTGAAGAAGGTCTATCTGCTGAATCAGGACTACAGCTTCGGGCATGACGTGAGCACGCTGGCGCGCGCGGCGCTCGCGTCGAAGCGGCCGGATGTCGCGGTGGTCGGCGACGAGTTTCATCCGATCGGGCGCGTGAAAGATTTCGCGCCGTACATCGCAAAGATTCGCGCGAGTGGCGCGGACGCGGTGATCACGGGCAACTGGGGCAACGATCTGACGCTGCTCGTCAAGGCGGCGCGCGAGCAGGGCCTCGACACGAAGTTCTACACGTTCTACGGCAACAGTCTGGGCGCGCCGGCCGCGCTTGGCGACGCGGGCGTGAAGCGCGTGATCGCCGTGGCCGACTGGCATCCGAACGCGGGCGGCGCGGCGTCGGACGCGTGGTACGCGTCGTTCCGCCAGCGTTTCCCGGCTGCGCAGGACGATTATCCCGTGCTGCGCATGCCGCTGATGATCGAGATGCTCGCGGCGGCGATGAGTCGTGCGGGCAGCGCGCAGCCGGAGAAGGTCGCGAAGGCGCTGGAAGGGATGAAGTACGACAATGGTTTTCATGCGTCATGGATGCGCGCCGACGACCACCAGTTGATCCAGCCCCTTTACGTGATGGAAATGGACAAGGCAGGTACGCCGGGCGTCCATTTCGACAACGAAGGCTCGGGTTATGGCTTCAGAACGGTGCTGGCGCTGCCGCCCGAGCGTACCGTGCCGCCCACGACATGCCGGATGAAGCGGCCCTGAGCGGCCCGTGAACGTCCAGCCGCGGCCGGATTAAGGCCTGGCCAGAAGCTCGGCCCGAAACCGCGGGGTTCGCCGGATGAACGGGCTGTGCTACAATACGCGACTCGTTTTGTTGTAACCACGGCACGGCCTTTCTTCCGTGACCGCCTGTCGATTCAAAGGAAATCAACATGTCCGTAGCTGAAATCACCAAGAAATCCGACGTCGTCGCGCAATTCGCACGCGCTGCTAACGACACCGGATCGCCCGAAGTTCAGGTCGCTCTGCTGACCACTCGCATCAACGAACTGACGGTTCACTTCAAGGCCCACACGAAGGACCACCACAGCCGCCGCGGTTTGCTGCGCATGGTGAGCCGCCGTCGCAAGCTGCTCGACTACCTGAAGGGCAAGGACGCTGACCGTTACCGCGCTCTGATCGAGAAGCTGGGTCTGCGTAAGTAATCCGGCGCATCGGACTTTCTGTCAGCAAGATGCCTGTGTCAGTTCCGCTGATACAGGCATTTTGTTTTTCAACGGTGCGCTTCGTGTGAGGTTTGCCGTTGATACCACCCGTCAGGCGTGCCGGTTGCGCCGCGGGTAAAACGAAATAAAGCCGGGCTTCAGGGTAGGGCGCTGTGTCATTCCAGCGGTTCGCGTGCAAATGGTTGCATCCACGTGATTCTCTGGAATGGCATAACACTCCTCTACCCGAAAGGTCCGGTCCTGACGGTGCCGCGCGCGGTTTTGCGCGGCATGACCAAAAGATCAAGGAGGACAAATGTCTCTGTTTAACAAGGTCGTCAAAGAGTTCAAGTGGGGCCAGCAAACGGTCCGCATGGAAACGGGTGAAATCGCCCGCCAGGCGGGCGGTGCCGTGCTGGTCGACATCGAAGATACCGTCGTGCTCGCGACCGTCGTCGGCGCGAAGACGGCGAAGCCGGGCCAGGACTTCTTCCCGCTGACCGTCGATTACATCGAAAAGACCTATTCGGCAGGCAAGATCCCTGGCGGCTTCTTCCGCCGCGAAGGCCGTCCGTCGGAAGGCGAAACGCTGATTTCGCGCCTGATCGACCGTCCGCTGCGTCCGCTCTTCCCGGAAGGCTTCTACAACGAAGTGCAGGTCGTCATCCACGTGATGTCGATCAACCCGGAAGTGCCGGCTGACATCCCCGCGCTGATCGGCGCATCGGCGGCGCTCGCCGTGTCGGGCCTGCCGTTCAACGGTCCCGTCGGTGCTGCGCGCGTCGCGTACATCAACAACGAGTACGTGCTGAACCCGACCCGCTCGCAAGTCAAGGAATCGAGCCTGGACCTCGTCGTCGCCGGTACGGAGCGCGCGGTGCTGATGGTCGAATCCGAAGCGGATCAACTGCCGGAAGACGTGATGCTGGGCGCTGTCGTGTTCGGTCACGAGCAGATGCAAACGGCCATCGACGCGATCCACGAACTGGTCCGTGAAGGCGGCAAGCCCGAGTGGGACTGGCAGGCGGCGCCGAAGAACGAAGCGCTGATCTCGCGCGTCAACGAAATCGCGGGCAATGAACTGCTGTCGGCATATCAGACGCGCGACAAGCAGGCTCGCTCGGCGAAGCTGAAGGCCGTCTACGCAGCCACGCAAGCCAAGCTCGAAGAAGAAGCAGCGGCAGCGGGCACGGTGGCAGCCGACAAGGCATCCGTCGGCAACGTGCTGTTCGACATCGAAGCGAAGATCGTCCGTTCGCAGATCCTGAACGGCGAGCCGCGTATCGACGGCCGCGACACGCGCACGGTTCGCCCGATCGAAATCCGCACGGGCGTCCTGCCGCGCACGCACGGTTCGGCGCTGTTCACGCGCGGCGAAACGCAGGCGCTGGTCGTCGCGACGCTCGGCACGAAGGGCGATGAGCAGATCATCGACGCGCTCGAAGGCGAATACCGCGAGCGCTTCATGCTCCACTACAACATGCCTCCGTTCGCGACGGGCGAAACGGGCCGCGTCGGCTCGCCGAAGCGCCGTGAAATCGGCCACGGCCGTCTGGCGAAGCGCGCGCTGGTCGCATGCCTGCCGAGCGCGGAAGAGTTCGGCTACTCGATCCGTGTCGTGTCGGAAATCACGGAATCGAACGGTTCGTCGTCGATGGCTTCGGTGTGCGGCGGCTGCCTCGCGCTGATGGACGCCGGCGTGCCGATGAAGGCGCACGTCGCCGGCATCGCGATGGGCCTGATCCTCGAAGGCAACAAGTTCGCCGTGCTGACCGACATCCTCGGCGACGAAGATCACCTCGGCGACATGGACTTCAAGGTGGCGGGCACGGAAGCTGGCGTGACGGCACTGCAGATGGACATCAAGATCCAGGGCATCACGAAGGAAATCATGCAGGTCGCGCTCGCGCAAGCGAAGGAAGGCCGCATGCATATCCTCAGCAAGATGACCTCGGCTGTCTCGGGTGCGAACACGGAACTGTCCGACTACGCGCCGCGTATGATCACCATCAAGATCAATCCGGAAAAGATCCGCGACGTGATCGGCAAGGGCGGTTCGGTGATCCGCGCGCTGACGGAAGAAACGGGCACGACGATCGATATTTCGGATGACGGCGTTGTCACGATCGCGAGCACGAGCAGCGAAGGCATGGCTGAAGCGAAGAAGCGCATCGAGAACATCACGGCGGAAGTCGAAGTCGGCCAGATCTACGAAGGCACGATTCTCAAGCTGCTGGACTTTGGCGCGATCGTCAACCTGCTGCCGGGCAAGGATGGTCTGCTGCATATCTCCGAAATCGCCAACGAGCGTATCAAGGACATCAACGATTACCTGAAGGAAGGCCAGCAAGTGAAGGTCAAGGTCATCCAGACGGACGAGAAGGGTCGTGTGCGTCTGTCGGCGAAGGCGCTGCTGAACGAGGCAGCACAAACGGAGCCGACGCCGCAGCAGTAACGCGGTGAAAGCAGGAACGGCCGGTAGCGCAACTGCGCGCCGGCCGTTTTTCATGTAGGGTGGATTGCAGTGCGAACGGGTTCGCATGGCCGGTTTGCAGCGCAATCCAGACCTGGGAGAGACGACGATGAACGCAATCGAAATCACCGAATTCGGTGCGCCGGAAGTCTTGAAGCTCGCCGAGCGGCCGATGCCCGAACCGAAAGCGGGTGAAGTGCTGATCAAGGTGTCCGCGTCGGGCGTGAACCGCCCGGACGTGTTCCAGCGCAAGGGCGGCTATGCACCGCCGCCGGGCGCATCTGACCTGCCGGGGCTGGAAGTGGCGGGTGAAATCGTCGGCGGAAACATCGACGAGAAGCGCAATCCGTTCGGTCTGAAGATCAGCGATCGCGTGTGCGCACTGATGGCAGGCGGCGGGTATGCGGAATATGCCACCGTGCCGCTGCTGCAATGCCTGCCCGTGCCGAAGGGCTTCTCCGATATCGAAGCGGCTGCGTTGCCCGAGACATTTTTCACGGTCTGGAGCAATGTTTTTGACCGTGCGATGCTCGGCAGAGGCGAGGGCGGCGAGAACGAAACGTTTCTCGTGCAGGGCGGCTCGAGTGGCATCGGCGTGACGGCAATCCAGATTGCGCATGCGCTCGGCTTTCGCGTGTTCGCGACGGCCGGCACCGACGAGAAGTGCCGCGCATGTGAGGAAATCGGCGCCGAGCGGGCGATCAACTACAAGACGGAAGATTTCGTCGAGGTGATCAAGTCGCTCACGAACGACCGTGGCGTCGACGTCATCCTCGACATGGTGGCGGGCAGCTACGTGCCGCGCGAACTGAAGGCGCTCGCCGACGGCGGCCGTCTCTGCATCATCGCGCTGCTGGGCGGGGCGAAGGCGGAAGTGAACCTGAACGACATTCTGCGTCGCCGGCTCACGGTCACGGGGTCGACGCTGCGTCCGCGGCCCATCGAGTTCAAGGCGAAGATCGCGGCGCAACTGAAAGAGCGCGTATGGCCGCATCTCGAAGACGGCACGATCAAGCCGGTGATCTTCAAGGTGTTCCCCGCCGCCGAGGCCGCGCAGGCGCATGAGCTGATGGAGAGCAGCACGCACGTCGGCAAGATCGTGTTGAATTGGGGTGCGGGTGCTTGACAGCGGTCGTTTAATTGAGTTTGACCCAGTCTGTCAGCACACAGTAAAATCGCGTGTTTTGCGCGTTCTGCATGGTTTTTGCATGCGGAGCGGGTACCGAGCGCCGACGAAGCGGACGCGTTCATCACCCGTACCACGATAAAACGAGCGAGACGATGGCGAATCAACGAGCAAAACTGGTAGTCGGTAACTGGAAGATGCACGGTCGGCTGGCCGATAACCGCGTGCTGCTGCAGGCGGTATCGCGCGGCGCCGAAGATCTTCCGGACGATGTGCGAGTCGGCGTGTGCGTGCCGTGCCCGTATCTGGCGCAGGCGCAAACGCTGCTCGAAAGCGGCCGCGTCGCGTGGGGTGTGCAGGATATCTCCGCGCACACACAAGGCGCGTTTACCGGCGAGGTCGCGGCTGAAATGGCTGCCGAGTTTGGCGCGTCGTACGCGATCGTCGGGCATTCGGAGCGCCGCGCGTATCATCGCGAAAGCCCCGAGATCGTCGCTGTGAAGACGCAGCGTGCGCTCGAAGCAGGTTTGACGCCGATCGTCTGTGTCGGTGAGACGCTTGAAGAGCGCGAGGGTGGCAAGACCGAGCAGATCGTCGGTGAGCAACTGGATGCAGTGCTCGTGAAGCTGTCGGTGGAAGAGGCGGCTCGCCTCGTGGTCGCGTATGAGCCTGTGTGGGCAATTGGCACTGGCAAGAGCGCGACGGCGCAGCAGGCACAGGACGTTCACGCGTTCCTGCGCGCGCGTCTCGTTGCAAAGGGCGGCGATGCCGCCGACGTGCCGTTGCTATACGGCGGCAGCGTGAAGCCGGAGAACGCGGAAGACCTGTTCAGCCAGCCGGATATCGATGGCGGCCTGATTGGTGGTGCGTCGTTGAAGGACAAGGATTTCCTGGCAATCTGCACGGCAGCCGTCGCGGCAACGGCCGCGCGCTGAGCATCAAGGCAGAGTGCCCGGGCGAGGATGACCCATTGCGTGCAGCATGTCGTGCTGTGCGGTTAAATAAAGACTCAGGTGAGTGTGATGCTGTATTTGAAAACGTTGATCATTGTCGTGCAGTTGCTGTCGGCGCTTGGCGTCATCGGCCTCGTGCTCCTGCAACACGGCAAGGGTGCCGACATGGGCGCGGCTTTTGGTAGTGGCGCATCGGGCAGTCTCTTCGGCGCGACAGGCTCTGCTAATTTTCTGTCACGTACCACTGCGATACTGGCAGCTGTGTTCTTCGTCACCACGTTGACACTGACGTACCTCGGTGCGTATCACTCGAAGCCTTCGGCGGGCGTACTGGGCAGCATGCCGGCAACGGCACCTGTTGCTGCATCGGTTGCTCCTGGCGCTTCGGCACCGGCTAATGCATCGGCTGCAATTGCTGCGTCTGCAGCTTCTGCGCCAGGACAGGACGTGCCGAAATAAATTTTCGGGAAAAACACGTTTGTGCGTTGAACAAACTGTTTGGCCGGGTTACAATTCAAGTCTTGAAGCGATTCGCGGGTTTTACAAGTTGTTTTCCCGGATTGCAGACAGTGCCGACGTGGTGAAATTGGTAGACACGCTATCTTGAGGGGGTAGTGGCGAAAGCTGTGCGAGTTCGAGTCTCGCCGTCGGCACCAATGTTATCTAATGCCAGCCGCTTGCTTCAGCTTCGGCTGGCATTTTCACTTCTGAGGTGGTGTTTGCTGTGGGCTTTCAACATCAAGCATCCCGAAGTGTTTCGCGTCAGGGGTTGTTCAGCGTAGTCAACGTCTCCTGACGTCACTCAGAACCAACCGATTGAGGATACTTTGAACCTCGCAGCCTATTTCCCCGTCTTGTTGTTTCTCCTCGTGGGCACCGGTTTAGGCGTAGCACTGGTCAGTATTGGCAAGATCCTCGGTCCGAATCGACCGGACACCGAAAAGAACGCACCGTACGAGTGCGGCTTCGAGGCATTCGAAGATGCGCGCATGAAGTTCGATGTGCGCTACTACCTGGTCGCCATTCTCTTCATCATCTTCGACCTTGAAACGGCATTCCTGTTCCCGTGGGGCGTGGCCCTGCGCGATATCGGCTGGCCCGGCTTCATCTCGATGATGATTTTTCTGCTCGAATTCCTGTTGGGCTTCGCCTATATCTGGAAGAAAGGCGGTCTCGACTGGGAATGACGGGTTAATCGCCGGTGTGTGTAGGTGGCGATGGCTCGCCGCCTGTCTGGAGTGGAAAACAAATGAGTATCGAAGGGGTCTTGAAGGAAGGGTTTGTCACCACCACGGCTGACAAGCTGATCAACTGGACGCGTACCGGTTCGCTGTGGCCGATGACGTTCGGTCTCGCGTGTTGCGCGGTCGAGATGATGCATGCGGGCGCTGCCCGTTATGACCTTGACCGTTTCGGCGTGGTGTTTCGTCCGAGTCCGCGTCAGTCGGACGTGATGATCGTCGCCGGCACGCTGTGCAACAAGATGGCGCCTGCGCTGCGCAAGGTGTACGACCAGATGGCCGAGCCGCGTTGGGTGATCTCGATGGGTTCGTGCGCGAACGGTGGCGGCTACTATCACTATTCGTACTCGGTGGTGCGTGGCTGTGACCGTATCGTGCCTGTCGATGTGTATGTGCCGGGCTGTCCGCCCACAGCTGAAGCGCTGGTGTACGGCGTGATCCAGCTGCAGGCCAAGATCCGCCGGACCAACACCATCGCCCGTCAATAAAAGCCCAAGCCTCCCCACAATATGGCAAGCAAACTCGAGACTCTCAAAGCGAACCTCGAGGCGGCCTTTGGCGGCCGCCTGACGAGCATCACCGAATCGATCGGTGAGCTGACCATCGTCGTGAAGGCAGGCGATTACCTCGAAGTGGCGAAGCGTCTGCGCGACGACGCGACGCTGCGTTTCGAGCAGTTGATCGACCTCTGCGGTATCGACTATCAAACTTACGGTGAAGGCGCTTACGAAGGTCCGCGTTTTGCCGCCGTCCTGCATCTGCTGTCCGTCTCGAACAACTGGCGCCTGCGCGTGCGTGTGTTCGCACCGGACGACGAAGTGCCGCTCGTCGCGTCGGTCGTCGACATCTGGAGTTCGGCCAACTGGTACGAGCGCGAAGCGTTCGACCTGTACGGC
>Ga0247692_1000333_pt1 | contig 11053 bp, 7 predicted proteins | sample CNK33_metaG_FD_183041 | JGI IMG/M metagenome (GOLD analysis project Ga0247692, IMG submission 183041) | Soil microbial communities from Purdue University Martell Research Forest, Indiana, United States - CNK33 | ecosystem: Environmental > Terrestrial > Soil > Temperate forest > Bulk soil | place...
GATCGATCGCAAGCTCAATGTCGTCGACGCTGAAGCGTCGTCCGACTGGGTTCCGTATCCCGGTCTGTGTGAAGTCTCCAATCCCGCCTATCGCGCCCTCATCGGGCTCAATCTGTTGCAAAACTTTCGTCGTGATGCTGCCCGTTTGCTGGCCGGCACGACAGGCTGCACGCATCTCACCGAGTTGTGCGCGATCCTGCCGACTGCCGCCATTCAGGCGTTCGCGGGCGACGTGTGGAATACCGACAAAGGCAGGCCAGGAAGCGAGGAGCACGCGGGTTCATCCAGTGGATCGGCAGACGGTTCAACCCGAGGCACGCAAGGCAGCACGGGACAAGACGCCCAAGACAACGCTTCGAGCGGGCAAGCAAGCGAACAGGCGAGCGAGCAATCAAACGACAAACCGCCATTCCAGTTGGGCCGCTGCCATGCGCTGCGGTTCGACGGCGAGGCGGTGCGACAGTTTTATCCGCGCTGGTACGGCCACGCGCCGCGTTCAGCGGATCGCGCGGATGCCGCACCCAACGGACAGGCCGTGAAGACGGCGCGTCCGGAGTAAGCGGTCCAGCCGGAAGCGAAGTTCAATCCAACTCTCAGACTGAAGGGAATCACGCATGAAGATTCACGAGTACCAGGGTAAGGAAATCCTGCGGAAATTCGGAGTCGCGGTACCGCGCGGCAAGCCGGTCTTCTCGGTGGATGATGCGGTCAAGGCCGCTCAAGAGCTCGGTGGCCCGGTGTGGGTCGTCAAGGCTCAGATCCACGCGGGTGGCCGTGGTAAGGGTGGCGGCGTGAAGGTCGCGAAGTCGCTGGACCAGGTTCGTGAGTACTCGAACCAGATCCTCGGCATGCAGCTCGTCACGCACCAGACCGGCCCGGAAGGCCAGAAGGTGAATCGCCTGCTGATCGAAGAAGGCGCTGACATCAAGAAGGAACTGTATGTCGGTCTCGTGATCGATCGCGTTTCGCAAAAGATCGTCGTGATGGCGTCGAGCGAAGGCGGCATGGACGTCGAAGAAGTCGCGGAAAAGACACCCGAGCTGATCCACAAGATCGCCGTCGATCCGTCGACGGGTCTGAAAGACGCCGAAGCCGATGATCTCGCGAAGAAGATCGGCGTGCCCGACGCATCGATCCCGCAAGCGCGCGCGATCCTGCAAGGCCTGTACAAGGCATTCTGGGAAACGGACGCATCGCTGGCCGAAATCAACCCGCTGATCCTGACGGGCGACGGCAAGGTGATCGCACTGGACGCCAAGTTCAACTTCGATTCGAACGCACTGTTCCGTCATCCGGAAATCGTCGCTTACCGCGATCTGGACGAAGAAGATCCGGCTGAAGTCGAAGCGTCGAAGTTCGACCTCGCGTACATCTCGCTCGACGGCAACATCGGCTGCCTCGTGAACGGCGCCGGTCTGGCCATGGCGACGATGGACACGATCAAGCTGTTCGGCGGCGAGCCGGCGAACTTCCTCGACGTCGGCGGAGGAGCTACGACCGAGAAGGTCACGGAAGCGTTCAAGCTGATGCTGAAGAACCCGAACCTGACGGCGATTCTCGTCAACATCTTCGGCGGCATCATGCGTTGCGACGTGATCGCGGAAGGCGTGATCGCGGCTTCGAAGGCGGTCGATCTGCAAGTGCCGCTCGTCGTGCGCATGAAGGGCACGAACGAAGACCTCGGCAAGAAGATGCTGGCCGATTCCGGCCTGCCGATCATCTCGGCAGACAGCATGGAAGAAGCTGCGCAGAAGGTCGTCGCGGCTGCCGCAGGCAAGGCCTGATCGCCCCGGCGCTTATCACCGGATTACGAATGGCGGCGTGCGAGCGGCGCGGGCAAAGCGTATTTGCTGCGCGCAACGCCATTGAGCACGCCACCAAACGAACAGAGGTCAATACATGTCGATTCTGATCAACAAAGACACCAAGGTCATCACGCAGGGCATCACCGGCAAGACCGGTCAGTTCCACACGCGCGCATGCCGTGAATATGCAAACGGCCGCGAAGCATTCGTCGCGGGCGTGAACCCGAAGAAGGCTGGCGAAGATTTCGAAGGCATTCCTATCTACGCTAGCGTGAAGGAAGCGAAGGCCGAAACGGGCGCGACCGTCTCGGTCATCTACGTGCCGCCCGCAGGCGCCGCTGCTGCAATCTGGGAAGCCGTCGAAGCCGATCTCGATCTCGCGATCTGCATCACGGAAGGTATCCCCGTTCGCGACATGATCGAAGTCAAGGACCGTATGCGCCGCGAAGGCCGCAAGACGCTGCTGCTCGGACCGAACTGCCCGGGCACGATCACGCCGGACGAACTGAAGATCGGCATCATGCCGGGTCACATCCACCGCAAGGGCCGCATCGGCGTCGTGTCGCGTTCGGGCACGCTGACGTATGAAGCAGTTGGCCAGCTGACCGCGATCGGCCTCGGCCAGTCGTCGGCAGTCGGTATCGGCGGCGACCCGATCAACGGTCTGAAGCACATCGACGTGATGAAGATGTTCAACGACGATCCGGACACGGACGCCGTGATCATGATCGGTGAAATCGGTGGCCCGGACGAAGCGAACGCTGCTTACTGGATCAAGGACAACATGAAGAAGCCGGTGGTTGGCTTCATCGCTGGCGTCACGGCGCCTCCGGGCAAGCGCATGGGCCACGCCGGCGCGCTGATCTCGGGTGGTGCGGATACGGCCGACGCGAAGCTGGAAATCATGGACGCCTGCGGTATCAAGGTCACGAAGAACCCGTCGGAAATGGCGCGTCTTCTGAAGGCGATGCTGTAAGAAGTGTTGCGATAAGCTCAAGAAACGTCGGCTATTGCTGACGTTTTTTGATACTCTTACGAAGGCCTTTCGTAAGACGCGACGACAAGCGAGGGAGCGAGCAATTGCTGCCTCGCTTTTTTGTTGCCGTTCGCTTTCGCTACCTTCTATCCTGCTTTCCATGCTCGAATTCCTCACCACGCTCCATTGGGGCGCCGTCTTCCAGATCATCGTCATCGACATCCTGTTGGGTGGCGACAACGCTGTCGTGATCGCGCTCGCCTGCCGCAACCTGCCACCCGCGCAGCGCACGAAAGGCGTGCTGTGGGGGACGCTGGGCGCGATCGTGCTGCGTGTCGCGCTGATCGCGTTTGCCGTCGCGCTGCTCGACGTGCCGTTGCTCAAATTCGCGGGCGGCCTGCTGCTGCTGTGGATCGGCGTGCGCCTGCTGGCACCCGCGCCCGACGCGCACGCGAATGTCAAACCCGCCGACAAGCTGGTCGCGGCCATCAAGACGATCATCGTGGCCGACGCCGTGATGAGCCTCGACAACGTGATCGCGATTGCCGGCGCCGCCGAGGCCGCCGAGCCGCATCACCGCATCGCCCTCGTCGTGTTCGGGCTGATCGTCAGCATTCCGCTGATCGTCTGGGGCAGCCAGCTCGTGCTGAAGCTGCTGGACCGTTATCCCGTCGTCATTACGCTGGGCGGCGCGCTGCTTGGCTGGATCGCGGGCGGTCTCATCATCAACGACCCGGCGGGCGACCGTTGGCCCGTGCTCGATACGCCCGTTGCCGAGTACGGCATGAGCATCGCTTGCGCGCTGTTCGTCGTGCTCCTCGGTTACGCGTTGAAGCGGCGCAACGCCCACCGCATCGCCGGCGATGCACCGCCGGGCACGCATTGACCGCACTCACTCTACCGATGGAACCGCCCGCGCACCATTAGCCATTCGGACGACTGCCGGCGCGATTCGCGGCTCGCTACGATCGAAGCGCCTGTCCTGATTCCCCGGGGCAGGCGCTTTCGTTTTGAGGAGTCTGCTGATGACCGCTATCGTTGCCGTTGCTTCGTTGTCCACGTTTTATGCGCCCTGGCTGCGCGCCCACTCGCCGCGCGCATGGCCTGTCCCGCTTGCTCGCGTCAGGCGTTGGTGGGGCTTCACGCTGATCGAACTGATGATTGTGCTGGCCATCGTCGGCGTGATCGCCGCGTATGCGATTCCCGCGTATCAGGACTATCTCGCGCGAAGCCGCGTCGGCGAGGGGTTGTCGCTGGCGTCGGCGGCTCAGTTGACCGTCGGTGAGAACGCCGGCAGCGGCAATGCATTCGGCAGCGGCTACGCGTCGCCGCCCGCCACACGCAACGTGCAGTCGATCCATATCGACGACGACACGGGCCAGATTACCGTCGCGTTCACGGCGCGCGTCTCGGACGAAGGCGCGAACACGATCGTATTCGTGCCGTCTGCGCCCGACAGCGCCGACACGCCCACCGCCCGCGTCGCGCTGACGAAAGGCGCGGCGCAGAAGGGGACCATCACGTGGGAATGCTTCGCGGGCGGCAAGGCTGCCTCGTCGCTGCCGGCTCCGGGCGCTGGTCCGTTGCCCGCCGACGCGCCGACGCTGCCGTCGAATCTCGCGCCGCCTGAGTGCCGCAGCTGAGCGGACGTGGAAGATTCGCGACGTAAGTTCGGCATGAGTCGCGCAAGTCGCGCATGAGCCCGTTATAAACCGAGCCCGCATCAAAGGCCGTGGCAAAAGTGTCCATGCCACGGCCCGATTCCGGGTTATTTCCGCCGAGCCGGCGCACAGCGTAAGGATTTTTTTGTATAGTGCGCCGGTTGGTGCGACACGCACGCTCGTGTCCGTATGCCCTACGTTACGGGGCATCGACTAGAGGGTTATTGAAACGGTCTTGGCCGGATCACCATGTCCTCCGCAGGCGGTCCCCTTGTGGGCCGCAATTGAAGCAGTAGACGTGCTCCTTGTGAGCACGCTTTTTTAGTGAAAGCGGGACCCGGAGCAGTTTGCCGGATGCCGCATTGCATTGACCTGATTACCGTCAGGTCCCGCCCAGTCAGCGGCTTCATTCCCGCCGACAGGGCGGGGTGATGTGTGCAATTCCTGCGCCAGTAGGCAACGGAGTCGCTAGACGATACGAGCGAAAGCTCGGTGTGTCATTGTTTTGCCTCGCCTGATGTCTGGGCGAGGAAGTGAACCTGCTGTACGACCAGCAGTAGCCTAGGAAGACATGCGTCACTGGCAACGGTGGGGTGTGAAGCTCTTCTGACAATGTAGCCCCCGGACGTTTCGGGCAGATTGGTTCCGTGAGGGACGGTCTGGAGACTCCCAGCAGCAAGGGGGTTGAGGAGCTAGGCTGGCTGATAAGGTTAACGTAAGTGAACTGCTGATAAACCTCGTAAGCACTGAGGAGCCAAAGCTGCTTGAACATTGGGCTCTAACCAAAAGGTACGTGGCTGGTTAATCCGCTCAACCGTCGGATTACGTCGTCACTCAGCCACCGGGGAAGAGGCAGAACCTACGTCAGTCGTGTGACATGCCGGGAACGTGGTAAGCCTGTATGGTTGCCAGCGCGGTCAGGCTGGCAGGCGAACCGCAAGGGACGCTGTTGATTGTGCAGGTATGGGAGGACGGAAAAAGCGAAGGTCGGGCTGTAATGGTCCGGATAGGGGTTGGAACATCACTCCACGCGAAAGCGGGCAGACTTCCGTCTGGTCTACCGTCGCAAGACGGCTGACTACCCTCTGTAACTTGGTTAGATGCGGGCGCATGCGCCCGTACTGTGGTTTTGTCCGAGATATGAGCGCATGCGCTCATATTGAGGTTTCTGTTGTTCCCCAGCGGGGTGTGTCTTCCCCGCTGGGGAGATGCGCCTTCTGCCGGGGATCTAATCCAAGGTAGGAGAGCAGCATGAAAGTATCTGGTCGAAAGACCGGATCTGCGCTTTCCCACGCGCCTGACAACTGGCACGCCGTAGATTGGCGTCGGGTTGAACGGAACGTGCGAGGGATGCAGATTCGAATTGCGAAGGCGACGCGGGAAGGCGACTGGCGCAGGGTGAAAGCCCTGCAACGGATGCTGACCCGCACGTTGTCCGCAAAGCTGTATGCGGTGCGACGTGTTACGCAGAACCAGGGTGCGCGAACGGCTGGAGTCGATCGCGAGCTATGGGATTCGCCTGAGAGCCGATGGGAAGCCGTCGGCAGGTTGAAGCGGCACGGATATAAGGCTCTGCCATTACGGAGGGTCTTTATCCCCAAGGCCAATGGGAAGGAGCGCCCTCTGGGCATTCCGACCATGCGGGATAGGGCGATGCAAGCCCTGTATCTGCTGGCCTTGGAGCCGGTAGCAGAGTCGACGAGTGACCCGAACTCTTATGGGTTCAGGCTTAACCGTTCGACGGCTGATGCCATGTCTCAGATCTTCGTTGTCATGGCCCGTCGCAGATCAGCGCAATGGGTACTTGAAGCGGACATCAAAGGATGCTTTGACCACATCAACCACAAGTGGTTGGAAAGCAATGTCCCGATGGACAGGGTGATCCTCCGCAAATGGTTGAAAGCTGGCCTGATTTACAAAGGGCAGCTACAGGCGACGATGGCCGGTACGCCGCAGGGAGGCATCATTTCTCCGACGCTGGCAAACGTGACGTTGAACGGGCTGGAACGTGAACTGATTGCGCAGCTCACTGCGAAATTTGGAATCGGGAAGGCGAAGAAGCTGAAAGTGAATGTGGTGCGATACGCGGACGACTTCGTCATTACCGGCGACTCGAAAGAGATGCTGGAACGCGAAGTCAGGCCTTGGGTAGAAGCCTTCCTTGAAGTGCGGGGATTGCAACTATCGGAGGAGAAGACCCGGATCGTTCATATTGACGAAGGCTTTGATTTCCTGGGGTGGAACTTCCGGAAGTACTCGGGAACGCTACTCATCAAGCCAAGCAAGAAGAACGTGCAGACGTTCTATCGCAAGGTGGCGGATACGATCAGCGGTCATAAGGCGGTCAAGCAGGAGGAGTTAATCCGCCTGCTCAATCCGATACTACGGGGCTGGGCGCAGTATCACTGCCCTGTAGTGGCCAAGCAGGCGTACAGCCGCATGGAGTCGTTGGTGTTTCAGCGGCTCTGGCGGTGGTCCAAGCGGCGGCATCCGAACAAGAACGCCGACTGGGTGAGGCGGAAGTACTTTCACTCCGTTGGTAATCGGCATTGGGTGTTCGCTGCTCCTGTCATTCGCGAGGACGGTAGTAAGGGGCTGCTTGAGTTGTACCAAATCAGCGGTACGGAAATCAGGCGCCACAAGAAGGTCAAGGGGGAATTCAATCCCTTTGATCTCGTGTGGGAGCAATACGGCGAGCATCTGCGGCAGGAGCGTATGTGGGATTCGATGCGCTACCGAAAGCAATGGGCTTCGCTGTACATGTCACAGAGCGGGCGGTGTGCACACTGTGGCTGTGCCCTGACGGACGAGACGGGTTGGCACGACCATCATCTGGAGTATCGGATGTATGGCGGTTCAGACGCTCTATCGAACAGGGTATTGCTTCACCCGGACTGCCACCGGCAAGTGCACGTTGGTAAACTTGTCGTAGCTAAGCCGGCCCCGTTGCAGCACTAACGGGGCTTCGTATAAGAAATATGTAGGCTTGAGCCGTATGCGGGGAAACTCGCACGTACGGTTCTTAGGGGGCCCCTCTTCCGCAAGGAAGGGGGGCTACCCTACCTGACGTCCCCGGTTACTCATGCCCAACCCCTTCGCACGCTATCTTTCACTGTTCCTATTGGCGTGTGCGTTGATCCTGCCGTATGCAGTCGTCAACCACACGTATCCGATTCCGACCTTCTACGCCGAGTTCACGGCGCTGTCGCTCTATCTGCTGCTGGGCGCGGGCATCGCGTTTCTGGTGTCGACGGCTCGGCCGCGCGTCGCGTTCGCGTCGCCCGTCGTCGCGCTGGTGCCGCTGGGGTTCGGGCTCGTGCTGGTCGCGCAGTCGCTCGTGTTGCCCGTCGCGCAGCCATCGATGAACTGGCTCGGCGCCGGCTTCCTGCTTGCCGCGTTCATGGCCACGCACGCAGGCTTCGGTTTCAGCAGGGCGAATCTGACGGAAAACGCGTTCACGGTGGCGGCGTTCGCGCTGGTCGTGGGCGGCCTCTTTGCCGTGTTCTGCCAGACGATCCAGCTGTTTCACCTCGAGGTGAAGGTGACGCCACTCGTGGTCGCCTACAGCGTGATGACCGAGCGCCGGCCGTTCGGCAACATGGCGCAGGCCAATCACCTCGCGACGTACATCGCGTTCGCAACGGCAGGCGCGATGTACCTCGTGCAGACGCGGCGTATCAACGTGTTCATCTGGCTGCTCGTGACAGCGATTTTTTCGGGCGGCCTCGCGTTGACGGTGTCGCGCGGACCGTGGCTGCAAATGGGCGTGATCGTCGTCGCGGGTTTCTGGATGGCATTTGCCGAACAGCGCCGCAATCCGTCGCGCCGTCGTAGCAATCGCGAGTGGCTGATTCCCGTCGTGCTCGCCGTGCTGTTTTTCGCGGTGAATGCGGCGATCCGCTGGGCGAACGTTCACTACGATCTCGGTCTGGCCCAGTCGGCTGCCGAGCGCATGAAGGATTCGAGCCAGATCGCACCGCGTCTCGCGCTGTGGAAGTACGGCTGGACGATGTTCCGCACGCATCCGTTGCTGGGCGTCGGCTGGGGCGAATTTCCCCGCTATCAGTTCGATCTGGCGAAAGCGCTGGGCGGCGTCGAGATTGCCAACAACTCGCACGACATCTTCATCGATCTGCTCGCGAAGACGGGCCTGATCGGACTGGGTATTGTGCTGCTCGGTCTCGCTGCGTGGTTCGTGCGCGTCGTGCGCGCGCCGCATACGGCCGCGCGCGTGTTCGGCCTCGCGCTGATCGGCGTGCTGGTGATGCATGCGCTCGTCGAGTATCCGCAGCAGTACATGTTCTTCCTGCTGCCGGCGATGTTCGTGATCGGCCTGCTCGACACGAAGCCGCTGCGGCTGATTCCGGGCGGCATGTCGTTCGGCGCGTTCCTTGTGATCGTGTTTGGCGGACTGGCTGCGCTGTATCCGATCTATCGCGACTATGCGCGCTCCGAAGTGCTGTATTACGGCTCGCGTCCGTTCGACCAGTATCGTGAAGACCCGTCGTTCCTGTTCGGCGCGTGGGGCGAGTACGGGATGGCGACGCTCCTGCCGATGAACTCGCAGGATCTGCCGCACAAGCTCGCGATGCATCGCCAGGCGATGGCGTTGCTGCCGGGCGAAACGGTGCTGCGCCGTTATGCCGTGTTGCAGGCGTTGAGCGGCGACACCAACGGCGCGTTCGATACCGTCGACCGTCTGAAGATCTTCGCCGAGGAGCTGCACGACTGGCCTTCGCAGCTCGCGTATCTGTACGATTTGTGCGATCAGCAGAAGACGCTGGGGGCGTTCAAGGCGGAACTGATGAAGAAGTACGGCACGCCGCCGAAGGACATCAACAACGACGACGAAGAGGGCGACGACGAGGATTGACGCGTCGGCCGTCAGATACGAAAGCGGTGCGTTGGACGCGCCGCTGATTCAGCGAAGAGTGAGGCCAGGTCTAGCGGCAAGCGCGCCGTAAAACCTCACTCCGCCACCCAATCCCCCGACTTTCCCCCATGCTTCTCCATCACCTTCACATCGGTGATGGTCATCCCGCGATCGACGGCCTTGCACATGTCATAGACCGTCAGCAGCCCGACCTGCACGGCCGTCAGCGCTTCCATCTCGACCCCCGTCCTGCCGAGTGTCTCGACCTGCACGCGGCAATGCACCGCTGGGCCCGACTCGTCGAGTTCGAAATCGACCGCAACGCGGGTGAGCGCCAGCGGATGACACAAGGGAATCAGATCGGCGGTGCGCTTCGCGCCCTGGATCGCGGCGATACGCGCGATGCCGATCACGTCGCCTTTCTTCGCTTCGCCTTTGCGGATCAGGTCGAACGTGGCGGGCAGCATGCGGATCGTTCCGCGCGCGACCGCGATGCGCTTCGTCTCCGCCTTGCCGCCGACGTCGACCATATGCGCCTGGCCGGCTGCGTCGAAATGAGTGAGTTCGGGCATGGTTGGCTCCTTCAGAGGGCGCCTATCATAGCAGCGTGAGCGCCGCGGGGCAGTCGGGCGCGGGACGGCGAAGAATCACGATAGCGCACAAAGCGTGCGGATGTCCGACTGTGGGCAACCCGCCATCCATGAACTGACAGGAAGCCGAAGCGCCCACCGCACCCGGTACAATCGAAAACAAGGCCCATTCCTTCCGGCACCTTACGCCGCTTTCGATTTCGCACATCGTCCGCAATGCGTCTGAAACGGTTTCTCGCTGCATTGTTGTCCGTCACGCTCGCCGTCCCGCCCGCGATCATCGCGCAGCCGTCGAACCTGTCGGAACTGCCGCTCGTCACCGGGCCGCTTGACACGTACGGCGCGACAGCCGTGCCGCCCGACATCGCGCCAGGCGTGTTCGGCCTCTACGGCGGCGCGCAGTCGCGCTTCTCGGGCAATCCCGGCGGCAACGCGAGCCTGCGCGCGCCAATGTCGACGCAACAGTTGCCCGATCTCGGCGACGGCTCGGGCGGCTCGCTGACCCCGCAAGCCGAACGCAAGCTCGGCGAACGCGTGATGCGCGAAGTCCGCGCCGACCCGGACTATATCGACGACTGGCTCGTGCGGGACTATCTAAACTCGATTTCCGAAAAGCTCGCGGCGGCTGCAAGTGCGCAGTTCATCGGCGGTTATCGTCCGGACTTCGATCTATTCGCGATGCGCGACGCGCAGATCAACGCGTTCTCGCTGCCGGGCGGCTTCATCGGTGTGAACACCGGGTTGATCGTCGCGACGCAGACGGAATCGGAGCTCGCGTCCGTCGTCGGACACGAAATGGGTCACGTGCTGCAACGGCACATCGCGCGGATGATCACGGCGGGCGAGCACAGTGGCTACGCGGCGCTCGCGGGCATGCTGCTCGGCGTGCTGGCGGGCGTCCTCGCGCATAGCGGCGATCTGGGCAGCGCGATCGCCATCGGTGGGCAGGCCTATGCCGTCGACAACCAGTTGCGCTTCTCGCGCGCGGCCGAGCACGAAGCGGACCGTGTCGGCTTCCAGATGCTCGCGGGCGCGGGTTACGACCCATACGGGATGGTGTCGTTCTTTGAGCGGCTCGATCGCGCGTCGATGAGCGACGCGGGCGCGCCCGCCTATGCGCGCACGCACCCGCTGACGGGCGAGCGTAT
>Ga0247692_1000334_pt1 | contig 11041 bp, 10 predicted proteins | sample CNK33_metaG_FD_183041 | JGI IMG/M metagenome (GOLD analysis project Ga0247692, IMG submission 183041) | Soil microbial communities from Purdue University Martell Research Forest, Indiana, United States - CNK33 | ecosystem: Environmental > Terrestrial > Soil > Temperate forest > Bulk soil...
CCGAGTTCATATCGTGAAATATTGAGGATTACGACATTCCGAATCCTACCCGCTCAGCCCCGTGTTTACAAGCCTCTGCGGCTTAAGTTGATAGGATTGGCTGTTCTATACAGCCGACCTTTCCGTCCCGATGCTCGTTTTCGCATCTGTGGCAATCGCGGTGTTGATTGCCTTGAACCTGCTGAACGTCACGCGGATCGCACCTTACGTAATTGTTGGTGTGATCTTGTGGGTGTTCGTTCTGAAATCTGGCGTGCATGCAACGCTCGCAGGCGTGGCAGTCGCTTTCGCCGTGCCGTTGAAGACGACGGACGCCGAGGGGCACGCGCCCCTGCACCAGCTTGAACACAATCTCCACCCCTGGGTGGCCTTTGGCATTTTGCCCATCTTTGCTTTTGCCAACGCCGGCGTGTCTTTCGCAGGCGTTACGCTTGCAGCGCTAGCTGCGCCGCTGCCGCTCGGCATCGCCGCAGGTCTTTTCATCGGGAAGCTTGTTGGCATCTGTGGGGCGAGCGCCGTGATGGTTCGGCTCGGTCTGGCCAGGCTTCCTGAGGGTGCCAGCTGGCGTCAGCTGGTTGGTGTCGCCGCACTGTGTGGTGTCGGCTTCACCATGAGCCTGTTCATCGGCTCCCTCGCTTTTGAAGGCCCCGAATATTTCACGCCGCTCCGGTTGGGTGTGATCGCGGGCTCAGTCTTATCAGGCGTTACCGGTTATATGTTTCTCAGGTTCGCGCCGGCTCATTCCAGGACTGTCCCGTCGGGCGTGGCTAACTAGTCGATTTTGGGGTGGAGAAGGACATCGTGAGCCTCGACACGCTGGAAACGCTGATGGCCGCGTCCCTCGTTCTGTTGCTTGGGCGACAGATCCTCGCCCGTACAGCCATACTGCGAACTTACAGCATCCCCGAACCGGTTGTCGGCGGGCTGCTTGTGGCCCTGCTGGTCTTTGCGTTACGTAGCGCCTTTCAAATCGACGTGCGTTTCGATACGGCGCTTCAGGCGCCGCTGATGCTTACGTTTTTCGCCACCATCGGGCTTAACGCGGATCTGGCGGGGCTGAGAGCTGGCGGGCGTGCGCTGATTGTGTTTCTCGGTGTCGTGGTCGGTTTGCTTGTGATGCAGGATGCGCTCGGCATCGGCCTCGCCTGGGCGTTGGGGCAAGAGCGTATTCTCGGCCTGCTCGGGGCGTCGGTAACCCTTTCAGGCGGCCATGGCACCGGTGCAGCGTGGGCCAAGGTGTTCGCCGAGCGTCACGGGCTTGCAGCGGCAACCGAGATTGCGATTGCCTGTGCCACGTTCGGCCTGATACTCGGCGGATTGATCGGCGGGCCGGTCGCTCGTTTTCTGATCACACACTATGCCCTTGCCCTCAACCCGGAACCCGAAGTCGCCGACGCGACCGGTTTCGAGCAACCCAAAGCGGTTCGCCCGATCACGGCGGACGCCGTCATCGAAACGGTGGCGCTGATTGCCGTTTGCCTCGCCGTCGGCTCGGCGCTCGCATCGTGGATGGCCGGCACAGCGTTCGAGCTACCCGCGTTCGTATGCGTATTGTTCGTCGGCGTCGTTCTGCGCAATGGACTCGCCGTGCTTGGCTGGTATCAGGTCTTCGAGCGCGCAGTGTCGCTGCTCGGTAATGTCAGCCTCGGACTCTTCCTCGCGATCGCGCTGATGAGCCTGCGCTTAGGGGATCTCGCCACACTCGCACTGCCTCTTCTCGCAATCCTGATCGTGCAGGCGGTGGCTATGGCTGCCTATGCCATTTTCGTCACCTTTCGGGTCATGGGGCGCAACTATGACGCGGCGGTGCTGGCCGCCGGGCACTGTGGTTTCGGCCTCGGGGCCACGCCGACTGCGATCGCCAACATGCAAGCCATTACGGAGCGGTTCGGCCCCTCCCACTTGGCCTTTCTGGTGGTACCGATGGTGGGAGCGTTCTTTATCGACATCGCGAATGCTATCGTCATCAAGTTGTTCCTGCTGCTGCCAATCTACGGGTAAAGGAGGACGCGCCCCTTGGCCGGCACGCCAGAGAAGCGTATGCGCGCAATCAGGTCGATGACCTCGCGACGCCACGCGATCCTGATAACCCGAACAAGACGCAGTGACGGTTTGTGACCACTCAACAGGCGGTTACGGCTGGCGGACCGACAGCTTCGCGAGCCCCTTCAGCGTACACACGACACGTAGCTCCGATGCTGGTCGTGATAGATACTCACTCGACCGTTGCTAAGGTTGACCACCTTGTGGACGCCGTTACCGACGAAGGTGTGTGACCAATATATGCTACCGCCGCCCCAGCCATAGAGACCGCCGGGATAACGTGAATCGTTTTTTGGCGCGACGATCGCGTTTTTACTCCCAGTAGCGGTACTGCTACCACTGTTTGCATAGACGTACAGCGCCTTCATCTCCTCGACTGTCGGTAGCCGCATATGACGTTTCGCACAGTGGTACAGCGCGTCGTGGTAGTCGTACCGCACCACCCTGGCTCCATTGAACGGGTCCGGGGCACTCTGCTTCGCGCGCGCGATTTTTTTCTCCCACGGATAGGCGATAGTGACGGGGCGGCTAAAGCAGGTCTTGTGAGAGAAAACGGTTGTCCCACCGCCAATCATTGGATACGTCCCTTCAGGTATGCAGATTTCTTCAGTGGCTACTATCGCCTCTGCCCGTGTTGCCGCAGGCGAAAGAATCAAACTCAGAACTGGTACTGCAGTCAACGACGCGCGAAGCAGCCCAAATCTCAGATTCCACGTTCCGTTGGCGAAAGGCATAGTAGTCCGACAATTTGTGTTGGTGATCGATCAAGTGGACGCGACCGGGTTGTGTCGCAAATGTTGGCCGGGACGGGAGCGTCGGACCGCAGCCCAGATAATTCCGAGACCTCGCGTCCTAGTAGGTCAAACTAAGCCCGGAAGAGGAGGAAGTAAACGTCTTTCAGTATCTGCGTCACCCGCTTGCCTTACTGGCAACGAAGATGTCGTGGGCTTCAATCGAAACGACGCTTGCTCCCCTGTTCGAGCGACGCTCACGCGATGGGCGGGTGAGCGACGCGGTTGACCTGTTTGGCTCGAACTCACTGTAATTTGCCGGTGGCATCAGTGCGGCTGGACGTCCGCGCTTGCCTATGCGGCTGATGGTGGGTCTGCTGTACCTGAAGCACGCCTACAACGAGAGCGACGAATCGGTGTGCGAGCGCTGGGCGCAGGACGTGTACTTTCAGTTCTTCTGCGGCGAAGAGTATTTCCAGCCGCGTTTGCCGTGCGACCCGACCAACCTGGTGCGCTTTCGGCAGGCGCTGGGCGAAGCGGGTGTCGAGGAGCTGCTCGCGGCGACGATCGCGGCGGCGGTGCAGATGAAGGCGGTGACGCTGGTCGAATTCGAGCGCGTGATTGTCGACACCACGGTGCAAGAGAAGGCGATCGCGTATCCGACCGACAGCCGTCTGCTTGAGGTGGCGCGGGCCAGACTCGTTCAGTTGGCGCAACGCGCAGGATTGTCCGACGCGCTCAAACTCGCAGGAAAAATATTTGCATTAATGCCACTCCATCGGATTCCAAGTTACTACCCGGAACCCGTTCTCCTGCGTGCGCTAACTAAGCACTCGGATTTATTCATTGGAAACATCTTGGGGATGCAGTCGAAAAGGCCTTTGAGTGCAGCGAAAGGCCAATGAAAGGCGCTGGCCCCTGAGCAGTTTGTGGGAATTTTGCCCCGATCATGTCGAGCGCCGTTTCGTAGAGGTCGGCATTCGCCGTCCCTGGCACGGGACAGTGCTGGCCAGTCTGCCAAACGTTGATTGGGAAACATGGATGGCAGCGACACGACTCGCTGTACGCGAGGCGCAGCGGCGCGCGGACCTGGGGCATCCGCTTCGCCTGGTCGGATTCTCGAATGGTGTAACGCTTGCGATAGTTATGCGCTGGAACAAGTCTCGAAGACGACAAGCTAGCCCGGCCGTCGCACATCATCATCTCGCCCATGATCAGGTCTGGCTGCGCTTCCGGCCGCGTGGCTGGGTATCGTGTCGGAATGCAATCCCTACAAATATAACTCGTTTCCAAACCATGGCGCGCGCCAGTCGCACAGTCTCACAACCGGCTTACAACAGAAGATTGCCCGGCTCGCGCGTGAGGGCATCTGGCATGCAGCCAGTACTGACCTTCCAGTCAGTGCTCGATTTTCGCCAGCACGTCCGCAATCATCAACGGCAGCGAACTGGTCCTGTTCGAGGTGTACCGCAGGGCAAAACTTGGGCCCCTGATCGATCCCGGCATCATCGCGGGCCCCGACCGGGGCATTGCCGACGTCGCCAGTGCTGGCGGGGCACCGGGCCGGGTGCGGGCCACAGTGCGCGAGGCCCGCAAGACAGTCCTCGATCCGAGATTACTTGCGGAGGATAAGATCCGATGTTATTTCTTTTGATCTGGCTGCGGACGATCCATTTGGGTGGCAGCACGTCTCTGGACATTTCATATCGCGGGCCTCCCGCTGGCTACCTGGCCACAATGCGACAGCGCATAAATTTCGCGGCGGCGGACATTTCATACAAACGCCGGGTGATTGCGCTGATGCCGCTATTGACGGCAATGCTCGTAGGTTGCGCGCTTCCACCACCAGCGAACCGTACGCAATCAACCGCGGTAACACCTGGGCAGGCACGGGCTACACAACTTGGACAGACCGTCGCACGTGAGCTGGAAAAACATCCCGGCCTCACTGGCATTGATCCTCTCGTTGATCCTCTCGAGGCATTTGCAGCGAGGGTGGATCTCGCCCACTCGGCTCAGCGCTCGCTCGACGTTCAATACTACATATGGCGCAATGACCTGACGGGCACGCTGCTGCTGGAGGAGCTTCGCGAAGCGGCCGACCGGGGTGTGCGTGTGCGCCTGCTGCTCGACGACAACGGCATCCCTTCTAATCTCGATGACACGCTGGCGGCGCTTGATGCTCATCCGAATATTGAGGTGCGTCTGTTCAATCCGTTCAAGATCCGCAGACCAAAGTTCATTGGCTTTCTCACCGATTTTGCGCGTCTGAACCGTCGCATGCACAACAAGTCTTTTACCGCTGACGGCATTGCAACGATCATCGGCGGCCGGAATATTGGCGATGAATATTTTGGGGCGGCCGACGGTGTGGTTTTTGCCGATCTCGATGTCCTCGCCATCGGCCCCGCCGCAACGGACGTTGCTTCGGATTTTGACCGTTACTGGGCCAGTGCGTCGTCCTATCCTGTCGGGCAGATTCTTTCCAGCGCACCACGCGACCAGCTGGAATCCCTGGATAGCAAGGCGCTCGCGATTCAAGGTGACCCAGCGGCCTCTGCATATACGGCCGCATTGCAGAAGACGACCGATGTGCGTCGACTGCTCCAGGGTTCGCTGAAGCTCGAATGGGCCAGGACGCGCCTTGTTAGCGATGATCCCGCCAAGGGTTTGAATGGCGCTCCACCCGACACACTTGTCACCCGTCAACTGCAGGAGATATTAGGCGAGCCGACGCGGGAACTCGATCTGGTTTCGCCGTATTTTGTGCCTGCCGAAGCGGGAACGCGCTACTTTACGCAATTGGCTGGTCGAGGCGTCGCAGTGCGCGTACTGACCAATTCACTCGAGGCCACGGACATCGCTCTGGTTCACTCCGGTTATGCAAGAAGGCGCGTCGAACTCCTGTCGGGCGGTGTCGAACTGTTCGAATTGATGCGCTTTCCCGACACTGCTGCCGCCAGGCATCACGGCGCGGATAGCGCCGGCAGCGGGGGATCGAGCCTGCATGCGAAGACCTTTGCGGTGGACGCCGAGCGTGTGTTCGTCGGATCACTCAATTTCGATCCGCGCTCGGCGAACCTCAACACCGAACTGGGTCTTGTGATCGAAAGCCCGGACCTGGCAAGCCGCATCGAAGCCATATTCCGATCGCTTGCGCCGCAGCTTGCCTATCGTGTCAACCTCGACGAAAAAGGCAAGGTGTACTGGATCAAGCGAAACGGGGACGCCCTGGTGCGCTACGACAAGGAACCCAATTCGACGTGGGCTGACCGGCTCGGCATATGGTTTTTCTCGCTTCTTCCTATCGAATGGTTGCTGTAGATTCGACCGCTGTTTACGTTGACACCTGTCTTTCGAAATCATTGGCGAATATCTCTTCACTATCCTTACCCCGAACTACCCGTATGTTGTCAGCTGAGCGGCCTATACCGGCCGTTCAATTGTCGATGGGCAAACGGCTGCAGCTCGACACGCGGCAGGCGACCCCACGTGAGCGAATGGCCGTTGGACTTTAAGAACGGTCGTTGCCGCCGCGGCGACCCGAATGTCGGTAAGGGGTCGGTTTGACGCGTTCGGCGTGGGCCCGGATTCGGCCATCTCCGGTCATTGGGCCGCCCGGCGATTTGGTCACTCGAATGTCTCTTCCACTTCGACATCAGCCATTTGCCCTGAGATCAGTCGAGCGGCGAAACTGCGCTCACTGTGGGACCGGCTAGCTCGCGGAATTGATGGCTTCCTCGATAACAGGATTTTGTCCGGGTGCTGCCGGGTAGTCGATAAAAGGTCTTCGCGGCGAAACTCTGGTCTTATCGGCTATTTGTTTGGAAGAGCGACGCCAGGAGTCCACGTGAGTCGACTGTGCTCCAAAGTTCGTTCATACGAGCGAGACCGAAAGTCTCTGTATTGACCGATGACACGTCGAATACCTAATGTCGTGCGACTTTGCTGATCAACTGCACACCCACACCTTGGCGGCTGCCGACGTCAAGATTGTTCGGTGCCACGCGGACGCTGTGTTCACTGACCCGCGGCGAGCGCAGATCAATTTCCGCGACTGCTTATCTCCGGCCTCGGGCAGGCGACGCCGCGGATGTACAGCCCGCTGATCTACGTGCGCCCGCTTTCGACTATTGGCACTACCCTCCAGCCGTCCGCACTGCGTTCTCGGGTACCGCTTCGCATGAGTCAGATTCATGGTTGACATTATTGTCTCGAATTTGACTGTGGCAAATCGTGCACTGATACTCGATTTCATCCGTCGCCACCCACCCCAGTCCCGCGACCTGGCGCACCGTCGTGGGCAAACGTAGTTTCATGCACCTGGAAAGGATGAACGTACCCATGAAAACGCCATGCACCAGTTTATTTGGAGAACTGAATACTAGATCGGCATTGTCACGAGGACGTTTGACGCGTTTGTCTGCGATACTCACCTCGTCTGGTGTTTTCGTCGCGCTCGCGGGTTGCGGTGGCGGTTCCTCTGTCGCATCGGACCCGACTATCGTGACGACTGATGCAGGCGCGGTACAAGGGGTGATGGCCGCGGAGGTGGTTTCCTACAAGGGCATCCCGTTTGCCGCCCCGCCCGTTGGCGAGCTGCGTTGGCGGCCGCCGCAGGCTGTGACGCCGTGGAACGGGGTGCGTCAAGCCACGGCGTTCGGTCACGACTGCAGGCAGGCACCCGGTCAGACGGGTAACACGCCGCTGACGACCACGCCCTCCGAAGATTGTCTGTACCTCAACGTCTGGCGTCCTGCGAACGGTCCCGCATCCGCGTCAACGGCAAAATTGCCCGTCATGGTCTGGATTTACGGCGGTGGATACATGTCAGGCGGTGCGTCCGAAGCCATTTACGACGGCACTCAGTTTGCGAAACAGGGCGTCATCCTGGTCAGCTTCAATTACCGTGTCGGTCGTTTCGGATTCTTCGGTCACCCTGCGCTGACGGCAGCCGCATCGCAGTCCGGCGAGCTATTGGGGAATTACGGTTACATGGATCAAATGGCTGCGTTGAAGTGGGTGCAGCGGAATATCGCCGCATTCGATGGCGACCCGTCGAACGTCACGGTGTTTGGTGAATCGGCAGGCGGAGAATCGATTCACAATCTGGTGACTTCGCCTTTGACCAACGGGTTATTCCAGAAGGCAATCAATGAGTCGGGGAACGGTCGTGTCAATCAGGCGTTCGGACGTTATCTCACTCGTACGGCAAAGAGTGTCGTCGCTTCGGCCGAGGAGCAGGGAACCGCGTTCGCCAAGGAATTCGGCATTACAGGCAACGACCAAAATGCACTCAGTGCCTTGCGCGCCCTGTCCGCGGATCAGGTCGTCGACGGACTGACTTTTTCCGACATGAGCAGTCCACATGGCATCGCGACATTTTCCGGCGGCGCGATCATCGACGGCAAACTGGTGCCCGAGGAACCGGAGGTCCTCTATAACAGTGGGCAATTCAACAAGGTTCCACTTCTCATCGGTGTCAACGACAAGGACCTCGGGTTCCCGACTCGGGCTACCACGAAAGACGCCGCATACGCGATATTTGGCCCGCAGAATTTGGCTGCGGCGCGTGCAGCATTCGATCCTCAGGGGACGGCTACCGTTGACGATGTGCGAAACCAGATCGCCCGTGTGATCACGATGCACGAGCCCGCCCGTTTCGTTGCGAAAAACCTGGCGGAACAGGGTGTGTCCGTCTACGTGTATCGCTTTTCTTATGTCGCACAAGCCGTGCGATCCCAGTTCAGTGGTGCATGGCATGGCGCCGAAATACCGTATGTGTTCGACACGCTGGGCGCGTACTACGGTAGTGCGGTCACGAGCCAGGACGAGCAGGTGGCGCAACGCATGCAGGCCTATTGGGTATCGTTTGCGAAGACGGGTAATCCGAGCGGCGGCGGTTTGACGACCTGGCCTGCATTCAACCCCGCTGCCGACAACCTGATCGAATTCACCGCTGCCGGCGATATGCAGACGCATCAGCCGGATCCGCTCAAGGCCCAACTCGATCTCGTTCAACCGCTGAACGATCAGGACAAGACCGTCAACGCTCAGTACTCGCAGTAACTTTGACGGCGCACGATCCGGCTCTTTTGGGGGACGCATCCATGGACGGGACGGGTCGGATCGCGCCGGCGCACCCAGTCCACCGCGTGATCTTCTGAACTCAAGGCGGTGAGTTTTCTGGTAACGGCGATGTTCTGCTGAGCGACAATCCCGCGCCACTTGTGCCGATTAACGTAATCGCGCGAGTGCCAATCGCAATACTTCACATAATCCTTGTCCTCACTTGGTGCAACAGGGTTCACAGGGACGGACGTGTCTGGCGGGCCTGGCGGCGCTCTCTTTCCGCCACACTTTGGCCACTACTGAAGTTAACTGGGTGGCGGTGCCTTGCTGCGGCCGCTGAGGAGCCGGTGCGGGAAGGCCCCAGGAATCGCCCAATGGCTTCGCCTAGTGAAAAGCTGAACGACGGCACGTCGCCTAGCGCGACTTGCGCGCGACGAACGACGAAGGGTGTGATTTCAGCGGCCGACATGAAGGGGAACAACACCGTGATATGCGCGGGGGCGCCCAGCTTGCAGCTGGCATCAAAGCGCATGCGCAGCTCACCTACTAACCGTTCGGCTGCGGGCACCTTGACAACAAACGCCGATACGGACATATGGGAACCCTCGCAACTGGCGAATCGGTATTGCCATCCCGCCACCATTGAACTGACACGGCGCCTCGGTGCCGTATGGACAGAACTGAAACGCTTCCGCTAGCACCGAAGGGGTACCGACGCTTCCATGGAGTTATCGATGTTTGTGCCTGATTTCCCGTCCGGCATAAACAGCCAGAAAAGCGCCGATGAGCATGGCTGCCATCGCAAGCGATTCATCAAGGCGACTGCCGGGTTGCGATGACTTCGCATAGATCCAGAAGCCGATCCCGACCAACATCAGGAACAGGCCCAGAATCAGCCCCCAAACCGGCCCTGCCGAATGGGACCGCAATCTGTGAGACATTTTCATTGTCGTACCCCGTGACACACTGGTTGCTCGCTGCCTGCGCTTCATGAAGGCCAACGACCAGGCGCTCCTCTTTCAGGGTAGGCGGCGTCAGTTCTGGCTTCAAGTGGCCATGAATTCGCGGATATAAGAATGATTCGAAACCGCAGCAGAAAAAATCTATGCCGTCTCACGACCGACTGGTCGTTGTCCGGATTCAGGATAGCTGCTGCGACTGCAGCGCCCGGCAGTCGCAGCGGTTCAATGCCTGGCGAATGCAACAACGATAAGCAGCACGACGACGAGTGCGGCCAGCCATTTCACCAGAATGACCAGCCTTCCCACTTTCTCATCAAGCGCGCGAACCGCCCCGGTTTCCTGAATGCCACCGCTCTCGGGCAGCGCATCATCGTCACGTGCCCCTCCTCCCTGAGGAGCGCAAAGCCTGACCCCCGCCAGCTCGAATGCCATGTGGGTCACATAGCCTGTCGCGACTTCGGGCAAACCGGTTGCGTTGACGCTGTCAGGTCTGAGAAACACGCACGCGTCACCATGCGCATTGGCGACTTCCGGCGTGAGCGAATAAAGACTCTTCAGGGACAGCGCGAGCTTGACGTGTGTGAGCCGCGCAGCGTCAATACCCTCGATGAGACCGAGCATGCTGCCTGCCGGTATGTGGAACGATGCCCACCACTGGCCGGGCTCCTGCATCTCCTGATCAGCAGCGTTATAGCCAAGTCTGGCCGTACCGAGCGGGATGTCAGAGAACGTGATGCCCAATGCATCCTGCCATTCGCGAAGGCCCCGATGATCGCCGTCATTGAGCTCCCGCGCCGCAAACGTGACGGTGACGGCGTGCTTCCTGGTCCAGGGTTCTCCAATCACACACAGATATCCGTCGTCCAGATGCGCGGTTCCCTGTATGTATGTCGCCAGGATAGATTGCCTCTCTTCTCCTGTGGGTTCCGCTTGCCGTACGATCCGAAGGTCCTGGAGTGTCAGCCAGATCGAACGGGCCGCCTCGTACCGCAGAAGCACACCGTCGTCCGTTGTACTTTCAAGCATGTGCTGTCCGCACTCACGAATACTGACCCGGTTGCCCGGGGCATCCCCGTCGCGAATTGAAGCTCCCGGTTGAGCATCGGCCCGCCGTTCGTCCTCTTCATGCTGGATCGTGTCGCGCGAGGGCAGCGGTTCGCTTCCGTTGTAGTCGACCCGATCCAGAATGTCGTCGCGCTGATGGACGACTCTGCCAGGAACCGGGCCGCGTTC
>Ga0247692_1000335_pt1 | contig 10995 bp, 10 predicted proteins | sample CNK33_metaG_FD_183041 | JGI IMG/M metagenome (GOLD analysis project Ga0247692, IMG submission 183041) | Soil microbial communities from Purdue University Martell Research Forest, Indiana, United States - CNK33 | ecosystem: Environmental > Terrestrial > Soil > Temperate forest > Bulk soil...
AGCCCGACCTTGCACCCGTCAACATCGGCTACGGGCTCAAGGTGGATTCGCAAATGTGGCTGCAACTGCAGCTGGTGATCGACGGCATCACGGTCGAAAAACACTGGCGGCGCGTCGCGCCCCTTTGGGGTGCACGTTCAATAATGTCCGTCGTAGTGAAGCCCAATACGCATGCCTTCTCGCTACTCGAACTGGTCGTCGCACTGGCGATTGCGGCGACGCTCGCCGTCTTCGCGATCCCGTCGTATCGCAGCCATATCGCGAAAGCGCATAGAACGGACGCAGCGTCCGCGCTCTATCGCGCGGCGCAGTTCGCGGAGTCTGCCGCGCATGTGGATGGCGCGCCGTTGCCGTCCGGTCTCGATGAGGCGCCGCAGGGCGGGAGGGCGGTCTATCGGCTGCGGATTCTGCCTGCCGACGATTCGAACGGTGGCTACGCACTGGAAGCGCAGCCACTGGAGAACGGCCCGATGGCGGAGGACTCGTGCGGCACGTTCATACTCGACGCGACAGGCTCGAAGTCGAACAGAAATGCAGCGGGCGCTGACCCCGACGATTGCCGGAGCGCGCGTTAGACGATGAAGCGAGATAACAGACGGGCCCGGTCAGGGCGGACTCATATCGGCATCGCCAGACGTGGAAGACGCGGCAGCCGACGTCCCGGGCTTGCGCGATTCGCGCTTCACCTGCTGATAGATGCGGAACGCTTCCCAGGCCGCGAGGCCGACGCTGCCCCACTTGAGCACGGGCTTTGCGCTTGCGAACACAGTGTTGCGGATCGGTTTCGCGAGCACCAGCGAGACGATCGAACTGATCAGCGGGTATTCCTTGAGCAGCGCGCCGATCCCCGCCGCTGCGCCGCGCCGGCGTCCCCAAGGCATCGCACTGGCGAAGCCCGGCACGATGAATTTGAGCCAGCTGAAATGCGTGACGGCCTTGCGCAGGTCGAGCGTCGCCTGTGCGAGTTCCATGCGCTCGACGTCCGCGCGCACGATCAACAGCTCCTTGCGCAGCGCGCGCAGATGTGGCGCACTCAAGTCTTTGGCGATCGGTCGGCGGCTGCGAAATGCGTTCTCGGAATGGACCTGGCTCATGGTTGATCGATGGCAATGGACAGCGAAAAGAGCTGCGCTGCGTTCAGCGTTTGCGGAAAATCTCGCGGTCTTTCTCGAATTCGTGGAGCGTGGCTTCGAAGATCATCGGCGAGTTGTGCAAGCCGCTGCGGGCCCGCAACGCACAGACAATCGCCGCGACCGCGTAGACGATCGTGATGCCCGCGAGCGCCTGCCACCGGTAAGTGTCCCAGAAGGCAATCGCGATCAGCGCAGTCAGCGCGATCAGCGCCATCGTTGCGAGCATCATGGCGGCCAGCCCCATGAAGAGCACCATCAGCAGCCGGTCCTTTTCTTCGGCCAGCTCGATGCCGATCAGTTCGAGCCGCGTCTGCAGGATCGAAAAGAACGAACTGAGAATGCGCCGCAATGGCCCGCGGTCCCCGCTCTGCGTTTTTGTATCGATCATGGCTTCAGCGTATTGCGCCCGAGGATGCGCGAAGAAGGTGCGGACAGGGCGCGTGCGCCCGTCCGCCTGTCAGCGAAGCGCACCGGCCGCTCGACTTCGCGGCCGGCCGCTTCACGCGCGCTTTCACGTGCGTTAGTGCGTTACTTGCGATTGATCAGCAGGCCAACCAGCACGCCGACACCGGCTGCAATGCCAATCGATGCCCACGGATGTTCGTGGACATAGTCGTCGGTGGCACGCGCGGCCTTCTTGCCTTTTTCGACGACCACGACCTGCACGTCGGCTGCCTTTTCCTTCGCCTGCTTGAGACGCGAGAGCGCCGTCTCGCGCAGTTCAGAAGCGCGTTCGCCTGTGGCGCTCGCGGCCTGCTTCAGCAGATCTTCCGCGTCTGCGAGTACGGTTTTGATATCCGACATCAATCTCTCCTTGTTGACTTCCGACATTGACTGCTCCCTTCGTGCACGCTACGCGTGAATCGTAAACCATAGAAACGGCCGCTGGCGAGCCAGCAGACCTTACGACTGACCGTGCGTCATGGGCTATGCGCAATGCCCGAACGCCGTCGCATGAAGCGTTCCCGAACGTCACAGGCGTTTCATATTGCCCGCCTCGAACTGTCCCGCTCAACGTGTTGCAGAACACGCCACCGTTTGATGGAGTTGATCTGTCCCGCTAAGTTTCGTACATCCGCAAGAAAATTACAAAACCTGATAAGTGTTGCAGCCAATGTTCGTTAGAAGTGCACGCCCTGATCCCGTATGCTCTAATTTTCGTTCCTCGTCCGGCCGGACGGGCAAATCATTCGAACAACTTCAAGGAGCTGCACTATGAGTCTACGTCTTGGCGATGTCGCACCCGATTTCGAGCAGGAGTCGAGCATTGGCCGCATCAGGTTCCACGAATGGCTCGGCGACAGCTGGGGCGTCCTGTTTTCGCACCCCGCCGACTTCACGCCCGTCTGCACGACGGAACTCGGCCTGACCGCGAAGCTCGCGAGCGAATTCGACAAGCGCAGCGTGAAGACGATCGCATTGTCTGTCGACAGCAAGGAATCGCACAGCGAGTGGATCAAGGACATCAACGAGACGCAGGCCGCGAGCGTCGGCTTCCCGATTCTCGCCGACGGCGACCGCAAGGTGTCGGAACTGTACGACATGATTCATCCGAACGCGAACGCCACGCTGACGGTCCGGTCGCTCTTCATCATCGACCCGCAGAAGAAGGTGCGTCTGATCATCACGTACCCGGCCAGCACCGGCCGTAACTTCGATGAAGTGCTGCGCGTGATCGACTCGCTGCAACTGACGGACAACTATCAGGTCGCGACGCCGGGCAACTGGAAGCATGGCGACGACGTCGTGATCGTGCCGTCGCTGAAGGACGAGGAAGAGATCAAGCGCAAGTTCCCGAAGGGCTACAAGGCGCTGCGTCCGTATCTGCGGATGACGCCGCAGCCGAACAAGTAAGCTTCCGCTTCTTGCACGGTTCAAAACAAAAAGCCCGCGTTCTTCACGGGCTACCCGTTCCACAAAGGTGTTGAAAACGGGCAGTGTCTCACTCTCGCTCGCGCGATAGTCATGCGCCGCGAGGGCATTTCCCGACTCGCAAGCCGAACGGAATTATCCCTTGCAATTCAATATCGAGGTATAAGTTTGACGGACAGATCTTTATACCTTAGTATAAAATTATAGGGTATAATGGGTCTCCTTAGCCATGGCCAGTTTCCACAACGACGCACTGCAGACGTTGTATTCCTCTGTTACCGAGCGCGCCAGCACGCAATCACACGTCCCGCTGCATTCTCCGGGCTCCGCTGCGCAGAAGACCGTCGCCGGGAAAACGTACATCTACTGGCGGGTTTATCTGGCGTCAGGAAAGCATAAGGAAACCTCACTGGGCCGCGCGGGAGAACCTGCCACCGACGCTGCGCTCGAGGCGAAACTGCTGGAGAGCGCGGAGATGCGCGTGCTTGCCACCGACGTCCAGATTCTGCGCAAAGCAGGTTTTGCTGCTGCCGACAATTCTTCGGCGCTAACCGTCGCAACGCTCTTTAACGCCGGCATCTTCAGCCACGGCGGACTGCTCGTCGGCTCCCACGCATTCGGCGCGCTCCTGAACAGCCTCGGTGTTCGTCTGCCTGCAAACTACAGGACCGAGGATATCGACATCGGCAGCGCGGGGACAATTTCGGTGGCCATCCCGGACGACCGTAGCTTTCTCGACATCCTGCGTGACAGCAGTATTCCCTTTCTCGAGGTGCCGGAGCTGGACTCACGAAAGCCCTCAACCTCGTTCAAGGCTCGAGGACAGCCCCTCAAGGTGGATCTGCTCGTGCCGGGTACCGAGGCGTACGAGACGAAAGCCTTGCCCCAGTTGCGCGCACACGCAACGGGACTTCCGTACTTCAAGTATCTGGTATCAAACCCGGCGCGCGGTTTTGTCCTCGGCAAGGAACACGTCGTCCCAGTGATGCTGCCGGACCCCGCGAGGTTTGCTCTTCACAAGCTAATCGTCAGCACGCTTCGCGACCCGTCGCATGCGCTCAAAGCCGATAAGGACCGACGGCAGGCCGCGGTGTTAATTGACGCGCTGACAGACAAGTTTCCAGACTGGTTGACGACAGCTGCCAACGAGCTGGAGGAGAGCGCGCATCCCCGGGTTGCCATGGCGGCCACCCGGGTCCTGAGTCTCGCTCCCAACTTGTCGGAGCGCACCCGAGATTTTCTGACTGATTTGGGCGCCCGCGCTTAGCTTGGGTGATTCCAGATGAACAAAGAGTGAGAGGCACGCGCGGCAAACCGGCTTTCGGCGACACCTCGCCCTCCGGCAGCCGCGTCACTCTCATCTGGAGATTCTTGTTGCACAGAAAAATCCCGCCAACGTTATGCGGCGGGATTTCCAGTCAATCAACATCCCTTTTACCAACACCTTTGTGGAACGGGTAGCTTCAACGGGAACGCGGGCTTTTTGCACGTGCAGCCTGCCGGAACGCTTTGCGACGAATCGCGGAGCGTCAGAAGAACGCCTGAATGCCCGTCTGCGCGCGTCCGAGAATCAGCGCGTGAATATCGTGCGTGCCTTCGTACGTGTTCACGACTTCCAGATTCACCAGATGCCGCGCGACGCCGAACTCGTCCGAGATGCCGTTGCCGCCCAGCATGTCGCGCGCCATGCGCGCGATGTCGAGCGATTTGCCGCATGAATTGCGCTTCATGATCGACGTGATTTCGACGGCAGCCGTGCCTTCGTCCTTCATCCGGCCAAGGCGCAGCACGCCTTGCAGGCCGAGCGTGATTTCCGTCTGCATGTCGGCGAGCTTCTTCTGGATCAGCTGGTTCGCGGCGAGCGGCCGGCCGAACTGCTTGCGATCGAGCGTGTACTGACGCGCGGTGTGCCAGCAATCTTCCGCCGCGCCGAGCGCGCCCCACGCAATGCCATAGCGCGCCGAATTCAGACAGGTGAACGGTCCGCGCAAGCCCTTCACACCGGGCATCAGATTCTCTTCCGGCACGAACACTTCATCGAGAACGATCTCACCCGTGATCGACGCACGCAGGCCGACCTTGCCGTGGATCGCAGGTGCGCTCAAGCCCTTCCAGCCTTTCTCAAGGATGAAGCCGCGAATCTCATCCTTGCCGTCGGTTTCGAGCTGCGCCCAGACGACGAACACATCCGCGATCGGCGAATTCGTGATCCACATCTTCGAGCCGGACAGCGAGTAGCCGCCATCGACTTTCTTCGCCCGCGTGACCATGCTGCCCGGATCGGAGCCGTGGTTCGGCTCGGTCAGGCCGAAGCAGCCGATCCATTCGCCCGTCGCGAGCTTCGGCAGATATTTGTCCTTCTGCGCGTCGGAGCCGAATTCGAAGATGGGGACCATGACCAGCGACGACTGCACCGACATCATCGACCGGTAGCCTGAATCCACGCGTTCCACCTCGCGCGCGATCAACCCGTAGCTCACGTAGTTGAGGCCGGGGCCGCCGTATTGCTCGGGAATGGTCGGGCCGAGCAGGCCCAGTTCGCCCATCTCGCGGAAGATCGTGGCGTCCGTTTTCTCGTTGCGGAACGCTTCGAGCACGCGCGGCGCGAGCTTGTCCTGCGCGTAGGCGTGCGCGGCGTCGCGCACCATGCGTTCTTCTTCCGTGAGCTGCTGGTTGAGGAGCAGCGGGTCTTCCCAATTGAATTGCGCGGCGGCTGCCATGACGTATCTCCTGAATCGATCAGAGCGGAACGCTGGAAACGCCGCATTCTGATCTCATGCTTGACTTGAGTTCCGGTCTGCGAAACAATGTTTTGCAAAACGACGACTGAGTTTAGCACCCGATGTCGAAACCTGCATCCATAACATCCCCAACGTCCGCTTCAGCGCGCATTGCCGATCCCGTCGACGAGCGCAAGTTCGTCGTCGCGCTGGCGCGCGGCCTCGATCTGCTGCGCGCGTTCCGTCCGGGCGAGACGCTGCTGGGCAATCGCGATTTTGTCGAGCGCACGGGCTTGCCGAAAGCGACGGTGAACCGGCTCGCCTACACATTGACGGTGCTTGGCTATCTGCGCTTCGACGAGGCGCTCGGCAAGTACGCGCTTGATGCCGGTGTGCTGTCGCTCGGTTTTGCGCTGCTTTCGGGCACCGATACGCTCGAGCTCGCGCGCCCGCACATGCGCGACTTCGCGCGCGAGGTCGGCGCGGCCGTGTCTCTCGGTTGCCGGGACGGTCTGGACATGATCTACCTGGAGACGATTCGCAGCGAGACGGCGCTCACGCTCGGGCTCGCGTCCGGTTCGAAGCTGTCGATGCTGACGAGTTCAATGGGCCGCGCGTATCTTGCCGTGCAGTCCGCCGACGCGCGCGCCGCGCTGCTGGCCGAACTGGAGCGCGCAGCGGGCGACGAAGGCGCGCAACTGGTGGCGCAGGCACAAGAGGAAATCGAGACGTTCGCGCGAGAGGGCTGCTGCTATTCGTTTCGCGACTGGCACGACGACGTCAATGCCGTAGCCGTACCGTTCAGTGATCCGCGCGATGGGCGGCTGCTGGTGCTGAGCTGTAGCGGCCCGGCGTCGTCGATGGGGGAGAGCGTATTTCGGGAGGCGGTCGCGCCGCGTCTGAAAGCGTTGGCGCGTCGTCTGGGGCCGGCCCCAGAACAAGCTTAAGCCGTCCCGTTGTCGTGCACGACGAACAACGGCCCCTGCACGAACCGCACATCGTATTGCTGCAACAGATCGAACTGCGCTTCAGTCGCGACGCGATTGAAGATCAATGGAATTTTTAGCCGATTCGCATAGCTGACCAGCGGCTTCACCATCGAATCGCGCAACGCCGAAGCGGCATCCATCTTGATGAAGTCCAGCCTCGCCATGTCCGACACGGACAGGATCTGCCCCGCGTTCGGCAGATTGCCGGCGACCTTGAATCCATAGTGCTGATAACTCTTGGTCAGATAACCAAGAAACGTCTTATGCGCGACCGCCGCAGGCGGCAGTTCGATCACGACTCGCGACGGATTCAACCCAAATGACATTAGCACAGCCGAGAAATGCCGGCCGTGGTCGTAGCGCACGCTTTTCAGCAGCCGCTCGTGCACGCGCAGAAACAGCAGGCCGTGCCGCTGCGGACCGAAGAAATTGACGGCGTGCATCGCGCGCGACATCCGGTCCAGCGCGACCAGTTGCTGGTCGTCGGGTACATGGTCGAACGGATCGAAGCTGTCGAGCGGCGTGCCGTCGGCCAGTTGCGTGACGGCCTGGACGCCGAGTTCGTCGCCGAAACGGTCCGCGCTATCGGGCGACGACGACAGCGACTGCGCGAGCGCATGCACCGAAATGTCGAAGATCGGTTCATAGCTGCTGCCGAGTTCGACGTCGCCGTAGGTCGCGATGGCTTCGCCGCTGCGCGGGCCTGTGCCCATTCTCAGATGCTCGCCGAGAAACGGGTGAGTGGAAGCGCGGTCGACGAGTTCGGGAATGGTCAGCGGGATCATGAATACGTGGGGAGCGGACTTGGATCGCGGCGGGGCGCCGCACGCTTCGATGGTAGCAGCGGCGACTGCTCTTTCATGCACCAAATACTGATATGGATTTCGCCATTCGTGTGGCGATCGATGCCTGATCGAGGGTTTACGTTAATTTCACTAATCGGAATCTGTTTTACTATTCGTAAATCTGTGTTGCAGCCTTTTTACCCCGTTCCGCAGGAAGCGAAAGATGAGCGAATCCCACCGTTCTGCCGATGTGATCGAAGTCGAGCGCGCGCTGGCCGATGCGCATCGGCCGACGTTTCAGTTGATGCTGCTCGTGCTGTGCGGGCTGTGCCTCGTCATCGACGGCTTGGATGCGCAAGCCATGGGGTATGTCGCGCCGAGCGTGATCGGCGAATGGCATGTATCGAACGCCGCGCTCGGACCGGTGTTCAGCGCGAGCCTGTTCGGCATGCTGCTGGGCGCGCTCGGGCTGTCGGTCCTGGCGGACCGGATCGGACGGCGCCCGGTGCTGATCGGCTCGACGTTCTTCTTCGCGCTGTCGATGCTTGCAACGCCGTTCGTCTCGACCATTCCCGCGCTGATCGCGCTGCGTTTCATCACGGGGCTGGGCCTCGGCTGCATCATGCCGAATGCGATGGCGCTGGTCGGCGAGTTTTCGACGCCCGCGCACCGCGTCAAACGGATGATGCTGCTGGTGTCGTGCGGCTTCACGCTCGGCGCGGCGATCGGCGGCTTCATCAGCGCGGCGCTGATACCCGCGTACGGCTGGCGCGCAGTATTCTGGGTCGGCGGCGCGGTGCCGCTCGTGCTCGCCGTGGCGATGTTCGCCGCGCTGCCCGAGTCGCTGCAATTTCTCGTGCTGAAGGGACGCAATGAACGCGCGCGGCAGTGGCTGGCGAAGTTCGATCCGTCGCTTGGTGTCGGCCCCGGCACGCGCCTCGTCGTGCAGGAAAAGGCCAACGGCGGCGCGCCCGTCGCGGAACTGTTCCGCGCGGGCCGCGCGCCCGTCACGGCGATCCTCTGGGGCATCAGCTTCATGAACCTGATCGATCTGTACTTCCTGTCGAACTGGCTGCCGACCGTGATGCGCGACGCCGGCTATTCGCCGTCCACAGCCGTGATCGTCGGCACAGTGCTGCAAACTGGCGGCGTAGTCGGCACGCTGCTGCTCGGCTGGTTTATCGAACGCTTCGGTTTTGTGCGCGTGCTGTTCGCGTGCTTCGCGCTCGGCGCGCTGAGCGTCGGTGCGATCGGCGCGGTGTCGCATGCACTCGCGTGGCTGCTCGTTGTTGTCTTCGCGGGCGGCTTCTGCATCGTCGGCGGACAGCCGGCCGTCAATGCGCTCGCCGGACATTTCTATCCCACCACGCTGCGCTCGACGGGTATCGGCTGGAGCCTCGGCATCGGCCGGATCGGCTCGGTGATCGGGCCGCTCGTTGGCGGGCAACTGATTGCGCTGAACTGGAGCAACGCGCAGCTGTTTCACGCGGCCGCCTTGCCCGTGCTGTGTTCCGCATTGCTGGTGCTGACGCTCGCCGCCACCACGCGTCGGCGCGGCGGCCTGGCCAAAGCGCAGACTGCTTGAGATTCATTGGAGACTTTGCATGGAATCATCCACACGACGCGAAATCCAGCCAGGCTATCAGTCCGGCTTCGCCAACGAATTCGCTACGGAAGCCTTGCCCGGCGCGCTGCCGCAAGGTCGCAACTCGCCGCAGCGCGCGCCCTATGGCCTGTACGCGGAGCAACTGTCGGGCACCGCGTTCACGGCGCCGCGCGGCCATAACCGCCGCTCGTGGCTGTATCGCATTCGTCCCGCTGCCGTGCACCAGCCGTTCACGGCGCTGCCGTCGCACCGGCTCGTCGCGAATTTCGCCGACGTGCCGCCCACGCCGCCCAACCAGCTGCGCTGGGACCCGCTGCCGATGCCGACCGAGCCGACTGATTTCATCGACGGCTGGGTGACGATGGCGGGCAACGGCGCGGCGGAAGCGATGAGCGGTTGCGCGATCCACGTGTACGCGGCCAACCAGTCGATGCAGGATCGCTACTTCTACAACGCTGACGGCGAACTGCTGATCGTGCCGCAAGCCGGGCGCCTCGCCATCTTCACGGAGATGGGCAAGCTCGACGTCGAGCCGTTCGAGATCGCGGTGATTCCGCGCGGCGTGCGTTTTTCGGTGGCGCTGCCGGACGGCCGCGCGAGCGGCTACATCTGCGAGAATTTTGGCGCCCAGTTGCGCCTGCCCGACCTCGGTCCGATCGGTTCGAACGGCCTCGCGAATCCGCGCGATTTCCTCACGCCGCACGCGGCCTATGAAGACCGCGAAGGCGACTTCGAGCTGGTCGCTAAGCTGAACGGCCATCTGTGGCGCGCGGACATCGATCATTCGCCACTCGACGTGGTCGCGTGGCACGGCAACTACGCGCCGTACAAATACGATCTGCGCCACTTCAATACGATCGGCTCGATCAGCTACGACCATCCGGACCCGTCGATCTTCCTCGTGCTGCAATCGCAAAGCGACACGCCGGGCGTCGATACGATCGACTTCGTGATCTTCCCGCCGCGCTGGCTGGCCGCCGAAGATACGTTCCGCCCGCCGTGGTTCCATCGCAATGTCGCGAGCGAGTTCATGGGCCTCGTGCACGGCGCGTACGATGCGAAAGCGGAAGGCTTCGTGCCGGGCGGTGCGAGCATCCACAACTGCATGTCGGGCCACGGTCCGGACGCCGACACGTTCGAGAAGGCCTCGAACATCGACACCAGCAAGCCGAACAAGGTCGACAACACGATGGCCTTCATGTTCGAGACGCGCACGCTGATCAAGCCGACCCGCTTCGCGCTCGAAACGGCGCAGCTTCAGGCGCATTACTACGAGTGCTGGCAAGGTCTCAAGAAACACTTCAATCCGGAGCAACGATGAACGCATCGAGCGATCTTCAGGCGACGCTCGACGCGTCGCGCAAAAGTTGGGTCGAATCGGCGAACGAGCCGTCCTGCGATTTTCCGATCCAGAACCTGCCGTTCGGCATCTTTAGCGATGGGCTGAATGCCACGCGCCGCGCGGGCGTCGCGATCGGCAACTGCATCGTCGATCTGGCCGCGCTCGAAAGCGCAGGCCTGCTGACGGTGAAGTCGTCGGGCGCGGGCGACAGCGTGTTCGTGCGCGACGCGCTGAACGATTTCATCGCGCTTGGCCGTGATACCTGGCGCAGTGTGCGCATCCAGTTAAGCAAGCTGCTGTCGCGCGATCACGCGACGCTGCGCGACGACGCCGAACTGCGAAGCCGCGCGCTGATCCGCCAGGCCGACGCGACGCTGCATCTGCCCGTGCAGATTCCGGGCTATACGGATTTCTATTCGTCGAAGGAACACGCGACGAACGTCGGCTCCATGTTCCGCGATCCGAAGAACGCGTTGCTGCCGAACTGGCTGGAGATTCCGATCGGCTACAACGGACGAGCCTCGTCGGTGGTGGTGAGCGGCACGCCC